>Ga0126381_100009680_pt1 | contig 10830 bp, 8 predicted proteins | sample PanSoiMetPlot_28_FD_96465 | JGI IMG/M metagenome (GOLD analysis project Ga0126381, IMG submission 96465) | Tropical forest soil microbial communities from Panama - MetaG Plot_28 | ecosystem: Environmental > Terrestrial > Soil > Tropical forest > Bulk soil | place: Panama | collected 2016-02-17
AGCTCGCACTGCGACCGTCCTCGCATGACAACGCTCGCCCGCCCTCGGGTATGCTGCCGCACCAATGGCGCGCGAATTCGAACGGAGGATCGACCGGCGCACTTTAGGAGGCTGTTGAAGAAGTGTCGCCGGATCTCGGCAGAGCAGCGACACAAGCATGAGCAGCGCCGACCGCTGGTACGTGATCGACAGCCTGGACGATATGCACCCGGTCGAGGTCGAGGTCCGCGGCGACGAGTCCGAGTGGCCTGACCAGGTCCTGGACCACTGGCTGGTCGACGTGGCGAGGCGCGACCATCTAGAGTCCGGCGGCCTGTACACCGTCGCACGCGTCCACCCCGACCAGGGCAGGCCGACCCTTGTCCAGTCGAAGGTCCTCTATCGCCCGCCAGGCCGGGCCGGCCTGATCTTCTCGAGGATCATGCGGGCGCCGGCGTGAGCACGCTGTACACGAGCTGACCGGCCCGAAGACCCGGCTCCGGCCGATGGCTTGAGTTCAGAAAGCCCGCCTTGGCCCGAGCTTCCTAACCTAATAAAGAGTGCACGCCGCAATGACCATGGCTGAGGCGTGGGGCGTGGCTCCCGGTCACCACGACATCGATGGACGCTGGGTGCCGGCCGGGCCCCAGAGCGTCTGCCGTGTGCTCGACGCTATGGGCGCCGCCGGAGCTCCGCCGGCCCCGCCAGTTGTGGTTGTCCACTCGGGGCAAGCCCTACCCCTCTCCGGAATCGCTGAGGTCATCACCGAGGACGGAGCCGCCATCCGCCTGGACGGGTCGTCGCAGCCGGACCTGCCGTACGGCTATCACACTCTGCGCCGGCTGGACGACGATTCCGAAGCCCGGCTCATCGTCAGCCCCCGCCGTTGCCACCTGCCGCCCGGTCTCCGTGCCTGGGGCTGGGCGGCACAGCTCTATGCTGTTCGCTCTGTCCAGAGCTGGGGTTTCGGCGACCTGGGCGACCTTCGCGGGTTGGCGTCCTGGGCGGCCCACCTGGGCGCCGAGCACGTGCTGGTGAATCCGCTGGGCGCGCCCCTACCGCTGCTGCCGCAGGAGCCCAGCCCTTACTACCCCTCGAGCCGGCGATACCGCAACCCGCTTTACATCCGGGTGGAGGAAGTACCAGGCGCGGCCGGGCTCGGCGAGCGGTTGGCGGGCCTGGTGTGCGCGGGACGCGATCTGAACCGGCAGCGGCTTATCGAGCGTGACCGTGTCTTCCACCTCAAGATGCGAGCCCTGGAGGAGATTTTCGCGGCATCGGAGCCCTGCATCGAGTTCGACCAGTACCGTGACGGGGAAGGCAGAGAGTTGACGGACTACGCCACCTTCTGCGCCCTCACCGAGGTCTACGGCCGCGGCTGGCGAACCTGGCCGGCGGCGCTCCAACATCCTGACTCGCCTGCGGTCCGCCGCTTTCGAGCGGATCGGCGCTGTCGGGTCGCCTTCCACAAGTGGCTGCAGTGGCTGCTAGACCGGCAGCTCGCGGCCGCCGCACGCGAGATCGGTCTGGTTCATGACCTGCCGATCGGCGTCCAGGCACAGGGCGCAGACGCGTGGACGTGGCAGGACACGTTCGCCCACGGCATCTCCGTCGGGGCGCCGCCCGATCCGTTCAACCGGTCCGGACAGGACTGGGCGGTACCCCCTTTCGACCCCTGGCGGCTGCGGTCAGCCGCCTACGAGCCATTCATCCAGACGGTGCGGGCCGCCTTTCGCCACGGTGTGGGCCTGCGAATCGATCACGTCATGGGCCTTTTCCGGCTGTTCTGGATCCCGGAAGGGATGGGGCCGGATCAGGGCGTATACGTTCGCTACCCCTACGGCGAGCTGCTCGACATCCTGGCGCTGGAGAGCCACCGCGCCCGCGCGTTCGTGGTAGGCGAGGACCTGGGCACCGTTGAGGACGTCGTTCGAGAAGAGATGGCCGACAGGTCCATCCTCTCCTACCGGCTGCTGTGGTTCGAGCAGCGCCCGCCGGCTGAGTACCGGCCCGAGTCGGTGGCTGCCCTGACCACGCACGACCTGCCAACCCTGGCCGGCATCTGGGAGGGCTCCGACCCCGACGAGTCGGTGCGGGGGCGGCTGGTCCGTTATGCCGGCATCACTGACGACCAGTCCACCGATGAGGTGGCACTGGCAGCCTACAGTGCACTCGCGAGGTGCCCGTCGCACCTGGTGGCCGCGACACTCGAAGACGCGCTGGGCGTGGCGGAGCGGCCTAACAAACCTGGCACCACCGACGGGTGGCCGAACTGGTCGCTGGGGCTGCCGTTGACGCTTGAGCAGCTGCGTGACGACCCGCGTCCGGCCCGCCTGGCCGGCGTCCTGCGGCGCTGAGAGCATCCGATGATCCCGCTCGCACGGCCGTCAGTGCAAGCGCCGGCAGAGCGCCAGACTTGCAGGCCATCGTCAAGTCGTTGGCGACAGGAGATCTCTCTTAACATGTAGGAATTTCGAGTCTGAAGAGTTATCCTTCCGCAGTAGTGGGGGAAAAGGAAGGAAAAAACGGTCGGCATCAATTGACGGTCGACCTGCTCAGAGAGCTGGCGGCCAGCCTCGATGCGCTGACCAACGCAGCCTCACCACATGCCGGCTTGAATCGCACCGACATCCGGGCGCTGGACATCATCAACATGCAGGAGGGCCTGACGGCGGGCCAGCTTGCCGCTCGCCTGAAGCTGACCACCGGCGCCATCACTGGAGTTCTCGACCGGCTGGAGCGCGCCGGTCACGCCCGGCGCACCCACGACCAGGACGACCGCCGCCGGGTCATGGTACAGCCCACAGCCGAGGCCAGACGGTACGGCAGCCTCGTGTTCGGGGAGCTGGGCAGGGAGCTGGACGTGCTCCTGGCGCGGTACTCGCGGCGGGATCGCCAGCTCATCGACAACTTCCTGCGATCGATCAACCACATCGTCGCCCAGCGCGCCGACCAGCTGAGCGACGGCGAACGCGACAGCTGACGCACGGCCCGCCGTGCGGCGGCACACCACAGCGCTCTGGCTGTCAACTGCAGCTTTGTCAGCTCCCCTCACAAGAAGTTCCAACGGTGCTCCATCTGCACTCGACGGCGCCCGGAGTAGGATCAATCCAGATGTTTGACGTACGCCGCCGCCTGCCGGGCACAGACCTCGATTACCTCTCCCTGCCCGAGGCCGAGCGGACCGGCCTGGGCGTCATCGGGCGGCTGCCGATGTCGGTCAAAGTGCTGCTGGAGATGCTGCTTCGCGGCACCGAGCGGAATGGGGTGGCGGATGCAAGCGTCCGCGCGCTGGCCGCCTGGCCCGCACCAGCACCCGCAGAGGTCGAGCTGCCGTACATGCCCGCCCGAGTGCTGCTACAGGACCTGACCGGCGTTCCGGCGGTGGTCGACCTGGCCGCCATGCGCTCTGCGATGGAGCGGGCAGGCCGTGATGCCAGCCGCATCGACCCTCAGATCCCGGTGGACCTGGTGATCGACCACTCCGTGCAGGTGGACGTGTTCGGCACGCTTCGCGCCTACCACGACAACGTCGAGCGTGAGTACGAGCGCAACGGCGAGCGCTATGCCCTGCTGCGCTGGGCGCAGCAGGGATTCCGCAACTTCACAGTCGTGCCCCCCGGAATGGGCATCTGCCACCAGGTCAACCTCGAGCATCTGAGCCGGGTCGTCCAGGTCCTCAGGGGCACGTCCGGCCGCGGGACGGCGATCCCGGATACGCTGGTCGGCACCGACTCACACACCACGATGGTCAACGGCCTCGGCGTGCTCGGCTGGGGCGTGGGCGGCATCGAGGCCGAGGCTTGCATGCTCGGCCAGCCTATGTACCTGCCCCCGCCTGTCGTGGTGGGCGTCCGCTTCACCAACGCGATGCCAACAGGTTCGACCGCGACAGACCTCGTGCTCACACTGACCGAGATGCTGCGCAGGCACGGGGTCGTCAACAAGCTCGTGGAGTTCTGCGGCAACGGCCTCTCCACACTGACGGTCGCCGACCGGGCGACGCTTTCGAACATGTGCCCCGAGTACGGTGCCACCTCAGCGCTGTTTCCGGTTGACGACCAGACACTTCGCTACCTGGAGACGACCGGCCGCGAGCGCGAACACCTCGAGCTGGTCGAGCGATACTGTAAGGAGCAGGGTCTCTTCAGGTCGGACGGGACGCCCACGCCGGTCTTCAGCGAGCTCCTGGATCTGGACCTCTCGACCGTCGAGCCCAGCGTGGCCGGGCCCAAGCGCCCCCAGGACCGGGTCGCTCTCGGTAACGTCTGGGAGAGCTTTCACAACGTTTTTCATCCCGACGAAGAGCAGCCGGACGAGACCGACCTGGTCCGCTTCAACGGTGAGGGCGGCTCCCAGCCGGTGGCCAGCGCCGGAGGCGGTGGAGTAGCCCTCGCCGAACGAACGGAGGTCGGTGTCCGCAACGGATCGGTGGTGATCGCGGCCATCACGAGCTGCACCAACACCTCAAACCCCTCGGTGATGGTGGCCGCGGGTCTGCTGGCCCGCAACGCAGTGGAGGCGGGCCTCACGGTCCCACCCTATGTGAAGACCTCACTGGCGCCCGGCTCGCGGGTGGTCACGGATTATCTGAAGCAGGCCGGGCTGCTCGAGTATCTCGAGAAGCTGGGCTTCTATCTGGTCGGCTACGGCTGCACCACGTGTATCGGCAACTCCGGGCCTCTGGCCGGCGCCGAGGTCGAGACCCTTGTCACGAAAGGCGACCTGAGCGTGGTCGCCGTGCTGTCCGGAAACCGAAACTTCGAGGCCCGCATCCACCCCCTGGTGCGCGCAAGCTACCTGGCGTCGCCGCCGCTGGTGGTGGCCTACGCGCTTGCCGGCACCATCCGCCGTGACCTGACCGAGGATCCGCTGGGCCAGGACGTCCGGACCGGCCGGCCCGTGTACCTGAAAGACCTGTGGCCGAGTCCTGACGAGGTGGACCAGGTCATCCGCGAGTGCGTCCGTCAGGAGATGTACCACCACGAGTACGCGCGCATCTACGAGGGCGACGAGCACTGGCAGCGGATGAAGGCGCCGACCGGGGCGATCTACGAGTGGGATCCCGACTCAACTTATGTTCGGGAGCCGCCGTACTTCGAGGACTTCGGGCCGGAACCCGCGCCGGTCCTCGACATCGAGGGCGCGAGGGTGCTGGTCATGGTCGGCGACTCTGTGACCACCGACCACATCTCACCCGCCGGCAGCATCCCGGCCGCCAGTCCGGCCGGCCAGTACCTGATCTCACAGGGCGTGGAACGAGCCGACTTCAACTCGTACGGGGCCCGCCGAGGCAATCACGAGGTGATGGTGCGGGGCACGTTTGCAAACATCCGCCTGCGAAACGAGGTCGCGGGGGGGCGAGAGGGCTACTGGACACGCCATCAGCCCTCTGGCGAGGATATGACGATTTACGACGCGGCGCTTCGCTATCGAGCCGAGGGCGTGCCGCTGATCGTGATCGCGGGCAAGGAATACGGATCCGGTTCGTCCCGGGACTGGGCGGCCAAAGGCCCGAACCTGCTCGGGGTGAGGGCGGCGATCGCGGAGTCGTTCGAACGCATCCACAGGTCCAACCTGGTTGGGATGGGCGTGCTGCCCCTCGAGTTCACGGGAGGACAGGGCCGCCAGTCGCTGGGCCTCACCGGCGAAGAGACGTTTACCATCCGAGGCCTCGAGGCCGGCCTTCGTCCCCGGCAGCAGCTCGAGGTCGAGGCCCGTGCCGATGGCTCCCCCAAGCGCTTCGGCGTGGTCGCCCGGCTGGACAATGACACCGACGTCGAGTATCTGCGCCAGGGCGGAGTGCTGCAGACCGTCCTCCGCCAGTTGATGCGCTGAGCCGAGACCAGGCGCCGCGAGTCGTGCTGGCCTCGGCTTCGCCGCGGCGGGCGGCGCTGCTTCATGCCGCAGGGTTTGAGTTCGATGTGCGGCCCAGCGGCGTGGTGGAGTGCCCCTACGCGGGCGGTTCGCCGGCCGGCTACGCGGAAGCGCTCGCCCGTGCCAAGGTGGCCGCAGTCGACGGAGACGTCGTGGTCGGGGCCGACACCGTGGTCGTCGTGGACGGCGAGGTACTGGGCAAGCCGGCGAGTCCGCCAGAGGCGGCTGCGATGCTGCGCCGCCTGTCGGGGCGGGCACACGACGTGATAACGGGGGTTGCGGTGCGCGACGCGCGGGGCGTGCGTTCAGCGCACGCGCGGGCTCGTGTGTCTTTCCGGACGCTCAGTGATGCGGATGTCCGCGACTACGTGGCCAGCGGGGAGCCGCACGACAAGGCTGGAGGCTACGCGTACCAGGGGGGCGCTGCGGCCTTTGTCGCCGGCCTGGACGGTGATGCGGACACAGTCATCGGTCTTCCCATCCGCGTGCTCGAAAGACTCCTGCCGGACGACCTTCGCCGCGGACCTATCCCACCCAGCGGCGGCGAGCAGCTTCCTCCGGGATGAAGCAGGCCGCATACCCCCTCCCCCGGCTTCGCCGGGTACTCCCCCCACGTGGCGGGGGAGAGATGCGTAGCTCAGTTGTAGACGCGAACCATCTGCAGCATCACCGACTCGGCGGCGAAGGCGGCTTGAGCCTCGGTACCGGCGGCCATCCTGGCCGCCGCCCGCCGCCGGGCCGGCTCGTCGAGCTCGGGAAAGTGCTCTCGCATCTGCTCGAACGTCTCCGTCCTCTGCATCTTGGTGACCAGATCCATCACGTCCTCCTCGTGGCAAGAAACAGGAAAGCCCCGCCCCAGGTCCGGGGCGGGGCCTGCGCCTGCGTGTTCACAGCACGCGGGACCCCGCCTCCCTGAGGAGGAGAATCAAGATCCCGAGCGGCCCGCGGTCGGTGGTCATTCAGGCATGCCCTTCGCGCAGGGAGCCCGACCCACCATCGCGGCTGCTGGTGTCGATCGGAACCCGCCGCTCGTGATCGCATTCTGGGCACGCGTAAACACCGAGCACCTGGTCCGGCACCGACTGATCGGAGTGCAGCGTGCGAAGCATCATCCGGACTTCCGGAGTGTGTTCCGGGCAGACTGGTCCATTGTCGGTACCCATAGGGAACTGTTCATGGTAGGCGATGCCGGCCAGATCCTCTAGTGAGCTGTTCACAAGGACACACCGCTTCGGGTTGGCGGGCACGCACATTGCTAAGCTTGGTAGCTGACGCGTGGCTGCCCCACAACCTTTTGCAGAACAACCCGAACTGGCATTCAAGGTTCCGCCGCCGACGGTGCGTGAGGCAATGACGTTCGGTGGGTTCACGGAGGCGACCCTGGTCGGCGGCGGCGCGGGGCTCGACCGCCAGGTGCAGTGGGTCCGTGTGATGGAGACGCCGGAGACGCCCCGCCGCCTGCGCCCGGGTGACCTTCTGCTTACCACTGGCTTTCCAGTCAAAAACGACCCCGAGGCCCAGATCGAGCTTGTCGACAGCGTGGCCCGTGGCAACGGCGCCGGGGTGGTTGTCAAGCTGGGTCGCTACATCGACGAGGTGCCCGCGGAGATGCTGGAGGAGGCCGATCGTCACTCCCTGCCGCTGTTCACGATCGGCCAGGAGGTGCCCTGGAGTGACCTGATGGAGCCGTTGCTGGAGCGAATAATCAACGCCGAGCACTGGCGCCTCAAACGGTCACTCGACATTCACCGGCGCTTCACCGACCTGGTACTCGACGGCAAGGGCGTCAACGAGATCTGCCGCACGCTGGCCGAGCTTCTCGACAGCAGCGTTGCGGTCGAGGACGCCTCCTTCCACCTGCTTGCCCACGCCGGCTCCACGACCGACCCGCACCGGCGCGAAACCATCGCCCGCCACGGGACGCCGCCGCGCGTCCTGTACGACCCGCAGATCCAGCGGATGCTGCGCGAGGTGACCGAGACGCGACGGCCGATGAAAGTGCCTGCCTTCCCGCACCTGGGCATGCACCGCGAACGGATCATCGCGCCGATCCTGGCGGCGAACCAGCTTCTGGGCGTGATCTCGATCCTCGAGCACCCACCCGACAACGAGGAGCTGGCGCTCATGGCCGTCGAGCAGGCCGCTCTGGTGATGGCCCTGGCCCTGATCAGGGACCGCGAAGTCGCGGAGGTCGAAGGCCGCGTCCGGGGAGAATTCCTGGACGAGCTGGTCCAGGGAACGTACCGGGACGAGACGGCCGCGCAGCGGAGAGCTCGGCACCTCGGCTATCCGCTGCCTGGCAGGCATGTCGTCATGGTCGTCGACGTGGACGACTTCCGCGGCTTCCTGCGCACGCGCCAGGTCGGCGAGGATGCGATCCAGGCCATCAAGCGTGAGTTCCTGCGCCGCGTGTCGGGCGTGATCAGGGCGACCTACCCAAGAGCACTCCTGGGCGGCCACTCCGACAGCGCCGTGGCGCTGCTGCCGCTGGGAGTCGAGTCTCGCGACCAGCAGGCACGCGTTCACGCGGTGGGATTGCAGGTGCGCCAGGCGATCGCGGACTGGCGGCCCGGATTCAGCGTCTCGGTCGGCTTCAGCGCGGCGGTGGATGCTCCGGAGGGCGTGGCCACCGCACACCGGGAGGTTCGTGCCGTGCTGGACACACTTGCCCGCTTCAAGCGCTGGAGCCAGGTTGTGTCCGTTCCCGAGTTGGGTCTGACGGGGCTGCTGGCGGGTGTCAGCGACGATCGCCTGGTGGAGTACGTCAACCGGCACCTCGGCGCGCTGGTCGACCACGATCGAAGTCGCAACGGCAGCCTGATCGCCACGCTGAAGGCTTACATGGAAGAGGGGGAGCAGCAGGCCGCCGCGCGCCGGCTCGGCGTCCACCCCAACACCCTCCGCTATCGCCTGGATCGGATCCGCGAGATCTCCGGCGCCGAGCTGGAAGACGCCGAGACCCGCCTCAACTTGTCGGTGGCCCTTCGCGTTCAGGGCCTCCTCGGGCTGTAGACATCCCGACCCGCCCTGAGCGGGGACGGGCTGGTGGGTTGTTTGCTCGCCACGACCGACGCTCAGCATCCTTGTAATCAGGACACTAGAGGCGCAGCGGCCGCAGCCTCTACGCTCCCCACACTGATGTCATCCCTCGCCGTGTCGCCGCGGGCCGCATGGCCTGGGAGGCTTCCAGCTGAACGTGCGGCCTGTGGCATGGGCTTTGTCGCCACGCCCGGTTCGCCGGCATCCCACCGCGTGATAGAGGTGGGGGTCACGGCACTCGCTCGCTTGAGCCACCGCGGCGGTCTCGACGCCGACGGAAAGAGTGGCGACGGAGCGGGCCTGATGATCCAGATTCCGCGCCTGCTGTTCGGCGACGACGTCGCGGTCGCGGTCCTCTTCGAGTGGGACCAGCGCGCCCGTCGCGAGCTGGCGGCAGCCCTCGCGGGCTATGGCATGGGCATCGCCGACTGGCGCCGGCCGCCGCTCGACCCGGACAGCCTCGGCGAGCGCGCAAGGGAGCGGATGCCGAGCATCTGGCACGCTGTGATCACTCGCCCCGATGTACCCGACGACGAGTGGGAGAGCCTCCTCTTCTACGCGCGGCGGCTCGCTGAGCGGCGGGCGGAGGCGCTCGGCATCCGCATGTATCTGCCCTCATGTTCGTGCCGCACCATCGTCTACAAGGGCCTGATGGCAGGCACGCACCTCGCCGCCTTCTATAGCGATCTGAGCGACCCGAGATCGGAAAGCCAGATCGCCGTCTTCCACCAGCGCTACTCGACCAACACGCTACCTGACTGGAGGCTTGCCCAACCCTTCAGGCTGCTGGCGCACAACGGCGAGATCAACACCGTCACCGGCAACCGCGCCTGGATGCGCGCCCGCGAGTCCGAGCTGCCGGCCGGGCTGCGCCCTGCGATCTGGCCTGAAGGCTCCGACTCGGCCAGCCTGGACAACGTCCTGGAGCTGCTGGTCCGGCGCGGCTTTGATGCGGCTGAGGCGCTGATGACTCTTGTGCCCGACGCCTGGGAGGGGCGCGGTGACATGGCGCCGGGCGTGCGTGACTTCTATCGCTTCCAGTCCACGCGCTTCGAGCCCTGGGATGGCCCGGCCGCACTGGCCTTCAGCGACGGCGTGATGGCCGGCGCCGCCCTCGACCGCAACGGCCTGCGTCCGCTTCGCTACATCGTGGCCCGCGACGGCATGGTGTTGGCGGCTTCTGAGGTGGGAGTGGCGCCGCTGGAACCGTCCGAGATCGTGGAACGAGGCCGCCTCGGGCCAGGGCAGCTCATCCTGGTCGACGTGCGCGAGGGGGTCACCTACCGTGACCACGAGGCCAAAGAACACGTCGCGGGCCGCCACGAGTACGGGCTGCTGGCTGATCGCGTCCTGGTCCCGGTCGAGCGCCGGCACTTCGAAACTGAGACGCCGCCGCACCTGAACCAGCTCCAGACCATGCACGGCTGGGGAGCCGAGGACGTGAGGATGGTGGTGCATCCGATGGCCGACACCGGCCTGGAGCCCAATTACTCGATGGGCGACGACATCCCGATCGCACCCTTCGCCCGGACGTCGCGGCGGGTCACCAACCACCTGCGTCAGCGCTTCGCGCAGGTGACCAATCCTGCCATCGACTCGCTGCGCGAGCGTCCAGTGATGTCGCTGCGCATGACGCTTGGGGCGCGTGGATGCACCCTGGGACCGTTGAACGAGGTAAGCGCGGACCTCCGGCGCCGCCAGCACCCGGCCATCGTGGGCCACGACCACCCGCTGCTGGAGCTCGAGTCGCCGATCCTTGGTGCCGGCGAGCTTGCGCGCGTGCTGGAGTCGGCGATGGTGCTCGACGCCACCATCGGCCCGCACGAGGACCTGCGTCAGGCGATCGAGAGGCTCTGTTGCGAGGCGGAGGAGGCGCCCGTGGGCATCCTGGTGCTCAGCGACCGGCGCGCCGCGAGGACGCTACAGGCGATCCCG
>Ga0126381_100009682_pt1 | contig 10829 bp, 10 predicted proteins | sample PanSoiMetPlot_28_FD_96465 | JGI IMG/M metagenome (GOLD analysis project Ga0126381, IMG submission 96465) | Tropical forest soil microbial communities from Panama - MetaG Plot_28 | ecosystem: Environmental > Terrestrial > Soil > Tropical forest > Bulk soil | place: Panama | collected 2016-02-17
ACCACTATCTGGCTAAACGGGAGACCGAATCCGCGCTGTATGAGTTGGACGCCAGCTCGGTTCAGGACCTCCTTAGCGCCGCCGACGCCATAAAGCCTGCTCCTTCGGGCCCTAATGAGGCACAGAAAAAGCCCTAGAGAGGCGGGACATTCGGTTGCCGTATGCTTGCTTCAGGGGCTGATTCGGTTGCATAGCGTAAGCACTACTCCGAACGCGAGTTGTCCTTGGTATCATAAACAGCGGGAGACATGTTTCTGATTCTTGCGCAAGATCTTTTTGCGTCAACGGTGAGCGTAAGCAGGTTTTGACAAACGGCGACCATCCTGAAGCGGTTCGAAGCGGGGAAATAGCTGGACTTGGCAAGCAGGCGGCCTTAAGCCTACTATCACCTGTCGCCCTGAGCATCGAAGAGGAAGCCACAATTTGTGGAAGCCTAGCTGTGTGTGCTCCCCAAGGTTCCCCTTTTTGCTTATGTTCAACACCAAATTCATCGCGCAGACGATGAATTTGCCACCAGCTTCCCATGGGAGATGGAATTGCCCGAACAACGTCCTTTAAGGAGTGAGCACACAAGTCAGGTCCTGGGTCGGTCCTCGAAATTGCGAGATTATTGCATTCTGACCAAGCCGGAGGTCAACCTGCTGATTCTGCTCACGGCATCGGCCGGTTATTATCTAGGGTCCCCTGGTGGGTTTCATATTTCCGGCTGGCTGCATACTCTGATCGGCACACTGCTGGTAGCCAGTGGAACCGCCACGCTGAACCAGTGGATGGAAAAGATCTGGGATGGGCAAATGCGGCGCACGGCCATGCGGCCCTTGCCTTCGGGCAGAGTTAGCTCCCGCGAGGCTTTCCTGTTCGGCACCTTGCTGAGCGTTGCCGGTGGGCTCTACCTATTCCTGCTGGTCAATCGGCTCTCTTCCCTGCTGGCCATTTCCACCCTGCTCAGCTACCTTCTGATCTATACACCACTGAAGCGCCATTCCGCGCTTTGCACGCTGCTCGGAGCCGTTCCCGGAGCTATGCCTACCTTGATCGGCTGGTCGGCCGCGTCGGGCACCATAAACCTGCACGCCATGTTTTTGTTCGCCATCTTATTTTTGTGGCAGTTCCCGCATTTTTTGGCGATTGCGTTGATGTATCGCGAGGACTACGAACGGGCGGGTTACCGCATGCTGCCGCGCTTCGATCTCGATTCCCGCTTTACACGCGGCGAAATCGTGCTCTTCACTCTGGCTTTGATCGTGACCACTCTATCGCCGGCCGGGCAACCCGGTGGACCCCTATACCTCGCATCCATGTTGGCGGCAGGCGGCTTTCTGCTCTATTATTCACTGCAACTGGCTGCTTCCGCCTCGAGAGCTCTGGCCCGCGGTCTCGTCCGCGCTTCGGTCATCTACTTACCTGTGGTGCTTACGATTATGGCGTTCGGCAAGCGCTAATCTGGGCAGCACGACAGTCCACTCCGAAGCTCGAACGCTATTTGGCCCAGCGCGAATCGATAGCTACACGGTCAATTGGCCCCGGCCTGCCGACCTCTTCGGAGTCTTTTTGCTTTTTGGGTTTCGAGCACTATAATGCCTGTTCCGCGAATCGAGGTGTCCTTTTCGGGTTAGGCTTGGAGATCCGACATGATGGGGGGCGTACGAGTCGAGGCGGAAACCGCGGCCTCAAGCGTTCCGGGATTATTCGCGGACTCGGCCTGTGTAATATCACCAAGTGCTGCACGGAGGTCTGCCTGGAAGAGATCCATATCACCGATAACGCCATCATTCCCCTGAAAGAGCATGTGGTGGACGAGTTTTGTGACCCTGTGCTTCGTTTAGTACGAAAGATTCGCGGCGCCGACAAAGAATCGAAATAGGAGCCAGCGATGCAATTTGAGTTGAAGACAATATCTGCTAGCGGCATCGATGCCGCCCTCTCTAAGGCCGAAACCTATCGCTTTCTCAAACATCCGGAAGACGCAGAATCCATCTGTCGCGATGTGCTCGCCATTGAGCCCAACCATCAGCTGGCGTTGCGGGTTCTCGGCCTGTCCATCACCGATCAATTCGCAGGGACTCCCTCTGACCGCTACGCCGACGCGGAAAACGTCTTCCAGCAACTCACCGATGAGTACGAAAAGCTTTATTATTCGGGACTACTATATGAACGGCGTGCCAAGGCGCAGTTGCAGGCCGGACGTCCTCCCCATACCGTCACGGTGCTGCTTGAAAGTGCGATGGAACACTACGAAAAAGCAGAGCGCATCCGGCCAACAGGGAACGATGATGCCTTACTGCGCTGGAACCGTTGCGCGCGCCTCTTCGAATCGCGTCTGGAATCGGACTGGCACCGCGAAGTGGGAATCGAAATGGGCGAGTAACAGCCCAAGTTCGCCATAGCCTGGGGCACCACGAGATTCGGGTCTCCTTATCCAATTCGTCAACATGCTTGACCCGTTACGCGAGAATGCGGAACAACACGGCTGGCCATGTTTTTATTTGTCGGACGAGACAGAAAATCGCGGCGAGCTGATTCGGCAATTTCAATCGGCGCAAGGGGGCGCGGTGTTTTGATTTCCTTGAAGGCAGGAGGATTCGCACTGAACTTAACTGCCGCGTCCGCGTCCTATTTCGTTCTTTTCGATCCATGGTGGAACCCGGCGGTCGAAATCAGGCCATCGACCGCACTCATCGAATCGGTCAGACGAGCAAAGCTATCGCTTATCGACTGCTGATACGCGATAGCATCGAACAAAAAGTGCGCGCGCTGCGAAGGCATAAGGCCGCAGTTGCCGAAGTCGTGCTGGGCGAGGAACGATTCGCGCAGGCCCTGACCCTCCAGGATCTGCGCTTCTTGTTCGCGGATGGGCAATCTTGAGGAGGCAAAAATGAGGCGCGTCCTGCGGCTTCTGCTAGTGCTGCTCGTAAGCGCGTGGTTCCAGGGGGATACCCTCAGCCCGGCCGAGACTCGGAACAGTAGCTACATTCTCTACGTTGGTACCTACACCAAAGCCGAAAGCAAGGGCATCTATGGTTATCGCTTCGACGCCGCCTCAGGCCAGCTAAGTTCGCTCGGACTCGAGGCTGAAACCGTGAATCCATCATTCTTAACGGCAGACGGTGCCCGTGGTTTTTTGTATGCCGTAAACGAAGTTCCCCAATATATGGGAGCGCAAGGTGGCGCGGTGACTGCGTTTGCCATCGATCGGCCGAGCGGTAAGTTGTCGCGCCTGAATGATACGAGCTCCCGCGGGGCTGATCCCTGTTACATCAGCCTGGATAAAGCCGGACACTATGTACTCGTCGCCAATTACACCGGGGGAAACGTAGCAGCTCTGCCCGTACTCAAGGATGGACGTTTGGCTGCCGCTTCTGCGTTCCGACAGGATAGTGGATCTGGTCCTAACCACGAACGACAAGAGGGTCCGCACGCCCATTGGATCGAAACCACGGCCGACAACCGCTTTGCCTTGGTCGCCGATCTGGGTATCGACAAAATCTTGGTGTACCACTTTGATCCCGGGAGCGGCGCCTTGACGCCAAATGAGCCGCCGGCAGCCAATCTCCAAGCCGGCGCCGGTCCTCGGCATCTAGCCTTCGCCCCCGATGAAAAATTTGCTTATGTAATCGATGAATTGCAATCTTCGATCACTGCTTTTGCCTACGATAGCGCACAGGGTCGGCTTGGGGCGTTCCAGACCATATCCACCTTGCCCAAAGATTTTCACGGCCGCAATACCGCCGCCGAAATTCAGGTGCACCCCAGTGGCAAATTTCTCTATGCCTCAAACCGCGGTGATGACAGCATCGCAGCATTCTCGATTGACCAGAGCACTGGGCATCTCACCCTTATTGGTCATTTCAAAAGTGGCGGAAAGACCCCGCGCCATTTCGCGTTCGACCCGACAGGCACGCGTCTTCTAGTTGCAAATCAGGAGAGCTCCAATATCGTGCTTTTCAACATCGACAGAACCAGCGGGAACTTGACCCAGAAGTCGCAGATCAACAATGTTCCCTCGCCGGTTTGCCTCCTATTTGTAGCCGCGGAGTGAAAATACCGGCTGGACTTTTCGTAAGCTTTTCGGTGGACTGAGAGCTTTTAACAACAACTGCTCTATTACCTCGCCATCCACCCGCCGTCGACGACCAGCACGTGTCCGTGAATGTAGTCACTCGCCGCGGATGCCAAGAACACCACAGCGCCAGCCAGGTCATCCGGATTTCCCCAACGTGCTGCGGGAATCCGCTCCAAGATCTGTCGATTGCGGGTTGGATCCTGCTGCAGGGCCAAAGTATTCGCGGTCTTCATGTAGCCGGGCGCGATTGCGTTCACGTTGACGCCCTGGGCTGCCCATTCATTGGCTAGCGCCTTGGTGAGCTGAGCCACCGCTCCTTTCGAGGCGGCATAGGCGGGTACGGTAATTCCGCCTTGGAAGGCCAAGAGCGAGGCAACGTTCACGATCTTGCCCGGCTTTCCCTTTTCAATCAAAGTCCGGCCCGCGCACTGGCTTAGTTTCCAAACCGAGTTGAGGTTGACTTCGAGCACCGTGGCCCAGTTCTGGTCCGGATAGTCCGTGGCCTTTGCCCGCCGAATCGTCCCCGCGTTATTGACCAGAATGTCGATTACAGCGGATTCGGATGCGCGCTCGAACAATTGCTCGGCCTGGCCTGGCTGGGAAAGATCGGCTTGTAAACAAACCGCCTTTCTGCCGAGACGATGGATAGTGTCGCAGGTTTCACGCGGTGCGCTGGTATTGCCGTGGCACACGACATCGGCGCCTGCCTCGGCCAACGCAATGGCCATCGCCGCACCGAGACCCTTGGAAGAGCCGGTCACCAGGGCAGTTTTGCCTGACAAAGTAAATCGCTCGAGAACTGGCAATTTCTTTCACCTCGGTCTGGAATGGGAGCGGGTGAATTTCTAACAGCTGGGCAAAGAAATCCCGGTCTCCACGTCTATCCTACAGTTGGGGAGCACGATCGCTATGAAACGATAAGAATCACGGTTTTTGGAGAGCATCGAGTCCGGCTTGCGCCACGGCTTCATCGAGCTCCGAACGGGCTCCGCTGGCAGCAATTCCGCCAAGGATCTGACCATCCACCAAGATCGGCAACCCACCCTGGTTGGGAAAAAATTCCGGATAGGCTAAGGCTTCCATTTTGCCCTTTTGGATGGTTTCGGCAGCTTCTCGCGAAGGTGACTTATAGAAGGCGGCATGCCGAGCTTTCCGCTGCGCCCACTGCAGCGTGTTTACCGAAACATTGTCGCCCCTTTGCAAAAACAGGAGATTGCCGTTTTCATCCACGATGCAGATGGTTACGCTTAGATGAAGATCCTCGGCCTTTGCTTCCGCCGCAGCCACCATCTTCTTAATGGCCGCCACATTCAGGTACTTTTTACTGGGAAGATCGGTCCCGACAGCAGCAATCGCTAGGCAAGAGACAAGCAACACGATCTTGAACATGAGCTCGCATCGTAACACTGGAGTGCTTCGTTGTCTATGTACGCTCTGAAACGTGAACTAGCTGAACCGCGCGGTTGTCGAGTGAGGCTCGCCTCAGCATCCGGCGCGAGTTGTAATTAACCTGGTAAACGATGGCACGTGTAAGCGCGACGAAGTTCACGAACTACCAATTAGAACGCCTGCGCCGAACACCAGTGCACCTCCCAGTGCTACCTGCAAAGCAGCCGAAAGCGGTGGAGTTTCCATGTAGCGATGCCGTACCCAGGAAATAATGGCAAGCTCGGCAACCACGACGGCAATGGCGGCAATTAATGCCGTATGGAACGATGGAATAAGGAACGGCAGAGTATGGCCCACGCCGCCAAGGGCCGTCATCAGCCCGCAAACCACTCCCCGCACCCAGGGGAGGCCTCTCCCGGTCAAGCTACCGTCGTCCGAGAGTGCCTCGGCAAACCCCATGCTGATTCCCGCGCCTAAGGATGCGGCCAGTCCAACAGCAAAAGCGTCGTGTGTACTTTTGGTGGCGAGGGCCGCGGCAAACACCGGGGCCAAGGTCGAGACCGAGCCATCCATCAGGCCCGCCAGACCGGGTTGCACGATGCGCAACACGAATAAGCGCCTTCGCGCCTCATCTTCCTCTCCCCGGACCTGAGGCGTTAACTTGGAGCGTTCGAGTTCGTCAGCCCGATGTTCGTGGGAAAGCTCCTCCTCCGCCAAGTCATCAAGCAACTGCCGAATGCTGGCGTCGCGAGTCCGGGTAGCCGCGCGCAGGTAAAACTGGCGCGAGTCTCTACCTCCATCGACTCGGCTTGACGCCGCACGCTTTCAAGGCCCAGCGGGCGCACTAACCATACTGGCCGCCGATTGACAAAGCCTTTGACGTCTTGGCGGCGAAGCAAGGGAACGTGATCACCAAATTTTTCGCGGTAGAGCTCGATAAGACGCCGGCGGTGGCCTGCTTCTTCTTGCCGCATGCCATCAAAAATTGCCGCCGACGCGGGAAACTCTTCTCGCAATCCCTCGGCAAAATCTGCATAGATCCGTTCATCTTCCTCCTCGAGCGAGATGGCGAGCGCCAGGATTTCACGTTCATTCAAACTATCGAAGGTTCGCATATTTGCCCCATATCAGAGACATCGAGTTTAAGGCATTTCGACCGTAGCAGACCAAGTGGTTGCCCAGGATATTGGAAGCGCAGGTAGAAACATCGCCTGCGGAGCGGTTCTTCAAGACGTCGTTCTTCGTTGGAACTGAGGACAACAAACGGGACCGTGGTGGCCGTCACTCTCCCCAGTTGGGGGATGGTTATCTGGCAGGCGCGCTAAGCGATTTTGCTGGTTGCACTCACAATCGTCGCCGAGACCTTGGCTGGTTTTGATCAACCTTCTTTGCTCTGAAACGCAATGCCCTGGTTGCACATTTTGCGCAAGCTAGCTGTTTGTCGCTGCTCTCGTAAATGCCAAGATCAGCGTACACGCATTCCCAATTGTCGAATCACCCGCGCCACTTCCGCAAAAGCTTCCAAGCCTGTACCAGCTCTTGCATAGCGCGTGGACTGGGCAGCCGTCTGGGCTGAAATGAGCACCGGTAGTGGGCGCTGCGATAGAACTCCTCCACTGACGCGACGCTTAGGTGCGAGAGCCGGTGCTGAAGCTGTTTCACTTCGTCCCGGGGTGAGGACATCATCTTGCCTGACCTCGGGACACGCGTCATGACCACACGGGTTTAGCCTCTTCGCCTATTATTCGTCTAACTCGTTGGCGCAGCAATCCGAGTGGATGCTTGAGTCAAACTCCGGCGGAGGCGCTTTCGACGCAAAGAATGCGTTACGTGGTGTTGACGCTGGTGGGCAAGTAAGAATTGGTTTCGAATGGTGCTTGGCGGTGCTCGCGGCTGCAGGGGCAATCCTTGCATATCAGCCGGCCACGCCAGCACACTCCCCTTCAGTTTTGAACGGCGCACGAACGCAGATCGTAGTACCGTGTCTCGGTTCCGAGGCCCATCGCAGTGGACGCCTACCTGCCACAGCTTTTCGAGTGTCCAGGCCGTGGCCTCTTCGTCCATCCTCGGAAAGATCCAGTCAATTTCTCCAGTGGGACCGCAGAGAAACCGTCTAGTGAAACAGCCGGGACCAGCCAGGTCATTCGCATCGCAGGAGGTGCACTTTGTTGCCTCAAGTTCCTGGATGTGCGAATCAAAGTTACCAATGGCAGAGCTCGCAGAAAAACGCAGGTTTAAGTACTTGAGGATTCGAAACGCAGCTGATCCAGGCTGTAAACGTCTGAATCACAATGCCCTCCAGGCGATCACCCTCTCATGTGTCTGTTAATGCCGACAGTTTTTTGCTAAGACACCTCCTCATAGACTTGCTTATGCAGAGTTCGGTTTGTGAGCGGCCAATCACCGAGCTATTCCGATGACCCAAGCTGCAACCTTGCAAACGGTGCCGAATTCCACCGACTTGGCGTTCGAGCGGACTCGCATTGCGGCCGAACGCACGTTGGTCGCCTGGATACCAAACAGCGCTATCGATGATCAGCTTCGGGTTCACGATCTACTGTGGCGCAAATTGCGCACCGCCAATGTGTTCGGGCGCTTTTCGTCGTTGTCCGCAGGAGAACTCGGTCCCATGGTTTGCTTTGTAAACGTGGCTAGTGCGGCAACATTCCGCGGTGGAGGTTTCTATGCGCAAGTTCGGAATTGCCATTCTCATCGTCCTAGGTGTGATCGTCCTGGCCGTTGCAGTATTTGCAGCGACTTTCAATGTGAATCGTTATCGTAGCCTCATTCAGTCACAGCTGGAGAGTCGCCTCGGCCGGAAGGTCGCGCTGGGTGAGATGCATCTCGGACTCCTTCCTCTCCGCTTCCAGGTAAATAACCTCAGAATTGCAGACGATCCCAGGTTCAATCCAGCCACGTCCTTCGTCGAAGCTGGTCAGTTGGACGTGGCAGTCCAGTTGCGGCCGTTACTGCACAAATCTGTCGAGATCGACGCCTTGCGCTTGCAACGCCCCCACGTGGAGCTGATCAAGGGTACCCAGGGGGTTTGGAACTTCTCTACTTTGGGAGCGCCTGCGCCAGCGGAACCTTCGAAGCCTACTTCGGCTGCAAGCCAGCAGTTCTCCCTGGGCAGCCTGGTGGTGACGGATGGGCAGGTTGCCCTCACCGATCTGGAGAATCGCAAGCCGCGGACCTTATACGACCACATCAACCTGACACTCACGGATCTCTCCCCCGGCAAGCCGTTTTCCCTGGACGTGTCTGTCCACTTTCCAGGCCAGGGGGCGCAGGAAATTCGCCTGCAAGGTAAGGGGGGACCCATTCCGCCGGGGGACCCAGCAGCTACCCCGTTCCGCGGCAACCTCGACTTGAAGGAAGTTGGAATCTCCCAGTTCCAGAAATTCCTCCAGACACCCGCGTTGGCCAACACCGATGGAGTACTCTCCGGGCACAGCAGTATTGCCAGCGAATCAGGCACGGTCTCCACTGCAGGTCAAATGAACGTGCAAAACCCCCACCTGCATGGGATCGATGTTGGTTATCCCATCACCGTGGACTACGATATCAGCGACGATCTCAATATCCATCTGTTGAAGATCAATCGCACAACTCTTAACCTGGGGCCAACGCCCCTGCTCATCAACGGCACGGTTAACGCCAAGCCCAGTCCGGCACAGCTGGACCTGAATCTCAAGGCCAACAACGTGTCCATCGCCGAGGTGGGCCGTATGGTAACCGCAGCTGGAGTTGCCTTGGCCCCCGGCACAACGGTGAATGGCCAGATCAGTGCTGACATTCAGGCTCGCGGTTCCGCCGATAAGCCCGCGCTGAACGGCACGCTGAACGGACGCAACATTCAAGCCAGCGGCAAGGACATTCCGCTGCCAGTCCAAATACCTACCGTGAACCTCGCCCTCACCCCTAACGAAATTCGTTCCGACAACTTCAATGTCATCTCCGGCGGCACCACGGTCAACACGCAGTTCGCCCTTCGCCAATACACGTCACGCACTCCACTCATAGACGCGACTCTGAAAGCTCCTCAAGCTCAGCTTCCCGCCATGCTGGCAATGGCCAAAGCCTACGGTGCGAGTGGGTTAGACAAGCTGAGCGGACAGGGCATGCTCGGTCTGGATATGCACGCCTCTGGCCCGTTGCAAGCGATCACCTCCGAACAGATGCTGCGCGCTCTCAATGGCAAAATAGGCCTTAACTTTAATAATGTGCGCTACTCGGGCGTGGATATGAGCCATCAGCTAGCCACGATTGGAAAGTTCCTCAACGCTTCCTCGACTCTTCAGAAAGACCAGGGCTTCACCAACATCCTGAAGATGACTGGCGATATTCCGGTCCGCAACGGCATTGCCCAGACTAACAACCTGCAGGCGCTGCTTGACATCGGCAACGTAGGAATCACTGGAACCGCCAATCTGGTGAGCCAGGCGCTAAATCTCGATGTCACTGCCGTCCTCTCCAAGGCATTCAGCCAGCAGGTCGGTGGTGCCGGTATCGGCGGCTATATGCAGACGGCACTGGCCAACAGCCAGGGCGAAATTGTGATTCCCGCCATAATCACTGGCACATTTCAGCATCCGACTTTTGCGCCAAACCTGCAGAAGCTCGCCCAGATGAGGCTGAAGGGCATGCTGCCCAGTTCGGACAATCCCTTGGGCGGTGCTGCAGGAATTTTGGGAAGTTTTCTCGGTCAAAAACCCCATGGTCAAGCCAATCAACCCGGACCACCGCAGCAAGACGCGGTGCAGCAACTGCTGGGTCTCTTTGGTGGCAAGAAGCAGGAAAAGAAACCACCGCCACCGAAATAGGCCTAAAGCAGCCAGCGAGTGGAAGGTGGACATGGGATGGGCGTTCACCCGAAAGAAGGCTAGACATTTATTTGACTACACAATTAAGCGGTCACAGTACTAGTGCGTGGCCCGTCGACCGCGTGTTGCTGTGCGAGTGGGGTTCTTTTCTGAGCGGGGAATCTCCTTCCGACGCCGCTCAATCGGTTCCGCGAGCCGTGTGTTCCCCGGACGCATTCCTGCGGCGTGGCGTGCGCAGAACTGAGTGAGTTGATTTTGTAAACGACGCGAAGTGATGGAAGATGCAAGTTGACGGAGGTTAAGCTTTCCATGGATACGCAGTACGCAGCGGTGTGCAGAAGAGAACTGGACCCGCATGGCGGGCGCGCCATGGGCTATCCCGCGAAGAATTCGTGCAGGCGATGAGTGATATGGATCTCGAGAACAAATTGCCGGTCGCAATCAGCGGCTATAGCGTCAACAATAGTGATACCTACGCAGCGATTTGGGTGGAACGGCCTGGGCCGTGGCCTGGAGGAAGCATGGAAGTGTTTCAGGCCATTGACGCCGCAGAC
>Ga0126381_100009683_pt1 | contig 10829 bp, 6 predicted proteins | sample PanSoiMetPlot_28_FD_96465 | JGI IMG/M metagenome (GOLD analysis project Ga0126381, IMG submission 96465) | Tropical forest soil microbial communities from Panama - MetaG Plot_28 | ecosystem: Environmental > Terrestrial > Soil > Tropical forest > Bulk soil | place: Panama | collected 2016-02-17
GTGAGCAATCCGGCGCAAGTGCAGGCAATGGTGGATCGGGCCGCCCGCGAGCTGGGCGGCATCGACATCGTGCTGGCAGCCGCCGGCGTCTCGGCAGCAAACTATGGCGAGGGCAAAGTTGAGTCCAAGTTCCTCAACGAACTTCCCTTCGATGAGTGGCGCAAGGTCATGAGCATCAACTTGGATGGCGTTTTCCTGACTTGCAGTGCCGTCGCACGCGAGATGATCAAGCAAAATCGGGGCGGACGCATCATCGCAATTTCCTCAGGTGCGGCCAAAGTGCCGCTGAGAGGATCCGGTGATTACTGCGTCAGCAAAGCGGGAGTATGGATGCTGATGAAGTGCATGGCGCTGGAACTCGGCCGCTACAACATCACCGCCAACGCTATCGGGCCGGGAGTCATTGACACTCCGATGACCAAAGGGATGCAGGACGACCCGCGTTTTGACCGAATGATCGGTCGAACTCCGTTGAAGCGCATCGGAAAACCCGAGGACGTGGCCAACACCGCCCTGTTTCTGGCAAGCGAAGAGGGCAGCTACTTCAGTGGTTCAATTCTCCATCCCGACGGCGGCGTGATGATGCAGTAGCGAGGCGCGAGCAGGCCCGAGGATACGATGGCAGCGTGGACAACAGCGTACGTTCCCCGGTCCGCCGCGCATCGCGGTGGACCATTGCGGGGCTGGGCCGATGATGATCATGATGCATGGGTTCGGCGGCAATCGCACCAACTGGGATGATCAATGGCCGCTGTTCGGCCATTCGAGCAAGATCGAGCAACCTGGAAGATTCAATCGCGCGGTGGTGGCGTTTCTTATCGAGCAACAGAACCTCGCGCGTTAGCAGGCAGTCATGATCTGGCTGAGCAACGAGGGTTCCAATCCATCACCGGCCGGCGAGCGGCTGGCGGAATTATGGCGCCAGCCCCGGATCGTTCAGATTCCCGGGGCGCACAATGCACTGGCCGCGCTGTTGGCCAAGCGCGCCGGTTTCAAGGCACTTTACCTCTCCGGAGGCGCTCTCAGCGCAAGTCTGGGGTTGGCCGACCTGGGCATCCTCGGTTTGAACGAGTTGTGTTTTTTCGCCCGAGCAATTGTCCGTGCTGTAGGATTGCCACTCGTGGTTGATGCCGACACCGGATTTGGCGGAGTGCTCAACGTGATGCGCACGGTCCGCGAACTCGAGGATACCGGCGCCGCCGCAGTGCAACTTGAAGATCAGATGTTGCCCAAGAAGTGTGGGCATCTCAACTCCAAGCGATTGGTAACGCCGGACGAGATGGCCGCGAAGGTCAACGCCGCCAGGCGTGCCCGCCGCTATCTGCGGATTATTGCGCGCACCGATGCCGCCGGGGTCGAATGCTTCGACGCCGCAGTCGAGCGAGCCCAGCTTTACGTGGAAGCTGGCGCGGATGCGATTTTCCCCGAAGCATTGACCAGCGAGGCAATGTTTCGCGACTTTGCCGCCGCCATATCCGCTCCGCTGCTGGCGAATATGACCGAGTTTGGCCGCACCCCCTATTTCACTGCACAACAATTCGAAGAATTCGGTTACAAAATGGTGATCTGGCCGGTCTCCTCACTGCGGGTCGCCGCCAAAGCGATGGAACATCTCTATGCAACACTGGCGCGTGAAGGCAGCGCCAATACCATGTTGAAACAGATGCAGACCCGCGCCGAACTCTATCAGACCATCGGTTACGAGGATTACGAAACCCTCGACAAATCCATCGCGCGGAGCGTGATACCGCCGGAGCCCCGGGACAAATGAGCAGCCTCCAGTATCCCGTTCGCATCGAATTGGTCACTCGGCCCGAAGATTATCCCTCGCCGTATGTAAAGAAACTCGGGCGTGTTGCCTTTGCCACTCAGGATTGCAGCATAAGATGAACGCCTACGAAGTGATCGTGGTAGGGGGCGGCAATGCTGCATTTTGCGCCGCACTGGCCGCGCAGGAAAATGGCGCCCGCGTACTTGTCCTGGAAGCAGCATCACAAGAAGAACGCGGCGGCAATTCACGTTTCACCGCCGGCGGTATGCGGGTCGCCTATCAGGGGCTTCCGGATTTGGCGCGCCTGATGCCCGACTTGACTGAGGAAGAGCGCGCCAACACCGACTTCGGCACCTACACCCAGGACCAGTTTTACGACGACCTCTGCCGCGTTACCCAATACCACACCAATCCTAAAATGGCCGAAACCCTGGTTGGGCGCAGCCTCGATACGATGCTGTGGATGCGCGGCCGGGGCGTGCGGTTCGCCCCAATCTATGGACGACAGGCTTTTAAAGTCGAAGGGCGCTTCAAATTTTGGGGCGGCTTGACGGTCGAAGCCTGGGGCGGTGGCCCGGGACTGGTCGATTCGCTCTACACCATTGCCGCGCGCAGCGGGATTGAGATTTCGTATCAAACCCGCGCGCTCGAATTGGTTCATGATGACTATGGTGTCCGGGGTGTGATGGTTCGTAAGCAGGGACACACCCAGCAGTTCGCGGCCAAAGCTGTGGTACTTGCCAGCGGAGGTTTCGAAGCGAATGCCGAGTGGAGAACGCGTTATCTGGGACCCGGATGGGATTTGGCGAAGGTGCGCGGTACCCGCTTCAACACCGGCGACGGTATTCGCATGGCACTCGAAATTGGGGCCATGCCCTACGGCAATTGGTCGGGATGCCACGCTGTCGGATGGGATCGCAATGCGCCTGAATTCGGTGATTTGAGCGTCGGCGACGGCTTTCAGAAGCATAGCTATCCGTTCGGCATCATGGTCAACGGACGGGGCCAGCGCTTCGTTGACGAAGGGGCCGATTTCCGCAATTACACCTATGCCAAGTACGGGCGCGCGATTCTCGAACAGCCTGGCCAATTCGCCTGGCAGATCTTTGATCATAAGGTCGCTCACCTGTTGCGCGATGAATACCGGATCAGGCGGGTGACCAAAGTCAGTGCCCAGTCGCTGGAAGAATTGTCGGGGAAACTGGAAGACGTCCATCCACAAGCTTTTCTCGAAGAGGTACGGGCTTACAATGCCGCGGTCGCAACCGCGGTTCCCTTCAACCCCAATATCAAAGATGGGCGTTGCACGCGCGGCCTCATACTTAACAAATCCAACTGGGCCAACACGCTCGACGCACCGCCGTTTGAAGCTTATGCAGTCACGTGCGGGATCACGTTCACCTTTGGCGGGCTCAGAATAGACGATAACGGCAATGTCATAAACACCGACGGCCTGCCGATTCACGGCCTCTACGCAGCGGGTGAACTGGTGGGGGGGCTCTTCTATTTCAATTATCCCGGCGGCACGGGTCTGATGTCCGGTTCAGTATTCGGCAAAATCGCGGGATCCTCCGCAGCCTATTGCGCGCTGACTAAATGACTACAGGTCTTTCAGCGGCTGGTGGCGTATCGCTGTCAAGATTTTCGACGATCGAGAAATCGATCCGTTTTCTTTTGAACACGAATACCGTTATCGCACTGTTGAATGATTCCAGTTCAAAGCCCGCAAAGCGCCGGCGGCGCGAGAAGCCTGACGATGTCGCCATCTCGATACCGGCGGGCTCTTTTCGTTGCCCATCAAAGCAGCAACTGGCGCGCAGATTCCCAGCGCTGCTGAATTTCTGAGCAGGCGGACCGCGGTTTTCTAAGGCACGTCATCACATTCAGCTTACGAAGAGTGGCTGGAAACGCCCTCTTGACGTCGAAAACATCTTCTTTTTTGTTGATTGACCTTAGATTTACTTGACAGGTTGAGCTTCTGCCAGTTATTTTGGCCGTTCCAATTGTCAGCATTCGTTTCGACCCCTCCCCGTGCAATGAGGCGTTTGGCGAGTGCCAGAGGTAACGAGGTGTTACGCGGCCAATGAAGGCAGGGCATGAAACGTTTGAGCCCGACGTGATCGATTTGCAGATCCTCAATATCCTGCAGGATCTCGGCCGTATCGCTCTGACGAAACTCGCCGAACAGGTTGGGCTGTCGGCACCATCCGTAATAGAGCGCGTCAAGAAACTCGAAGATCTGGGCGTTATCTCCGGTTATCACGCCGCCGTCGACGCAAGAAAATTGGGCAAGGACGTCACGGCGTTTATTGGCGTTTCGATCGGTGACCCGCGTACGATCGGAGTATTCGAGGAAACCGTAGAGCAACTCGAGGATATTCTCGAATGCCATCATGTGACCGGCGAGCATACGGTGTTGCTCAAGGTCAAGACCCATAACACCGGCACGCTGGAGAGCTTGATCCGGACTATTCGCATGATCGACGGGGTTATTCGCACCGAAACTATGGTCGTTCTCTCGACTCATACCGAGCGGACGCAGATTTACGTCAGTCGAGGAGAATCACCGCACGAAGCGGGCAACGGCAAACGCCATCGCCACGCGAGCGCGAAAAATCTTAATGCTGATCCGAAAAGGGCATGACGATGCAGGTCTTCCGCGCAATTCCGAAAGCACAAGGGCTGTACAATCCGGAGCATGAGCACGACGCGTGCGGGGTGGGGTTCGTGGTCAATATCAACGGCCACCGCTCACACGACATCGTCCTCAAAGGTTTGCAGGTGCTCGACAACCTCACCCATCGCGGGGCTTGTGGGTGTGATCCTTTAACTGGCGACGGCGCGGGCATGCTACTGCAAATTCCCCACGCATTCTTCGAACATGAAGCGGAGCAGCTTGGCTTTGGGTTGCCGCCGGCCGGGGAGTACGGCGTTGGGATGGTCTTCATGCCGCTGGACGCACAAAAGCGCGCAGCTTGCGAGACAATTTTCGAGCAAGTGGTGCAGGAAGAAGGGCAGCGGCTGCTAGGCTGGCGGACGGTACCGGTTGATACCACTCAATGTGGTGCGATCGCGCGGCAGGGATTGCCTGCCATTCGACAAGTCTTTATCGGCCGAGGACCAGGTATCAAAGACGAGGCTTCGCTGGAGCGTAAGCTCTACGTAATTCGCAAGCGCGTTACCAACGAGGGTGTCAAGGTCAACTTGGAGGAGGGTGAGCTGTTTTACATCTGCAGCCTTTCCAGTCTAACTATCGTTTACAAGGGCCAGCTCATCTCCCATCAAATTCCCCAATTCTATCCAGACCTGCTCGACCCCGCGCTGGTAACCGCGCTCGCCATGGTCCACCAACGCTTTTCCACCAATACCTTCCCCAGCTGGGATCGCGCCCATCCGTATCGCTTCCTGTGTCATAACGGCGAAATCAACACCTTGCGCGGCAATATCAACTGGATGCACGCGCGCGAGAAGCAGTTCGCCTCGCCGTTATTCGGCGACGACATTAAAAAGATTCAGCCGATTATCGAACCCAACGGCAGCGACTCTGCGGTGTTCGACAACAGCCTGGAATTGCTGGTGCGCACCGGCCGTTCGTTGCCGCACGCGATCATGATGATGATCCCTGAGGCGTGGCAAAACGACCTGCTGATGGATGATGGCAAGCGGGCTTTCTACCAATTTCATTCGTGCATGATGGAGCCATGGGACGGACCGGCCTCAATCGCCTTCACCGATGGCCACCGCATCGGCGCCGTGCTGGATCGTAATGGTTTGCGGCCCTCGCGTTACCTGGTGACCAAAAATGGCCTGGTGGTGATGGCGTCGGAAACTGGCGTGCTCGATATTCCCCCTGAAGAGATTGAATACAAAGGGCGGCTGCAGCCCGGCCGCATGTTTTTCGTCGATACCGTCGAGGGCCGGATTGTGCAGGACGAAGAAATCAAACAAGGCTTCGCCCAGCGCCAGCCCTATCGGCGATGGCTCAAAGAAGAACTGGTCGACCTCGACGCGCTTCCAGAACCGCCGTCCTATCCTGCGATCAACGGCTACGAGCCATTCGATCTGCTGAAGCAGCAGCAGGCGTTCGGCTACACTATCGAAGAACTGAAAATGATCCTGGCGCCGATGGCTGCTAATGGCCAGGAGCCGGTCGGTTCGATGGGCACCGATACGCCGCTGGCAGTATTGTCGGACAAATCGCCGTTGCTCTTTCAGTATTTCAAGCAATTGTTCGCACAAGTCACCAATCCTCCGGTCGATCCAATTCGCGAAGAAATGGTGATGTCGGCAGAAACGACGCTCGGCGCCGAGCAGAATCTGTTTGAAGAAACTCGGCTACATTGTCGCCAGCTCCGCCTGACCAACCCCATCCTCAACAATGAACAGCTTGAACGCATCAAGCGGCTGGCCCGGCCAGGATTGCGTGCAATCACCCTCAGCACGCTCTACCCGGTTGATGACGGCGAACACGGCCTGCGCGAAGCGCTCGATGAGTTGTGCCGGCAAGCCTCGCGCGCGCTTGACGATGGCTACACGATTCTCGTGCTCTCCGATCGTGGGGTGAATCGCCAATGGGCGCCAATTCCGAGTTTGCTGGCCACCGGGGCGGTTCATCACCATCTGATTCGCGCCGGTACCCGCACCGAATGTGGACTGGTAGTGGAGTCGGGAGAGCCGCGAGAGGTGATGCACTTCTGTTTGCTGATGGGCTACGGCGCCGGCGCGATTAATCCGTATCTGGCATATGCAACGCTTGCAGGCATGATCCACGACGGCCGTCTAAAAGATGTCGGCGCGGAAGAAGCCGTCGAGCATTTCATCAAAGCAGTCGGCAAGAGTCTCATCAAAGTCGCATCCAAAATGGGCATCTCGACAGTGCAAAGCTATCGCGGTGCACAGATCTTCGAAGCAATCGGCCTCAGCCAGGGAGTGGTCAACCAGTATTTCACCTGGACCGCGTCACGCGTGGGTGGCATCGGTCTTGACGTAATCGCCCGCGAGTCAGCAAGCCGCCACAAACTTGCCTATAAGGTTGACCCGAATCTCGACGGCGAGCTGGAAGTAGGCGGCCAGTATCAATGGCGTCGGCGCGGCGAATTCCACATGTACAATCCGAACACGATTGCGAAACTGCAGCACGCCGTCCGTTCGGGCAATTATCGCCTCTTCAAGGAATATACGCGGCTCGTCGATGAGCAGAGCCGCAGCCTCGCCACTCTGCGAAGCTTGCTGAAGTTCAATTCTGGCCGGTCCCCGCTGCCGGTCGATGAAGTTGAGCCTGCCGCCTCTATCGTCCGACGCTTCAAGACCGGAGCGATGTCGTTCGGGTCAATCAGTAAGGAAGCGCACGAAAACCTTGCCATTGCGATGAACCGGATAGGTGGCAAGTCAAACACCGGCGAGGGCGGCGAAGACCCTGCCCGCTTTGTCCGCGAGGCTAACGGCGACTGGCGACGCAGTGCTATCAAGCAGGTCGCCTCCGCCCGTTTCGGGGTCACCAGCTGGTACCTGGTCAATGCTGACGAGTTGCAGATAAAAATGGCACAGGGCGCCAAACCGGGTGAGGGCGGCCAGCTTCCAGGCCATAAGGTCGACGATTTCATCGCTAAGATCCGTTATTCGACCCCCGGGGTCGGCCTCATCTCACCGCCGCCGCATCATGATATCTACTCGATAGAAGACCTGGCCCAACTAATTCACGATCTCAAGAATTCCAACGACCGCGCGCGCGTCAGCGTCAAACTGGTCGCCGAAGTCGGCGTCGGGACGATTGCCGCCGGCGTTTCGAAAGCCAAGGCGGACGTGGTTTTGATCAGTGGCTACGACGGCGGCACCGGCGCCTCGCCACTCACGTCGATCAAGCATGCCGGTATTCCATGGGAACTCGGCCTGGCCGAGACTCAGCAGATCCTGGTGATGAACAATCTGCGCGGGCGCATCAACGTCGAGACCGACGGCCAGCTTAAGACCGGCCGCGACGTGGCGATCGCGGCGTTGCTGGGTGCTGAGGAATTTGGCTTCGCCAGCGCTGCGCTGGTGGCCTCGGGCTGTATCATGATGCGGGTATGCCATCTCAATACCTGTCCGGTGGGGATCGCAACGCAGGACCCTGAATTACGCAAAAAATTCGAGGGCCGGCCTGAACACGTCGTCAACTTCATGATGTTTATCGCCGAAGAATTGCGCGAATACATGGCACAGCTCGGGTTCCGCACACTGGCCGAGATGGTCGGGCACGTGGAGTGCCTCGATGCCAACGATGCCATCAAACACTGGAAGGCGCGCAACATCGACTTAACTGCAATTCTGACCAAGCCGCCCGTACCCGCTGATTGGCCACTCCATTGCGTCGAGCAACAGAACCACGGCCTGGACAAGGCGCTCGATCGCCAACTGGTCGAATTGTGCGAGGAAGCGCTCGAACATAAGAAGCCAGTCGAGCTCCATTTGCCGATTCGTAATGTCAATCGGACGGCGGGGACAATTTTGTCCTCAGAAGTGTCGCGCCGTCATGGTGAGCACGGCCTGCCGCCATACACCATCCAAATTCATCTAACGGGTTCGGCTGGACAAAGCTTTGGCGCCTGGCTGGCACCGGGGGTCGCGCTCTACCTCGAAGGCGACGCCAATGACTATTGCGGCAAAGGATTGTCAGGCGGCTTCATGGCAGTGCGCCCGCCGCGCGCTGCGAGTTTCAAGGCCGAGGACAATATTCTCATCGGCAACGTCGCACTCTACGGCGCCACCGGTGGCGAGGCGTTCTTCCGCGGCGTAGCGGGTGAGCGGTTCGCCGTCCGCAATAGCGGAGCGACGGCAGTAATTGAAGGTGTTGGCGACCATGGCTGTGAGTACATGACACGAGGATTAGTCGTCGTCCTAGGCAGGACGGGGCGCAACTTTGCCGCTGGGATGAGCGGGGGATTGGCCTACGTGCTTGACGAAGACGGCAGTTTCTCAGCCAGATGCAATCTAGGCATGGTCGAATTGCACCGGCTCGATCAATCGCAGGAGGCCGCGCAGATTCACGCACTGCTGGTGCGGCATCATCAATACACTGGCAGCTCAGTTGCCCGCCGTCTGTTAGACAGTTGGGAGGATGCTGTCGGTAAATTCGTCAAGGTGATGCCCACTGAGTATCGCCAGGTATTGGAACGCCAGCTCAACATGAAGTCGGATCTTGCCAAGCTGGCCGCGGTTTAGTTGCGGATTTGCGCTTGCAAGGTGAGGAGCTCAATCGAAAAGACACGGGCGAAGCCGGTGGCACTGAGGGGGGGTCTCCTCAAACTGTCAGGCCAAGTTGAGAGACCAACGCAGATCGGATCAGATTAGTAGTTGGAGAACGCAGTTAATGGGCAAGATTACCGGCTTCATGGAGATCAAACGCGAGACGGCCCTGCGCCGCTCAGTCCGCGAACGCGTCACCGACTGGCGCGAGTATGACCTCAAGATGCCTGCGGACAAGCTTGCCCAACAAGGGGCCCGCTGCATGGATTGCGGTATCCCCTTCTGCCACAAAGGCTGCCCGCTGGGCAACATAATTCCGGATTGGAACGATCTCGTCTATCGTGGCCGCTGGCGTGAAGCGATCGACCGCTTGCATTGGACAAATAACTTTCCTGAATTTACTGGCCGCGTGTGTCCGGCGCCGTGCGAAGAGGCCTGCGTCCTGAATATCAACAATGACCCTGTAACGATCAAGCTGATCGAGAAGAGCATCGTCGACCATGCCTGGGCACAAGGCTATATCACCCCCCAACCGAATCCGCGCAGGACCGGTAAGAAAGTGGCGGTGATCGGTTCAGGTCCCTCCGGCATGGCATGCGCGCAGCAATTGGCTCGCGCCGGCCATTCGGTAACTCTCTATGAACGAGCTGATCGTATTGGCGGCCTCCTGCGCTACGGGATTCCGGACTTCAAGCTGGAAAAATGGCAAGTGGAGCGCCGCGCTGAGCAAATGAAGGCCGAAGGCGTCGAGATCATCACTGATTGCCGTGTCGGCTTTGATCTCCATGCCGACGAATTACACCGCAAGCATGACGCTATCGTGCTGACAGTCGGCGCCACCAAGCCGCGCGATCTGCCGGTGCCCGGACGTGAACTCAAGGGCATCCACTTCGCCATGGATTTCCTCCCGCAGCAGAACAAGCGCAATGCCGGCGACACTATTCCGGTTGAGACGTCGATTACCGGCACGGACAAACGGGTTGTGATTCTTGGCGGTGGCGATACCGGCTCCGACTGCCTGGGGACCTCGAACCGCCAGGGGGCGTCAATAGTGTATCAGTACGAATTATTGCCGATGCCTCCGGAACAACGCACCGTCTCGATGCCATGGCCGGATTGGCCTATGATCCTGCGCACTTCGACCTCACATGAAGAGGGCGTGACTCGCGACTGGAGCATTAACACCAAGTATTTTTCAGGCGAGAACGGAACCGTCAAGAAACTCCACGGGGTGCGCCTCAACTGGAAGCTGGATAACGGGCGCATGGCGATGGAAGAAATTCCGGGCTCGGAGTTCGTGCTGGAATGCGATCTGGTACTGCTAGCGTTGGGCTTTCTTGGGCCCGAACCCGAGGGAATCGTTGGCGAACTCGGGCTGAAGCTCGATCAGCGCGGCAATATCGCCTGTGAGAATTACCATTCGAGCGTCCCTGGTGTATTCGCTGGTGGCGATGCCCGCCGCGGGCAGTCGCTGGTTGTATGGGCGATATGGGAAGGGCGCGAGTGCGCTCGCGCGGTCGACGCCTATTTGATGGGAGAATCGTTTTTGCCTGCTAGCCCCGAGTGGTAAAGCTTCCATCGGCACTCATTCTCCAGCCGAGCGGTTACAGACCATGATTGCTTACCTCGAGACTGAGGCTTTCGACCACATTTATAAGAAGATCGGATGTACGGCTGCTGATATCGCCAATATGCGCAAGGCTATCTATGGCCGCGAACTTTCAATTCGGCTGAGCCTCCATACACTGGAGGAGATTCTACTCGGACGCAAAGCCGCACCGCAGGCGTTAGCCGCGCAAACCAAACTCCCCTTATCGCTGGCCAGCTCGCAAAC
>Ga0126381_100009684_pt1 | contig 10829 bp, 9 predicted proteins | sample PanSoiMetPlot_28_FD_96465 | JGI IMG/M metagenome (GOLD analysis project Ga0126381, IMG submission 96465) | Tropical forest soil microbial communities from Panama - MetaG Plot_28 | ecosystem: Environmental > Terrestrial > Soil > Tropical forest > Bulk soil | place: Panama | collected 2016-02-17
AGGCGGACCAGGTTCTCGTAGTAGAAATCGGTGCCGGACATGTGCACAAACTCGGCGGCCTGCTGCTGAATGGAACGAATGACCCGCGGATGCGAATGGCCGGTTGCCACCACTGCAATTCCAGCCGCGAAATCCAAAAAATGATTGCCATCAACGTCCTCGACGATCGCACCCTGGCCACGCTTGATCACCAACGGATAGGCGCGTGTATATGACGTGGAAACGACAGCCCGGTCTCGCTCGATGATCGCCTTTGCTTTCGGACCCGGCAGCGGGGTCACAAGGCTGGGAAGAAGAGGATTTGCAGCAGTCTGTGCCGGCATTGGATTCACACCTCAGTTTTCTTTCAGAAAAAAGAACGGACAGAGAAAGGTTGCGTCAGCGCGCGGTTAGTCTGAGCCGAAAAGTGAGGGGCGTACCGTGGCGGGAATCGCCATACTTCTACTCTAATCCAGAAGCGGCAGACAAGTAGTAGTGGGATTAAGGAGCAAAGAGCTTCCCAGGAAGGTCATCAACGCGAATCGCCCACGTCATCCGGCCAGGAACGCCGAACCGAACGCAAGCACATCGCGCGGCCACAGATCTGAAAACGAGCGGTCTCCAATATGAATTGCGAGCAGGGACTCGAGAACGGCAGGCTTCCTTGAGAAAGTTTTCAGAACGCGCCTTTGAAATCCGTGATGCCTTGCCATCGCAAGCATGAGAGCGGCCATCAAGCGAGGACGCCTACTTAAGCGCTGGTGCTCGGCTTGATAGTTCCTCAACCGGCCGTCTTTCACCGCTTCTGCCAGAGCCAACGCCTGCCTGAAGGAAAGGCCCATGCCTTCGCCGGTAATGGCATCGACGGACCCGGAAGCATCACCGATCAAGGCCAACGGTCCGCAATATACCCGTCTTAGTTCTCTGGTGACGGAAAGGGCTCCCATCTCGCGCGATACGGCGCGAGCGGAACAGATCCGGTGCTGCAGTTCGGGAAAACCAGCGAGGGCATCGTCCACGCGCACCTTGGGATCGTGTGAAATCACAGCCACGCACACTTCATCGGGGGCGACTGGCGTGACGTAGATCTGGTACCCCACCCCCCAATACAACTCCATGTATAAAGACCATGGTGCGATGCGGTAGTGCCGACGGAACCCATATCTCCTGCGTTCGACCCGGCACAGATGAAGGCCGGCTAGATGGCGCATTTGTGAATTCTGCCCGTCGGCGCCGATCACCCAGCGCGTCTTCAAAACGCGGCCATCAACTGCGACGGAGCCGCCGCTCAATTGAACATTCTTGACTCCCCAACGCAACGACGCTCCCTCCCTTTCAGCAGCGCGGATGAGTGCATTGTGCAGGGAAGTACGACGTACTGCAATAGCCGCCTGGTCTGGAAACGCGGCTGCAGCTGAGAAGCGTCCGTCCAGGAAGCAAATTCCTCGAAAATTGAATCCCGCACGCGCCGGCAGCGTTATACCGAGTTCTTTCAACGCACGAATACTGTCAGGGAGCAACCCTTCGCCGCACGCCTTGTCAATCGGCGGCGCAGCGCGTTCCAAAACGGTTACCTGCAAACCTTGCCGCTGCAGGGCGACGGCCGCCGCCAACCCGGCCGGGCCACCACCCACGACGCAGGCATCACAGGTAGAATCATTCATATCCGGGTGAGTCTGCGATGGCTTCGCTTTGCGAGTGTACCGTTGATTTATCTGCGACAGAATAACTACAAGCAGGTCCGTAAACAAGCCGGCAAATGGTCATTTCAATCAGAGCGCGGTTAACCCTCTACTTCACTGTACTGTTCGGAGTAATTGTCGTCGGTCTCGCGGTGGCAAGCTATCTGCTCATCAGCAGGGATCTCTATTCGAAACTCGATTCGTCTTTGCGTATCGCAGTGAATACAGCGGCGTCTTTGGGAGAGCATGAGATGAACGAAAGCTCCAGCAAGGCGGCCGGCGAGGCTGAGTTGCAATCAGTTCTACTCGAAAAACACAATACGCCGCTTCCTGATACACAGATCCTGGTGCGCGAAGGCGACCGGCAGGTGGCGTATAAACCTGACGAACTTCCGACTACGCCCGACCTGCCGAAGATGCCGCCTGCCCGCTTGAATAGGGAATTGAACCTGCAGGGCCTGCGGATTGCGCGCCGGGAGCTGGATGTTCCGAAGTTCGGCGCCCGCTATCAGGTCTATTCCGCAAAACCTCTCGCGCCGGTACTGGCCGAGATCGCGATGGGTCGGATCGCGCTGCTTGTTCTTGTTCCGCTAGGTCTCGGAGTAGCCGCTCTTGCTGGCTATGTTCTCGCTCGAAAATCTCTCTCCCCTCTCCGGACGCTTGCACAAACGATCAAAGCCACAACCTCATCGGACCTTACGGCACGAGTAAAGTTGGGGAACTCGCAGGATGAGATCGGACGGTTGGCGGCACAATTCAACCGTTTGCTCGACCGTCTGGAAAGCGCATTTGCAAGCCAAAAGCGCTTCATGGCAGACGCATCGCACGAATTGCGGACGCCTGTGAGCGTCGCGCTCAGTGCAGCCCAGGTCACGGTCCGAGATCCGGATCGAACGGTCCACGATTGTGATGAAGCGCTTGAAGTGATTGAACATCAGATGCTACGCCTGAGGCGGATCGTTGAAGATCTGCTGTTCCTATCGCAGACGGATGTGTCGTCACCGCGAGTGGAGCGGGCGGAGATTTTTCTGGACGACGCCGTGTCCGATGCCGGCCGCTCGGCCAGCGCGCTCGCGCGTGCGAAGCGGCAGCACCTGCTGTTGGGAATGCTACCTGAGGCTAGATGTCTGGGCGATCAGGACTTGTTAACACGAGCCGTTCTGATTCTGCTTGACAACGCCATCAAATTCACGCCGCCCGGCGGAGATATTGCCGTCCAGCTTCAGCGGAACGCGGATCAGTGGCTCTGCTCGGTAACCGACTCCGGGCCTGGAATCCCAGAGGCCGCCCAGCCTCATATATTCGAGCGCTTCTTCCGCGTTAACAGTGCCAATGAAAACAATTCCGGTGCGGGTCTTGGCCTAGCTATCGCCAAATCGATTGTGGAAGGGCACGGCGGCACATTGCGGCTGGTTCAATCACGTCCCGGCTCCACCGTGTTTGAGATCGCTATCCCAGCCTTGGATCTGCCGGCGAAGTCACCCAAACTTCAGGCAAAATCTTTCGCCGTGAGGATGTAACCTTCCCCGCGGCGCGCATGAATCAGGCGCCTTTGCCCTTCTACATCGATCTTCTTTCGTATGCGCTTGATGTACTCTTCTATCAGGTTGGAGAACGGGTCATAGGATTCATTCCACACCCGCTCGGAAATGGTCTCACGCCCCAGCAGTGTATCCGCATCACGAGCGAGGCACTCGAGAAGCGCGTATTCTCTGGCGGTCAACCGTACGAATTGGCCCCCCCGGGTCACGGTCCTGGACCGTGTATCGATCTCCAGGGTGTCAATGGTAATTACCGAATTGGGGATCAGAGGCTTGCGTCGCAGCAGAGCCCGCACACGCGCCAGAAACTCCCCGATCTCGAAGGGCTTCACCAGATAGTCATCCGCTCCCAGATCCAATCCCTTGATCCGGTCGCCGGTTGATCCGCTCGCGGTCAGCATAAGGATCGGCGCCTGAAGGCCCGATTCGCGCATTTCGCGGCAGACGCTCCAGCCGTCCTTAACAGGCAGGCGTACGTCCAGAATGACCAGGTCATACAGATGCGACAGAGCCTTCTCCATCGCGGATTGCCCATCGACCGCGATATCCACGGCGTAGGCCTCCTGACGCAATCCTTTCGCGATCATCCGCGCAGCGTCTTCTTCGTCCTCTACAAGAAGCAGTCTCAATTGAAGTTTGAATGAATGTCCGAGGCAGACTGGCCGCGGATTCCCTTTTTATTCTCGGATCAAGCCGGTAAAAGCAGGATAAAAAATCAGCCAACCCTTTCTATTAAGGATAGTTTGACTGCCCTCAGCCTTTTATGACGCAGCGAGGCCAGATTGTCTCATGCTCAAGTGGAGCCAGGCCGCCAGGGCAGAGAGTTTTTCGTCAGCCCGCCAAGGAGGGCCGATTGCCGCGCCGAGATCCGAAATCTGCCGCTTCAGCTCGCCGGAGGTCAGGCGCAACAGAGATTCGGCCTTCGGGAACAGGTCGCGTTCCCTGATACAGAACAACGGGAAACCGCATGCTTCACAGGCCGACTTTACAGAATTACGGAAGAGTTCTCCTTCCGCCGTATGAATCATTGCATGCGATGCCAGGGTGGATTCAAGCGAAATGGCAGGCCTGCCGGCACCGGTGAGAAGAGAGCAGCCGGTAACGGTGAATCGATCGGAGGCCAGGCCGGCGACGGTGGCTTGCAGGGCGCTCCGTGCGAGCGAGTCTGCAGCACGGGCACACTGACAGACAAAAACCGCTGCGTCGCTTGCAGCCATCTGCTTCGCGGCATGATACGGCTGAAGAGAACCCCGAATGCTGGAATCGGCAATTTCGAGGCGATGTCTGCGAACAACTGTGGGAGACGCGACTGGGCCACCCAAAGCGACAAGTGCCACCCAGCCTGAATGAACGCGGAATCCCAACGCTACGTGCTTCATTAGAGGCCGCGCAGGGAATTACGCGCTTTACGCTGCAGCTTTCGATTCTAGGCCGAGGAGCGTCTGATCATGTGATAAATCAACAAGACGACAATAGCTCCGACAACGGCAACAATCAGGCTATAGACATTCAACCCCGTTACACCCGAACCGCCAAACAAGCCAAAAAGATACCCGCCGACAATCGCTCCGACAACGCCTAGAATGATGTCGAGGAACATACCTTCCCCTTTTTTGTTGACGATTTTGCTGCCGATGAAACCGGCAACCAGGCCGAGAATAATCCATGCTAACCAGGACATGGTGTGTTTACTCCTTTCGTGAGCCACACAACGCAAGCGACTGGGTATCTACCAGGCGCTATGGGTTATGAGTATATACCTGTTTCACGCGCCGGGGTTCACCGTTTAGCGGCCGCCGCAGTCCGGCCCTCCTGGGCGGAGATGTCGTCTATTGCGGCGTTCGCAGCATTCTTTTTCACGGAAGCGATGCCCTTTTCCATTGCGGCGTGTGACGCATACATTTCGCTCTTTCCGATGACCTCTTTGTTTGCGGCATGCAGAACAAAGTACGGCTTGCCGTCGGAACCTGTTTTCCGTTCGTAGCGCTCGTCGAGAGAGGCGTTCTGTTTAACAGACGCGATTCCGGTGTCGGCGCTAGCCTTGCTCTCATACATCTGACTGGTCAGGATGACCTCATTATTTCCTGCCTTGAGATTGAACATGAATTTCCCGTTGTGGGACTTCTTTAACTCGAATTTTGAGCTCATTTCTCACCCTCATGCCAAAAATCTGCTCCCCTTTGGAGCTTTTGCAAACAGGAGCGATTCATTATTTTCGCTAAATTGCCTGTGCAGGTTCTGTTTCCGTTGAATCGTTCAGCCAGCGCCAAAACGCCCGCAGGCCGGATGGAAGACGAATGTCACTCACCTTTCGCAGACCCAGTTGTTCGCGGAGGAGTTCTTCGGAACCGCCGTATCCGGGAAGCATCCGAAATAGGATACGGTGCTTTTGATTCTCTTCGCCTGGCACGATCAGGCTCGGCTGTAGAAGCCCTCGTCCGATTTCGTAGTGAATGTCGCCGGAAAGCTGAACTTTACGGGACGGCCCAAAGCCCATCCGGCGATAGCGAAATTCAAGTCCGCGATCCGGAGATGCGACCAACTTGCCGAACGTTCGTTTGCGTATTCGCAAGCTACGACCCACTGAAAAGCATCGGATCCCCTTCTCGGCGTCTGGTGCTCGCTTCATCCCGAGGATCATAGTGCGGAGAAGATCCCAGGCGAAGACACTTCCAAAGATGGCCAGACGAAATGCCCAGCCGGCGCAAAACGCGCAAATTACAATTACCAGGAGTGAAAGCGCCAGCCCGGCGCTGCGGCTTATCAGCGACGTCCCGACTAACACTGCAAAGACCGCTATTCTGAATCCCTTGAGTAGAATGTCGAGGAATGGAAAAGGACTTAGAAGCAGGAGTACATCGATCGAATGCCCCATGAGCCAGACCACAACAAGGGCCGCGCTACCGGCAAGAACTGTGAGCGCAGTTAGCGTCGCGTGACCGGCTGTATCAATGATTCCCGGACCAGTCCCAGCCGCGTAGACGACCGGTTCAAAGGCGGGCAAGATTCCGGAGAATAATCGCCCAAAGGAGTTGACACCTGCGATGGATTCAATCTGGTGAAAAAGCACAGGAAAACCGATGATTACGAGCGATGCTTTGTTCAGCAGAAGAACTTCAATGGCATCCAGGGGCTTCTTTATCAGGGGTGCAAAACCTCCAACGGTATCTTTAATGAAAATCAGAATCAGAAGGAGGCCCACCGGTATCCAGAAGGCCGGAAAGTTATAAAAAGGCAAGCGGGCGCGTTGCGCGGGCGGCGTTCGGAAGTAGTCCCAAGCACCGAACAGGCAGACGCCAAGCAAGGGCGAGACTGCCACGCTGGTTACCGTACTAACCGCGGTTGAGACCTGCTGAGCACGGCTCATAGCCGCATTGGCTTGTTGCTCTGCAACAGCTGTTTGAGCGCCCAACGGCGCAGCTACTGACGAAACCAGAAGAAGGGCCAGAACACAACGTCCGGAACGGTAGGCATGCATGCGCCGTCACCTCATGCAGATTGTATAGAAAGAACGCCAGCTATGGGGCAGCATGCCAGTTGGAGGATACAATTTACCTTTTGCCTGGGAAATGACGCAAGGGAAGTTTGCTGCAGACCGTCTCCTGACTCGCTTTTGACCGACCGCGCAGCTTATCGTATATCCTTGCTGGGATTCGATTCCTTCTCCGGCTCGACCCGGATCAGGACGACGCCGTGTGGCGCGACGTCGGCAGCATATTCCCTTGACACTGAACCAAGGTCTACATGCGCCCAGACATCGCGAACCTTTCCCGATCCGCTAAAGCCCACGTCGCTCCACAGGGCCGTCACTTTCGCGCTTGTCTCACCACGATTAAAAAGACCTACCGCGTAGCCGCCGCCCTGCAGAGGCCGAGACCAAATCTCCCTGTCACCATTTTTCGCCACACGCTTCGCCTGTTTGCCGAGAGGATCCTGATCCACCGCAATCACCTCTTTGTTCGCCAAAATGGCCATCACTTCAGGAGGAACGGAGCGAAGATCGTTGCCGGCCAACAGTGGCGCCGCGAGAAGACTCCAAAGGCTCATGTGGGTCCTATACTCAGTTGGGGTCATCCCGCCGTTACCGACCTCAAGCATATCGGGATCATTCCAATGGCCGGGACCTGAGGCGTTTAAGAGGTCTAACTGAAGATCGAAGCCAATATGCGACATCGAGTTCCAAGTGTCGCGAATATCTCCCGTAGTGCGCCAGAGATTTCCGGCCACGCTTTGTCCCCACTGTTGCACGTTCAAGACTCCGTACTGACACAGGCTATAAACAATCGGTCTTCCCGTAGCGGCAAGAGCCGCGCCCATTTTGGCGTAAACGGCAGGCATGGAATGGTAGTCGTACACCTGGCTGGCGCTGCACCAGTCGTACTTCAGATAGTCCATGCCCCACGCGGCATAGGTTTTCGCATCCTGCTCTTCGTGCTGGAAACTGCCCTCATATCCGGCGCATGTCTTGGGACCGGGTGACGAATAAATCCCGAGCTTCAGCCCCTTGCCGTGAACATAGTCGGCTAGTGCCTTCATGTCCGGAAATTTGCTGTTTGGCTGAATGTTGCCTTCCGCGTTGCGCGATCCTTGCCATGTGTCGTCAATATTGACGTAGACATAGCCGGCATCTTTCATACCGTTCTGAACCATGGCGTCGGCGGTCTCGCGGATCAGCTGATCGGTGACTTTGTTGGCAAACTTGTTCCAGCTATTCCATCCCATGGGCGGCGTCTTTGACAGGCCGTTAGAGGGAACGGGCTCGGCGGCTGTTAAGGAAATTTTCGAGGGCGCCGCGGGCATGGGGCCCGGTGGCTCGGCCGAAACCCTTTTCAGCTCGATATGCCGCGCGGGACGGTCGCTCGGATGCGGAGGTTCGATGGTCAGACTTTCCCCGGTCAGTTTGGCCGTGTACTGCAACTTCTGCTCTTCTCCGAAGCGGTCCCGCAGGATCACAAACGAAACGTTGTCGCCATTGATTTTGCCGTCGTGAATGGCCTCATTTCCCTGATTCGAAAACATGTAGCCGGTCAGGAGATCTCCTTCGGCTTTCAAATAAAGGGAGGTCTCCCTGGTCGCGCCATCGGCCTCAAACTTTGCCATCCAGTGCCCGGTCAAATCCGCGGCACACGCGAGCTGTACAAGGGCTAAGCAGAGCACAACAACTGGAATCTTCATAATTTGAAAAACCTGGATCCGATACCTCGGGCATCACGAATTTCGCGCCTCGGTGGGCGGCGTCGCCGACTGGCGCATCACCAGGCTGGTGGCAACACGGAATTCGCGTCCCGCTTGGTTCGAATCGGACATCATGGTCCACAACGCCTGAAAGGCGACCTTTCCAATCTCGGTCCGAGGAACGGAAACCGTGGTAAGTGCTGGCTGCGTATACTCGGCGAAGAGGATGTCATCGAAGCCCACCACTGACAGATCATCGGGCACACGTATGCCGCCGTCGTAAGCGCGGTGGAGAATACCGATTGCGGTCAGATCGTTACCGGCCAGAATAGCTGTCGGAGCTCTCCCGCTGAGCAGTTTGGAACAGGCGAAGTAACCACCCTTCACGGTAAAATCCGCATCTATGGCTTGCGCAGCCTCCAACCCCAGGCGGGCCGCCGTGTCGATAAACGCTCGCTTTCGGCGTTGAGCGGACTTGAGAAACATTGGTCCGCCAATGTATGCGACTCGCCGGTGACCGAGCTCTGTCAGATATTCAAGAGCATCTACGATTCCCTGTTCGTATTCGATCATGATGTTGCTGATGCTCTCGCTGACTTTTCCGAGATCCAAGTAGACGGCCGCGATCCGGCGCTCTGCAAGCATATCGATCACCGACGGATCGATTTGCGAAGTCAAAATCGCAACGCCTGGAACCTGCAGGCCCATCAAGCGCCGTACAGAATTTAGCGTTCGCTGCGGATCGTAGTTTGTGTTCAGAACCAAAGCGTCCATATCGTGAGCCAGCGCCTGATCCTGAAAGGCTGCGGTAATGTCGGGGAAAAAAGGGTTGCGTACATCTGAAACAAGCAACCCCAACAACGTGCTCCGGCCGCGCGCCAGGTTGCGTGCCGACTGGTTTTGCGCATATCCAAGTTCCCGCACGGCGTGTAGCACGCGGTCGCGGGTATGTTGACGGGTCGGCCTGGTCCCATTCAACACATGGGAAACGGTTGCGATGGAGACACCTGCCCGTGCCGCTACATCCTTGATACTTGCGCCCACACCTGCCTATCCCCCCAGAAGTTGATGCTGCTCCCCGCACAGCTAGACACAGCCGCAAAACAGTTTAAACGTTTACGTAATACGATTCAACCAAAACAAGGGAATTTCTCATCCGCGGTATAGCGAGAACCCCAGGGAAATGGGAGATATCTATGCCTCGTCACTCGCCGAGGCAGATCAACTACTAAAAAGCAACTAGACGATGGGTCAACTTACTTCGAAGAATCAAGAAAGCGCGCGCCGTTCATGCCGGGTTGGCCTCCAAAAACAGAGACTACGCGCGAGCCTCGTCGATAAACGTGTGAAGTCGATCGAGTCCGCGTTCGAGCTCGGTCATCGACGTGGCATACGAGATCCGGACGTGGTCACTTGTCCCGAACGCTTCACCCGGCACTACGGCAACGTGAGCTTTGGCGAGCAGTTCGCCCGCGAAGTCGAGCGAGTTCTGAATTCTGCCGCTGCCGAAGCCCACGCTGATGTTTGGGTATGCGTAAAACGCGCCCTTCGGCGTGCCAATCGTGACACCCGGAATCCGCCGTAAACGCTTGACTACAAAATCCCGTCTCCGCCGGTATTCGGCGAGCATCTCCGGCACTGAATCCTGTGGTCCTCGCATGGCTTCGACGGCTGCTTTCTGGGCGATCGACGTTGGATTCGAAGTGCTGTGGCTCTGCAATTTCATCATCGCGTTAATGATCGGAGTGGGCGCCAACGCAAAACCGATTCGCCAGCCGGTCATCGCGTAAGTTTTCGACAGTGAACCCGCCACAACAACCGTCTCTTTAGCAGAGGGTTGCGCAGCGATCGAGAATGGCTGGTCCTCATACAGGAAGTGGCAGTAGCATTCGTCGGTCAACAGGAAGATTTCGCGCTTGGAGGTCAACTCAAAGATTGCGCGAAACTCCTCTTTCGAAAGCACCGCACCGCTCGGATTGCACGGCGAATTGACAATGACCAGTTTCGTTCTCGGCGTGATGTGACGCTCGATCATTCCGGCCGTGACTTCGAAGCCGGTTTGTTCATCGGTGTTGACAAACACGCAGATGCCGCCCGCATAATTCACCACATCCTTATATGTGACCCAGAACGGAACGGGAATAATGACTTCATCCCCTGGATTTACAAGTGCCTGGATCAGATTGAAAATGGCGTGTTTGCCGCCCACGGTGACCATGCATTCGGAGACAGCGTAGTTCGTGCCGAAGTCTGTCCCGTGGCGCTCGCAGATGGCCTCGCGAAGCTCTTGTGTTCCGCCGGTGTTGGTGTATTTAGTAAAGTTTGCCCCTATGGCGCTTATGGCCGCCCGCTTTATATTTTCGGGAGTCGGGAAATCGGGTTCTCCGGCTCCGAAATCCACAACGTCAACGCCGTCACGGCGCAGGCGCTCGGCGTCGGCTGAAACCTTCAT
>Ga0126381_100009685_pt1 | contig 10829 bp, 8 predicted proteins | sample PanSoiMetPlot_28_FD_96465 | JGI IMG/M metagenome (GOLD analysis project Ga0126381, IMG submission 96465) | Tropical forest soil microbial communities from Panama - MetaG Plot_28 | ecosystem: Environmental > Terrestrial > Soil > Tropical forest > Bulk soil | place: Panama | collected 2016-02-17
CCAGCAATCAGAAATCTGCTGAAACCGCCCAAGGGTCGCATGGTGCGCATGTTATCCCGGGCCCACATGATCAGACTCAATCTCCGCAGCGCCTTGGACGTCCGCGCCGATGGGTAGCCGTACACCGAGTGGGCAGTGCTTGCCGCATACAGTGCTTGCTGCGGGCCGAGATTCGGAGGAGAACACGTCGTGACGGTTATCCCAGAGATCCTGCTGAACAACGGCCAGAAGATCCCCCAGTTCGGCTTCGGCGTCTTCCTGATCAAGCCGGAGGAGACCGAGCAGGCAGTTGACAGTGCACTCAAGGCCGGTTACCGGCACATCGACACAGCTCAGATGTATGGCAACGAGGCCGAAGTTGGCGAGGCGATCAGGAAGTCCGGGCTTGACCGCACTGATGTGTTCGTAACGACGAAGCTGAACAACGGGGCGCATCTGCCAGACGACGCCCGCCAGGCCTTCGACGATTCGCTGAAGGCGCTTGGCTTCGACTACGTCGACCTCTTCCTTATCCACTGGCCTGTGCCGTCTCGTTACGGCGGCGACTTCGTCTCGACCTGGAAGACGCTGGAGGAGTTCTACCGCGAGGGCAGGGCACGCTCGATCGGTGTCTCGAACTTCCAGCCGCATCACTTGCGGAGGCTGCACACAGAGACAGAGATCCGGCCAGCGGTTGATCAGATCGAGGTAAATCCCTACCTGACGCAGGACGATGTGCGCAGTTTCTGCGCCGAGCACGAGATCGCTGTTGAAGCCTGGTCCCCGATCGCCCGGGGTAATGCATTGCAAGATCCGACGATCGAGGCAATCGCCCGCAAATACGGCAAGACCACGGCGCAGACAATCTTGCGCTGGCACATCGAACGTGGGGACATCATCTTTCCCAAGTCCGTGACAGTCGGGCGGATCAAGGAGAACATCGACATCTTCGACTTCGAGCTATCCGGCGAAGACGTCGAGGCGATCAGCGCGCTCAACCGGAATCAGCGCACCGGCCCAGACCCGGACAAAATGTAGCCCCTAGCTTGGCGATCTTGTTAATGACCGTCGAATTCAGCGCCTAGCCGCTGACAATGACGGTCGATACCAAGATCACGCGTAAAAACATCCGCAGCAGGTGTCCATCTGCCGCAACTCTCTTCGTCGTCATGATGACCGGCACAACAGCCGGATCGCGACGAAGGGAAGTGAGCAAGATGGGCCCGTACCAGGTCTATCAGTTCTACGAGGCCGAGCGGACCAAGTCAGCGGCCGAGCGCCGGGCAGCGGACCTGCGAGCAGGCATGCTGGCCGCCGAGGCCGCCCAGTTCGGGCATGACCTGAGTACGGTCAGCCGGGCGATACTCTCCTACGTGCTAGCGCCTTGGCGCGGGCTGCGGCGCCAGGCAACGGCACCGGCCGTCGAGAGTGCAGCTCATCCGAGAGGGAACGGGGTATGCCCGACGCCAGTCCAGACCCGCACCCTGGTCTCCTCCGGGGCATGCCGTCGCGAGCAAACCCACACCGGCGTCGCGCATGCATCGCGCTGGTAGCCGGGACAACCACGTTCCTGGCAATAGCCGGATGTTCCTCTACCAGCAGCCGGGCGCCTACCGGAGCCGGGTCGAACACAAATCAATCAACGCCGACGCGGACTGTGCCGGCCAGCGGGGCCGGCACAGCGCCCGCTTCTCACACATTGCCCGCTTCTCGTGCAGTCCCGACGCCCGCGCACACGGTCGTCGTGGTCATGGAGAACCACGCTTATTCCGAGATCATCGGCAATCCGGATGCGCCGTTCCTCAACTCGCTCGCCGGCCGCGGAGCCGTGTTCACCAAGTCATTCGCGATCACGCACCCAAGTGAGCCGAACTACCTGGCCCTCTTCTCTGGCAGCACGCACGGCGTCACGTCGGATGCCTGCCCGGTGACCTTCACGGCGCCGAACCTGGCGAGTGACCTGATGAGCGCAGGCAAGACATTCGCTGGATTCTCCGAGGACCTGCCCGGCACCGGGTCGCAGGTCTGCGCAACCGGCGAATACGCGCGCAAGCACGTGCCGTGGACCGACTTCTCGAACGTGCCCAGCTCGTTGAACCGGCCGTTCTCCGAGTTCCCTGCCTCTGCTTTGGCGCAGCTTCCGGACGTCTCGTTCGTAATCCCGAACCTGTGCAACGACATGCACGACTGCAGCGTCAGCGCGGGTGACACGTGGCTGCGCACGCACATGAACGGCTACGTGAACTGGGCGTCAATGCACGACAGCTTGCTGATCATCACGTGGGACGAGGATGACGGCAGCCTGAGCAACCAGATTCCGACGATCTTCGTTGGGCCGATGGTGCAGCCGGGCCGCTACAGCGAGCACATTACGCATTACCGGGTTCTAGCGACGATCGAGGCTGCGTATGGGTTGCAACGGGACGGCGCGGCGCGACAGGTGCAGCCAATCACGAACGTCTGGACGCACTGACTTGGTTCGGCCGGATAGCAACCGCGGGCAAATCTCGCCCCGCGGACCGCAACGTTTGCGGATTAGCTGTTGCGAGGGCTGCAGTTGGGTCACAAACGACGGCTGTGACACTGTGTGTTTGGGATTGCATAGACCGGGCACGCAAGGATGCGCGTTCGCTGCTACCGGGTGTAGTGGTGCCTTTGCTTAGCGATTACGCCGGCGTCGCTCAGTCGTATACCGGATGGCACTGTGAGCAGTCCGGAACACTTCATACTGAGTGGGTTACGGCTTTTGACAGAGGGACAGATGATGCGCTTCCGCGCAGGCGTGGCGATTGACCTCGGCACGGTTAACACGCTCGTGCACGTCCTGGGACGCGGCCTAGTGATTGACGAACCTTCGGCAATCGGAATCGACCGCTCCACTGGAGCAGTCGCGGTTGTCGGTAATGAAGCCGACGCCCTGACTGGCAAGGAAACTCAAGACATCGACGTACTGCATCCGCTCCGCGACGGCGTCATCGCTGATCTAGATGCGACAGTCGCCATGATGCAGGCGTTCTTGCGGCGGGCGGCAGTCCGGCGCAAGCTACTGCGGACCTTGTGCCTGATCTGCCTGCCCGGCGAGGCGACATGGGTCGAGCGACGGTCGGTTGCTGCTGCCGCTGAAGCACTCAAGCCTCGCTGCAACGTTCAGCTCGTCGAGGAGCCGGTGGCAGCAGCCGCGGGAGCGGGATTCGACCTGGCCGCCGGAACAGGCGCGTTCGTGCTAGACATCGGCGGCGGGACAACAGACGCGGCCGTGCTGGCTGGCGGTCACGTGGTGCGCTCGAAGTCGCTGCGGGTCGGCGGCAACGCCATGGACGAAGCTGTGATGCGCGCGGTGCGCCAGGAATACGGCCTGCTGCTTGGACGTGACACGGCACGCGGCCTGAAGACGACTCTCGGGCTCGGCGACGGCGCGATCACCGACATGGAAATCGTCGGCGTGGATGTCGCAACCAGGACACCGCGTGTTGTCCGGGTCAAGGCCGACCTCGTCGCGACTGCGGTAGAGCCAACGGTGAAAGCGATCATCGGTATGGTGCAAGAACTGCTGGCTGATATTCCGCCGAATTTGGCCGAGGATGTGTTCCGCGGGAAGATCCGGCTGGCCGGCGGTGGTGCGCTGCTGCCGGGACTGGCGTTCCGGGTGGAGACGGCGGCCGACATCGCGGCCATGGTCGTGGACGATCCGCTGCGGTGCGTTATCCGTGGCGCGGCGCACATCCTCGAGCAGGGCAGCCTCTTATATCTCGCCGGTTGACATCAGACATCAGGCGCTTGGAACTTCACTGCGCTGCGATGGCTGCCAGTGTCACGAGCAGGAACGTCGTGATCGCGAGGACGCCGTGTGCGAGCGGGATGATCGTCCGTGGATCCAGGAAAGGACGCCGCTGCGACGTGAGGTCGCCCGCGATGTTGCTCGCGATCAGGTCATCGACCAGCTTGCTCGTCAGCCCCTCGTCTTCAAGCGCGCGACGCACATGGGCGTCGGGGATCACGCTAGCTCCAGCGCGCTGTTCTGGCCAGCTTCCGCCGTAAGTGCCGAGCGGATGGACCACGGGTCCGCGGCTCGGGTCGGCGTCAGCCGACCATCTACCGGGCAGGTCATGACCCTTGCCGCGACGGTGGCCTGGATAGGGAGTCCACACCGTCACCGTCGAGACTCCGAACCCGATGGCCGGAACGAGGAAAGCCAGAGCAAGCCACGCCAACGCGACCGCGGATGTTGCCAGGAAGGTCACCCAGCACAAGAATCCGGTCGCCGCCATTCCTGCATGTCCCAGCAGGAACGGCACAGGCATGCGCTCGCGCTCCGGTCGCACTGGCTGGCGCGGACCACCACGAGCGAACCAGTTCCTGAGCATGTAGGCACCGAGCGCTTCTGCGGCAATCCAGCTGCCCAGCGCGGCGAAGGCCAGCTCTCGGCTGCTTCCTCCGGTGCCGCTAGCGGCAGGCTTCGCGCTGGAGAGCGGCAGGGATCTGTGCAGGCTGCTCGCCACTGCCGTGCTCATGGTGGTCAGGTGGACAAGCATGGTGCTGGCACCTCCAGCCTGCACGGCGGAGTTGCGGTCGTTCTTCCATACATGATCACACTTCGCGGTTGCGAGCTAGGGCGCGGCGTGGTGGATGTCATCCGAATATGGCTAGCCGACGTTTTTCGCGCAGGCGGTGATCGCGGCGACGCTGCGGTCGATGTCACCGTCCGTCGTGCTCCAGCCGCTGACGCTGACACGCATCGCGCGGATGTCATGCCAGGTTGTCGGCCCGCACCAGCATGTCCCGTCCTGCTGGACAGCAGCTATCACATCGTCGGTTCGGTCGGGTTCGCCAAACGAGACCAGCACCTGGTTGAGAACGACGTCGTTCAGCACGTGGAAACCTTCGGTCCGCAAGCCGTCAGCCAATCGTCGCGCCAGCCTGCAGCTGTTGTCGACGAGCGCGGCCAGGCCGTCCCGGCCGAGCGCGGCAAGCACGGCCCAGACTTCCACGCCCCTTGCCCGCTGCGACGACTGCGGCGTGAGCGCCATGCCGCGCTCGTCCGGGCCGCCAGGCAGATACGACGCCGACGCTTGCATCGCCAGCCGCAGCGAGTCCGGATCGCGGACAAGCGCAACGCCGCAGTCGTAAGTGGTGTTGAGCCATTTGTGGCAGTCGGTCGCCCACGAGTCGGCCTCCGAAGCGCCGCTTACCTGTTCGGCGGCGGTCTGCGAGGCCGCCGCCCACAAGCCAAACGCGCCATCCACGTGTACCCAGGCCCCTGCCTTCCTGGCCCACGAGATCAGCCGATCGAAGGGGTCGCTAGCGCCGGTATTCACGTTTCCTGCCTGAAGACACACGATCGCCGGGCCGCCGAGCACCGGCAACTCTCGCGGGTCAACGGCTCCGTTGCCGTCCACTGGCAGGACGATCGCCCTGTCTCGGCCAAGGCCAACGATGCCCAGGGCCTTGCGAACTGTGGTGTGCACCTCGGCACCAACGACCACTGTCACCGGCGGCGCACCAACCAAGCCCTGGCTGGCAGCATCCCAGCCGGCACCCGTTAGTACGGCGTCTCTGGCCGCGGCGAGGCAGGTGGCATTCGCCATCGTGGCTCCCGTGACGAACGCGCCACTGGACCCGGCCGGTAGCCCGAGCGCCTCGGACACCCACCCGATGGCGATCGCATCGAGCCGCGCGGCAACGGGTGACATCACGCTCATGGCGCCGTTCTGGTCCCATGCCGATCCCAGCCACGTCGCGGCTTGTGCAATCGGCAGTGCGCCGCCTGTGACGAACCCGAAGTACCGCGGTCCGTTGCTGACGACGGTTGCTGGTGAGCCGGTTTCGTCGAGCAACCGCAGCACGTCGGTCTCAGCCAGTCCGCTGGCGGGCAATTCGAAGTCGAACGCGCCGAGTGCCGCGACCGCGGCCTGGTCAGGACTAACTCGCCGGTCGGCGGCCTGCTCCAGGTAAGCGAGCGCGCGCTCCGAGGCACTCCGCAACAGCCCGGCCCGCCCGGACAACATGGCCTCGACATCAAGCGCGGTCTCAGACACGAGCGGCCTCCCCGAGTTGCAGTTAGAAAGACAAATTCTTCAGGACGGAACGCGGTGGGCCACCCTCGGGTTCATCTTGACATGCGGGTCGGCACCGGACCTGACTTGTGCTTCAGCGGCGTGACCAGGTAGAACATCGCCAGCACAGTGCCAGCACAGGGAACTATGGGATGTTCAGCGGGAATCGCGGTCTCGGCGGGCCGGGACGGTTGATCCGGGGCGGAGGACCAGATGGATATGCGACGTCGGGGGAGCCGCTCGCGTCTAGCCGTTGCAACGATATTCGCGCTGATCCCGCAGTTAGTTGTTGTTGGATTCGCGGGGACGGCCGAAGCAGTGGCTCAGCCGCTGGTGGAAATCGAGCCAGCGGCTGGCGTCGCGAACGGACCGATTGTGGCTATAGGCAGCGGCTTCGCAGCAGGTCAGCCGATCGCAGTCACGAACGAGACGACAAGCGCCACCGTGTGCTCGACCACGGCTGCCTCCGATGGGACCTTCTCCTGCAACGGCCTCGCGGGCGCGGCACCTGGCACGGTCTCGAAGATAGGTGCCGGGACGTCTATTGGCAGTTACCGGGCGGCTGGGACGTCCGAAATCGCGACGATATCTGGTGGCGGTATCGGTGACGGAGGACCCTCAAAGGATGCCCATATCGACAGTGTCCATGCAGTCGCATCCGACGCGGGAGGCGACGTGTTCTTCGACGAGGGAAACGACACTGTCAGGCGGATAGACGCAAGCACAGGAGTCATCACCACGGTGGCCACCGGACTGAACCAGGCTTCCGGGCTTGCGGTCGACCAGCAGGGTGACCTTTTCATCGCGGACTCCTGGAACAATCGTGTTCGAGAAGTCTCGGCGGTGACTGGGAGCATCACCACAGTCGCGGGTGACGGGACACAAGGCTTCTCCGGGGATGGAGGTCCGGCCACAAAGGCCGAACTCAACCGGCCAGAAGGTCTCGCGGTCGACCCGAAAGGAGACCTCTTCATCGGGGACGGAAACTGCCGGATCCGCGAGGTGTCGGCGGCTACAGGCACTATCACGACAGTTGCCGGCAGCGGAACATGCGGTTACGGCGGCGACGAAGGCCCAGCTACCTCTGCCGAGCTGCGCGGCGATCTAGGGCTCGCCGTCGATCAGAACGGCGATCTGTTCATCGCGGACTACGGCAACAACCGAATCCGAGAGGTGGCGGCGGCGACAGGCATCATCACCACCATTGCGGGCAATGGAACCGCAGGCTACACAGGTGACAACGGCCCTGCGACCCAGGCGGAACTCTCATCCCCTGCCGGGCTTGCGCTGACGCCCAGCGGCGCTCTGCTGATCGCCGACAGCTACAACCAAGTCATCCGGCAGGTGAACCTTGGGACCGGGTTCATCACGACAGTGGCGGGCGATGGCTCGGACGGCTTTAGCGGCGATGGCGGGCCGGCTACGTCTGCGCAGCTGGGATATCCGGGGGGCGTCGCGATCGACCAGTCTGGTGATTTCTTTATCGGCGAGCCGGCTCACGTCCGCCGCGTGGATGGGTCGACCGGCATCATCACGACACTGGCAACGAACGCCAGCGGGGTATGCGGCGGTGGGTCTGCCGAACCTGCGACGATGGCTTACGACTCTGGTGTATCCGGGGTGACCCTCGACTCCGCGGGTGATGTCTTCTTCAGCGAGGGATACGCGAATGTCGTCTGCGAGGTAAACACTTCGACTGGCGCAGTCTCGGTCGTCGCCGGGCACGAGAATGCCGGTGCGCAATTTGGCGGCGACGGCGGGCCAGCCACATCCGCGGACCTCTCGGAGCCGTTCGGGCTCGCAGTGCATGGCAATAGTCTCTACATAGCGGATTACCAGAACTACCGTGTCCGCCGGGTTGACCTGACGACTGGGATCATCACCACCGTTGCCGGAGACGGAACAAACGGCGTCACCGGGGACGATGGTCCCGCGACATCGGCGGAGATCAGCGACCCGTCGAGCGTGGCGGTCGACCAACAGGGCAACCTGTACATCGCGGGCCGTGACGGCGTGCGCGAAGTCGATGCCACGACAGGGATCATCACTTCCGTGGCGGGCACAGGCAGTCTATGGGTCAGCGGTGTCGCGCTGGATAACAGCGGGAACTTGTTCCTGGCCGACGGGCAGGTGCAAGACGTCAATCTGGCAACGTCACAGCTGACTACGATCCCCGGCGCAAGTGGCGACTCGATCGCCGCAGACACCTCAGGGAATTTGTTCGTGTCTGGGCAGTCCACGAATCTGGTCCAGCGGGTGCATCTAGCCACCGGCGCAGTCACTACCATCGCGGGCACCGGGCAAGAGGGCTACGCGGGAGATGGCGGGCCGGCGACGGAGGCTGAGCTCTATCAGCCCATGACCGTGGCGGTCGACTCCTCCGATGACGTCTTCGTCGGCGAGCTGTATGGCGGACGAGTCAGGGAGGTTGTCGGTGGGCCGTCGCTGACGATCACATCTGCGCCGGTATCTGGTCAGGTAAGCGCTACAGCGACACTGGGGCCAATCACCGTTGCCGAGGAAGACAGATTCGGAAATGTTGTCTCCGCGCCAGCCGGAGGGACCACGGTCACCCTTGCGTCGACGTCCTCAAGCGGGGTATTCGCGGCAACCGCCGCAGGGCCGCCTGTAACCACGGTGACTATCCCAGCCGGCGCATCTTCGACAACCTTCTTCTACGGCGATACCACCGTCGGGGCAGCTGTCCTGACAACTTCCGCGGCGAGCTATGGAAGCGCTGGCCAGTTGGCCGCGATCGACGCGGTGGCCCCTACCAAGCCTCTGAATGTACGGGCCTCAGCGGGCAATGGAAGTGCGACCGTTAGCTGGGACCCGCCATCCTCTAACGGTGGATCGCCGATAACCTCCTATGCGGTCACGGCGTCGCCCGGCGGAGCCAGCTGCACGCACAGCGGCCCAGGCGGCGGGCAGTGCGTCGTCACCGGTCTGACCAACGGAACCCCGTATGCGTTCACCGTGACAGCAGGGAACGCGGTCGGAAGTAGCCCGCCCTCAGACCCCACCGCTCCAGTGACACCGTTGGGTCCGCCGACGCAACCTCGAGGCGTCAGTGCTTCAGCAGGCAACGGCAGCGTGACCGTCAGCTGGGCGGCGCCATCCTCGGACGGTGGATCGCCGATCACCGCCTATACAGTCACGGCGTCGCCCGGGGAAGTCACCTGCACGCACAACGGGCCAGCCGCAGGGCAGTGCACAGTGACGGGCCTCACAAACGGAACGCCTTACAGCTTCACCGTGACTGCCACGAACGCCGTCGGCACCAGCGTTGCTTCGGCTCCAACAGCTCCCGTGAAGCCCGTAAATTACGGCATCACAATCTCGGCCAAAGTGAAGTACCCGAAAGTGACCGGCGACAGCCTCGTCTACTACCGCGTCAAGGGGTACAACACCGCATCAATTCACGGCAACGTGGTCGGCGCGTTCCCGGGCGATGTCGTGGCCCTGCTCGCTGAGCCCTTCCGCGCCAAGCGCTTCAGCAAAATCGACACTCCGATCACGATGACTTCGACGTCGGCGAGCTATTCATTCTCCGTGAAGCCGCTCGCGGCAACCAAGTACAAGGTCCAGATATCAACAAGAGGCAAAGTCGACGTCACATCGAAGGTCCAGCCCGTCTTCGTCGGGATCGCCAGATCCCAAACGGGCTATCACCAGAAATGCACTAAGACCGAATGCACATCCTCGTACACGGAGCATATGTTCGCGCCGCCGGCAGCGCTGAGAACTGAAAGTTCGAAGCACATATACATATATGTGGCCGTCGGCTATCCGAAGATCCCCAAGTACCTCAGACTGAAAGCCACGGCGAAGGTGACCCGGCCCAAGCGGGTCAGCGCCGACGTATACGTCTTCATGGTCACTTACTCGGTACACCTCAGGCCCAGAGTCAATGCCAACTGGATTGACACTTTCTGCACCAAGGATGCCGAGAGCCGGGACGGGATCGGACTGCCAGGCCACCATCACTGCGGTGATATCAGGGTCACCCAGAAGGTTGCGTTCCTGTATCTCGGCTAGTCCAGACAAGTCACCCGGAACAGCACGGCGCCCTGTTGCCGGTCTTCTCATCGCCGCGGTCGCTCCCGCGCGCCGGTTCACTGGGCTGGCCGGGACCGGACGTCATCGCACGAGGTCTAGTGGCCGGGGGGTGGCATACGGACTTGGCCAACATCATCACCCGGTCACTTGTGGTCGGTGCCGCCGACGAGGTCGCGGATGCCAGCGAGCGCAGCGTGGTGCGTGCGCGTGACGGCTTCTGGAGTGAGGAGCTCGGAGGCTGCCTGGGCCATGGCCTCATTCCGGCGTAGGTACTGCCATGCTGCTGCGATCATCCGCTCAAGCCCGCGTTCGGGTGGCACGTCCTCGGCCATGACGCCGGAGAGTGCAGCGACCGAACGACTGACCGCGCGTTGTACCGCTTCTTCCAGGAGCGCATCCCAGGTCGGGAAATGCGCGTGCACGGTGACCCGGGATACTTCAGCCTGCACGGCAACCGCGGCGATGTTTGCGCAGCCTTGCTCCCGCAGCAGCTCGTCGGCGGCATCCAGGATCGCCTCGCGGTTCAACGCGGAGAGCTCGGGACCAAACGTGGCCGCTCCTGGAGTAGCCACGTCAATGCACTGCCACTCGCGCGCCCGCCGCCGGGCGTACCACCGGGACCGTTACAGCAGCCACCACCGCCAGACCCGCCGCGATTGCCGCGGCAACTGCGAAGCCATGGCTGTAGCCTGCAGCGATGCCGCCGCTGACCGCCACGGCGACCGCGGAGAACACCGC
>Ga0126381_100009686_pt1 | contig 10828 bp, 10 predicted proteins | sample PanSoiMetPlot_28_FD_96465 | JGI IMG/M metagenome (GOLD analysis project Ga0126381, IMG submission 96465) | Tropical forest soil microbial communities from Panama - MetaG Plot_28 | ecosystem: Environmental > Terrestrial > Soil > Tropical forest > Bulk soil | place: Panama | collected 2016-02-17
AATAATAGTTATCACCCACCGGCGAGTAACAACAGCTATCACCCGCCGAGCAACAACAACTTCCATTCGGCGCCCCAAAGCCATCCGGCGCCGCAGAGCCATCCTGCATCGCAACCGCACAGCGAACCGCATGGTGGCGGCGGCGACGGACATCCGCACCGGTAGGAATTGTGAATTTTACGAGCGCGGGGTGGAGCGAGGTGCTCCACTCCCCCTTTTTTTGCCTGCGGGACAAGTAGTCGAGCAAGGCATGTGTATCGTTTTGCCAGCGTCGTGCATCTCTGATAGCCAGGGGAGACTGCGATGGCCACGATTACAGACAGGGTCGAGATTCCTGCCATCAGCGAGAAGCGTCGGCCGCGCGTGATTATTCTGGGTGGTGGGTTCGCCGGCACGCACACCGCTACAAGCCTCGCGCATTTGCCTGTAGATGTGACGATCATCGATCGGCGTAACCATTTCACTTTTCAGCCCTTGCTGTACCAAGTGGCTTTGGCCGTTTTGTCACCGGCCAATATCGCCTCTCCGATCCGCGCTATTGTGCGCGGCAAGAACAATATCGAGGTACTGATGGACGAGGCTCTGGACTTCGATCTTTCCGCAAGGAAAGTCCACCTGAAGAGCGGCGGAGAAATGGGATATGACTACCTGGTGGTCGCTACGGGGGCAACACATTCGTATTTTGGGCACGAGGAATGGAGCGCTCTGGCTCCTGGCCTCAAAACGATAGAGGACGCGATCGAGATCCGGCGGCGAGTATTACTGGCATTCGAGCTTGCGGAGCGGGAGATGCTGGAGACCGGAGCGCACCCGTCGCTGAATTTTGTGGTGATCGGCGGAGGCCCGACCGGAGTAGAACTGGCGGGCGCAATTTCAGACATTGCAAAGCTATATATGAGGCGTGATTTTCGGCATATCGATCCGACCCGGGCACGGGTCTTGTTGCTTGAAGGCGGACCGCGGATTTTGAGCGCCTATCCGGAAGATTTGTCGAAAAAGGCGGTGGAGCAATTGAACGACCTCGGTGTTGAAGTTCACACCGGGGTGCAGGTGACGGATGTTCAGGCGGGATGCGTGATCGCCGGGGGGCAGCGGGTGGACTCCGTGGTGACGCTGTGGGCAGCGGGAGTGCAGGCTTCTCCACTGGGCAAGCTGCTGGGGTTTGAGACCGACAAGCGAGGTTGTGTGTTCGTGAATGAGACGCTCAACCCGCCCGGACATCCGGAGATATTTGTGTGCGGCGATCTGGCGCACGTTGAAGAGAACGGAAGACAGATTCCCGGCGTGGCGCAGCCGGCGATGCAGATGGGCGACCACGTAGCAAAGATGATTGAGCGGGATCTCAAGGGCAAGCCACGGACCACCTTTCATTACTTTGACAAGGGTGACATGGCGACAATTGGCCGGGCAGCGGCGGTGGCGAAGATCGAATGGCCGTTCAAAGCGCACTGGAGCGGCTTCATGGCGTGGATGACATGGCTGACCATCCACATCTTCTTCCTGATCGGATTCAGAAACCGACTCGCTGTGCTGGTGGACTGGGTGTGGAACTATTTCACGTTCACACACGGTGCTCGGTTGATTACGGGGAGCGACAATTTGCCGGGATGGGATAAGCAGGAAGGGGTGGCTCCCGAAACGGTGGGTGCACCTCTAGATGCAGCGTCTCCGGGCGCAAGGTCGCGACGGTAACGCTGGAACGTGATATTTCTTTGAGATTTTCAGTGTTTGAAAGGCAGTCCTAGCCGCCTGCAGGTTGCCGCTCCTCTTTCGATGGAGAAAGCCGAGTCAGGTGGTGACATGAAGCCAGCTATTGTCCTGCTGATTGCTGCCCTTGGTCTGCCGGTTCGCGGCCAGACGAATTCAGTTGAGAATGGCGGATCTGTTCTGAATGTCAGGCAGTTTTCCGGCAATGACATCGGAGCGCAGGTGAACGCGGCAGCGGTGAAGTGCAAGTGGGGAAGTGTGTGCCACATCGTGATTCCGCCGAGCGGGCCGGTGAAGTTGACCACGCAGATTGTGATGGTCGACGGGGAAGAAGTGGAGTGCTCAAGGTCCGGCTACATGGGATCATGGCGCGAAGAGGTGGCAACGCAACTCGAATACACGGGAGGTGGAGTTGCGGTGACGATGAATGGGCGAGGCGATTCCATCGTCGGCTACAGTCTGCGGCTGAGTGCCAAGGCGGCTACAGGCGTGTGGATGGGCGGCCACAGTGACCGCGCCAGCCAGATCACGGTGAGAGGCGCCGGGACGGGAACGACTCTGGTGCGCATCTCGGGTCGCGACGCTGAGGACATACACCTGGAAGACTCACGGCTGGTGAATTTTTGTGGGGACCGGCGTGGAAGTCGATCACGCCAACGACACCTTTCTGACTCACATTACCGCCTATGGAGTTGCTCATAACGACACCGGCCAGACTCTGGTGATCGATTCAGGAGCGGGCGGAACGAATATCAACGATTTCGTGGCGGCGATGCGGGATTGCACGGGCTGGTAGTTCAGAACACGCTGAGAGGCGGAGGGCCGACGTGGATTTTTGCGCAGAATTTTCAATCGGATTGCTCGACAGGTGCGGGATGGGTCTTCGATTCGACGCTGGGGTCGGCGATGCTTGGCGCGACGTTTCTCGATTCATGGTCGAGCGGCGCAGGCGCATGCGGCAGGACTGTGGTTCCGGGCGTGGCGGGAATTGAAGTTGCGGGTGGCGTGAACATTCATATCGGGGGTGGAACGAGAATCCGGTCAAACTCCGGCGATGGCGTGTTGATTGACGGGACGGGCGTAAAACAATCTGCAGATCGAAGGAGACCTGATCACGGGTAATGGGTTCTGCAAGCAGTGCGGCGCGGCGATGTACAGCGGGATCCATATCACGGCACCTGCGCACGCAGTGCGGATCATTGGAAATGCGATAGGCAACACCTTCAACGACAATGAGAATCAGCTTTATGGCGTGGATGTCGAGGCCGGAGTGGCGGCGCTGATTGTTGCGAATAATCTCTGTGACGATAATCGTGGCGGGATAAAGCGGGTAGAGTCAAAGTTACAATTTGCGGAATCGGGGAATGTAACAACGACTGATAATAACGATGATCGACAAGCGATTGAATTACGGACGGCATCACATTGCAAGATTCCTGCGAGAGTCCGCTCCCTTTGAAAATGTCGTCGATCTGGGAGCAGGCGCCGGCGCCGACCTTGCGCTGGCAAGGGAGGCATGTCCGACCGCAAGGCGGATCGCGGTTGAGGCTTATCCTCCAAACGTCGAGAAGCTGAAGGCCGATCACGACGTCTTTTCACTCGATCTAGAGCGCGAATCGCTGCCGTTCTCAGATGAAAGCATCGATGTCGTCATTGCGAATCAGGTTTTGGAGCATGTCAAAGAGATTTTCTGGATCTTTCATCAGGTAAGTCGTGCTCTGCGAGTGGGCGGACACCTGATTATAGGCGTGCCAAATCTGGCTTCGTATCACAACCGGCTATTGCTTCTAGTCGGCAGGCAACCGACGGTGATTCAAAACCATTCGGCGCACGTGCGCGGATTTTCCAAACATGATCTATTGCGGCTTCTTGAGGCGGTATTTCCGGGCGGGTTTGCGCTTCGGCAATTTGGCGGATCAAATTTTTATCCCTTGCCTCCATTCCTGGCGAGGCCGATGGCACGACTGCTGCCCAACGGGGCTTGGGGGATATTTCTCCTCTTCGAGAAAAGACGCCGGTATGCGGGGCAGTTTCTGGAGTATCCGAAGAAGGAACGGCTGGAGACGAATTTTTATGTGGGCGAAGCAGACCGGTGTTCTGAACGACGTTGACAAAGAGACTCAATCTTTGCCGATGCCTGGCGGTGGCCGCCGATTTTTCACATCAGCATGTCCAGCGCTCGCATGAGGTCTGAGATTCCAGCTGTATAGTTCGATCTGAAATCGGCACGGTGGAGTCGTCGCAGACGGAAGGGGATTTGACAATCCTGGTATAGGACGGGGATAACGGGCTTTCCTTCATCGAGAGCAAAGGCCACTTCATTCAGTACGTTGTCGGATGCGACAGCCGCCGGGGAAAGTACGACCATAAGCTGGGGACAGTGCCCCAGGGCATTCTCGACTGCCTTATCCCATGCCTGTCCGGCTCGAATTTGGATGCGGTCGAGCCAGATGGAAGTTCCGCGGGTAGTCAAGTCTTTTGCGAGCTTGTCGACGAAATCCAAGTCATCACGGCAATAGCTGATGAAGGTGCCGGGGCCTCTATGAGCCTTCGTCACAGGTCGATCCATGTCCTCGCCGATGTCCTCGTTCCAGATATTGGGGTGGAGGTGAATGTATCCGCCGAGTAGGCCGATGCACTCGCGCGAAGCCAGATCGCGGACCTCGAAGCCGTTGTCGCGCAGCCAGTGAATGCCTCCTTCGAAGGTCTGGCTTTCGCCGATGATGACGGTCTTGAATCCGAACTGGCGGATAAGCCCCGTGCAATACCAGCAGGGGGCGAGGGTGGTGACCATGATGAGGTCGCGGTAGGAACGTTGTCGGCCGGCGTTGCGGAAGGCGTCGGTTTCTCCGTGAGCAGAGGGGTCGTGGTGCTGGACTCTGCGATTGTGGCCCGAGCCGAGGAGGGTACCGTCGGGGCGGAAAATGGCGGCTCCAATGGGGATGCCTCCTTCGGCTAGACCGATACGCGCTTCCTCGATGGCGACGGCGAGCATTTCGTGCGGGGCGAGCATGCCTACAGGGTATAGGTGGACGACCGTGCTGGCCGAATTTGATCGCACGGAAGGCACTTTCCTGGCGATTCTGATTTTTTTCGTGTCAGGGTGACTGCCAAGCGGCTAAGCTTATCGCTACCCGGCGAGGGCATGTTCCTCTAGCGGGATTTTCCCTTAGATCGAGCCCGTTGGATCGAAGAGTTTGCCTGCCAGGAGTGAAGGAGGCCGAGATGATCTCAATTGCGAGAACGGCCGCAGCAGCTCTGTCGATGCTCGCCCTTTCGGCAGCTGTACTGACGGCGCAGCAGGTCCAAGAACCGGGACAGACTCCAGCGAGTGACGACGCAACACCAGCGGCAGCATCTGTACAGAGCCCCGCGCCCGCGGAGCATAGGTATTCCAAGGTACGCATCGTGCGCATCAGCGAAGCGAAGGGCGAGATCCAGATGGACCGCAACACGGGCCGGGGTTTCGAAGATGCCATGACGAACCTCCCGATCGTGGAGGGCTGCCGGCTGCGGACGGTGCAAGGCGCGGCAGAGATCGAATTCGAAGACAACAGCACTGTGCGCATGGCGCCGGGCTCGCTGATCGAGTTTTCGCAGCTCGAGCTGCTTCCGTCGGGCGCGAAGTTGTCCACGATGAATGTCGTGCGGGGCCTAGTATATGCGAGCCTCACGGACACCAAGGGCAACCAGTTCGCCGTGACTTTCGGCCAGCAGAAGGTTCAGTTGCAGCCCGGGAGTCACATTCGCTTGACGGTGGATCCAACACAGTCGGAGGCGAAGCTGGCGGTATTCGACGGCGCGGTCCAGGTAGCGTCGCCGACCGGAACTACGGAGGTGGGCAAGAAGAAGACGCTCACGGTCTCTACGGAGAACCAGGGACAGCCGGAGCTGGCGAAGAATGTGAGCGCAGAAGCATTTGACTCGTGGGATCACGATGCTGCGCAGTATCACAAGCAGTTTGCTGCCACGAGCGCCCTCGCAAGCTCACCTTATAGCTATGGTGTGAGCGACCTGATGTACTACGGGAGCTTTATCAATGCCGGCGGATGCGGCTCGATGTGGCAGCCCTATTTCGTGAGCGCGGGCTGGAGCCCGTTCACGAATGGCACGTGGGCATATTATCCCGGCGCAGGATACTCGTGGGTGTCGCCTTATCCGTGGGGATGGATGCCTTTCCATTACGGCAGCTGGGCCTTTTGTCCTGGGGCGGGCTGGGGATGGCAGCCGGGCGGTTCGTGGAACGGGCTGGCAAACTCATCCAACATCGCAGGGCTGAATCCGACAAGCGGCGGCTGGAATCCTCCACGGGCTCCGCTGGCTCCGCCGCGTAGTGGCCAGCCGACGTTTATCGCAGTATCCAACAGGCCGCTAACTGTATCCACACTGAGTCCCGAAAAGTTCGTGTTCAACAAGGACTCTGCGGGTATGGGTGTTCCGCGCGGAAGCCTGGGCCGGCTCGACAAATTCTCTGAGGGAGTGGCAAAGCACGGCACAGTGAGCACTCCGGTTTACTTCCAGGGTGCCGCAGGTGCTGCTGCTCAAAACAGACCGGTGCAAACCGGCCGCATGGATAACGCACGGACTGCAGGTACCGCAATGCCTCCGGCTACTTCCACAATGCGGCGGGGGTATTCGTCTACGGTTCAGTCGGATGGTTCGTCGATGTCTGCCACTCAGCCGAGTCCCGGGATGAGCCCGGGCATGTCCAGCGCACCGGTAGCGACGTCAGGGGCTCGTCCTGCGATCGCTCCAAGCGGGGGCGGCGGAGCCAGACCTCACTAGAGCGCCACTCAACCCGGCAGCCGCCAATGCTGCCGGGTTTTGTGCGTCAGCGCACGGAAGTGGCGGTTACCTCGACCTGCATCCGGCCTTTATTTTCGAGGTTGTCAGAAGAGAAGACAACGGTTGGCTTGCCGATGGGGAGCTGAGTCATCGATTGCCACTTGTTCTGCCGAACGACGGGAGTAGAGGCTTCATTGCCGCCGGAAGGATTGGCCAAGCTGCTGATTTCGGTAGTGATCTGGAGGGCAAGTCCCTGTGGAGTTTCACGGGCGAAACCGCAATCGATGTTGACGCCGACGTCAAGGTACTGAATGTTGTCTTTTTCGTTGACGCGGATGGGGATTTTGGTGCCGGTGCGCAGAGAAGAGAATTTGCCATCGGTCGAGACGCCGGTGTGATAGGTGCGGCTATTCACTACGTTTCCGTTGTCGCCGAGCTCTTTGAGTACGAATTCCAGACGGTAATAGTGGGCGTCGGGTCTGGTTTCCTGAACGGGTGCCGGTTGAGGTTTGTTTTCCTGCGGCAACGCTTTCCCTGCGAAGAGCGCGAGAGTGAGAATGACGAAGACGGGGCCGATTTGGATGGACTTTCGCATGACTGGCTCCTAGTTGTTGTTGTCTGGCGGGTTGAGGAGTGGGATATGGATGGCCGCGATATGGAGCGGCTCGACCGGCTGTTCAGGACTGGGCACGGCGGATTGCGCAACCTGTCTTGCGACCCCTTCCAGATTGCGGTTTACCGCGGCAGCAAGGGCCTGCTCTTCCGGGCTTAGAGGCGCAGGAGTGGGAAAGACCTTTTGCTTCGGCAGCGGTTCCGGCACAGGGGTTGCGGCGCGAACTGCCGCAGTTGCACGCGAGCGAGGAGCTTCTCGAACTTGACCTGTTTTCACAGAGCTGGGTTCTGCCACGGGGATCGTCGAAGTGCTGCCTGAAAGCTGCACAGCGGAGGGTAGTGGATCACGGTAAATGTGGCGGGCTGGGAGCAGAATCACGACGGCCAATAGTGCAGCAATCGCGGGAATGGCCCAGAGCATCCATGGGAATTGGCGTAGAGGCGCGGCGGCTCGGGTTGCTGCGAGGATCCGCGCTGTCAGGCCGAGAGAAGGCTGGGGGTTGGCGTAAGTAGAGAGCGCGGCGTCGAGCAGGACGTCGAGATCGTCGCTCTTTGGCGTCAGTTCATCGCGCATAAGACTTCTCCATCGTTCCCGCCAGCTTTTGTTTCAGCATCTGGCGGGCGCGCATGATGCGGGTTCGGACGGTTCCTTCGGGCAGGCCAAGAATGGCTGCGATTTCCCGTGAGTTCAGCTCGTCTATCGCGGAGAGGACCAGCGGCTGGCGAAGCTCCTCAGGAAGGCTGTCGATCATGCGGTGGACAGCATTTTGCTGGCTGGCGGCGATGGCCTGCTGTTCGGGACTGGGGAACATCGAACGCGGCTCGTGCTCTGACTCGTCAACTGACTGTTGTTTCGGCAGCCGATCAGACTTAGAAAGGCGATCGAGTGCAACGCGCCAGGCGGCACGCGCGAGGAATGCGCGTTCATCGTTGATGCCGGACCAGGTGTGGTGGCGGTAGAGCTTCAAGAAGATCTCCTGTACAGCGTCCTCGGCGTCGTGGCGGTTGCGCAGAATGGCGTAGGCGACGCGAAAGACGAAGTGGGACTGGCGCGCTACGAGCGCTTCGAATTCCGCGACATCCTTGCTGACCAACCTTGCGGCTCCCGGTATGTCCAATACGCCGTCCATGCACCAAGGACATTCACACGCAAAGACGGCGCGAGCAGGCGAGGTGTTCGGATTTTTGAAAGTCTGGCCTATCGGGATGTGATTGCCAGACCGTTGGTGTCGGGAATCTCGGGGATCGGGGTTGTCGCGAAGGTGGTGAGGTCGAGCAGCACGACTCCACCATCGCGGCCCTTGGTGTCCGTGCCTGCAAGGCCTGCGGGCACGCGGACATTGGAGATCCAGGCATGCTTTCGGTCCGAGTCGAGAGCGATCATCAGAGGGCTGCCTGTTTCGATGCGATGGGCGACGGCGCCAGTTGAGGCGTCGATCGCAAGCATTGCTCCGTCGAGGACGGCGGGAGCCAGCAGCCAGCGTTTATCGGTTGTCGCAACCGGATAGAAGATCTGGCCTACGCCGAGGTCTGTCATCCTCTTGACGATAGATAATTGTGCCGGATCGAGGATCAGGAGCTCGCCCTTGCCGGACGCGATGAGGTAGCGATGGTCTGCGGTCCACGCCAGGCCGCGCGGCGATCCTGTATCGATGCAGGCGGCGATTTTTCCCTGCTCGGGGTCGATACGACAGACCTTCCCGGTGAGAGTAAAAGCGAACAACGCGGAGCCGTCGGCATTGAAGACGAAATTATGGACACCGGGCGGCAGAGGAAAGGTACGCAACACGGCTCCGGAGGCAGTATCGAACACGACCATGCCGGGTCTTCCTTCTTCGGCGTTGGTGAACAGTTCATGGAATTTCGGAGGGCGCAGCTTCAGACCATGGGGTGCGGTGAATCCCGCGGGGAGAGTGAAGCGAGTGCGTTCGGTGAGACGCTTGAGGTCAACCACGGATATCGTCGTGCCAGGAGTTCCCACCTTGTGATCGGCTTCAAGCAGGCCGAAGTTGGAAACGTAGGCGATGGGTCCATCGGGTGTGAGCTCGATCTCATGCGGCTTATCGCCGACGGCGATGATGGTCTGATGGGAAGGATCACGCGCCGGGAAGACGACTACTTTGCCGGGGCCTTCCTGCACAACTGCAACGGTCTGCGCGTGGAGCGCGAGCGACAGCATACATGCAATTGTCAGACACGGCATCCGCATGGCTGCGTTATATCACGTGAGAAGCGAAGTGCCCGAGGGGCCAAAAATCCTTGACTTGAGGTGGGGGCACAAGCAGACTGGAGCTTCCACCCGATAACTGAGCAGGTTGAAGGGAAGCTGGATTTGCCGCCAGAGAGCGCACCCGTATTTGCAGATCAAGCCGCTGAGGCGGCGGGAACCGAGCGGGGTTACGGACTGCGCAAGCAAGTGCTGGGTCCGTGGGAGACACTGGCGCAGTCCGTCTCGGCGATAGCTCCCACGGCGACTCCGGCGATGACCATTCCGCTGGTGTTTGCGCTGGCAGGCAACGGCACATGGCTGGTGTACATCGTCGCCACCCTGGCCGTGACGCTGGTAGGGCTGGTCATCGGGTGCTTCGGGCGCAGGTCGGCATCACCGGGATCGCTGTTCATGTATGCGACGCATTCGCTGCCGGGATGGGCGGCGAGCCTGGCAGGATGGGCTCTGTTGCTGGCGTATGTGGCGACCGCGGCATCGGTGGCGGCAGGATTTTTCAACTACGCAAATGTGCTACTGCATGCGTCGTTGGGGACGGGTTTCTCGCCATCGCTGCTCATCGCACTGGCGGTCCTGGCCTCGGGAGCGATGGCCTATCGCGATATCAAGGTGTCGGCGGAGGCGATGCTGTGGATGGAGGCGGCATCGGTAACATGCATTGTGGTCATCGTGGCGTTGACGCTATGGAAACACGGCCTAAATCTAGATTGGGAGCAGCTTCGCCTGAAGGGTGTGTCGGGATCGGGAGTGCGGCTTGGACTGGTGCTGGCGCTGTTCAGCTTTGTGGGTTTTGAGTCGGCCACAACGCTTGGCGAAGAAGCGCGCGAACCGCTGAGGACGATTCCGCGCGCTGTGCTGCAATGCGCACTGGGTTGCGGGGCATTCTTCACGGTGTGTGCCTACACCGAGGTGCTGGGCTTTCGCGGAGCAGCCGTCGGGCTGGACCAGGCGGCGGCTCCGCTGCACGACATGGCGACACGGACAGGTGTGAGCTTGCTGGGCACAGTAATCGATGTCGGCGCGATGATCAGCATGTTTGCGTGCACACTGGCGTGCATCACCGCCGGAGCGCGGGTGCTGATGCTCATGTCACATCGCGGACTGGCACACAGCAAACTGCGTTCGACACACGCAAAGAATGAAACTCCGCATTACGCAGTGATCGTCACAGCGATTGCGTGCCTGGTGCCGGCCGTAGTGCTGGCGGCCAGAGGCGTAAACAGCATAGACATTTACGGCTGGTTGGGAGCACTGGCGACGTATGGGTTCATCACCGTGTATGCGCTGGTGGGCATCGCGTTGCCTCTGCATCTGCGGCGAACAGAACGGCTTTCGGCCCGTGTTCTGGTTCTGTCCGCAGCAGGAACATTAGCGATGGTGCTGGCATTGGCGGGCAGCGTGTATCCGGTCCCTACCGGAGCGTATGCTCGGCTGCCATACATCTACCTCGTTTATCTGCTGGCCGGATTGGGATGGTACATCGTCGGGCGGCCTGAG
>Ga0126381_100009687_pt1 | contig 10828 bp, 16 predicted proteins | sample PanSoiMetPlot_28_FD_96465 | JGI IMG/M metagenome (GOLD analysis project Ga0126381, IMG submission 96465) | Tropical forest soil microbial communities from Panama - MetaG Plot_28 | ecosystem: Environmental > Terrestrial > Soil > Tropical forest > Bulk soil | place: Panama | collected 2016-02-17
CGCAATGGCTTACTACGCTCTTCTGGATCGGACGCCGAAGGGTCGTGACGAGAGCGCCTCAGAGCCAGTGTGGCTGCGCCGCCACGACGAGTACCAAACAACCTAGTGTCGTGAGCCAGAAGTTCGTCGAGCAGATTGTGGCAGGCACGCCTTGCGTGCCGGTGCGGCGGCCGATGCCCGCGTCAGGAGGCCCGGCCCGTCGTCATAAGGCAAGACGGCGAAGACCGCGGTCGACGCGATCTGCAAGGGCGGCGGGCAGGCGATGGCGATCGAGCGACATGGCGGACAGCGCCAGCGCGGCCCGGCCGATCGACTCGATCCTGGCCAGGTGGTCGAGGCTCGACGTCCTCGTGACCTGCGCGCGGAAGTCGGGAGGCTGGCCGAACCCCGAGCGCGAGCACATCGCCATCGCGCCGGTTGAGGACTGGCGCCACGAGCTGGAAGGCAACGTGGAGGGTACCGCGCAGGTCGTGCGCTCAGTGCTGCCGGCGATGAAGAGGGGTGGCTGGGGCCGCATCGTGCTGATCAGCTCGGGCGGCGCCGCGGACGGCCAGACGGCCTGGAGGCCCTACGCCGCAGCCAAAGCCGCCCTGCACGGCCTCAACCGCAGCCTGGCCCTGGGCCTGGTTCCTCGCCTCGGACGCGAACCGAAGCATCTCCGGCGACGCGGTCCGGGTTACGGGCGGTTTGTGATGCGGGGTATCGTCGGTGCAAGTGGCGACCTGGGCTGAGTTCGAGGCGGCGGAGCCGCAATTTGCGGCGCGGGTCCGCAAGCTTCTGACCACGCGTAAGCACCTGACGATGGCGACTCTGCGTCGCGATGGTTCGCCCCGCATCAGCGGCACCGAGATTCACTTCGCAGACGGCGACCTGCGGATGGGTTCGATGGCGAGCGCGTTGAAGGCGAGGGACCTGCAGCGGGAGCCCCGCGTGGCGATCCACGGACCTACCCACGATCCGCGCAAGGGCGGCGGATGGCGGGGCGAGGCGAAGATCGCGGGCCGTGCTTACGAGGTGCCGAACGCAGGCGAGGGCCACACTTTCCGCGTCGACATCGGCGAGGTGGTGCTGACGCAGCTGGGCAGCAACGGTCTCCTCATCGAGTCGTGGCACCCGGTGCGCGGTTACCGCGCTTTCGATCGACCCTAGACGAGCGGCCCACTATTGCCGGATCAGTGTCACAGAAGGATCCTTGGCAGGCCGGTACGTCGGACGCCGGCGAAGGACAACGCGGCATCGGATTTGCGCCCACTGGCCGGGAACTGACAGGAGAATCAGGCCATGACTGCAGACGGCTACAACTACCGAGTCTTCCCACCCGAGGACGACGTCGAGGTCTTCGCCCGCTGGACAGAAGCGCTCAAAGTCGGAACCAGGGCGCCAGACCCGGAGCTCCTCGAGCTGGCCTCCGGCCAGACGGTGGCGCTGAGCAGCTACACCCGGCGGGGGCTGACCGTGGTTGAGCTAGGCTCACTGACTTGACCCAATTGCGGGATGGCGTGCCCATCCATGGACGAGCTCTACAGGAACTACGCTGAGCGTGGGGTGGAATCGGTCTTCGTCTACGTGCGCGAGGCCCATCCAGGCGAGAACTCCGGTCCCCAACACTCGTTCGAGCGCAAGCTGGCGCACGCTCACGAGTTCCAGAGGCTGTTCGATGTGCGGCGTCCCATCCTGGTCGACGACCTGGAGGGCCGCGCTCACCGTGCCTTCGGCCAGATGCCGAACATGACCTACATCCTTAACTCGGCCCACTCGGTCGTCTTCCGCTCGGCCTGGACCGACCCCGACACCATCCGCCTCGCCCTCGACTATCTGTTGGGAGTACAAGCCAGGCGACGAGCCGGTGCCCGGCTGGCGCCCTTCTACAGCGAGCTTCAGGGGTTCCGCTGGGTCGATGACGCGGCCTTCCAGGCTGGGCTCGCCCGCAACGGCCCCCGGGCGGTTCGAGAGTTCGCCGAGGCGACCCGGCGCTGGGCGCGGGGTGAGCACCTGGGCTCACTGCCTCAGCGCCGTACGTCTGCCGAGTTGCGGCCAGCCTGACCACCGGTCCGCTAACAGCCCACGCATAGCGCAGGGTTTGTGACGTACGTCACGACAGCAGGGCTGGTCACGAGCCCACCTTGGCAGCCGGCTGAGTGTCGGCGCCCGTGATGGTGAACGTGTCCCACATACCAGCCTGCTCGTGGCCCGGCACCAGGCAGGCGATGCGATAAGCGCCCTGGCCTTGCGCCGTGAAGTCGAATGCTGTCGTGGCGCCGGCCGGCTGCCCACTGACCGGGTTCGGCGAGCTGGCACCCCCGATGGCGGGCTGGCTGTCGGTCGGTCCCCGGACGATCGCGCAGGAGTGGTTGAGCGGACCGCGGTTCTCGCAGGTGACGGAAACCTTCCAGCCCTCCGGAACGGTGATAGCCAGCCGGCCCGCGCCGTAGCCGTTGAAGTTGAACCCGCTATTGGCCTGACTATGAGCGGCCACGAGGTGAAAGCTCACCTTCCTGGCGGCTGCATCGGCCTGGAACGACAGTGGCGGTGCCGTGACATCCAGCGACTGCGCAGCCGAAGCGGCCGTCGCCGGCGACGCGCTGGGCGAAGCCCCGGACGACTGTGTGCCCCCCGAGGTCGAGCCGCCGCAGGCCGCTAGGGCCAGGGCGGCGAGCGCTGTCAACGCCGCCCGCCCGGCCCTGTTGCCGTCACCCAGCGACATTTACCGCGACCTGGTCCTCCACCATCGGGTTGAGGGGGGCGTGCTGGTTGTCAGCCAAAAACGCGATCAACGTGTGGCGGCCCACGGCCATGCCCTTGGTGGAAAGGTGAAGGACGTTGCCGCAGCTCATTCGCAGCATCGTCATCATGCCCATCATCGGGCCGCTGGTTGAGTCTAGGTTGACGTGCCAGTGGCCGTAGCCGGCGACGTCCGGCTTGCCCTCCAGGTCACAACGGACGTTGTAGGTGCTGACCTGCACCCAGACGTCGAACGCGCCCTTAACGGTGGTGCCCGCCTTGGGGCTCACGATTTTGATCGAGGCCGTGCCCGCCGGAGCGGGGGCAATCTCGGCCAAGGGCTGAGTGGGCTCGTAGTCGATCGTCACCGACTTCGCGTTCTGCTCAACCTCCGCGTGGTCGTTGAGCGATGGCAGCACTGTGAGGGTGTGCGTTCCCGGCCTGACGTTCTGCATGGAGATGGTCGCGGTCGGCGCACAGAACATGTCGACCAGTGACTTGTCGAACTCCACGTGATAATGGCCTGTGCCCTGGACGTTCGCAGTGCCCGCCAGGTCGCAGCTGGGCTGAAACCCGGAGAACGAAACCTGGAGCGGGATCTGATTGGCGGTGATCTTTGCGCCATCTACGGGTGACTGGACCGAGACCTTCATGCTCGATGCCCAGGGCGGCAGGGGCATGGCGGCCTGCTCGCTCTGGCCCGGCTTCGGCGTGGCCCCAGGCCTGGACGCTTGGCTCGCCCCGCCGCAGGCGAGCAACAGCACGAGCGGGAGGAGGGCGGTAGCCGCCAGCCTGCCTGGTCGCGACAGAGTGCATTCCATGTCGAAAACTCCTTGCAGTAGAAAAGGTGCACAGACCGCTCTGCACAACACCCGCCGCCGGGTTCTATTCCTCAACCAAGGGGCGCAGCCGGGCGCAACCAGACCGTCATCAAGGATCCTCGTGGAAGTCGATCAACCAGGACGCCTTGCTCGCTGATTTCGCCTTCTACAGCAGACCGGCGACTACTGCCCGAGCCTGGACCCGCAACTCCCATGGCGACCCCGATGCCGGGCTCGCCGGCTGCCGTGGGCCCCTGGTCAATCCGATCTTCTGTCGGAACCGGAGAACTGTGATCAACGTCATATTCACCGCGGCGCTCCGAGCCGATACTGGCGTGGTGGCAGGCATGGGGGACGATGTCGTGGCCGGTGAGATCGTGGATCTGCAGCCCAGGCTGCACAGGTTTGCCCGCTCCCTGACCAGAGACCCCGAGGAAGCCGCCGACCTGGCTCAGGAGACTACCGTCCGCGCGTTGGGAGCGCTACGTTCATTCACGCCGGGAACCAACTTGCGGGCCTGGCTCTTCCGCATCCTCTGCAACGTCTATCTGAACCGGCGGCGAGTCGCGCGCCGGCACCCCGCGCCGGCCACACCCGCGGTCTCCCTGCCCGGGCTGGACCCCACCCGAAACGGTCTGCACTCAGTGGAGCACCACGTCCTCGTCCGAGCCGAGCTGCGGGCCGTGCTTGAAGCCTTCCGGCAGCTGCCAGAGCGCTACGCGACGCCGCTCTACCTCACCGCGGTAGAGGAGAAGAGCTACGCAGAGGTGGCGAGTGAGCTGGAGGTCCCGATCGGCACGGTGATGTCTCGCATCTACCGGGCCAGGCAGATGCTGCTTGCGCGTCTTGCCGAGGGATGGCCGTGAGCTGCGAGCAGCACCGGCCCTACCTGGCGGCGGTCGCCGACAACGAGCTGGAGGTGGTGCCAGCGTCAACACTGGCGCACGTCCGAGCCTGTCCCACCTGTCGGCGCGAGGTCGAGACGCATTCGCTGCTGAGCGCCCGGCTTCAAGAGGCGGCCGCTGCCGGTTCCAGCCTGACCGGAGCGGGCCGACGCCGCCTCTGGGCGGCCGCAGCCATGGCGACGCTGCTGATCGCGGCCCTGGTCGCCGGCCTGGCAGGCTGGCGCGGGCCTGGTGGACAGGACCAGGTGCTGGCCGCGGCGTCCGCCGCCCAGGGACCGCCTCAATTCCACTCCTCCGACGAGGCGGCAATTGGTGCGTGGTGCGAGCGCCAATCGGGCCGGTCGATGCCCCTGGTGGCGCTGCCCGCCTTGGTCCCTCAGGGTGCACGCACCGACCAGGTTGACGGTGTACAGGTGGTGACGCTGGCTTACAAGACAGACACCGGCTCGCGGGTGACCGTCAGCTGGCTCAATGACACGCCAAGTCAGTCGAACATCACCGATCGGAGCGTGGCGGGGCGTACGGTGTTGCTGGTGCGGTCGCGGTCTGGCATGACCGTGGTGGCTGGCGACGCATCGCAGGCGACGCTGCGCTCGATAGCCGCTCAGCTGCAGGCCGGCAGGGGCGGTGCACTCCAACCAGCCGTCTCGTAGCGACGGGAATTGCGACCCTCTGCGGTGGTGTGCAGATGAGCCATGGCGGGCCGCAGGCGAGGCTCGACATTCGCCGCGGCGCTCGCGCTGGCGTTGCTGGCCGCCGCTAGCCCGAACTTCTTCGGCGCGCCGCCGCTTCGCATGGAGTCGTCCGTCCACAGCGAACGACTACGACTACCAAGACGCTGCGCCAGTAGCAAGCGGGGGGGTGAAACGTGCGATACGAGGTCAGGCAACTTCGTCCGAAGGCACAGTCTGCGGCGGCCGCTGGACCTCAACGCGGCTGCTCGCTGACCTCCGCCTTGTCGCCAGTGACAATCCGAGGACGATGAGCAGAAAGCCAACGCCGGCGCCCAGAGTGAACGGCTCACCGAGCAGGGCGACGCCGAGCGCGAGGGCGACGGCAGGGTTGACGTATGTGATCGCCTGGGCGCGCAGCGGCCCAACTTCGGCGATCAGGGCAAAGAAGACCAGGAAGGCAAGGGCGGTGCAGACGACGCCCAAGATGGCGACGGAAACGAGCACCTGGGCCGAGGGCAGCGAGTGAGGCAGCTGGATGAGGCCAACTGGCGCATAGATCAGCGCAGTCAAGACCAGAGACGCCGCCACCACGCCCAGAGCAGGAACACCGGACAGCCGTCTGGCGATGATTATCGGGCCTATCGCGTAGCCGAGGGTGACGAGCCCCAGCTGCCCGACCGCCCACGGGTCGATGACCGAAAAGTCGAGGCCCAGTAGCGTGGCCACACCCGCGAAGCCAATGAGGAGGCCGGCCGCTCGGCGCAGGTCAAGCCGGTCGTCGGCCCTGATGATTAGGCCCAGTACGGCACCGATGAGCGGAACAGCAGCAATCAGTAGCCCGGTCAGGGAGCTGGTCAGGCGCGTCTCCGCGTTGGACAGCAGCAGCCAGGGCACCGCAACTTCGACGAGCGTGAAGACGACGACTGCGCGCCAGTGGACCAGCAGTGGCGTCAGGTTGCCTCGGACCGCCGCAAGTGGCACCAGGAGCAGAGCGCCCTCGGCGGTTCGCAGCAGGACCAGGGTGGTCGGGGTGAGGTCCGAAACCGCGACCTTTATCAGCAGGTACGGGATGCCCCAGATGACTCCCAGGGCCACGAAGAGGGCCCATCCCCGGCGGGTCATGCGTCTACCCCAAGATCGGTCACACCCTCTTAAACGCGTTGTGAGACTAAAGTCGTCCAGAAACGGCGGTACACGCCAGCCAGAGGGATTGGGGAAACGCGTCCAGGCCCGTACGGCGGATGAGCTCCCAATCGCGCAGCCTCCGGCGCGCTGCCGTAGCATCCCCATGTTTGCCGCGTACGCGAGCGACGACCGTCCATCGCTACATCGCCACGCTGCGGCTGGTAGGTGACGGGCGAGCGGCGCCGACGCCGACAGCGAGCCTCAGTCCTCGGATGCGATCCGCAGCCGCCTGAACTCTTCGATCAGCCGCGGCAAAGGGTAGTGGGCGTTCCGGCCGGTCGGACCGGGTAACACCCAGACTCGGGACGAGCACAGTCTCCGCTCTTCGGGTCCGACGACAGCCTGGAGTGCGTCGAAGGCAACGCGATAGGCCACGACGCCGAGGACAGCCACCCATCGCGGCCGGTAGAGGCAAGCCTTGCGCCGCAACCGTCTCGCGCCGGCACGCAGCTCATCCGACGTCAGCAGGTCAGCTGACTGCGTGGGTCGGTCGACAAGGTTGGTGAGACCCAGACCGTATTCGAGGAGTTTCTCTTCTTCAGCTGGCTGGAGCACCTCGGGCATGAAGCCGCCAGCCTGAAGCGCCTTCCAGAAGCGGCCACTCGGGTGCGCGAAGTGATGCCTCGTCTGACTGGAGCGGATGCCTGGATTGACACCGACGAAGAGGACGCGCAGATCGCACGAGATCACGTCGGGAACGGTCAACACGAAGCGATCAGCCGACCTGAAGCCTATAGGGCCAGGCTGCGTCGCGCGTGGTCAGCGCTAACATCTCAGTCCCAAGGTCGACCTGACCCTCGAGCCTGCCGACGCGTTCGTCGACGAAGACCTTGACCTGCCCCGGTGGCAGCAGCAACAGCACCCAAATCGTTCGCGCGGTCACCGCCCGGCTCAGGATCGGGCTGCCAGCCGTTCCTCGATCAGCGAGCGCAGGACGACGGCCTGGTTGCGCTCCTCGTCCCGGGCGCCGTACAGGAGCGTCAGCGGCCCTTGACGCGCGAGCGTGACCAGCTCGTCGACCAGCTCGCTCTGAGGAGGTCGCGTCAGCTCGATCCGATAGCGCCGCTGAAACTCCGGCCACCGGTCGGGGCGGTGCCCGAACCACCGGCGAAGCTCGTCCGACGGCCCCAGGTCGCGAAGCCAGAGGTCGAGGGCGAGCGACTCCTTCTTGAGCCCCCGCGGCCACACTCTGTCGACCAGGACTCGCTTCCCGCCGGCCGCGGCCGAGCGACCGTATACCCTTTGCAGCCTCACGTCGTAGGCCGTTCTCATGTCAGAGCATCCACTGCATGCTCGATGCCTGCGTCGAATACACAAACGGGGCGGATGGTGTACATGACGCTCCCCAAGGCGCGAGAGTCCACTCGGTGCTGGTTTTCGTCCAGAAGGTTCCGCGCCACCACGCCGCCCTCGTACTGGGCCTGCGGTGTCTCAGGCAGCCCGCCGCTGTCCCCGGCGTCGCCCGCCGCGTACACGGCCGGGTTTGACACGCTCTGGAGGTGCTCATCGACCGTCACACCGCGTGAGTCGAACTCGACGCCGCCGGCGGGGCTGTCGAGGCCGGCCAGGTCGGGGGCGCGCTCGGCGGCGTGCACCACCACGTCGGTGTCGAACGTCTTTGCGCGAGAGTCGGCCAACGCAGTGACCCAGAACCGGCCGGGGGCGCCCTGAGCTCCACAGCGAGCGCTGCGGCATCGAGACCCAATGTGGACCTGTCCGCCGACTTTGTCGCCCCCTGAAAGGCTCATTGATCTCTACCGCAGGTGAGGTAGGCGGGAGAGCACCTGGCGTCCTGGAGCGTCCGGCGCTCTTGCAGCTGCGTCCCAGATGTCTACCTCGTGTCCGGCGCCACATCGTTCCAGGGATTGGTCACATCCCTGGGCCGGAGATGAAGACTCGACGCTCGAGGAGCTGCGCGCGTTTCTGGTCGAAGCTCGAGACCACCAAGATATCCACGGGCGTTTCTCAACGATGGCCCGACCTCTTGATTGCGATCAAGACCTCGGTGTCGCCTGGCCACTCCCAGAAGCACCCGGTGTCGGTGTGTCGGCGGAGCTCGCGCGCGACAGCGGACCGGAACTGCGGAAGGCAATCACCAAACAGGTCAGGCGCCGCAAACGAGGTTGAGAGATAGTTGTCGATCACTTCGTCGACCGTCCGAATGAGATCGGCTCGCCCGGGGAGCAGCAGGCGCTCCGGCGGGCCGAACCGCGTCCTGGCCAGCAGGTCGTTGTATGCCTCGCGATTCGGGTCTGGAGGTGGCTTCCCGCGCCCGAGCCATCCGACCAGCATCTGCTCGATCACCTCGTGGGGGATTGGAGGGTGGGCAGGTCCCTGCGGCGCGCCGCTCGGTTCTCCGGTGACTATCGTCGAGGGAGTACCGGGTCCGAACGATGGAGCCTCGTGGTGTATCAGGAGCATGCTTCCACCGGGCACGAGCGAGTCATAGACGATCTCTGCGACCGCATCCTTGTCAGTCCAGTGGAAAGACTGCGCGAGCGTCACCGCCTGGAATCGCCCGAGATTCAAAGCGGGAATGTTCTCTGCACGCGCCTGGACCCAGCGGACCTTGTCCCGGTCTGAGGCAGGAGTGGCAGTTCGTGCCTCCATGAGCATGCTCTCCTCGGGATCCAGGCCGACCACGTGACGAAAGCTCGGCGACAGCTCGAGCGCGACGACTCCCGGGCCACAGCCGATGTCCAGGAGGCGACCGGTGCCGTCCCAACCCAGCTTGTTGGAAAGAGCCGGCCGCAGAACAGCTGAATACGGCGGCCGAGCCTTGTAGTATCTCGCAGCTTCGCGATAGGGTCGGCGTACCGTGCCGGAGGCTCCGTTGGTCGGCGTCATGCTCGCCAAGATGATGCCGCGCTGGCGCCAAGCGCTGCCGGCTCGGCTACAGTATCGCGAGATGCGCGCCGGGAGGGGGATGGCCTCGCGCCTGATTGGGGTCGGCGTTTGCGCGATGCTGCTTGCGGTCTCAGCAGACTGCTCGCTGCCGTTCGGCAGCGGGCCCACGCCAGCCCAGATGCTCTTCCGGGCGCTTACCACGCTGCGCGATTTCCCGTCGTTCCGAGTCAGTGGGTCCCTGCGCCGGCTCGACGTCAGCTACGAAGTCGTCCTGTCGGAGGACAATCGAGGCAACCTCTCGGGAACAGTTGCCGACGGGCACTTCAGCATCGGCGTCCGGCGCGTGGACGGGAGAGTCCTTCTCAGCGGGCAGGATTTCTTCCAGCAGTTTCAGCAGGTCCGCGTCGGCGGGCTCTGGGTGACCGGGGTGAACGACGGCGTGTCGGCACTTGTCACCGCGCTGGCCGACCGACCCGCGCTGGTCGGCGCTCTTTCCACCCTGGTCGGCGGCGCCGTGAGCGTCGCGACCGGGCCCAGGGTCGGCGGGAGGCAGGCCTCCTGGCTGGTCGGCGACGGCATCTCGGTCCTCGTAGGTGAGCAGGACCCGGAGCGGCCCCTCCAACTCACGACCATGCCGGGTCGGACGCTTCCTGGAGGGTTCGCGAACCTGGTCCTGGAGTTCAACAGCTATGGGAAGCCTGTCAACCGCGACGTGCCCACTGAAGTCGTGGACCTGGCCGATCCCAACACGCTTCCCACCAATGTCGTGAGCTTGCCTGATTCTTTTCTATACGAAGGCTGCGACTCCGGCGGCTGCACGCTCAGCTCTGTGGTACGAAACGATGGCGGCAGGAACGGCCGCGCCAACGCCACCTTCACGGTATCGCGCGACGGGCAGCAGATTGGGTCTTGCCTTGTCGGCGTGCCGCCCCTCGCCAACAAGGAAACGGTGAAGGTGGCGTGTCGCGTGAACTACCCGCGCACGACTGGATCGTCCGTCACCGGTCGCGTGACGGTCTCCAACTCGCTGCCGTAGGCCAACGCAGAGGGTGGAATGAAAAGGATGCGGGCGCCCTGCGGCGGGCTGGTGATGGCAGTGGTGTTGACCCTGGGCTGCTCGCTCCCGGGCCGCGGTGGTCCGCCCCCCGAGCAGGTGCTCAGTGATGCCCTGCAGGGTCTCCTGAGCGCGAGTTCATTCCATGTGACTGGATCGTTGACCCTCGGATTGCCCTACGGGGTGGACCTGGTGGCAGCCGGCGGGAACCTGGACGGAACCATTGGTGACGGACGGGTCTCGGTGGCCGTGCGGCGGGTGGGCAATAGCGTGTTCGAACGGGGCGCCCAGTACTTCCACCTGAACGGCCAGCCGCTTGTCTCGGACGACTACTGGGTCCTCCACCATGCGGGCGACGTGTCCAAATTGGTGGCGAGGCTGTCCGACTGGAGGTCGCTGGTCCATGAGCTTCAGGCCTCCGCCGGACACGTGAGCCAGGTGGCTGGCCAAGTGATCGCCGGGCGGCGCACCATCAACCTCATCGGCGAAGGGCTCTCGGTGCTGGTCAACGAGCAGGGCACTCGTGCGCCCATCAGCCTCACCACCATGCCCGGCCGGCGGCTGGCCTCGAATCTGTCCAACCTCAGCCTGGCGTTCGATCGGTACGGCACTGCGTTCGCA
>Ga0126381_100009688_pt1 | contig 10827 bp, 9 predicted proteins | sample PanSoiMetPlot_28_FD_96465 | JGI IMG/M metagenome (GOLD analysis project Ga0126381, IMG submission 96465) | Tropical forest soil microbial communities from Panama - MetaG Plot_28 | ecosystem: Environmental > Terrestrial > Soil > Tropical forest > Bulk soil | place: Panama | collected 2016-02-17
ACGAGCAGCCCCTGCGCGAAGCGCTACAGACTCAGGCGCAAACGCTCAGGCAACGCGGTGTATCGCCGGAAATCGTACTCCAGTTCGGTGAACCGGTGTTGCAAATCGTCCAGCAAACGTCGCACCGCAAATACGATCTCGTCGTCATCGGCGCGCGCTGGACCGGCGCCGTGGGACATTACTGGCGGTCAAAGAGAACCTACGAAGTCATCAAAGCCATTCAGCCTCCGGTGCTGGTGGCCATCGGCGAACGCAAAGAATTGAAACGGTTCGTCGTTTGCACAGGCGGCAAAGAATTCATCGAGCAAGCGGTCCATTTCACCGGGAAGCTCGCCGCGGCCGTGGGCGCATCCGTGACTTTGCTACACGTAATGGCTGAACCGCCCGCGATGTACGCCGATCTCGTCCGCATGGAAGAAAATGTTGATCAGTTGCTCCAATCAAAGTCCGAACTCGGGACCAATTTGCGTCGTCAAAAACGAGAACTCGACCGGCTTGGAGTCTCTGCTGAAGTGCATCTCAGGCATGGTATTGTGATCGATCAAGTTTTCGAAGAAGCCCGGGCAGGCAATTACGATTTGATCGTGAACGGCACATCGCAGGCCCGCGGCCTGCTTCGACACTACATCATGGGCGATTTAACCCGTGACATCTTGAACCGGGCGAATGTGCCTGTCCTCGTCGCCCGCGCCGGGCCGCCTAAGCCAGCTCGAACCCTCTGGAAGGCCGTCAAAGGGCTATTTAGTAAGCGGTAAGCCAGGCTAGCCGAGACGACTGCACGGAACAATTGGTCGCTGTGTTACGTTATTGGGTGCACGCACCGCAACAACCAATCCCGCGCGGGTCCAGAGTGCGACGTTGGCTCGGGCGTTTGTTCCGTGAATGGACGATTGAAAGCTGGCGACCAATCGCCCCGGCCGTTGCGAAACCCGAGCCATCCAAGTGGAGAAATACGGAGCTAACACTCGCATGGCTGGGACACTCCACTGTGCTGATGAATTTTTTCGGTGTCACAATCCTCACGGACCCCGTGCTCTTTTCGCGCGTCGGAATTCGTTTACCAGGCCTCACCATTGGCCCGAAAAGGCTGACTGCACCCGCGCTCCAGTTTCATGATCTGCCACACATTGACTTAATCCTCCTGTCGCATGCGCACTTTGATCATTTTGATTTACGAACACTCAGCTGTTTTGATGACACTACGCGCGTGATCACCGCGCGCGCTACGAGCGATTTATTGAAAGGAACCAGCTTTTCAAACATCAGGGAACTTGATTGGGACGAAGGCGAGACCTTAAGAGCGCCTGGGGGCGAAATGGTAGTCACCGCAATTCCCGTGAAACACTGGGGCGCGCGCACGCAGCATGACACTCATCGCGGGTACAATGGATATCTAATCGAACGCGGGGATCGCCGAATTATTTTCGCCGGCGACACCGCAATGACTGAGAACTTCGCCGCACTGCGGCAACACGGGCCAATCGACGTGGCAATCATGCCGATCAGCGCGTACAATCCGTGGATCCAGTCACATGGCACGCCCGAGCAGGCAGTCCAAATGGCGAACGCCGCAGGCGCTCGTTTTATTGTGCCGGTGCACCACCAAACGTTCCGCCTCAGCTTTGAACCCGTCCGCGAACCGATTGAACGTTTCGAAGCCGAGCTAAGCAAAACTCCCCAGCGCATTGCACTGCGAGAAGTCGGCGAGACATTCGTGCTGCCTCTGTAGCCGCGTCTCGGCGAGACGCGTCCACCAGCCATTCGTCTGCAACAGCTCAGTTATACCCTGTTATGCGTGCCAGATCCCTATCGCTTCGCACAGCGAAGCGTTTACAGCCGTGCGCTTGTGTCAAAGGCCGCTGGATGCAATGTTTTGCCCGTTTCCCGCCGACGTAGCTCAGCCGGTAGAGCAACGGTTTCGTAAACCGTAGGTCACGGGTTCGAACCCCGTCGTCGGCTGTACGCACTACCTCTTCGTCATTCGTTTCCGCTCACAGGCGATGCAAATTGAAAGATCACACCGGGCAACCTTCTGCGGGAATTACCATTTTCAGTTTTTGGCTGACATATGTGATGCAAAATTAAAACGCACGAGGCAAACGTAGGTCGAGCGCGTTGCGTGGCGCCCAGTTGACGGATCCGGGGCGGTGAAATCGCCGAGGGGTCTACAACACCAAACCCCACGAAAGCAGCGCGGAGGCGTCACGCCACACGTGGCTGGAGCTATCGCCGAGCACAACAACAATTACGTCTTTGCCGGGGCGTGTACCGCTTGCGATCAAGCATTTGCCCGCACCGTCGGTGTACCCGGTTTTCATTCCGTTGCAGTACGGCAGCCGCCGTAAAAGTTTGTTCGTGTTTTCAAGCTCGCGCATCCGTCCATTCGCATAGCGGAAGTTAAGTTGCGGAAGACAAACAATTGAACGGATGGTCGGGTTCGCGTAGGCAGCGCGCGCAATGAGCGAGAGATCGCGGGCGCTCGAATATTGTCCCGGCAGCGGCAGACCATTCGGATTCAGAAAGTGCGAATGCACAGCCCCAAGTTGCAGTGCACGTCGATTCATCTGCTGCGCAAATGCGTCGATGCTTCCCGCATTATCGCGCGCCAGACACCGTGCAACGTCGTTCGGACTTTTCACAAGCAAGGCCCGTAAAAGGTCCAAACGTTGATAAGTTTCGCCGGATTTTATTCCCAGCTTCACCGGGTCGCACATCCCATCGGTCGATTGCACCGTCACCGGCCGATCGAGAAAGCCGGTCTCCGCCACGATCAACGCAGTCAGTAATTTTTGCGTACTGGCCGCTTGTCGTACCTGATCCGCGTTTTTTTCATACAAAATCCTGCCGCTATTGGCGTCTACGACCATCACTGAAGAGGCGCTGGTCTTCGGTATGCCGTCAGGCGTGAACTCTGTAGGCGCGGCAATGGTGTCCGGCTCTTCTTTCGATTTTGCACGCGCGCGATGTGATCGAGTGCGACTCGACTTGGACGTTTTCGCTTTTGGGGCGTCGGAATCGGTCTCGTCATCCGAGCTTTTTTGCGTTACGGCCTTTGCCTTCCGAACCGGTCCGTGAACGCCGCTGGGGTGGGCAATATCAGAATCAACGACATCCTGTGCCCGCGCGCTCAGCGCTGAGCTCAGAATCAGTGCGCAAAGGAAGCAAATTCGTTTGCGCCAAATCATTGACGGAAAATTATGGACAAAACCTCTGTCTTCGCAAGTGCCTCCGCTGCACATGTCTTTCGATCCTGAAACCTTGAAGGCTCACAAGTCGTTCTGCGATCTCCGTTTTTTATGGCGCAGACGTCTGCAGGGACACGTGAAAATATTATTTTTTGCCGTGCTCGATCAGCTCCACCTCGTAGCCTTCCGGCGCGTCAATAAAGGCAATTCTACCGCCGTTCGTCGAATGTGGTCCGTCCGACAACGGATGGCCTTTTGCCATAGCGTGTTTGGCGAACTTGTCCAGGTCTTCGACTTCGAATGCGAGGTGCGTCAAATCGGGACCAACAACAATCGGGCCGCTCCCGTCGAACTTGCATATCTCAATTTCCTCATCGCTGCCCGGTGCTTTCAGAAAGACGAGTTGTGACCCACGCCCGGAGGTATGGCGACGAACCTCCTGGAGGCCGAGGACGTCCCTGTAGAAAGAAACGGTCTTCTCCAAGTCATGTACGCGATAGCGCGTATGCAATAATTTCTTGACCATCGCGTACTTTATTGGTTGAGCCGGTCGATTCAAACAGCTCTCTCTGGACAAACCGCTTAAAACGGCTTCATTGCGTTCTCCGCGAAGTGCACCAGGCTCGAAGCCGCGGTGTCAATGAGAGTCCACGCCGCGCGTTTCTTCGTTATCCCGAGCGAAGTCGAGGGATCCCGCGGCATTACTCGTCGGTGCTCCACGAGATTGCTCGACTACGCTTCGCTCCGCTCGGAATGACAGGTAACTAACATGAAAAAAATCGGAATACTTTTTGGACAAGAACACAGTTTCCCGCCGGCGTTTGTCGACCGGGTAAATCAGAAAACCGGCGGCAAAGATATTGCCGCAGAGTTTGTGAAAATCGATAAAGTGATTCAGGGCGAGCCATGCGGATACGACGTGGTGATCGATCGGATCTCTCAGGATGTGCCGTTCTACCGTGCCTGGCTTAAGAACTCGGCCCTGACTGGCACTGCCGTGGTGAACAATCCGTTTTGGTGGAGCGCAGATGAAAAATTCTTCAATAACGCCCTGGCCACAAAAATTGGTGTCGCCGTTCCGCGCACGGTACTGCTTCCATCAAATCAGCCGCCGCCAGATACAAACGACAAATCCTTTCGAAACCTCGACTACCCTCTCGATTGGGAAGGAATTTTTAATTACGTAGGCTGGCCAGCGTTCTTCAAACCATTCGCGGGCGGCGGATGGAAGAACGTCTATCGATTGCATAATCGCGAGGAATTCTTCCGCGCGTACAACGACACGGGACAGTTGGTGATGATGCTGCAGGAGGAAGTCAAGTTCGATATGTATTTCCGCTGTTATTCGATTGATCAGCGCCACGTCCGGATCATGCCCTACGAGCCGCGGAATCCGTTTCATCTGCGGTACCGAACGGAGTGGCATGCACCAAAGGAAATTCTGCAAAAAGTCGAGGAAGGCGTTCTGCGATTGAATCAATTCCTCGGTTACGATCTTAACACCGTGGAATTTGCCATGCGCGACGGCGTGCCGGTTGCAATTGATTTTTGCAATCCCGCCCCTGATTGCGAAGCGACGTTCATCGGCGAGCACAACTTCGAATGGGTGGTGGAAGCAGTCGCCGAAATGGCTATCCGTAAGGCGCGGGAGCACGTTCCTGGCCGCGACAATCTAAGCTGGGGCAAATTCATGCAAGCTGCGGTAACACAGCGTTCGTTAGGCGAACTTGTGTAAGAGTGACAATCAGATCGACGAATGTCGAATAACGATGGAGTTAACCGTTCACGGATCGTCACGTGTTCGAACGATCGAAAAGCAGCTAAGAACGTTTTCAGATCTGTAGCACATACAAACCCTCCTTAAGTCGCTCCTTGGCGCTCCGCATGACATCGTCCCGTTTTTGAGGAACATTTCGGACTCGCCATGAGCATGAAGGATCACACATTCACTCTGGGAATCGAAGAGGAGTTCGCGATCATCGATCCCGAGACACGCGAGCTCCGTTCGCATATTCACGAAATTCTCGAAGGCGGAAAAATCACGCTCAAAGAACAGATCAAGCCGGAGATGCACCAGTCGGTCGTAGAGCTGGGCACCGAAATTTGTGATTCCATCGGACGTGCGCGCGATCACGTCATTGACCTGCGCACGAAACTGGCGGAGTTAGCCGGGCGCAGCGGATTAAAAATCGCGTCGATGGGGACGCATCCGTTTTCTCACTGGCGCGATCAACTCATTACTGAAGGCGAGCGTTACCAGGAAATCCTCAAGGACATGCAATCGCTCGCGCGCGCGAATCTGATTTTCGGATTGCATGTGCACGTCGGTATTCCCGATCGCGCGACAGCAATCCACGTGATGAATCAGGCCCGCTACTTTCTGCCGCACATATACGCACTCTCAGTCAACTCACCGTTCTGGGTCGGCCAAAACACGGGGCTGAAAGGTTATCGCCTGAAAGTATTCGAGCGTTTTCCCCGTACCGGCATACCGGATTCGTTCGAGTCACTCTCCGAATATAAGGATTACTGCAAGCTACTGGTTAAGACCGGTTGTATCGACAACGCCAAAAAAATCTGGTGGGACATCCGGTTGCATCCGTTCTTCGACACACTGGAGGTGCGCGTGTGCGACGCGCAATCGCGTGTAGATGACACGTTGGCGATCGCAGCACTTATTCAGGCTGTAATTTCAAAACTGCACAAACTCCTCCATCAAAACATCACTTTTCGGATTTATCGGCGGCGTCTTCTGGATGAGAACCGCTGGCGCGCCGCGCGCTACGGCATCGACGGAAAATTAATCGATTTCGGCAAGGAGGCCGAGGTGGACGAACGGAGCCTTTTAAACGAGCTGCTTGATTTCGTTTCGACCGAGGTCAACGAACTCGGCAGCGAGCGAGAAATGGCGCACATCGAGCGGGTCATTCGTGAAGGTACCGGCGCGGACCGTCAACTCGCTGCGTGGGAACGCACGCAAGACATGAAAGCAGTCGTAGACCAGATCGTCGAGGAGACGTACGACGGTTTATCTTTGCCTAGTAACTCCGACTGAAATCTGGCTTCGCTACAAGACGCGTTGAGTAATCACAGCGCCTTGTAATTCACGGAAATGGTCCGGTAAATGAGGTTATCGTGTTGGGCTGAGAAATAAAAAAGCTCGAGCATCGTAGTTCCGACCATCCATTGATATCCCACCAGTGTTTGAATCACATCGGTATCGTGGTCGCGAGAACGTGACACCAGTTTTCCGGTGCCATACTTTTCATCGAAATATTTGCGAATCTCTCCCATTCGCTGGTTGTAACGTTCGATCGACCAATCGGGGTATTCGTACTGCAACTCTACCGCCATGAGCGCTCTTTGTTTAAAGGTAAACACGGTGCGCTTGAGTCCCGGATGAATCAGCCCCTCCACAGTCCAGACTTCGCGGTTCTCTTTTTTTTCGCGTGAAACCAATTTGGCTTTGGCGCCGTGCAGCACCGCCTCTACCCGGGCCATAGAATCATTCCAACGAAACCCGAACGGCGGCACTAACTCATCGGCGGCACGTGCGTATCGTGCCGAAAAGATAAAACAGAAGATCAGGCCAATTAGAAGAAATTGGCGGATCATCGGCTGGTTCGAACGAGTTACGCACATCGAAACACGTCCGGCAGTATCGGTATCGGTTGCCTCCATCTACAACTTGGTGAGCGTTTGCCCCCCCGCTCGCAGAGGCGGGAAATCTCGCGCACAGGGTAATTCGGTCAACTCGGGATCGTTAGTCAGTCAGCAGTGAAGTCTACCTCTCGGGCTACTTTCGAATGATAGTGGTTCGGGTTGCATGCAATTATTTTGAGAAGCGCGCCGTTTTTACGGAGACGCGCGCTTCATTTTTCCCGTCAAGAAAATTTTTTGCCGAAATTGAAAATTAAATTCATTTTTTTCTTGTCGGTTTTGCAACGGATTTCTATTCTCAAGCCAGCTGGCGAGGACGACCACAAAGCGTGTGTGAATAAGTTGTGAACATGTTTGAGAAACTTCCGGCGGCAACAATGACCAACAAGGGAAACTCCTCGACAGAACGATTGTTCTCTGCTTCGGGCGAGCTTAGCGGCAAACCGGCGCTGCACGAAGAGTTGAAGCATTTTCCCTCGTATTTAAGCCTTTTTGACAATTTTTTTGGACCGTTAGTCTCCGAATCACAATGGGGAGCAGCTCCATTTTTGGCGGGCTGCTGCGGGCGATTTCCCACGGCACAGGCGCATGTGGCGTTTCCGTAACACTGTTAACAACTTCCGTATGGACAAAAAATGCGCGCAGCTGTGGCAACGATTGTCGGCTGCCCTAAAGCCACAGATAAGCGCGGACAGTTTTAATCGCTGGTTTTCTACCGTCGAGTTAGTGGAGGCGAAGGAAAAATCGATCACGCTTACTGTTCCAAACAACATTTACCAGCTTTGGATCGAGAGTAACTACATGCCAGCATTGCAGAATGCGATCATTGCCACGCTTGGCGGTCCGCGTTCCGTCAAGTTTTGCGCTCCCTCGGCAGTTCGTGCGCAAACATCTGCGGACGATTCGGCCGATGCTACGGAAGCGTTGCGTACGCCGCAAGTTGACGTAAGGCCAGGCGCGACCGTACCTGGACTTAATCCGCGAAACACCTTCGAATCTTTCGTTGTCGGCCCGAATAACGAAATTGCCCATGCCGCAAGTCTCGCTGTCGCCCAGGCACCGGCGCGCACGTACAATCCCCTTTTTATTTATGGCGGTGTCGGTCTTGGCAAGACCCATCTCATGCAAGCCATCGGCCAATTCGTCTGGGCGAAAAGGAAACCCGTGAAGGTGATCTACGTGTCGAGTGAGCTATTCATCAACGAGTTCATCGATGCGATCCAGCACAGTAATTTGGTCAAATTCCGCAAGCGTTATCGCCAGGCCGATCTTCTTTTGATCGACGACATTCAATTCCTCGGTGGTAAAGAGCGGTCGCAGGAAGAATTTTTTCACACCTTCAACACGCTTTTTGACGGACATAAACAGATCGTGCTTTCCAGCGATCGGCCTGCTTCAGAAATCGCAAATCTGGAGCACCGCCTGGTTTCACGGTTTGAGTGGGGGCTAACCGCCGAGCTTCAGCCACCGGACATCGAGACGCGGCTCGCCATTCTGCGAAAAAAGGCCGACACCATGCAGATCAAATTGCATGAAGACGTTTTTCAATTCCTTGCCAGCCGAATCCGGACGAACGTGCGTCGTCTGGAGGGCGCGCTTATGCGTGTCGCTTCCTTCGCATCACTCAGTGGCAGAGAGCTGACGAAGGAAACTGTGGAGCATTTGCTAAAGGACATCCTGCAGGAAGAAGGCCGGCAGTCGATCACCATCGAACAGATTCAAAGGCGGGTAGCGGAACATTTCGACGTGCGTCTTGCCGATATGACAAGCAAGCGGCGCCCGGCCAGCATCGCTTTTCCACGACAAGTGGCGATGTATCTCGCGCGCGAACTCACAAAAGCCTCCTTGAACGAAATCGGCGACGCGTTTGGCGGTCGCGACCACGGCACGGTGCTGCACGCCTGCAAGCTGGTGAAGAAACGAATAACCGAGCAGGACAACATTCGCCAGACGATCTCCTATATCGACAGCTCCCTCCAGCGGTAGGTGGCCGTTGCGCGTGCAAGCCTACAAGGGGCAGAGATGAGAGATTGCGGTTGCCGAATAAAATCGATGGCTTTACATCTTAGGCTGCTTGCTGGTCACCATGAAATTTAGCGTTACCAAGGAAAAACTGCTCGAAGCCCTGCAACAGGTGCAAAACGTCGTGAGCACGCGCACAACGCTGCCTATTCTTTCCAACGTTTTGCTACAGGCTAACGAGACCGAATTGTATCTGACAACCACCGATCTGGACGTTGGCGTGCGCGGCACGTGCGAAGCGCACGTGGACAAAGCAGGATCGACCACGCTGCCAGCGCGCCGCGTTTTCAATATCATCCGCGAACTGCCGTCGAGCGAAATTCAAATCGACGTCGATGGAAAAAATGCCGCGTCCATCCGTAGCGGCCAAAGTTTCTTTAAGATTCTCGGTCTGCCGGAAGACGAATTTCCGCCGCTGCCCAAATTCGAGGGCGCGAAAGTCGTCACAATGCGACAGAAAGACCTGCGCGACGGATTGCGCAAAACTTCCTACGCGATTTCTACCGATGAAACGCGCTACGTGCTCAACGGCGTCCTGTTCAGTTTCAAGGACAACAAGCTCACGCTGGTGGCGACCGATGGGCGGCGACTCGCCATGGCGGAAATTGAACTGGAATTTCCGCGAAGCCACGAATCGGATTTGATTGTGCCGACTAAGGCGGTCACAGAATTGCAGCGGCTGCTTATCGACGATGGCGACGTGAAGGTGAGCATGAGTAACGGCCAGATCGCGTTCGATCTCAACAAGACGCTGCTCGTCTCCAAATTGATCGAGGGCAATTATCCAAACTACCGCCAGGTCATTCCAGGCGAGGCGAAAGAGCGAGTAAAACTCGAGCGCGAAATGTTTCTCAATTCACTGCGACGCGTTTCGCTTTTGGCCAGCGATAAGTCCCATTCGGTCAAGCTGAATTTCAGCAAGAACAATCTCGATATCACTGCGAACACGCCGGAGGTTGGTGAAGCAAAGGAATCGCTGGCGGTTCCCTATAAGGGGCGTGAGTTTTCCATCGCGTTTAATCCGGAATTTCTCATGGCCCCCCTGCGCGCGCTCACAGAAGACGAAGTGTTTCTCGATCTGATCGACGAGATGAGCCCTGGTGTCTTAAAGATTCAAACGCCATTCCTTTATGTGCTGATGCCAATGCGCATCAGCTCATGACCAACGTTCGAGGTGCTGTAGTCACCGGTTCGCCGCAGGACGAATACGTCCGGTGTGCGGACCTGCGGTTAATGGAATGCTTTCCAACTGACAAAAACGGCCCCCGGCCCTGACTACAGCTAAAGACGCGAGACTAGCTTACAAAACTCGGCGCTGCGGCATTGCCGATTGCACCATCATTAATTCGGTCACGTTCTCCGGCGTAAGCAAGCCGACCAGCCGTTTCATGCGATCCAGCACGGGCACGGCCGGGCAATCGGACTCCTGCATGATGCGAAAAGCATCCTCGAAGCGTGTACCGGTTGTCACCGTCGGAATGTCGCGCCGCATCACATCGCCTACGCGAAGTGTTGGATCATTTTTACGCAATGCCGCGATGAGATCGTGACGGGTCAATAAACCGGCGACGTTCCCGGTTGCATCCATGACCGGAAAATCGTGCTGCGACGTCGCAAGCAATGCGTCCACTGCTTCCTCGAGAGTCGCGTCTACAGCCAGCGTGCGGAATTCACGCACCATCGCGCTGGAAACTGGAAATCGGCGCGAGACATCCCTCATCTGCGCCAGCGCCGCCTCTTGTGTCGCGCCAATGTAAACAAATAGGGCGATGAAGATCAGGAAGGGATTCCAGAACAGTCCCAGGAAGCCAAAGACGAACGCAAAGCCCTGGCCGACGGTCGCGGCAATTTGAGTGGCACGGGCATAACTCATGTGAGTAGCGAGTAGTGCGCGTAGCACTCGGCCTCCGTCCATTGGAAAGGCGGGCAGCAGGTTAAACAGAAGCAACATAACGTTCAT
>Ga0126381_100009689_pt1 | contig 10826 bp, 7 predicted proteins | sample PanSoiMetPlot_28_FD_96465 | JGI IMG/M metagenome (GOLD analysis project Ga0126381, IMG submission 96465) | Tropical forest soil microbial communities from Panama - MetaG Plot_28 | ecosystem: Environmental > Terrestrial > Soil > Tropical forest > Bulk soil | place: Panama | collected 2016-02-17
GCAAAGCCATCGCCACCGAAGACGAGACGATCGTCGCGAGCATCCTGGACTGGGGAAAGCAAGAAGGTCTCTTCCTCTCCCCCGAAGGCGCTGCCGCCACCGCCGCCTACGATCAACTCCTCGTCTCCGGCGAACTCAAGCCAACCGATAAGGTCGTCCTCTTCAACACCGGAGCCGGTCTCAAGTACACCGACATGACCGCCGAAGCCATGCACCTCCGCCGCCCCGAAAGTTTGCCCACAAGCCTCTCGGTAGGCGGCATCATCACCCCGGTCTAGAACAAGGTCCAGACCTAAACTAAATCAATCGAAAACTTTGCACGAAAAAGTGCGGGAGGAGGATTCGATGTCGATTCGTCAACAAATTCGACCCGTCCTCGCTCTCGCTCTTCCCCTGATCGCAGCCGAGCTTGGCTGGATGTCGATGGGCATCGTCGACACCGTCATGGTCGGGCACATGCAGAACCCTGCGCTCAACATCGCATCCGCAGCGCTGGGCCAGGTTCTCTACAACACGATTGCCTTCGGAATCGGTGGAGTTCTGCTCTCGCTCGACACCTATCTATCGCAGTCACACGGAGCAGGCCGCTACGACGAGGCCAACCGCTGGCTCTACCATGGCCTCATCCTCGCAGCCCTGCTCGCCGCAGTGCTCTACAGCATCATTGCAGCCGCTCCACTCGTCATGACGCGCCTGCCTATCGACCAGCGCGTCCTGGCTGGCGCCATCGCCTTTTTGCGCTCTCTCAACTGGGGAACGCCGACGCTCTTCCTCTACTTCACCCTGCGCCGCTACCTGCAGGCCTTCAACCACGTCCGCTGGATCGCGGCCGCCCTCGTCTCCGCGAACCTTTGCAATCTAGTCGGCAACTGGCTCCTCATTTATGGCCATAGCTGGGGCCCAGTCCACATTCCAGCTCTCGGCATCGTTGGCGCGGGACTCGCAACCTCTGTCTCCCGCGCCTATCTAGCGAGCTTCCTCATGATCGGAATCTGGCGAGTTGAGCATCAGCATCACTATGGCCTGCGGGAGATGCTCCGCCACATCGAAAGCTCCCGCCTTCGCCGCCTCACACTCCTGGGAGCACCCGCTGGAGGTCAGATCTTCGTGGAGATCTCCATCTTCGGGGTCGTCACCTACCTGATCGGAACCATGGGACCGCTGCCGCTCTCCGGCCATGAGATCGCTCTCAACTGCGCCAGCTTTACCTTCATGGTTCCGTTCGCCATCTCTGCCGCTGCCGCCGTTCGCGTAGGCCAGGCCATCGGCCGCGAAGCTCCGGGAGAAGCCGCCGCGGCAGGTTGGACAGCGATCTTTCTCGGAGCTGCCTCGATGGCTACGTTCTCCTTAGTGCTCATGACAGCGCCTCATGCGATCGCCCGAGCCTTCACTCCTGATGCCGGCGTCATCTCCGCAGCCATCCCCTTGCTGCTGGTCGCCGCGGCTTTCCAGTTCTTCGACGGCCTGCAGGTCACTGCGACAGGAGCGCTCCGCGGAGCAGGCAATACCCAGGCCGGCCTCATCGTCCAGGTCATCGGCTATTGGGTGATCGGTCTTCCCGTCGGCTACCTGCTTGGTTTCCGTCTGCACTTCGGAGCAGTTGGCCTCTGGGTTGGACTCTGCGCCGGCCTTATCGTCGCGGGGATCGCTCTGACCGCCACATGGCGACGCACGACACGAACCTTGACAACGAGAAGCCTGGTCTCATAACTCGACTTAGCTTCCAGTGGCGAAGGCAGCAGCAGCCCTCTCAAGAACGCCCGCCTGGCGTTCCATGCGGCGAAGCTGCCGTTCCCCGATGTCATCGGGTTCATTTAGAGGAACAGGCGGGTCGGGCTGTGGAGAGATCGATGATGGTTCGGCAACCAGGGCAGTGCCAAGCGCCTCCAGCCGCTGTGCGACCGCTTCGGCACGCTCTACCGCCTGCGGCGCAGAAGGACCGATCACTGCGAGGGTAGTCACGGCTCGCGTGACACGCCGGAGATAGGTTACGAATGTGAGTGCTTCTTCAAGACGTGCCGCGCTGGCTTCGCCGATCCTTAGAGGTACCCGCGGCTCAAGGAAAATCCGGTCGAGAGTCTCTTCGGCATCGTTGAGCGCGAGGCCGCATCTCCGGCGCGCAGGCGCAAGGATCTCGCGATCAGCCATGATGGGGTCGGCTGCAGGCGTAGTCCAGAAGCTAAGCATGGCTCGAACGTAATTGGCGTCCGCGCTCGCTCCTTGACTGAGCAGACGGCGAAGCTCAATTCGCTCGCTCTCTGGCCACAAAAGCCGCATAGCAACGACAGCCACGAGCGCACCCAGGAGTGTATTGAGCATGCGAACTTCGGCGAAGTGCCAGTCACGCAAATGCGGTAAGCTCATCAGCACGAAGGTCGGTGTCAGGAAAAAGCAGTACCAGGCGTAGTCGACAGCGTAAGTTGCCAGCGTCAGGATGCTGGTGAGGGTGATCACGGTGATTACACCAGCTTCGCTGTGGATGGAAGCAGCGAGAATCGCAGCAAGAAGTCCGCCGGCGATGGTTCCTCCAACCCGCTGGACGCCGCGGCGCAACGTGCCTGAACTGTATGGCTGTAGGACGATGATCGAGGTCATGGCCAGCCAGGATCCATGGCGAACATGGATCTGATGTAAGAGCAACCCATCGACCGCGGCGACAACGAGCATACGAAGTGCATGCCGCATCATCACGGACCTGGTTGTCCAGTTGGCGCGAACGGCATCGAGCGGAGGCGGCTTGAGAGATTTAGCCGCTGTCTGCGCGATTGTAGTCTTGCGGGAATCGTTGATGGAGGAGGAGCGAAACTCAACTCCGCTCCAAAGCGCTCGAACCGATTCGAAGGCAATCTCAAGATTCTGCCGGAGATCGCGTTGGTCCGCCGCGAGATGCGCCAGCAGCGAGCCCGCAGGAAAGTCTTGAGGATTCAGCGGTAGATGTCCATGAAGATGCTCAAGGGAATCAGAGCCTTCCGGCGCGAAGGACGAACCACCGTCTAGGGGACGCTGCCGAAGGCCTCGTTCGATTGCGGTTTCGGCGCGGCTTAACCAGAGCAACTCACTCGCGAGAGCCTGCTGGGAGGCTGGGTCTGGAGCGGTCTCGAAGAGTTCAGTCCAGCGTATGGTTCCGGCGAAGAGGATGTCGACTGTTTCGAGTAGAACGGTGAGGCTGCGCGCCCGGACGGTACGTGCAGTCGTACGTGCGCCAACGGAGCTTACCGCACTACGAGCCGTCTCGATGCGCTGCCGCATCCGGCGTTGCAAATCATTCATACGGCGCCGCTGGGCCGCACGCTCAGGACCGTGAGGAACCGTATCGCGGACAGTTGCCGTGAATGCCGAGAGAGCGGCGTAGCCATCCGCCACGGCGTTGCGCGCGGGACGAAACGGATCGATGGGCCATAGCAAGAGACTAAGGATTGCGGCCCAGATTCCGCCTAGAAGAAACAGAAGAGCATTGCCGAGAGCAGCGTCGAGTGTGTGGGTTTCTGAACCGAATCCAGCGAAGTAAATCACCAGGATGACGACGCTGGTCGATGCAAGCGGCTGCGAGATCACTCGCGCGAATGTGACAGCGAAACAAAATGCTGCGGTAACAAAAAGCGAAAGCCAAAAGCCTTGCGCGGCGAGTGTTCCAACGATGCAGGCGACGACTCCGCCGACAAGAACCGTAAGGATCGTGTTGAACCGGCTGCGATACGGACCGCCGTTATCGACGAGAATTGCCTCAAAGCCGCCGAGCGCTGCCCAGCCCATCGGCCGACCAAGCATCTGACACACGATCATCGCGACGGCGACGGCAACACCGGCGCGCAGACCCCTCTTCCAGTGGAGCCTTCCTATCACATCAGAAAAAGCCATAAGGGCAGTCTAGCTGTGCAGAAAAACGCTTAGTCCTGCGACAAACGGTACATCAGCAGCGCCATTCGCTTGGCCTGCTTCGGAATTGAGTCCAGAAACACTGTCTCGCCCTCCGCATGAGCGCCTTCGCCCATGACTCCTGTTCCCACCAGTCCCGGAACGTACGGAGCGACGAACGCAATATCTCCCGCGCCACGCAGCATGGGGTCCATCTCCGCCATGGTTGGGAATCCTAATGTCGCATTCACTTCATTGAGTTGCTTGACCAGCGCCCGACTTGCGTCCGTCGGTGCCATCGCCGGATAGCCTTCCTCAAAGGTTATGGTCGCGCCGGTCTTCGGGAGATGATCGGCAACAATTGCGCGCATCTTCGACTGCATTCGCGCCGTTTGCTCGTTATCGAGTGTGCGTAGATCGCCAAGCGCTAGCCCCACAGGAGGAACCACATTGTTCTTCCCCGTCGCGGTGCCTCCGGTTCCGTTCGCATACATCTCCGCTGTTGCTCCCCCGAGTACCAGACCAACGTTGTACGTCAATCCCGGCTCGGTCAATTCTCTGCGAAAGGCATCCAGGATCCGCGTCAGTTCGTAGATCGCTCCATCGCCCATCCTTTCGCTGAAGACCTGCGACGAGTGTCCGCTACGCCCCGAGGTTTCCAGCTTCCATGTCCCCGCGCTCCTCCTGCTGATGCTTTGGACCTCCTTGCCGTTGACGATGCCACCCGACTCGAACTCCAACGCGACGTCGCTCTGCTTTGCGGCGTTGATCATGTCGCCGCGCGAGATGCTGATCGGTTCGCCGTGGCGCTCCTCATCGCCGCTCAGCACGATCCTTATTTCAGCGTCTTTCAGAACACCTGCAGTCTTCATGGCCTCCAGAGCAGTAAGCATCACCACCAGGCCGCCCTTCATGTCGTTAACTCCGGGCCCAGTCGCGATCTTTCCATCGGTTCCGGGAACGATCGAGTACTTCTGGAAACTGCTATTTGGCTCAAAAACAGTATCCATATGACCAATCAGCAGAATTCGCTTTCCACACTTTCCCGTTCCCGCCGGACATGGATGCACACCAACCAAGTCCCCTGCCCGGCCATCAAGGCTCTCCATCGGCGCCCATGCGGTCTTGAACCCAAGGGCCTCAATTTGAGGCACCAACACCTCCTTCACAGCTACCACTCCGGCAAGATTCATGGTCCCGCTGTTGATGTTGACCAGCTTCTCAAGGAATGCAATCGCAGAGGGCGTCTGCGCATCCACCGCGCTGATCATGGTGCGTTCAACCGACGCCGCGGATGGCACAGAAGTCTGCGCTTGAGTCAAACAGCACACGCTGGCCGCAGCCAGCAAAGAAGGTATCGCGATGCTTTTCATGATGGCGGGAGAATAACACGACCGCGTTCCGGTTATGGATTCGCAGCGTCATTCAACCAAGAGTGACGGCTAAGTCACTGGGAGTTGCTCTCTCACACGCGTCTTCGACCGCGTTGTGAGCGTAAAGGCCGCGCCAAGAATCAACGCGCCTCCAGTCCAAGCTGTGGGCCCAAGATGCTCCCCCAGGACGAAGACGCCCAGCAGGCTGCCAATCAGAGGCTCCATGTTGAGCAGCACGCCGGCCTGCGATGCTGGAACTCGAGTCATACCCCAGTTCCACAGCAGAGTTGTTGTCGCCGTGCATAAAATGCCGCTTGCTGCCAAAGCGAGCCAGGCTGTGTGTGACACGCGCGCGACCGGAGGCAGGCCGTACCAAGGCGGGACCCAGACCAGCAGCATGATTGTGCCGAGCAGAAGGCCATATGCAGTGACGACCACGGGTGAGTGTCGCTCCATCAGTTGCTTGTTGAACAAAATCCAGAACAGCGCAATCGCGAGCGAGAAGACGACAAGCAAATCGCCCTTGAGCGAGGCCTGCCCTCCTCCTGCGCGATGTGTGCCACCGAGTGCAATCATCGCCGCGCCTGTTGTGGAGCCCGCGAGTGCAAGCCACCCCGTTGCATCCATTCGCTCGTGTGCAAACACGGTCGCGCCCACAGCGAGAATGACCGGCATCATGCCGACCATCAACGCCGCGTGGCTCACCGTCGTGAGCGAGAGCCCGTAGAATTGAAACAGAAACTGCAAAGGCACGCCCAGAAACGATGCCGTAACCAGCACGCCCCATTCGCGCCGACTGAGCCCTGGACGGTGCGTCGCCAGCAATGGCGCCAGCGCCACCATCGCAAACAGGAACCGATAAAGAACCATATGCGCAAAGCTCATTTCGGCGAGCGCGATCTTGCCAAAGAAGAAGCCGCAACCCCAGAGCGAGCTGGCAACCGCGCATGCAACAAAACCGGCAGTCCGCTGGTTCGAATGGAAGGCCATAGTTCAACTCTCGCACAAAACACGATGGGCGCAGCTTTGGCCGCGCCCATCTGCTGTCACAACGGCGTCAGTTACCAGACACGGCAGCTATTGACCGGCACCATCGGAGTGCCCTTCTTGCATCCAAAGGCGGCGGCGAAGCCGGGTTGGTTGACGATCACTCCGTTCACGCGGAAGTGATCAGGCGAGTGTGGATCAGTGAGGACTTGCTCTCGAATGACCTCCGGGCGGGAGTTCTCGCAGTAGTTCTGTGCGAAGCCGATATAGAAGCGCTGGGGCGAGGTGTAACCGTCAATTTTCTTATTCAGATCCACCCCGTTATTCTTCGCTCGCTCAAGGTATGCGATGTATGCAAGAACAAGCCCGCCATTGTCAGCGGTGTTCTCGCCGAGCGTAAGCTTGCCGTTGACCTTGACGTCATCCACCGCGGTGAACGAACCATATTCATTCACCAGACAGTCAGCGCGGGTCTCGAACTTCTTCGCATCCTCAGCAGTCCACCAGTCGCTGAGGTTGCCCTTGCCGTCGAACTTACGCCCTTCGTCGTCGAAGCCATGGGTGAGTTCATGGCCAATCACAGCGCCGATGTGCCCGTAGTTGACTGCATCATCCTGCTTGGGATCGTAGAAGGCCGGCTGAAGGATTCCAGCCGGGAAGTTGATGTCATTCAGGCTGGAATCGTAGTAGGCGTTGACGGTGGGCGGAGTCATACCCCACTCGCTGTGGTCGACCGGCTTGCCGATCTTGTTAAGCTGTCTATCGTTCTCGAAGGCGTTGCCGCGGAACTTATTGCCAAGTGGGTCGTCGGGTTTGACCTCGAGCTTTGAGTAGTCACGCCACTTGTCTGGATAGCCGATCTTGTTGGCCACCATGTGAAGCTTTTCCTTGGCCCGTGTACGGGTTTCAGGTGACATCCAGTCAAGCTGATCGATATCGTGCTCCATTGCATTCTCGATGTCGCGAACCATCTCGAGCATCTTTGCTTTGCTGTCACCGGCAAAGTACTGCGAGACATAGACCTGACCAAGGGCCTCGCCGAGCGCAATATTAACCGAATGGGAGCAGCGCTTCCAGCGAGCGGACTGTTCTGGCTGTCCCGTGAGTTTGCGGCCGTAGAAGTCAAAGTTTTCGTCATCGAAGCGCTTCGGCAGACGATTGGCCGCGGCCGAGAGAAGGTGGTAGCGCATGTAAGCCTTGAGTGTCGCGAGATCCGTGTTATGAACTGCCTCCATCATCGCGGTTATGAACGCCGGATTGGCATTGTTCAACTCGGTTACGCGAGGTGATCCGACGGCAGTCTGGAAGGTATTGAAAGCATCTTCAGGAATTGTCTGGTTGAAGACGGCAATGGTCTGGAGGTGATAGATCTTCTCCGGGTCGCGGCGCTCAGTGACAGGCATAGATGCCTTCGCCAGCGTGGTCTCAAACGCCATGATGGCTGCTGCGTCCTTCTGGGCCTGCTCAGGGGTGTTTCCCGCAAGAGTCAGCATCTTGGCGATGTGTTCGACGTACTGCTTGCGGATGGTCTGGTCCTTCTCTCCGGTCCGGACGTAGTAGTCTCGCTCGGGCAGTCCGAGACCTGCCTGATCGACGAAGGCAATCTGCTTGCTCGCGTCCTTGAAGTCCTGCTGCTCCCCGTACCCGAAGAAGACGTCAACACCGTAACGCTGGAGTTTGCCCACCAGAGCGGGGAGGTCGGATGGGTCTTGAACTGCGTCAATCTCCTTGAAGAGGGGCTCGAGTGGGGTCAGGCCCTTGGCCTCGATGGCGTCGGTATCCATGCAGCTCTTGTAATAGTCACCGATCTTCTGCTCGTTCGCGGTGCGGCTCGCACCGCCGGCAGCCGCTTTCGAAAGGATGCCGTTGAGGGACTGTGTGTTGACGTTGTACAACGCGTAGAACTCGTCTATTGCGGGCTGGTCGGAGGGGATGGGATGGTTGCCGGCAAACTTGCCACATGCAAACTTGTAGAAGTCAGTGCAGGGATCGATGGCGCTATCGATCGAGGAGGTATCGAAACCGGGGATGGGCTTGTAAACTTCTGGCGGCTTGTTGCCGTTTTCCCGGGCAGCGCTGTGCTGCTGCGCGAATCCTGTTCCCGATGCAGCCAAGGCAAAGACAATACTCAACGTTGCATTCCGCCCAATATAAGCGGCGACCATTTTCCGATCGTTCCTCATGATCTATCTCCTAGAGCCTTTTGTATCACTGGCCGTGTGTTCCTACCACAGTCTTGACAGACGCCGACTGCAGCCATTGGCGAGCCAACGGCGTCTGTGAAACAGTATTGTTACGCGTCCAAGATAGCTGATACGCGCTGATCGTCATGACGGTTCCCATGACCACTCCCGCCCGTCTCCGGCTTGGCTGGTTACTCAGCATCCTCCTGATAGCTGCGCCTGGGTCCTGGGGAGCCGGGCGCGGGCCTCAGCCAGCAATGAGCATTCCGCTTGAGCCACTGGGATATGAGCCGCTTTCCACGGAGTTTATGTTAGCCGGGAGCTCCATGCTGACCGTACACTTTGTTGACGAACAGCACCTGTTGCTGACGTACAGCGTCAAACGGTTGCTGAAGCGCATGTCAGAGTGCCCTCCCGAGGATCAGGACAGGTCAATCGATGCGCTGCTACTGGAACTTCCAAGCGGCAAGGTAATGGCGCGAACCGAGTGGCGGGTCCACGATCGCGGGCAATATCTTTGGAGCCTCGGCAAGGGCCGGTTCATGTTGCGGGTACGAAACACCCTTACCACCTTTGCTCCCCTGACGAATCTGCCGTCGGGTCGTCCGTTTGCAGAGCGGCCGATTATCTCCACCCGACGCCGGATTGAGGCGATTCTGCTGTCGCCGGACGCGGACCTCATGGTCGTTGAATCGAGGGAGGCCAAGCCCATCCCGCTTCCTGGTTCCGGGGGGGGCGGGTACTCGGAGAGTGCGCCGGATCCGGTGCAGGTTGATTTCTTTCGCGTCACGATTCCGGAGGGCTCGGGCGACCAGGTGGCGTTGCGGCGGGCCGGCCAGATCTTTGCTCCGGGGACGGGGAGGATTCCGGCCAACTCCTCGGGTTATGTCGCCATCATCGACCAAGGCAAGCAGCACTGGGCCTTCGACTTCAGGGCGTTCTCGGGGAAGGTCAAAGAGCTTTCACCGTTCGAGTCATCCTGCCGCCCCACCCCCATTCTTGTGAGCCGAAGCGAGTTTGTCGCCTTCGGCTGCCATGCAAGCCATATCCAGCAGGTGGTTGCGGGCTTCAATCTGCGGGGCGATGAGATGTGGGAGCAGAACCTCTCGGAACCATACCTCGCTCCAATGTTTGTCTTCGCTCCTTCTGGGGGACGTTTCGCCATGAGCCGCCTGATCTCGCACGTTCCCTTCGAGGTGGAGTCTATCTCTCCAGAGCTTGTTGGCCCTCAGGCCGTTGTGGTTTACCAGACGGACAGCGGCAAGCAGATCCTGCGGGTTGACTGTTCTCCGATCGAACGCGCCGGGCAGAACTTTGCGATTTCGCCGGATGGAATGAACCTCGCCGTCATCCGGAACGAAGCCGTTGAGGTCTACCGGCTCCCGCCCCTGACGGCAGAGGAGAAGAAGGCAGTCCAGCTTGCCAAGGCGTCGGCCCCCGAGGAGACAGATGCAGTTGTGCACTTTTCACAAGCGGCCTCGGCGGATCCTGAGGGTCAGGCCGACCAGCCTGAACCGGCGGCATCCGTTTCAACGAGCACGCCGAACGTAAGTCCGACGGACCATCCCAGCGCCGCACAGGGTGGTCCCCAGACCTCGGCTGATCCTGCACCGAGTGATGCTGGAGCGCCCGCCGTGTCTTCGGGCGCAGCGTCTTCACCTGCCCAGAAGCCTGTTCAACCTGTTGATTCTACGGCAGGGCATGCCGAACAGACCGATGGCTCTTCTGACGGGAGTTCCGGGGCGAGGAAGCCGCCTACCATCTTTACGCTTCCGAGTGACAAGCCCAGCGGAACCAGTTCAGAGGACAAACAACCCAAGTAGTCCCCCTATCTTTTTGATGCAAAGTATTCAAAACAAAAGATATAGATCTGGATCTCCCGCGTTGTGTTTACCAAAGAGTAAAGCCCGGCTTGTGCCGGGCCTTACTCTTCTTGAACTAAAGCTTAGCAGGCCTGTCCATCGAGAGATCTTCAGCTGCTAGGCGGCCTTCTGGCTGGTCGCGGCCTTGATGCGGGCGTTGAGGCGGCTCTTGTAGCGGCTCGCCGTGTTCTTGTGGATCACGCCCTTCTGGACGCTCTTGTCGAGAACCGAGACGGTCTCGCTGTAGGCCTTCTTGAGGTCCTTGGAGTCGCCCTTGGCGATGGCTTCGCGCAGCGAGCGCAGGGTGCCACGGAGCTTGCTCTTGTTGGCGCGGTTTACCGCGGTTTTGAACTCTGTCTGACGTGCGCGCTTCAACGACGAAACATGATTTGCCATTCTGAACTCTTTTCTCTCACCCGTGGTTGGGTCGGGGAAATGTCGGGATGCAGTCCGGAGGCTGGCCAGATACACAGCCCGGCTCATCCCCTGCAATCCCTTAAGGATACGGGACCTGAGGCATAAAATCAACAATCTTTGCCCACAGACGGTCCCGGAAGGGGTTTGGA
>Ga0126381_100009690_pt1 | contig 10826 bp, 10 predicted proteins | sample PanSoiMetPlot_28_FD_96465 | JGI IMG/M metagenome (GOLD analysis project Ga0126381, IMG submission 96465) | Tropical forest soil microbial communities from Panama - MetaG Plot_28 | ecosystem: Environmental > Terrestrial > Soil > Tropical forest > Bulk soil | place: Panama | collected 2016-02-17
CTCGGCGTTACCGTACCCGACCAGCGCCTTCTTGACCAGCCGCGGCTCGTACTCGAAGACCGGCACCCCCGCCCGGGCCGCCGCGGCGAGCAGGACGCCGCGGGCGTGGGCGAGCTTCAGGGCGGACGCGACGTTGCGGGCCGCGAAGACCGTCTCGACCGAGGCGGCCGCGAGCGTCGTCTCGGCGATCAGGGCATGGAGGGCGGTCGCCAGGAAGTCCAGCCGGCCGGCGAGATCGAACCGGGCCGGTGGTCGCCAGACGCCGCAACCCTCCAGGGTCAGCCGCCCGTCCTCGAACGCCACGATCCCGAACCCGGTCGCCGTGGTTCCGGGATCGAGGCCCAGGATCTTCATGGAAGGAGCGCTACGGCTTCTCGGCCGGCGCCTCGGCGAAGTCGAAGTTGGCCCACACGTTCTGGACGTCGTCGTGGTCCTCGATGGCCTCCATGAGCTTGACCATCTGGTCCGCCTTGCGCGCGTCGAGCACGACCTCGGTCGTGGGGATCATCGAGATCTCGGCCACGGCGAGCGGCAGGCCCTTCGCCTCGAGCTGCTTCTTGACCTCGTCGAACTGCTCGGGAGCGGTCTGGACCTCGTGGTACTGGTCGGACGTCTGGACGTCGTCGGCGCCCGCTTCGATCGCGGCTTCCATCACCGCGTCCTCGCTCGCCTTTTCCTTCTCGATCGCGATGTAACCCTTCTTCTGGAAGAGGAATCGCACCGAGCCGGCCTCCCCGAGGTTGCCGCCGTGCTTGGAGAAGATCGTCCGGATCTCGGGCAGCGTCCGGTTCTTGTTGTCGGTCAGGGCTTCGATGAGCACCGCCGTTCCGCCGGGGCCGTAGCCCTCGAAGGTGACCTCTTCGTACGAGACGCCGGGAAGCTCACCCGTCCCCCGCTGAACCGCCCGCTTGATGTTGTCAGCCGGCATGTTCACGGCCTTCGCGTCGTCGATCGCCTTGCGCAGGCGCGGGTTCGACTCCGGCGCGCCGCCGCCCTGCTTGGCCGACATCGTGATCTCGCGAATGAGCTTCGTGAAGAGGCGTCCGCGCTTGGCATCGGCGGCGCCCTTCTTGTGCTTGATCGTGCTCCATTTGCTGTGGCCCGACATGTGAGTCTCCTAAGGGGGCGGATTATATGAGGGGGACCGGAACGCCGCTTCTCCTTGATTTTCCGGCGTTTCCAGCGACAATGGACTGCAGTCCATGCCCAAAAGGGTTCTTTTGATCGAGTACGAGCCACGCTACGTCGAGCGTATCCGCGCTCTACTGACTCCCCTCGGACACACGATCTCGGAAGCCCACGACGGCGAGGCCGGCATCCAGGCCTTCGGCAGCTCCCGCTTCGACCTGATCCTCCTGTCCGGCATGCTCCCGCGGCTCCCGAGCGCCGAGGTCATCCGCGAGATCCGCAAGAAAGGTGGCGCGACGGCCCCGCCGATCATCCTCATGATGAGCGGTTACCGGGGCTCGAACCGCAAGGCCGACGCCCAGAAGGTCGGCGCGTTCGACATCCTGATGCGCCCCTTCTCGGACGAGGATTTCATCGGAGCGGTCCGCGAGGCGATCGACTCGACCGACGTCGGCGCGAAGACGATGCGCATCGACACGTCGCAGGTCGCCGCGGCCTCGCCGCTCACGTCGTCCGACATCTTCTCCGACCTCCTGAGCGAGCTGACGATCGACGCCGCGTCGAAGAAGCGTCCCTCGACCCCCGCGGTCGCGCCGGCCGCCGTGGCATCCGCGCCGCCCCCGGCTCCTCCGCCTCCCGCGGCTCCTCCGCCGATTCCGCCGCCGGTGCGGCCCGCTGCCGAGTCCGACATCGAGAAACGGCTGCGCGACACGCTCTCGGGGCTGATGCCGTCGAAGCCGGCCGCCGCTCCACGCGCACCGTCGGACAGGACTCCGCCCGCGGGGACGCCGACGCCTCCGGCGCGGCCTCCGGCCGCTCCGCCGCGGCCGAAGCTCTCGTCGGACACGGACGTGGATCGGATGATCGAGGACACGCTCTCCGGCCTCGCGATCCCGAAGGCCCGTCCCGCGGGCGCGACGCCGCCTCCTGCCTCGGTTCCTCCGCCCGCGCCTCGGCGGCGCGAGGAACCCGCGGCGGCGGTGCCCTCGTCCGGGCCCGACCACTTCGGTCAGTACGAGATTCTCGAGCGCATCGCCGCGGGCGGCATGGCCGAGCTCTACAAAGCCAAGCGCACGGGCGTCGAAGGCTTCCAGAAGATCGTCGCGATCAAGAAGATCCTGCCGCACCTGGCTGACGACGAGGCCTTCGTGACGATGTTCGCGGACGAGGCCAAGCTCGCGGCCCAGCTCAATCACCCCAACATCATCCACATCTACGACCTCGGCAAGATCCAGGCCGGCGGCTACTTCATCGCCATGGAGTACGTCGACGGCCGGGACCTCCGCGCGATCCAGCAGGCCGGGCGCGACCTGGGAGTTCCGCTGCCGGTGCCTCTCGCCGTGTACGTCGCGTCGAAAGTGGCGTCGGCCCTCGACTACGCGCACCGCCGCCGCGACGCGGACGGGCACGAGCTCAACATCGTCCACCGGGACGTCTCGCCGCAGAACATCCTCATTTCCTACGAGGGCGACATCAAGCTCTGCGACTTCGGGATCGCCAAGGCGGCCTCGAAAGCGTCGAAGACGCAGTCCGGGGCGCTCAAGGGCAAGATCCAGTACATGTCTCCGGAGCAGGCGTGGGGCAAGCCGATCGACCGGCGGAGCGATCTCTTCTCGCTGGGCGTCGTGCTCCACGAGCTCCTGACGGGCGAGCGGCTCTTCGGCGGCGACACCGACATCAACGTCCTCGAAAAGGTCCGGAGCGCCGAGATCTCGCCGCCGTCGCGGTCGAACCCCGAGGTCCCGCAGAACCTCGACGCCGTCGTGCTCAAGGCGCTCGCGAAGGAGCCGGACGACCGATACGCGAACGCATCGGACCTGCTGCGCGACCTCGACTCGGTGCTCTATTCGTACACGCCGGCGCCGGGCAGCGCGGACGTTGCCATCTATCTCCACCGCCTCCAGGCGGAGGAGGGCGCCGTCGCCGAAGCGAAGGCCCGGGAGGCCGCGCAGGCCGTCGAGGACTCGGAGCCCACCGCGCGTAAGCGGAAATCGAAGGGCGCTCCGATCGCGCGCAAGACGCCGTCGGCGCCGAAGCCCGCTGCCGCCGCGCCGGCTCCCGCGCCTCCGTCGCCGCGCCCTCCGGCGGCCGCTCCTGCCGAGCCGGCCCGGCACGGGCCCGAGGTGTTCGGCTCGATCGAAAAGACCGCCGAGGCCGAAAAGGCCAGCCGCGCGCCGCTCATCGTGGGCGTCATTGCCGCCGCCGTCGCTCTGGTGGGATTCCTGGCGTGGCGGATGACGCGGCCGCAGGCGGCGAAGCCCGTCGCCCCGGTTCCGACGGCTGCAGCCGCCGTTCCGACCGCCGTTCCGACCGTCGTCGTCGCGGCCGCAGTGGTGCCGACCGCGGCTCCGCCGGCCATCGATCCGAAGGCGGTCGAGGCCGAGGTGCAGCGACAGCTGGCCGCCAAGCGCAAGGAGCTCGAGCGCACGGTCGCGGCGAGGAGCGCTGCGGCGCCCGCCGAGTCCGCCCCGGCCCAGGCCGCTCCGGCGCGGGAAGTCGCGGAGCCGACGGCGCCGCCGACCCTGCCGCCGACGGCGATCCCGTACCCGACCGCCGCGCCGACGGAGCCGCCTCTCGTCGAGGCCGCCAAGTCCGTGCCGCCGCCGCGGGAGCCCGAGGTCCAGCGTGGAGACCTCGTCGGTCCCGGCACCGGCGTGATCGAGCCGGCGCTCATGGCGCCGCCGCGCGTCGTCTACCCCGACATCGCCCGTCAGCAGCGGGTCGAGGGCAAGGTCGTCGTGCTGGTTCTGGTCGACGAAGACGGCCGCGTCTCCGATACCAAGCTGCAGCAGGGCGTCACACAGCGCGCGGTCAACGACGCCGTCATGGCCGGAGTGAAGAGCGCCAAGTTCCGGGCCGCTACCAAGAACGGAATCCCGGTCAAGATGTGGCGTCCCATCATCGTGGATGTAAAACCGTAGAATCCCGACGGACAGGAGGTCAACCGGCATGGCCCTTTCGAACGATCAAAAGAAGTTCTACGAAAACACGCTGACGGTCACCAAGAAGGAAATCCAGGAGCTCGAGGGCGAGATCCAGGAAGAGCTGGCGAAGGTCAAGGACCGTCTGGCGGAGCTCCAGAACGCGCAGAAGGCGGCGCGGCAGATGTACGACGCGGCCTGCCAGCGCCTCGGCGTGCGCAACGAGCTCGAAGAGGCCGAATCGCAGGGTTGAAGTTTTTGAGCGGCCCTCGACGGCCCGGAGAGAGAGGGACGGTGGCTGAGAGTTCCCTCTCCCACATTTAGACTCCCGCCCCATGACCTCGTATTCCAGACGGCCGGCAGGCGCGACACGGCCGCCCCGACCGATCGTCGCCGGTCTACTGGTTGCCGTCGGGCTCCTCGCCTGCCGCGAGCCGGGCTCGACGGCCCCCGCCGCCGGGAGCCCCCGCCGCGTCGTCACGCTCGCCCCGAATCTCACGGAGATCGTGTTCGCGCTCGGCGCCGGGGATCGGCTGGTCGGCGTGTCGGAATACTCCGACTACCCCGAGGCCGCGCGGAAGATTCCGCGCGTCGGCGGACTCGAGGTCGACCCGGAAAAGGTCGCCGCGCTCCGGCCCGACCTGGTGCTGGCAGTCGCCGAGGGCAACGCGGAGAGCTCCGTGCGCGCCCTCGAGGCGGCCGGCCTGCCCGTGACCGTGACGCCGTCGGGATCGCTCGATTCCGTCCTCGCGAGCATCCGTCTCGTCGGCGACCGGCTCGGTATCTCCGCCGCGGGCGCGAAACTCGCGGGCGAGCTCGCGCGGCGCCGCGAGGCGGTGCGGCACAGCGTCGCGGGCCGAGCGCGACCGCGCGCCCTCCTGCTCGTCTGGCCGGACCCTCCGCAGGCCGCGGGAGGGGAGACGTTCTTGAACGACGTGCTCGTCGAGGCGGGAGCGCAGAACCTGGTCGCGGACCGCCGGGGCTGGCCCGTCCTGTCGAAGGAATGGCTCGCCACGGCGGCCGTCGACCTGCTCGTCGTTCCGGAGTCCGCGCAGACCCGGAACGCATGGGACCGGGCATTCGCCTCGGGGCCGCTGTCGACCGGGCCGGTGGCTCGGGCGCGGCGCGTGCGTCTCGACGAGTCGGCGCTGACGCGCCCGGGCCCGCGGGTGTTCGACATGCTGGAGAAGCTCTCGGAGGCGACGCAGTGAGGATCGTCTCGCGGGGTCCCGCCCTCGCGGCCGGTCTTCTCCTGCTGGCCGCGGTCCTCATCGCGGCGTTCTCGGTCGGGGGCGTGCACCTCTCGCTGTCCGACCTGGCCTCAGGCCGGGGCGAAGCGGGCGAGACGGCGCGGATGCTGGCGGCCCTGCGCTGGCCACGAGTCCTTCTCGCGGCCCTCGTCGGCGCCTGCCTGGCTCTGGCCGGCGCCGCGCTGCAGGCGCTCCTGAAGAACCCCCTCGCCGACCCGTTCCTCCTCGGGACATCGGGAGGGGCGGCGGCGGGCGCGGCGTGCGCCGCACTGGCCGGAGCGTCGCCGCTGGTCTCCCCGGCGGCGGCCTTCGCGGGTGCGGCGGCGGCCTCGGTGGGCGTCGCGGCCCTGGCCCGGCGCGGCGGCCGTCTCGATCTCGAGCGGCTGCTCCTCGCCGGCCTGATCGCCAACGCGTTCTTCTCGGCGCTGCTTCTCGCGGCGTTTTCGATCGCGTCGGGGGAGGCCTCGCGCACGATGCTCTTCTGGATGATGGGCAGCCTCGCGGACGCGACGCCAGGCAAGGTCACGGCGCTCGCGCCCTACGCGGCCGCGGGTACCGCCGTGCTCGTCGCCGCGGCCGCGCGATTGAATCTGTTCGCGGTCGGCGAGGAGAGCGCCGCCGCGCTCGGCGTCGACGCGGAGCGTACGAAGCGCGTCGTGTTCCTCGCCGCGTCGCTCCTGACGGGGGCCGCGGTGGCGTTCGCCGGCGTCATCGGCTTCGTCGGTCTGCTCGTGCCCCACGGCGTGCGCGCCGTCGCGGGCAACGACCAGCGCACTCTGCTTCCGCTCTCCGCGCTGGCCGGAGCGGCCCTGCTCGTCGCCGCGGACGCCGTTTCCCGCGCGGCGCTCGCTCCGGCGGAGCTCCCGATCGGCGCGATCACCGCGGCGCTCGGGGCGCCGCTGTTCGCGTGGCTGCTCCTGAGAACGCCGTGACCGACACCCTGATCGAGGCGCACGGACTGCGGGCCCGGTACGGCAGGAACCTCGCCCTCGAGGGCCTCGACGCGACGATCGCGCGCGGCGACGTCGTCGCGGTCCTCGGCGAGAACGGGTCGGGCAAGTCGACGTTCCTGAAGGTCCTCGTCCGCATCATTCCCGTCGCGGGCGGCGAGCTGTCGTTCGATGGACGTCCCCTCTCCCAGATCCCGCGGCGGGACCTGGCCCGGCGGGTGGCCTACGTGCCGCAGAGCGTGGATCTCGTCTTTCCGATCCGCAGCCTCGACCTCGTGCTGCAGGGGCGGGCGCCGCACGGCCGCGGGTTCGCCGCGGAGACGGCCGAGGACCTCCGGATCGCGCGCGAGGCCATGCGGGCCTGCGACGTCGAGGGCCTCGCGGAGCGCGACGCGAAGGCTCTCTCCGGCGGCGAGCGCCGGCGCGTCTTCCTCGCGCGGGCCCTCGCTCAGGAGGCCGAGGTGTGGCTGCTCGACGAGCCGACCGCGGGTCTCGATCCACGGCATCGCCTCGAGTTCCTCGAGACGCTCTGGCGCGTCCATCGCGAGCGCGGCACGACGGTGCTGCTCGTGACGCACGAGATCGGCCTCGCGGCGCGCCTGGCGACCTCCGTGCTGCTGCTGCGCGCCGGGCACACCGTCGCCGGCGGTCCGCGGAGCGAGGTCCTGACGGCGGAAAACCTCCGCCGGGTCTTCGGAGTGCCCTTCGAGCCGCGGGGCTCGGGCTTCGCGATGGCGAGCGGCGTCCTGCCCGGCGGCATTCCCGACCTCTGACCGCCGGTCGGATCGCCCGTTCGGGCCCGCCGCGCCGCCCGCAACCCTGCTACCATTCCTGCCCCCCATGTGGTTCAAGAAGGACCGCGCGCCGAAGGCGCCGCGGGAAGGCCGGCAGAGCAAGGTCCCGGAGGGTCTCTGGGTCAAGTGCGACTCCTGCCGCCAGATCCTCTACAACAAGGAGCTTGCCCGGAACTTCAAGATCTGCCCGAAGTGCCACTTCCACTTCCGGCTCTCGGCTCCGGAGCGGCTGCGGATGCTCTTCGACGACGGCGAGTACGTCGAGCTCGACGCGAACCTGCGTTCGTCCGATCCGCTCAAGTTCCGCGACAGCAAGAAGTACCGCGACCGCCTTCGCGACGCCGAGGAGAACGTCGGGCCGTCGGACGCGATCGTGATCGGCACGGGCACGCTCGAGGGCATTCCGGTCGTCATCGGCGCCATGGAGTTCTACTTCATGGCGGGCTCGATGGGATCGGTCGTCGGCGAAAAGGTGGCGCGCGCCGCCGAGCGCGCGCTGGCGGACCGGCGGCCGCTCATCCTGGTGTCGACGTCCGGAGGAGCGCGGATGCAAGAAGGGATCCTCTCGCTCATGCAGATGGGCAAGATCTCGGCCGCGCTCGCTCGCCTTTCGGAGGCGCACGTTCCGTACGTCTCGGTCATGACGGACCCGACGACCGGCGGCGTGACCGCTTCCTACGCGATGCTCGGCGATCTCAACATCGCCGAGCCGAACGCCCTCATCGGCTTCGCGGGTCCGCGCGTGATCGAGCAGACGATCCGGCAGACGCTGCCGGAGGGGTTCCAGCGCTCCGAGTTCCTGCTCGAGCACGGCATGCTCGACCTGATCGTGGACCGGTCGGAGATGAAGGCGACGCTCGCGCGCTGCCTCGGACTCCTTTGGGACGGGCGGCCCGCCGCGTAGCCGGCGTGCGCGCCGAGTCGGTTCCCTCGCTTCCGCACCTCGCCCGCCTCGAGTCGCTCGGGCAGAGGGGGATCCGCCTCGGCCTCGCCGCGATCGACGCCGTCTGCGAGCGGCTCGGGCGGCCCGAGCGACGCGTCCCCTCGGTCCTCGTCGCCGGGACCAACGGGAAGGGCTCGACGGCGGCGACACTCGACGCGATCGTGGGGGCCGCCGGTCTCTCCGCGGGTCTGTACACGTCGCCGCACCTCGAGCGGGTCAACGAGCGGATCCGCATCCGGGGCGAGGACATCGGGGACGGCGAGCTCGACGCGGAGCTCCGCGAGGTCTTCGCCGCCGCGGATCTATCGCCGGCGATCCCGCTCACGTACTTCGAGGCGATGACCGCCGCGGCGTTCACGGCGTTCGTGCGCCGGTCGCTGGACCTCGCCGTTCTCGAGGTGGGCCTCGGAGGCCGGTATGACGCCACCAACGTCGCGCCGGCCGTGCTCTCGGTCGTGACCTCGATCTCGCTCGACCACGTCGAGGACCTGGGCGGGACGATCGCCGCGATTGCGTTCGAGAAGGCCGGCGTGTTCCGCGGAGGCCGGCCCGCGCTCGTCGCCAGCCGGCGGCCCGAGGCGCTGGCGGTGTTCGAGGACGTGGCGCGGCAGACGGGGGCGACCCTGCATCGGCTGGGCGAGGAGATCTCGATCGGCATCGAGGAATCCTCCGTTCTCGGCACGCGGTTCTCGCTCGCCACTCCGGCCGGCCGGTACGATCTCGCGATGCCGCTCGCCGGAATGCATCAGGTCGAGAACGCCGCGGCGGCCGTCCGGGCCGCGGAGCTGCTTTCACCGCTCATCCGCATCGATCTCGCCGCGGTGGCGCGCGGCGTGGCGTCGGTGCGATGGCCCGGCCGGCTCGAACGGTTCTACGTCCGGGGACGCACCGTGCTCGTTGACGGATGTCACAACGCCGACGGAGCGCGCGCCCTTGCGGAATTCCTCGCGGAAAGCGACCTCGAGGCGGACCTCGTGTTCGGCGCGATGGCCGACAAAGACGTCGAGACGATGGGGCGGGCGCTGGCCCCGGCCGTCGGGCGCATCCGCTTCGTGCGCGCGTCGGACTCGCCGCGTGCGGCGACGCCGGAAGAGCTCCGGCGCCGCTTCGCGCCGGGCCGGCCCGACGCGTGCGCGTCCGAGAGCCTCGCCGCGGCCCTCGAGGAGCTCCTCGCGGCTTCGGCGGCCGACCCTATAATCGTGGCCGGATCTCTGTACCTGGTCGGTGAGGCGCGTTCGCTGCTCCTCTCCGGCCGTTTCGGCTGAGCCCGCTTCCGGAGAAGGACTCCATGACGACCACCACGGTTCCGTTCACGCGCGAGCACTTCGAGCGGCTCGAGGAAGAGCGGCTGGCCGTCTACGCCTCCAAGAGCGCCCGCGCCGTCCGCCCGCGCGGCGCCGCGTCCCCGAGTCCCGGGGACGCCCGGACGAACTACGCCCGCGACCGCGATCGCATCATCCACTCGCGCGCTTTCCGGCGCCTCAAGCACAAGACGCAGGTGTTCATCCCGTACGAGGGGGACCACTTCCGGACGCGGCTGACGCACACGATCGAGGTTTCGCAGATCGCGCGCAGCGTCGCCCGGGCGCTGGGACTCAACGAGGACCTGACCGAGGCCATCGCCCTCGGCCACGACCTCGGACACACGCCCTTCGGCCACTCCGGCGAATACGTTCTCGACCGCCTGCTGCGCGAGTCTCATCCGGACGCCGGCGGCTTCAAGCACAATTTCCAGTCAGTGCGTGTCGTGGACCGGCTCGAGAAACGCTACGAGGAGCCGGGCCTGAACCTGACTCACGACGTGCGGGAGGGCATGCTCAAGCACACGGCCTGGCCGAAGGACTTCCCGTTTCCGCTCGATCTTTCCGAGGGGTTGAGCCCCGAGTCGGGCGGAACGCTCGAGGCGCAGACGGTCAACTGGGCGGACGAGATCGCGCAGCAGACCCACGACCTCGAGGACGGTCTTCCGCTGACCGAGGAAGCGGCGATCGAGGAGCTCGCGATCGCTCGCCACGTGCGCGCGGCGCGTGGCTACGGGCGGGACGCGGCCTCGCGCCGTGCGTCGCTCATTCGCGGCATGATCGCCACGCTCTCCGCGGACCTCGTCGAGGCGTCGCGCTCCCGGCTCGAGCGCTGGCTCGAGGCCTCGGGCATCGCGTCGACCGACGACTTCTACGGGCGGCGCGACCGCCTGCCGGGAGACCTCGTCGGATTCAGCGAGGCGGGGCGCCGTTTCTACGGCGAGCTCCGCGAGTTCGTCTACCGCCACATCATCCACTCGTTTCCGGTGTCGCGGCACGACGGCCACGCGCGCCGCGTCATCGCCGGACTGTTCCACGCGTACCGCGACAACCCGCGGCTGCTTCCCGACGACGTGCTGCGCGGGCTCGAGGCGCCGCTCGGGGTGCGCTTCCTCCGCGAGATTTCCCTGGGCGCGGTCGATCGCGAGGTCGCCGCGCACTACCGTCCGCGCCCGGAGTTCTCCAGGGCGATCGCCGATCACATCGCCGGTATGACCGACAGCTATTGCATCACCGAATACCGAGAGCTCGTCGTCGAGTAGACGGCGGGAGAAAGAAGACCCGATGTCCCACGCCGCCGCAGCACCTGCCTCCCTCATGGACCGCGACCTCGAGGTCGTCGACCCCGAAGTCGCAGAGTGGATCGCCGCCGAGGCGCGGCGTCAGAACCACGGCCTCGAGCTCATCGCTTCGGAGAACTGGGTCTCACGCGCGGTTCGGGAGGCCCAGGGCTCGGTCCTGACCAACAAGTACGCCGAAGGGTATCCGGGCAAGCGCTACTACGGCGGATGCGAATAAGTCGACAAGATCGAGCAGCTC
>Ga0126381_100009691_pt1 | contig 10825 bp, 12 predicted proteins | sample PanSoiMetPlot_28_FD_96465 | JGI IMG/M metagenome (GOLD analysis project Ga0126381, IMG submission 96465) | Tropical forest soil microbial communities from Panama - MetaG Plot_28 | ecosystem: Environmental > Terrestrial > Soil > Tropical forest > Bulk soil | place: Panama | collected 2016-02-17
ATTGCTCTGGCGCGCAGCCTGCTCGAACGCTTCCCGGTTTTCGACGGACACAACGACCTCGCCTGGGCACTGCGGGAGCGAGGCGGGCCCGACCCGGCCTTGACGGACCTTCGCCAGCCGCTGCCGGTGCTGCATACCGACGTGCCCCGCCTGCGCCAAGGCGGTGTGGGCGCTCAGTTCTGGTCGGTGTACGTGCCTGCCCAGCTCCAGGGCGAGGCTGCGGTGGCAACGACCTTGGAGCAGATCGACCTGGTCCGGCAGCTAGCGACCCGCCATCCCGACGCGATCGAACTGGTCGGCACGGCGGCCGACGTGGCGCGGATCATGGGCGCTGGCCGGGTGGCGTCGTTGCTCGGAGCCGAGGGCGGCCACTCGATCGCCTGCTCACTCGGAGTGCTGCGGGCACTCTACGAGCTCGGCGTGCGATACCTGACGCTGACACACAACGTGAACGTGCCGTGGGCCGACTCGGCGACGGACAAGCCAGCCGCGGGCGGGCTGACAGCCTTCGGCCGGGAGGTGGTCAGGGAGATGCAGCGGCTCGGGATGCTCGTCGACCTGTCCCACGTGGCGGCCACCACGATGACGGACGCACTGGACGTGGCCGAGGCGCCGGTGATCTTCTCCCATTCTTCCGCGCGTGCTGTCTGCGATCACCCGCGCAACGTACCGGACGAAGTCCTGGCCAGGCTTCCCGCTAGCGGCGGACTCTGCATGATCACCTTCGTGCCGGCGTTCGTCGCGCAGCGCTGCTGCGACTGGGATCAGGGCCTGGCAGCCGAGATGGACCGGCGGGGCCTCGATCACCGCGACCTGTCCGCCCGCAGGCAGATCACCGCGGAGTGGTCGGCCGTGCACCCGCGGCCGCGCGCCACGCTCGCCGATGTGGTTGCCCATGCTGAGCACGTGCGCGAGGTCGCGGGCATCGACCACATCGGCATCGGCGGCGATTATGACGGAACCGACAAGCTGCCGGACGGCCTTCAGGACGTTTCGTGTTACCCCGCGCTGGTCGGCGCCTTGCTCGACCGAGGCTGGTCAGAGAAGGACTGCGGGAAGATCACGAGCAGCAACGTGCTGCGCGTGCTGCACGAGGCCGAGGATGCCGCAGCAGCGATCAGGGACCGCCGGGGTCCGTCGGCGGCCACGATCGCCGACCTGGACGGCTAGGACCATTTGGTCTGCGGCTTGCGCTGCGCAACTCCGTCGATGAAGACGTCCACCTTCTCGTCGAAGAAGGCGGCCAGGCCGGCGATCTTCTGGCTCTCTGGCAGCGGGGTCCGGTAGATCCAGACCAGGTCCTCATGCACTCCCTTGCCGGTGTTGACCGACCAGTAGGCAGCCGTGCCCTTATAGGGGCAGTGGCTGGCGGTGCTTGACGGCCGGAGCATGTCTGTCCTGACGTCGCTGAGCGGCAGGTAGTAACGAGGCGGCAACCCGGTTTCGAACAGTATGCGCGGACTGCGCGAGTCGGCGACCGTCACGCCGTCGATCTCGACCCGGACGTGGCGCGAGCTGGCGAGGATGTCCACTCGGGTGTGCGGGTCACGGGCGTGGGTGTAGACCGGCTCGTCCTCCTCGAGCCACTCGCCCATGGCGTCCCAGTCGAACCGCACGGCGTCGTGCAATTGCCGGGCCTGACTAGCCGGATACTTGCGGGCCGCCCGGTCAGCCGCGGCGCCGCTAGGCACCTGGACCGTGAACAGCTCGGCCTCCCCGAGTCGAGAGTCCGACGCGCTGCCCGCCGGGACGAGCTTGGCGACGACGTCGCCGGCCGGAATGTAATAGGTGGGGTAGTACGGCACCTCCCAGACGAGCAGCGGCGCCGTGGTGTCGGCCACCAACTCGCCGGCCAGGAAGATACGGACTCGCTTGCGGCTGTGCTCGACCCTGATGTCGTGCGAAGCTGTCACGGTCATGGGTTGCCTCCACGTCGACGTCCTGGCTAGCGACAGCACGCGAGCGCGGCCGTGTGTTCCCGACCATGCACCAGATGCCTCCGCGAGCGACCCCAGGTAGCGTCTGAGCATGAGGCTGGGTGTGCTGGACGTCGGATCGAACACAGTTCACCTCCTGGTGGTGGACGCGCACCAGGGCGGTCGCCCGCTCCCGGCGTTCTCGCATAAGGCCGAACTGCGGCTGGGCGAGAATCTGGACGCCGACAACCGGCTGACCGATGAATGCTGCTTGCGGCTGCTGGACTTTGTCCAGGAAGCGCTCATGATCGCCGAGGACAAGGGCGTGGCCAAGATCCTCGCGTTCGCCACCTCCGCGGTTCGGGACGCAGCCAACGGTGACGAGCTGCTGGCGCGGATCGAAGCTGAGACGAATATCGGCATCCAGGTGCTGCCGGGCGCCGACGAGGCCCGGCTGACATTCCTGGCCGCGCGCCGGTGGTTCGGCTGGTCGTCAGGCCGCCTGCTGATGCTGGACATCGGCGGCGGATCGCTCGAGGTTGCCACCGGAGTAGACGAGGAGCCTGATTACGCGGTGTCTCTGCACCTCGGTGCCGGGCGACTGACCCGAGACCTGCTTCCCGGCGACCCGCCGTCTGCCGAGGATGTGCGCGCTCTTCGCAGGTATGTCCGCGCCGAGATCGCAACAGGAGCCGGGATGCTGCTCCGGAGTGGCCAGCCGAACCACGCGGTCGCGACCTCGAAGACCTTCCGCCAGCTCGCCAGGATCGCTGGTGCCGCACCGTCAGGCGAGGGCACCTACATTCGCCGGGTGCTCAAGCACGCCGACATCACCGCGCTTGCCGAGCGGGTGCCGAAACTGACCATCGCGGCGCGGCGAGATCTGCCGGGCGTGTCACAAGGCCGGGCACACCAGCTCGCTGCCGGCGCGATTGTCGCCGATGCCGCGATGGACCTGCTCGGCCTGCCGGAGCTGGAAATCTGCCCCTGGGCGCTGCGGGAAGGCGTGATCCTTCGCCAGCTGGACGTCCTCGGCGAGTAACCGCGCCGACGGCGGATGCCTCCAGACGGCCGGCCGGCTAGTCCTTGATGATCTTGAGGTCGGTGGCGGTCTCGTCTACCTCTCGCTCGGCCCGACCAGCCGGTCGGCCAGCGGTGGCGTGAGATCCAGCAGGGCTGGCTGACGGCCCCGCGGGCAGAACCTGGCCGGGCGACCGAGGTGGATCGACGGGAAGGATCGACGTACCCGCAGGAGCGGGCCGGCCAGAACTGGCAGGGGGTGCCGGCGGACCATCGGTAGCGCCAGCAGGAGCGCCGGGCACAGCCGGACCGCTGGGCGGGCCGACCTGCAGCGCGCTCGCGAGGCTGGGCTGTGCCAGCGCCTCGCGCTGGCCGTTGCCGGGCGCTGCGTCGTGCGATGACCCCGTCCTGGCAGTTCCCCGAGTGGAGGCGGCCGAGCCAGGCAACCCGGGACGCTGCGCGGTCGACAGCGGCGGCTGCCCATCAGGCTGGCCGGTTCCACCTGCGTGCCTGCCGCCATCAGCCGCCGTGCCGCCGGTGCGGCCGTTGCCGGGCCGCGTGCCAGGCTGGCTGTCGCCGGTCACGGCTCCCGCCACGATCCGCGCGACCTCGTCCTCCAGCGAACCCCGGTCAGCCTCGCCGGCGACGAGCGTCGTGACGACATCGCGAATTTCAGTCAGCCGCCGCAGGGTCTCGGTGTGGCGCGACATCAGCAGGTTCAGTCGCCGCTCCGCGCCGTCATGAATCGCCGTGGCCCGGGCAGTTGCCTCGTCAAGCTGCTGCTTGGCCTGGCTCTTCGCAGTGGCGAGGGCCGTTTCCGCCTGCTTGGTGGCCTCGGAGACGACCTGCTGTGCCTCGAGCGCTGCGCTCTTCCGGGTGCTCTCCGCTTCTGCCTTGGCAGTCGCCACGGTCGTCTCGGCCTGCTCCTGAGCGGCACTCAGCATCCGCTCGGCCTGTTCCTGGGCGGCCGCCCGGCTGCGGTCTGTCTCGGCCTTGGCGTCGGCGCGTAGCTTCGTGGTCTCAGCTTGCGCATCTGCGCGCAGCTTTGTGGTCTCGGCCTGCGCTTCCGTGCGCAGCTTGGCGATTTCCTCGTCGGCCTTCGTGCGCTGCGACTTGGCCTCGTCGTCCGCCAGCTTGAGGATCTGGCCGATCCGCTCGCTGATCTCCTGGTGGGGCGGCCTGCCCGAGGACCGGGCGGCCGACAGTTCCAGCTTCAGCCGCTCGCCCTCATCCAGTGCCCGGGAGAGCCGGTCCTCCAGATCCCGGCGGCTGTCGAGCAGGCCGCGCGTCTCGAGCCTCAGCTGGGCCACGGCCTCGTCGACCTGCATGCGGCTATAGCCGCGCCGTTCCAGCGCAAACTGGCCTTCGTGGCCCAGGTCGGCGGAGAAGGGGCTCTGCTCGCTCATGTGTCACCCATCACGTTAGTAGCCGCAGCCGCCAGCGCCGGAGGCGTGGGCGGCCACGAGAACAACGGAAGTCACCCCAGGCGCGTCCACGGGGCGGCCGGATGCGCGGAACCTGCTGAGATGTCGGCACGACTCTGTCCCTAAGTCGCACCAGCCGCAACCGAAACGCTGTTTTCTGGTCGTTTATCTTCTTTGTCGTCCGAATCAGGTTCACGGCTGCCGGGTCGGCCGGACTGTGCGGCGCGCAGGGCTGCTAGTGCGACAATCTGCTCGCGCACGGCGGTGCGCGGTTGTCCGGAGATCGGGGTCCTCGGGTTGCAGAGATCGGGGTCCTCGGTTGCAGGGTCCTGGAGGTGGCGCATGTCCGCAACGCCGCTAGTCGGCACTCTCGGTGGCGATGTCCCGTCCATCCACCCGGAGGCGTGGGTCGCACCCGGCGCCGTCGTGGTCGGCCGGGTAACGCTTGGCCGTGACTCCTCCGTCTGGTACGGGTCGGTACTCCGCGCAGACGACGAGGAGATAGTCGTCGGCGCTGAGTGCAACATCCAGGATCTGTGCTGCGTGCATGTCGATCCCGGTGAGCCTGCCGCCCTGGAAGACCGGGTCAGTCTTGGCCACCACGCGACCGTCCACGGCGCCCACGTGGAGACCGGCGCGCTGATCGGCATCGGGGCGATCGTGCTGGGCCGAGCCAGAATTGGCGCTGGCACCCTCGTCGCAGCCGGGACCGTCGTGCTGCCAGGTACCCGGCTGCCAGCGGGGGTGCTCGCGGCGGGGGTTCCGTGCCGCGTTGTCCGGGAGCTGACCGAGGCTGACCGGGAGTCCTTCGCAGAGACCGCAGTCAACTACGCTCGGCGGGCCAGGCGCCACCGCGCAGCGACCTGGGCCGGGCCCGGGGTTGCTGCAGGTTGACGCTCTGCCGCGCGGATGCCGGGCAAGGCGGCGCCGTGGCTGCGACTGTGCCGAGCGCCGAGCGCTCTCCGGATAGCTTGCCGCCGAGGACGGGTGGTCACGGAAATGGCCCTGATGGGTCATGTGCGGCGACCCCCACGGCCATTAACCTTTCGTGTTACGGGGGGTTACAAGATCGGGCCATGATCCAGCTCGGCACCGGGGAGGTGCGCACGTGCAAGACGACGTTAACCTCCGGTTCCATGATGTGGTGGCGCTCGAGGAGATCGAGCTCTACGCCGAGGTGCTGAGTGCAGTGGCGGCGGCCGACGGCCCCCTGACGACCGAGGAGATCGACGAGGTGCTCGGCCTGCGCGAGCGGGCCAGAGCAGACACCCGCGTCAGCTTACAGACCGCTAAAGGTCAGGCCGGCCCGCCTGCGGCGCCGCCGCCACCCGCAGAGAACATCACATCCGTGGCGGAGTGGGCGAAGCCTAGCGACTCATACAGCCTGATGGCGGCCGCGTTCTTCTCGTCGACGTAGAGCATGACCTCCGGCAGCCCGCGGCCGCGGAGGTAGCGCATGCCGATCAGCGTCAGCGCGCGGCCGAGGCCGGAGCCCTGCTCGGCAGGGTCCACGCCGACGACATACACCTCCCCGATGGCCGCTGACCCGTCCTGCCTCCCATGCACCTTCGTCCAGTGAAATCCCGCCAGCCCGTGATCTCGCTCGGCGAGAAAAAATCCGTCCGGGTCGAACCACGGCTCCCGCTCCCGCAGTTCCAGGTCTGCGCGGGTCCATGACCCCTGCTCCGGATGCCGGGCGAAAGCCCGGTGGTTGACCGCAACCCAGGCGTCCTCGTCGTGGCCGACATCGAAGGTGCGGATTGTGACGCCCGCCGGGACCTGCGGCTCGGCGAGCGGCGGCGCCAGCGGTCGGCGCATCTGCCAGAGGGCCCGGGAGCGGCCGAAGCCGACTGCCGCGGCCAGCGCGGTTGCGGCCGGCAGGTCACCGTGCGCCCACAGCCGAAGCTGCCTGCCACCGGCCTCCGCGACGAGCGCGCGGCCAAGCGCAAGGCCAAGTCCGCGGCGCCGGGCTGCCGGGCGGATCACCAGCTCGCCAGCGGCTCCGTGGGCCGGATCGTCCGGATCGCCCGGATCGAGGTGCCCGTAGCCAGCGAGCTGTCCGCCGTCCCACACCCGCACGTGGCGCGCGTGCGGGTCGAGCCCGTGTTGAACGCTCAGCAGGGCATGCTCAGACAGCGGATCGACGCTGTCAGCGTGCGTCGCCTCCTGAACCAGGTCCAGCACCTCGGCGGCTTCCGCTGGCCGCAGCGAGCCGCTGGCACGAACCTCCACCGGTCCCGAGGGGCCGGCGTCCGAAGCGGTTCTCATGACAGCCGCCCGTCAGCTGGCATCGCCGGTCCTACCTATCGGCATGCGCCACAGCTCGCGCTCCAGCGGTGCCGTAGTCGCTCGGCCCGCTGGCGCCCCGGCCGTCTGCCTCGCTGCCCCGGAAACCGGGGGTCAGGTCGCCCCGGCGGCCCTCGGCTACGTCCGCACGCGCGATGTCGCCCGGCCCCTCGGGGTTTCGGTCCTCGCTACCTGGCTCGGGGGCCAGGCCGCCCGCCCTGACCCCGCCGGACTTGACCGGCACGAACCGGTAGCCGACATTTCGGACCGTACCGATGAGAGCCTCGTTCTCGGCGCCGAGCTTTGCCCGCAGTCGCCGCACGTGCACGTCGACGGTCCTGGTACCGCCGAAGTAGTCGTACCCCCAGACCTCCTGCAGCAGCTGAGCCCTGGTGAACACCCGGCCAGGATGCTGGGCGAGGAACTTCAGCAGCTCGAACTCCTTAAACGTCAGGTCGAGCGAGCGGCCGTTCATCCGGGCCGAGTACGTGGCCTCATCGACGACGAGGCCGCCGGAGCGGATCTCGTCCGGGAGCTGGGCGGCGGCCTGGGTGCGTCGTCCGATGGCCAGCCGTAGCCTAGCCTCGACCTCTGCCGGGCCGGCGGTATGCAGCAGCAGGTCATCGGCGCCCCAGTCGGCCGAGACGGCCGCCCACCCCCCGTCGGTGACAATCGCGATCACGGGCACCGAGGTCGCCGCTGCGCGCAGCACCAGCAGGACACGCTTCGCCAGGACCAGATCCCGCCGGGCATCGACCAGCACGGCGTCCGGCACCGGACCGGTGATCACGTGCTCTGCCGCGGTGGGCGCGACCCGTACGGTGTGCGACAGCAGGCTCAGCGACGGCAGGATCTCAGCTGGCGGCTCCCGGCCGCTAGTGAGCAGCAGGACATTGCTCAAGGGCTGGCACCTCCGGCCCCCGGCACATTCGCCGGCACGAGTGCTCCAAGTAACTCCCGGTATAGACCCAGGGTCATCGTCGTCCGGGGCCGCTATAGGCGAGGATAGCTGACATGGCCATTGTGACCATGCGCTACTGGGCGGCAGCTAAGGACGCTGCGGGTGTTTCCGAGCAGTCTGTGACGGCGGACACGCTCGCTGAGGCCCTCGCCGCAGTTACCCGATCGGCCGACCGGGCGGCACTGCGCGCCGTCATGGCGAGGTCTTCGTTCCTTGTCGACGCGGCGCCTGTCGGCCGCCGGGCGGCGGACTCGGTCCTGCTTCAGGACGGCAACGTCATCGAGGTGCTGCCGCCTTTTGCCGGCGGATAGATGCCGGCGAAGAGCGAATTGCCGGCCGATAGGGAAACAGCGTGAACCAGGACGCCGTGCCCTACGTACTTAGCGGTGTGACAGGACCGGGGGGTGCTGGCCCCCGCAACTCCGGCAAGACGGGCGCTGACGAGGAACTCGTCCGCGCGCTCTATGCCGAGCACGCTGGGCCGCTGCTCAGGTACGCGGTTCATCTGATGAGCGGTGACCGGCAGCGGGCGGAGGATATCGTTCAGGAGACCCTGCTGCGGGCGTGGCAGCATCCGGAGGCGATCGCCGGTCGGCCGGCCAGGCCGTGGCTGTTCGCAGTCGCGCGCAACCTGGCAATTGACTCCTACCGGGCCCGCCGGGTCCGGCCGCAGGAAGTAGGCGAGGCCGCACTGGAGATGCGGCCGGCGCCCGACGAAGCGGAGCGAGCCCTGGAATCGTGGGCAGTGGCAGACGCGTTGCTTTCGCTCAACCCTGAGCACAAGCGCGTGCTGCTCGAAACCTACTACCGTGGCAAGTCAGTCGCTGAGGCCGCGGTCTCCATCGGAGTGCCGGCCGGGACTGTCAAGTCGCGAACGTTCTACGCGCTCCGCGCGCTCCGGCTGGCGCTAGAAGAGCGGGGGCTGGCGCCATGACGCATCGTGGTAACAGTGGTATCAATGGCGGGCCGGCGTGCCGCGACATCCGGCTCTTGCTCGGCGTGTACGTCGTCGGTTCGATCGAGCCGGCCGAGCGGTCGGTCGTCGACAGTCACCTGGCGTCCTGCCAGTCATGCCGGGACGAGCTAGCATGGATGGCCGGCCTTCCGGCCATGCTCAGCCGCGTTCCCGTCGCCGACGTCGAGCGGCTTAGCGCGCTGCCGGCCGAGCTGCCCGAGAACGCCAAGCCGTCAGCTGAACTGCTGAACTCGCTCCTGACGCGGGTTGCGGTGCGCCGTCGCAGCAGGCTGTGGAAAGGCGCGGTCGGGATAGCCGCCGCGGCCGCCGTGGCTGCGGCAGGTGCCACCGCAGCCGCTGAGCTGGCCCGGCCCGCGACTCAGGCCGCGCACGCCGAGGTGGCCAGTGCGACGAGCAGAACCACAGGCGTGGCCGCGGTCGTCGACTACTCGACAACGCCGTGGGGCGGCACGGCCATGCGCGTTCAGGTGAGCGGGATCCGTCCGGGAACGACCTGCCAGTTCTGGGTCGTGGGGCAGGATGGCCGCGGGTTCGCTGGCCAGTGGACCGTGCAAAACAGCTACGGCGATGAGGCCTGGTACCCGGCGGCGTCCGCCGCGGCGCCTAGCTCGGTGCACAGCTTCCTGCTCACCGCGGCCGGGAAGGTACTCGTGAGCATCCCCGCCAGCTAGGCCGGGAATGCCGAGGGCTACCCGTGCGCTATGACCCCATGTGTCACCGGGACTAGTAGCGCTACTCGTCACGACAGCCGCCGCACTGCTCGGCGGCGTCGCCTGGCGGCAGACCAACGGCCGGATGCGCGCGCCCAGGGTCCGGCAGCAAGGCGACGGCGTGGCCACCGCGGACGCTCCTGAAGGGAACGGAGCCGTTGTGCCTTCGGTCGACACTTCGGCCGCGGCTGTGCCGACCTGGGGACGACCCCCGGAACCCCCACGGAACTAGCGAAGCTGGCCGAGCCGCTCGGCCAGAAGCCGCGGCTCACAGGCGAGCAGATCGGCAGCGAACTGGGTGAGCGGGCGACACTCGTGCAGTTTTCGTCAGCCTTCTGCGCACCGTGCCGGGCCACGCGGCGAATCCTCGCGGATGTGGCCGGGATGACGAGCGGCGTCGAGTATGTCGAGATCGACGCTGAGTCCCGGCTGGACCTGGTCCGCCGTCTGAGCGTGCTGCGGACCCCGACGGTCCTCGTGCTGGATGCCGACGGCGGCGTCGTCCGGCGGGCTAGCGGCCAGCCCCGGAAAGCAGATGTGATAGCGGCGATCGGCGTCGCGGTCGGGCTCTGACCATGACAGGAGCCGTCCGCCCGCATAGCATCAGCTACGTGTCTGCACCAACGGACAGCGGCAGCTGGGCCCGGCGCCCGGAGATTGCGCTGACCAAGCGCCGCGCCGTGGATTTCTGCCACGTCGCCACCGCCATCTGTCCGGCTGCATCTGGTATCGCGAACTAACACAGTCGCTAGCGCGCTCAAGTCGCCGCATTTCGGCCGGTTCCGACCGTATCCGGCGCCCTAACCAACGGCCGCCAGGCAACCGCAGCCCGTTCCCTCTCGAGGCTGGCGCAGAGCTGGCGGTTATTCAGCTAGCAGTCTCGACGCCAAGGAGAAACTGAGTGCAGATTGACCCGCGCGGGCCGCGGTTTGGCGCCCTCATCACGATGGTGATGTTCGCGGCCGTGCTGATCACGGGCAATGTCTGGGTGCTCACCGCGCAAGCGGTGATGTTCGCTGCGGGCGCGTTCGGCGGGCTGGCGAGGTCCCCGTACGGCTTGCTGTACAGGTGGCTGGTCAGGCCGAGGCTCGGCCCGCCAGCTGAGCTCGAGGATGCGGCACCGCCGCGGTTCGCCCAGGCGGTGGGCCTGGTGATCAGCATCATCGGCATCGCCGGCTACGGCGCCGGGCTGGCGCCCCTCGGTATGGCGGCCGCGTCGCTTGGGCTGGTGGCGGCCGTGCTGAACGGAGTCTTCGGCATTTGCCTGGGCTGCGAGATGTACCTGCTGATCAGGCGGACGTGGCCGGCCTCTGCTGGCGCCGACAACACGGCCGGGGGATGACAACACAGATGTACGTGACAGGCGGGCTCATGGGGAGCCCGGCAGGCATTCAAGGAGGAATCGGGCATGAGCCGTTCTGACGTCCTGGTGGACGCTGACTGGGTAGAGGCGCACCGCGATGACCCGGGCGTCGTCCTGGTCGAGGTGGACGAAGACACGAGCGCCTACGACAAGGGACACATTCGCGGCG
>Ga0126381_100009692_pt1 | contig 10825 bp, 10 predicted proteins | sample PanSoiMetPlot_28_FD_96465 | JGI IMG/M metagenome (GOLD analysis project Ga0126381, IMG submission 96465) | Tropical forest soil microbial communities from Panama - MetaG Plot_28 | ecosystem: Environmental > Terrestrial > Soil > Tropical forest > Bulk soil | place: Panama | collected 2016-02-17
GGCCAACCTGTTCAACCTCACCGGCATCACCAACCGGGACTCCAAGGAGACCGAGTTGTGGGACACCTGGATCGTGGGTGCGCCCATCGCCGGTCAGAATGTCGACACCACGCTCACCGTCGCGGTCATCGACGACCTCAATCACGACGGTATCTTCAACGATGCACCGAATGTGGTCCCCGATCTGAACAATGACGGGCGCATCAACGCCGATGATCTTAAACTCCTGGGGGTCGCGTCCAACATTGTCACCGTGCCGTTCCGGATCAACGGCGACCCGGCCCAACCCTGATACTGCATGCGCACCCGCGCTGACGCCCAAGGAGACGACGCCGGGCGGTCGTCGACCACGCCGATCGCCTGCCCACTACTCATGAATATGCCCACTGGGAGCCAATGTAGGAGCCATCCGGGCGAACGACTTCCCGCGCCGGGTGAACAGGTACGGACATGCGGGTGGCGATCATGCCAGCTCGCGGACCGGTCTTGACGACCCTGAACGGCAGACAGGTATCTACGGATCCGAAGGTAGCAGTTTGGGTTGCAGTTCAACGCCGTACGGCGTCGCGCACGGAGGACCGATCGAGTATGTTGGTCCAGCTTAAACCGATCCTGACAGTCCTGCCCGAGCTGCTTCTGCGGCGCGCCGTACAGCAACGTCCCCTTTCAACCGCCAGCAGCCACGACCAGCAGCACACTGAGCTAGCTGGGACGACGGCCAAACGCCCAGCGGCGCCGCTAGTTCGGGACGAAGAGGCTCGTGCCGTGGCCCACGTTAGGCTGGACTTCATGGCCGGACCGACGTACACCGTGAGGGCTCTCGATGAGTCGACGTGGGCGGCGTTCGCTGCGTTGGTGGAGCGCAGCAACGGCATCTTCGGTGGCTGCTGGTGCATGGGCTTCCATGACGACGATTCCCGAACGGACCCAGGCCACAACCGTTCTGCCAAGGAGCGCCGGGTGCGGGAAGGCCGGGCGCATGCCGCCCTCGTATACGAGGGGGACGACTGCGTGGGCTGGTGCCAATTCGGCGCACCCGGCGAGGTGCCGCGGATCAAGAATCGCGCCGCGTACGACAAGGGCCGGACGACCTCGCCGGACTGGCGGATCGCGTGCTGTTACGTCGGTAAGGGGCACCGGCGTCAGGGCGTTGCCACGGCGGCGCTCGCCGGCGCGCTCGATCTCATCGCGGGTCTGGGCGGCGGGACCGTCGAGGGATACCCGGAGGGCGCCGACGCGGTGCCCGCCGGATTCCTGTTCAATGGTGCCTTGTCGACCTATGAGAAGCTCGGGTTCATCCGTGACCGCAAGATCGGCAAGCACCGCTGGGTCGTGACCAGGGTCGTCGAGCCGAGGTCATAGGGAACGCCGGTCAACGGCCTGGTTCCAGTGCCGAGGTCAGCCGTCGTGCGGCCGGCGATCCCGGCGGTCCAGAGCTGTGCTTATCCGGTCCACCAGGTACTCAGGTCACATCAGCAACAGGGTTGATGACCCAGTGATTGGTCCGCAGCACGCGCCCGCTGAAGGTCACATCCCGCTCGCCAGCGAGCCGGAAGCCAAGGGAACGGCAAATGCCGTTCGACGGGCCGTTCGTTACCGCCGGGAACGCATGCACGAGCCCCCAACGGCCGTCGTCGCGGGCTAGCTCCAGCAGCATCCGCACCGCCCGCTTCGCCAGGCCGCGTCCCTGGAACTCCGGCAGCACCATCCAGCCGATCTCAGCTATCGGCTCACTGCCGCCCTCGTCGTGGGACCACAGCGCGACCGATCCCGCCACCACTTCAGCCGCGGCCTCGTCGGGAACGATCATCTTGATCCAGTCGGTCCCCGTCGCAACCGCCTGGGCATCACGGGCAACCTTCTCCTCGATGCCCTCGCGGGGAAGCGGGCCGCCCAGTTCGGTCATCATGACCGGGTCACACCGCATCCGCACGTAGGCGCCGACATCGCCCGGCTCAACATCCCGCAACAGCACCGCCACTCCTCTTCGGCCAGCACCTCTGCACCGCTCTAGTGCTCATCCTCGAATGCCACCCATCATCTGCGAACGCACCGACAAACGCTGAGCAAATCGTCCCCGGCATCGCCTCCCGGCAAAGACCGCCAGGCCGTGAGCTGACCAACGGCGCCGGTCACTGCTCAGGCACTGGCTCGACGGTGCTCAGGGGCACCCATCCCTTCCGACCTTCCGCGTTGCGCACCAACACCCAGCCGCTTGGATCGTCCCGTTCGAGGAGGGTCAGTGCCTCCCCGGCGGCAGTGGCAAGCTCGGTGGTGTCGTAGGCGGTGAGAACGACTGCGGGGTCGGAGGAAGTATCGAGATACCGCTCAGGGACCCATCCGGCGCCGTCATCGGTGGTGATGAACACGAAGGCGGGCCAGTCGCTGTCATGCTGCCCGGTCTCCACCTGCTGGCCGGGCACTACTCGGATAGGCGGCCGTTGCGGGATCGTGTGGGGCGCCGTGGCGCGCAGCGTGGTCATGCTGTCATTCTGGCGCGGAAGCGATGCCCTGGAGTCAGCACGCGAGCACCCGGGCAGACGACTTGCCGGGGTCTGCGCAGGACCGAGACCCGGCGGATAACGAGTCGCCCTTCAACACCGCGGAAACCCCGGGGGAGCCTCAGCTGCCCTCACCGGCGGAACTGGTCATTGCAGCTGCTTGACCAGGTGAATCTGGTCGTATCCGCGCGGGTAGGCGGGTGTGCGCCCGCATTCCCGGTAGCCGGACCGGGCGTAGAAACCGGGTGCCTGGAAGGAGTGGGTGCTCAGCGCCATCTGATCGCAGCCGCGGCGCCGGGCTTCGTGCTCTGCGGTGGCGAGCAGCCGGGAGCCCAGGCCGGACCCGCGATGGTCCTGCCGCACCCAGAGGAACTCAACGTAGGCACATCCGCCCCAGGTCCACCCGAACAGGCCGCCGCACAAGTCCTCGCCGTCGTCGCGGGCGGCGATGCACAGCAGCCCTGCGTCCGCGTAGCCGGTCGCCGCCACATTGAAGGCGTTGATTTCCGCCTCCAGGCGCTCCCGCAGGCCATCGTCGACATCGCTCACCACCAACGCGACCTCACCCATGACGCCTCCTCTCTTTTCAGGCCAGCCCTTCAGGCCAGCCCGCCAGCTCATGCGACCCCGCCGCCCTTGCCGCGTCCGGTCGTGCGGGCGGGCTGGTGTCGTTGATCGGGCCGCGGCCGGTACCAGGCAGGGCGGGAGTTGTCAGCGCTGCCGTGACCCTTCGGCGGGAGCGAAGATCACCAGCAGGGTCAGGTCCTCGGTGATCTGCGTGAAGGCATGGTTCTCGCCGGCCGGTACATAGATGACCGAACCAGCCTGTACCGCTGCCGTCGCGCCGTCACTGTTCAAGATCGCCCGGCCGCCCACGACCACATAGATCTCATCCTCGTCATGGGGTGTCTGATCGTCGGTGCCCCCGGCTGGTATCGAGTAGGTCCCGACGCTGAGATCAGGCACTCGGAACCGCTCTACCCAGTGGTTGGGGCCCTCGTCCGGCGCAGTGAACTGGGCCGCATCTTCGATGATCTTCACGCCGGTTCCTCCCGTTGCTGACGCCCGCGTGTGCCACGGAGCACCTTAGTCATCAGCGTGCGCCGCTGCGCCATCCCTGCTCGTCGCTGCGGGCGAGCCTCGCGCTCCACATGACCAGGATCGACAGCGGGTTCAGGCAGCTATCAGGGCGCTACTTCCTCGAAGACACGCATAAAGTTACCGCCCAGGATGCCCTGGACGTCGGTCTGGCTGAAACCGGCCAGTCCGAGGTGTGCCGCGATCAGCCGGAGATCACTTTCCCGACGGAACCCGACCAGCGTGCCAGGGACGCCGTTGATATCGGTCCCGATGCACAGATGTGACGCACCGGCCAGGTCCGCAATGTGCCGGGCATGACGCATCAACGCGTCGATATCGATGGGGCCATGACCCTTATAGTGATAGCTCCAGAGGCCTATCAATCCGCCTGTTCCGGTGATGGCGGCGATCTCGTCGTCAGCAAGGAAGCGCTCGAACCCGTCGATCCGGCGTGCTCCTGCGTGTGAGGCAATAACCGGCTGCCGCGTGTGCCTGACTATGTCAAGGACAGTCGTCTTGTCCGCGTGTGACACATCAATCATGATGCCAAGAGAATTCATTCTCTCGATGACTGAGTGCCCAAACTCGGAAAGACCGGGCAGGCGGCGCGAGATTGCGGGCATCCCCATGTAACGCTGCCACGGAAGGCGCGTCGTTCCTATTTTATTATCCCTTAGGTGTACCGGTGCTAAAAGCCTGACTCCGTGGCCAGACAACTCGTCCAGCCGGGCAAGATTCAGTCCGATGCCGTCACCTCCTTCCAGACCCAGAATGACCGAAACGCGGCCAGATGCAAAAGCTCTCCAGACCTCCGCGGCGGACGTTGCCACGATGGCGCGCGCAGCCTCAGCTTCTGCTTGAATCCTGCTTAGCTGCTCTTGGATCGCCAGCCAAGGTGATCGCCCCCACCAAGCCGTGGCCACCCTGTCACCCACGGCGTTGGCAATCACGGCGTCGACCCCGGCCGATGACAGCTGGCCAAGCGAGAAGGGCGGAGGCACCGTCCGGCGTATAGCCAGGCGAAACAGGGACGAAGCAAATCCAGGAAGATAACCCAGAGTATGAACATGGGTATCAACGACAATCTCCGCCTGGAAACGGCTCGGCCCGGTGCTTGTCTGTTCCGGCATCAAGGAATCCCCGGAACCCGGACACGTCCCGTCATACTGCTCATGAATGTCATGGTTGGCTGAGTTCTTCCCGAGCGCCTGCTGCCCCGCCTGCGGTAGCGGATAGCCCGGGCGGGTTCACCGGCCAGTCCGGCGTGCGAGGTTGGCCGCGGCCATTTGCTTCAGGTGCGTCCGGTCTAGCTTCCCGGTGGCGGTGCGCGGCATTTCGTCCAGGATGATTATTTCCTCGGGCGCCTTGTAGCCGACCCTCGCGCGGGCGAACTGGATCAGCTCCTGGCTGGCCGGACGCTCGGTCCCTTCGGTGAGGGTGATATAGGCGCGGACGTTCTCACCGTGGACAAGGTCGTGGATCCCGATCACCCCGGCGCTGGTGACGCTCGGGTGCTCGAGGAGGGCGCCCTCGACCTCCTGGGGGCTGATGTTCGAGCCGTCGTGGACGATGATCTGCTTCCTGCGCCCGCAGAAGAAGAAGTAGCCCTCGTCGTCGACTCGCATCATGTCGCCTGAGTCGAGCCACCCGTTGCTGAAGGCTGCCTCGCTCGCGCCCGGGTCGTCCCAGTAGCCGACGGTGGCCGCGGGGGTCTTGATCCACAGGCGGCCTTCGGTCCCGGCCGGCAGCTCGCCGCCGTCATCGTTCCGGATTGACAGCGAGACCGCGGGAACGACCTGCCCGACCGAACCGAGCTTGATCCGGCCCGATGGTGGGTTCACCGTCGCCAGCCCCACTTCGGTCATGCCGTACGCCTCGTCTATCACCAGCCCGCTCAGCGCGGTGAACTCCCGCTCCAATTCCGCGGAGACGGTGTCGCCCGCCGCCCGGCACAGCCGCAGCGACGCGAAATCGCCATGCCGGGCGCCGTGGTCGCGGGTCAGCGCGAACAGCGCCCAGGGAAGCATCGACAGCACCGTCGGGCGGTAGCCGCGAAGCAGCGGGAGCAGCGTGTCCCCGTCGAACGTCTGGGCCACGATCACGCCGGCGCCCACGCCCAGCGCGGCGAACGAGAGGTAGAACGCGCCAAGGTGCGACAGCGACGAGCCCGCCAGCAGCAGATCGTCGGGGCTGAACTCGAGCCCTGCCGCCCCGATCGCAAGCATCCAGCCGAGCGTCTGGTGAGTATGCGTGACCCCCTTGGGGCGTCCGGTGCTCCCCGAGGTAAAGAAGATCACCGCGGGCGCCGCCGCAGAAGGAGGCGGCAGAGGCGAAGACGAGGCCTGCGCCCCGATCAGCTCATCGAAAGCCAGGCCCGCTCCTGGCCTGCCGCCGTAGCTGATCGTGCCCAACGGCAGCTGCGGGACGAGCTGGCTTGCGGCGAGATCCTCCTCCCGCTCGACGTGCGCGAGCAGGGCACGGGCCTTGCTGACCGCGAGCGCGTGATCGATCTCTGGTGCCGTGTAACGGTAATTGAGGGGCGTTGCCACCAGCCCCGCCTTGAAACAGGCGAGGTAGTGAACGATCAGCGCAGGACGATTCGGCATCAGCGAAGCGACCCGGTCACCCGGGGTCAGCCCCAGGCCCAGCAATCCGGCGGCCAGCCGATTGCTGAGGTCATCGAGCGTGCGCCACGTCCAGCGCGTGTCCGAAGAGATCAGCGCGAGCCCATCAGGATCGGCATCCAGGCCGGCGCCAAGCAAACCGAAGGGGCTCACCGGCCCCACCAACGCTCTTCCCGCATACCCGGCCACGTTGCCACCCCCGTGAGCGAGATCAACATCGAAACGCTGTCGAAGCGATGAGGAGCCGCCTCGGAGTGCGGGAGGCTGGTCGCGACGGCCCGCACCGTGCGGTGATTCACCGCGCATCCCCGTCTGCTTCGGTACTTGATGGTGCCTTACGCAGCAGCGTTCCCGCAACGGGGAGTCCCGGGCCTTGCCCAGCGCCGGCTCCGCCCGGCGCGCTCGCGCAAGCCCGCTGCGGGGACGGGAGCGCGGACGGGTCAACTGGCCGGACTGGCCGGTCGACTAGGTCACCGGTTCATCGGGTGGGATTGCGGGGCGCCCACAGCGGATAGGGGACCCCGGCGAGCCGGTTGATGGCGATGCCCTGCCCGATGATCAGGACTACCGCGATCATGAGCACGGTGAGATCGCGGGGCGTGCGCACCAGCCCCAGCGCGACGATCATGGCGGTCGCGCCGCCGGGGGGGTGCGGAACGTTCAGCCACACCAGCAGTGACAGCGTCAGGCACAGGCTCAGTGTTATGGCCCCGATCCGGGGCAAGGTGAGGTGGATCAGGCTGGGCGCGGTAGTGGTCAGGCCGAAGATGACCAGGGCCAGGTAGCCGACCAGCACGCCGGTCAGGTGACCGCAGAACGTATTGCGCGGGGCGGACTGCGTGTCGAGTGCGGCATAGAACAGCAGGAAGGCCGTCGGCCCCAGCGAGGGGAAGACGAAGGGCTCTCTGGTCAGCGCCGCGATCGCCGCCAGGATCGCGATGGAGATGCCCGAGTTGATCAGGACGTAGGTGCCGAGCACCGCCCTGCTGTCGTGGCGCTGCCGGAGCCTTTCGAGCCCGAACCGCACGGCGAGGCCGTGTACCTGCGCGGGGAGATACCCGTAGACCGGGTGCCGGGCCGGCGCCGGGGCATCGGGCAGCATCATGACAGCAGGCCTTTCCCATGATCCGCCAGCCATGCCACCTGCCGGGGACCGGAGCTTGCGGGAACCTTCCCCCGGCAGTCGAGGAACGCCAGGGGCAGGTGCGCAGCAGTTGCGATCATGGCGGACTCCCTCGGCTGTGCCGCGCAGCCTGACGGCCGCACCGTTCTTTCCACTGCAGCAGATGCCCGCACTGGGCGCATCACCCGCCGGGCCGCTTGCCGGGTGCGAGCCCAGGCTCAGCATGACGCGCCGAGTACGGGTGCTCGCTCCAGGGGGCGCTGTGCCAACGGGCCGCCACCGGAGGATGATGGCGGTCGGCAGGCGGGCCGGCAGTCGTCGTCCCGGCAGACCGACACCTCAGCCTGTGCGCCGCAGGGGGGCCAACCCAGGCCCACCGTCCAGCTAGCGACTGGTCCTGCGTGATATGGATGGCCGTGTCGGCTGCCTGCTCTATCGAGGAGTAAGACCATGGCAGAGGCGCTAGCGGCGCTGAGCAGGATTGGCCTGGTGCCAGTGATCACGATCGCCAACCCGAGGGATGCGGTGCCGCTGGCCAAGGCGCTCCTTGACGGCGGCATCGGCTGTGTGGAGGTCACATTCCGCACCGCATCGGCGGAGGAGGCCATCCATGGGATCAGCAGCACCTGCGACGAGCTGCTGGTCGGGGCGGGGACCGTGCTGACGGTCGAGCAGGCAGAGCGGGCCACCCAGGCAGGCGCGCAGTATGTCGTTGCGCCAGGATTCGATCCGGCCGTGGTGGGCTGGTGCCAGGCGCATAACGTGCCGGTGATTCCTGGCGTCGCCACGCCCACAGACATCAGCCTGGCCCTGGCCAGAGGGCTGCACCTGCTCAAGTTCTTCCCCGCCGAGGCAATGGGCGGGGTGCGGACGCTCCAGGCGCTGTCGGCGCCCTTTGCCAGCGTGCGATTCCTGCCGACCGGCGGAGTCACCGCGGCGAACCTGCCCAGCTACCTCGCGCTGCCCAACGTCGCCGCGTGCGGGGGCAGCTGGATGGCCAAGGAAAGCATGATCTCCGCGGGCAAGTTCACGGAGATCGCGCGCCTGTCCAGCCAGGCGAGGGCCATCGTTCGCCAGGTGCGGCGAGCCTGAGGTGAGCCGATGACCAGAGTCATCACCCTGGGCGAAATCATGCTGCGGCTGAAGTCGCCCCAGACCGAACGCCTGTTCCAGTCACCGCTCTTGGAAGCCACCTTCGGCGGCGGCGAAGCCAACGTGGCCATCTCCCTGGCGCTGTTCGGGTTGGAGGCCGCGCTCGTCACCGTGCTCCCCGGCAATCAGATCGGCGATGCGGCCCTCGCGGAGCTGCGGCGGCGCGGCGTCGATACCTCACGCATCGTGCGCAGCGGGAAACGCCTGGGCATCTACTTCCTGGAAGCCGGGACCAACCAGCGCCCCTCGGTCGTTATCTACGACCGCGATCACTCGGCCATGACACAGGCCAGCCCGGCCACCTTCGACTGGGAATCCGTCTTCGCGGCAGCCGACTGGTTCCACATCAGCGGCATCACGCCGGCACTCAGCCAGAGCACAGCCGATCTGTCCATCCAGGCCGTCCGCGAGGCCAAGGCACGGGGCATAACCGTCTCCTGTGATTACAACTACCGCGCCAAGCTGTGGAACTACGGCAAGAAGGCCCACGAGGTCATGCGTGAACTGGTCCGCTACGTCGATGTCGGGGTAGCGAACGAAGAAGATTGCCAGCTTTCGCTGGGCATCACCGCCGGCGATGATCCCGGCGAGAAGCACCTCGCACCGGGAGAACTGAACGTTGCCCGGTACGAACAGCTGTGCCGGAATGTGTTCGCCGTGTTCCCGAATCTGAAATACCAGGCGATAACCCTGCGCGAGAGCCACAGCGCCAGCCACAACGGCTGGTCAGCTTGTCTTTACAACGGCCGGCAGTTCTTCGTCAGCACCAAATACGACCTGACCCATATCGTGGACAGGGTCGGGGCTGGCGACTCGTTTGCGGCTGGGCTGATCTACGGTCTGGCCTCGGGGATGGGGGAGGACGAGGCGCTGAACCTCGCGGTAGCGGCCTCTGCGCTCAAGCACACCATCCCCGGCGACCTGAATCTGGTCACCCTGGCCGAGGTGCGTCACCTGCTGGCAGGCGACGCAAGCGGGCGGGTCCAAAGATGACGGCTGAGCGAGACACGATGAGGGACGGGCATTGCCGTCCGCGTTAGGTGAGAACTTCGCGGACGGGGGCTGGTCACGTTCACCGGCCGTTCATGATCGAGGTCGGTGGCCGGTGGGACAATCAGGAGTATGGGCGATGATGCTGATCCGCCTGTCCCGGATGGTCCGGCCGCGCTGACGGCCGAGGAACGACGGCTGCGGGAAGCCAGGGCGGGTGTTCCCTGGCGGGCCTGGGGACCTTACCTGAGCGAGCGTCAGTGGGGAACGGTCCGGGAGGATTACAGCGACAACGGGGACGCCTGGTCGTATTTCAGCCATGACCAGGCGCGCTCTCGTGCCTACCGGTGGGGGGAGGACGGTCTGGCCGGGATCAGCGATGACAAGCAGCGGCTGTGCCTGGCCATGGCGCTGTGGAACGAGCGGGATCCGATCATGAAGGAGCGTCTGTTCGGCTTGACGAATGCCGAAGGCAACCACGGGGAGGACGTCAAGGAGTACTACTTCTACGTCGATAACCTGCCGACGCACAGCTACCAGCGCTATCTCTACAAGTACCCGCAGGCCGAGTTTCCCTACGCCGACCTGGTGGCGGTGAACCGGTCCCGGTCGCGGCAGGAACTGGAGTACGAGCTCATCGATACCGGTGTCTTTGACGACGACCGCTATTTCGATATCGAGGTGGAGCATGCCAAGGCCGGGCCCGAAGACATCATGGGCCGCATCACGGTCCACAATCGGTCGTCCCGGGAGGCCGTGCTGCACGTGCTGCCCACCTTGTGGTTCCGCAACACGTGGTCGTGGCGAGCCGGCGAGCCCAAGCCGCGGCTTGCTCGCGCCGATGCCGCGGGCCCGGTCGTGCGCGCCGAGCACCACCAGCTTGGGGGGCTCTATTTCTACGCCGAGCCGGAAGCGGCCCTGCTGTTCTGCGAGAACGAAACGAACGCGGCGCGCATCTTTGGCACCGAGCCCACAACCCGCTTCGCCAAGGACGGCATCGGTGACCACGTCCTGCACGGCGCCGGCAGCGTGAACCCCGTCGCCGAGGGGACCAAGGTGGCGGCGCACGTCCGGCTCGTGGTGCCGGGCGGGGGACAGGCCGCGGTGCGGGTGCGGCTCACCCGCGAGGGGCCGGACGCGCTCCCGGCACCGCTGGCCGGCGCCGATGAGCTGATCGCCCGGCGGCGCGCCGAAGCGGACGAGTTCTACCAGGCCATCACGCCGCCGTCGGTCACCGATGACGCGAGGGCGGTCATGCGCCAGGCGCTGGCCGGGATGCTCTGGACCAAGCAGTACTACCACTTCGACGTGGATGCCTGGCTGAGCGAGCACCAGGCCCACCCTTTCCGGCCGCC
>Ga0126381_100009694_pt1 | contig 10824 bp, 7 predicted proteins | sample PanSoiMetPlot_28_FD_96465 | JGI IMG/M metagenome (GOLD analysis project Ga0126381, IMG submission 96465) | Tropical forest soil microbial communities from Panama - MetaG Plot_28 | ecosystem: Environmental > Terrestrial > Soil > Tropical forest > Bulk soil | place: Panama | collected 2016-02-17
AGCGCTTAGCTTCGGTAAGCGACGGGTCTCGATCCAAAACTCTCCCTGTTTCTCGAGTTCTTTCTTTTTGAACACCCCTCACTTATAACCAAAATGCAGCGCGTTTTTCAACAGTCTCCTAGGGTAAGCGACGGGCCGGGTTTCGGCCCGTTGCGCAGCCCTAGGTCATACGCAAAAAATAAGGGCTAGCGCTGAAGGCGTAACAGAGGGATAACGAGCATGCAAAAGACCCGCGATCCGTAGCTTGACGTGGGAAAATATCACCCGCATTGAGGCGCGCTTTCAGCGCTGATTGTCCGATCGCATAGTTCCTAGCCCTGCGGGCTAGGCTGTCCTAATGTCGCGCCTTCGGCGCTGAAATCCACAAGACGGAGCCATAAACGGCCAAACTCCAGGCAAGGGCCTCGCCCTCGTGCATCGGCGCGAGATCACGGGCGGGACGCCCGTGCTACGGCTATGGCTGGACAGGGGATGATTCCGGCGTGGGTTTCGGAGTTACCGAGGGCGCGGGCAAAATCGACGCCGGAGTATTTGCCGGATTCGAAGTCATCTTAGCTTTTGCCTGGTCGATTTTCGTCCCAATCGACTGGTTTTGGGGATCCAGGGTCAAGGCTTTTTGCCAATAACTCAGAGCCTGGGAAGCGTTACCCAGCGAGCGGTAGGTGTCTCCGATGTGCTCATAGACGACCGGATCGGGAGGATTGATCAAATCAGCGGCATGCAAGAGTTCGGTGATGGCTCTGGAGAGATCACCCTTCTTGAAGTAGAACCACCCGAGGCTGTCGAGAAAGGCCCCGTTATCGGGCTCGATTTCCAGCGCCTTCCTGATCATGGCACCAGCCTCGTCCAGATTCAGATTTCGATCCACCCACATATAGCCAAGATAGTTATAGGCCTGTGCCGCTTTCGACGGGTCGAGTTCGATCGACTTTTTTAACAAGGTCGCAGCCTTGTCGACCAATCCCGCCTGTTCGGCAGTTGCTCCGTAGTTGAAGTAGAAGCTCCCATCGACCAGTTCTTCATCGGCCGATCGGGCCTCCTGCAGTGCCGCCTCGAAAATTGGCAGGGCATCGGAATAACGCTTGGCGGTCGAAAGCGCAATCGCAAGACTGTAAGTGATTTGCGGAATCGGAAAACGGCGCCTGGCCTCTTCGAGAGTGCCAATGGCTTCATCGTACTTTTTTAACTCGAGTTGAACCTCAGCTGTGTGCAGGTAATTCTCGGGCTGATTGGGTGCCAGCAACAGCGCTTGTTCGTAGTTCGACAGTGCCCTATCCTTGTTGCCAGCTTCTTCGTACAGCCGCGCGAGAAACTCGTAGATCTCAAACTTGAGCGGATTCGCCTTCAGCATTTCCTCCAGACTCCGGATGGCCTGATCTCGTTGTCCGGTTTTCAGAAAGCTCTGCGCCAGCTTATAACGCACATCCGCGTTGTCCTTGTTCAGTTCGAGAGTCTGAAGATAGAACGGGATGGCGCTGGCTACTTGATCAATCAACACATAATCATCGGCGATCTTAGCGAAGATGTTTCCGTCGTTTCCTGCGAAACTGGCCGCGTTCTTCAACAGTAGATCGACCGCACCTACTTTTGAGGAAGGAAAATTACCCCGATCGTTGGCGTACAGTTGGATCGAAAGATCGACCAGACTGAGCCAGAAGTTCGGATCCTTACTTTCGAGTTTCTGAGCCTTAGCCAGAACCGATTCAGCCTCATTCTTTTGCTTCAATGCCAAGTAAACTTCGAAGAGGGTCTGATAGCCTGTGAAGTTTTTCGGATCGACGCGAACCGCCTGCTCAGCGTATTTGACGGCCAGCTCCGGCTTCTTGAGTTGCTTAAGGTAAAAATATGCGAGGTTGAGATATGCCACAGGCTCGTTCGGACGAGCTTTGGCCAGATCTTTGAGCACGTCGATTCCGTTCGCGATATCCCCACGCTTTGCATAATCGTGAGCGATGCGCACGGCGAGTTGCGGGTTGCCGCCCGGATCGAGTTGTAGAGACCGAGTATAGGCCGCGAGCGCTTCTTCGTAATCGCCTTCTTCTTCGAGTAACAGCCCTTCCATGTAAGACGCCTGAGCGTCTGCCTTCTTCTCGAGGCTCTTCGGCAGCTGCTGCTGTGGCGTAGCCGGTCGAATATCCGAATAGAAGGTATCCTCCAGATTCCGATACCTTGGCGCAGGACTTGCCGTAGACACCATCGTCACGAGGGGCACCCTGACGGTTTGCCCCCGCAACTCGAATGCCCCAAATGTTGCGCCGGCACTTGCTCCAATGCAGAGCAGCACGCGTGCCGACCTCCAGGTACTCATGGAGCTAATCTAAAACTCAGGACTTGTATCGCAAACGCTTCTTATGGCGGTTTTCCTTCATGCGTTTGCGGCGTTTATGCTTGGCGATTTTCGCTTTTCTTCTCTTTTTCAGTGAACCCATATTTTAACCGATCAATGCTGGTAAAACCAATCACCGGACCAGCCGCCAGTGGTGAATTGATACCTAATAAACAACTTTATTCAACGGATACTCGATTATCCCTTCCGCCCCCAACTCTTTTAGTTCCGGAATGATCTCTCGAACGACCCTCTCATCGATCACGGTCTCAACGGCAACCCAGCCCGTTTGGGCGAGCGGCGAAACCGTGGGGTTCCGCAGCGCCGGCAACCGTTGCAACAAATTTGCCAGTTTATAGTCCTCCAGATTCATCTTTAAACCGACCTTGTTACGTGCGTTGAGCGCGCCTTGCAGCAGTAACACCAGCCGCTCGAGTTTGCTCTTCTTCCAGGCATCTTTCATCGAGTCGTGGTTGGCAATGACTTGCGGGTAGGATTCGGTAATCACCTCTACGATGCGTAGATTGTTGGCGACCAGGGAGGTGCCCGTTTCCGTTATGTCTACGATAGCGTCGACCAGCTCAGGAACTTTCACTTCGGTTGAGCCCCAACTGAATTCCACTACGGCCTTGACTCCCCGCGATTCCAGAAACCGGGTCGTCAGGCCCACCGCTTCAGTCGCGATGCGCTTTCCCTGCACATCTTCTACCGATTGAATCGGGGAACCTTGTGGTACGACTAAGACCCACCGTGTAGGGCCTGAAGTGGCTTTGCTATATTCGAGTCTGGCGATCAACTCGACCTCCGAGCTGTTCTCTTCAATCCAATCCTTGCCAGTGATCCCGCAGTCCAGATAACCATGCTCAACGTACCGGCTGATTTCCTGCGCCCGAAGTAGCCGCACCTCCAGTTCCGGATCGTCAATGCCCGGTTTATACGACCTTTTTGAGCCGGTTATCTGGTAGCCGGCTTTCGCAAAGAGATCCAGGGTGGACTCTTGGAGACTTCCCGAAGGCAACCCTATTCGGAGGCACGGCTGATTCATGGTATTCAAAAAAAGGGGGGACTACTTACGCTCATTGCGGATTTCCGACCAGCAAAAACTTCTCTGGATTTCTCTCTTTTTTCAGGTCAGTTCGTGCAGTTGTCGTCTGCACACCCCGCAACACATTGTTCATCAAGGAAATAATCGCAATGGCACTAAATACTGAAATTCTCTCTCGGGCCGCAACTGAGGCACGTGGCCTGGCCATGGACGCCGTCCAGGCGGCTGCCTCCGGCCACCTCGGTTTGCCGTTGGGTGCGGCCGAGGTCGGAGCCGTACTCTTCGGGCATGCACTCCGCTATTTTCCAGAAGACCCGACTTGGATCAATCGTGACCGCCTGGTGCTATCCGCCGGGCACGGCAGTATGTTCCTCTATGGCTGGCTGCATCTAGCCGGATATGATCTCTCGATCGAGGAGATCAAGAATTTCCGGCAGCTTCACAGCAAGACGCCGGGACATCCGGAGTTTGGCGACACTCCGGGAGTCGAAGCAACGACCGGTCCCTTAGGCCAGGGGGTTGGAAACGCAGCCGGGATGGCGGTGGCGGCAAAGATGGCCGAGGCCCGATTTAACACTAAGGAGCACACGATTTTTGACCACAAAATCGTCTGCATCGCTGGAGATGGCTGCCTGCAGGAGGGAGTTGCCTCTGAGGCGGCCGCATTTGCCGGACACCAGAAGCTGGACAACCTCATCCTCATTTATGACTCGAACGACGTTACGCTCGATGCCATGGCAAAGATGACCCAAAGTGAAGACACCGCAGAACGTTTTCGAGCGTACGGGTTCGACGTACAAACGGTCAACGGGCACGACATGGAAGCGTTTCTCGCGGCGTTTGAAAAGGCTAAGAATGCTACGACCGGCAAGCCACAGTTTATTGTCTCAAGGACCCTGATCGGCAAAGGTATCCCCGAGGTCGCAGGGACAAACAAAGCCCATGGAGAAGCCGGCGTGAAGTTTGTTGACGCAGCGCGCAAGGCCATGGGGCTGCCAGATCAGAAGTTCTACGTCTCGAAGGACGTCTACGAATTTTTTGCTGAGCACAAGCAACTGCTCAAGAAGCGCTACCTTGCTTGGCAGGAGCAATTTAGCAGCTGGAAAAGCGCTAACCCGGATCTGGCGAAGTTATTGGACCGCGGGATCCATCATGAGATACCAGAGGAATTACTGGCGCGTATCCCGGCTTTCCCTCAGGATAGCAAAATTGCGACCCGGAAGGCCGGAAGTGATGTCTTACAACCGGTTGCGGACGCTGTGCCACTGCTGATCGGGGGCAGCGCAGATCTTTACGGGTCGACCCTCAATTACATTAAGAGTGATCAGGACTTTGATCACTCGAACCGGGCAGGCCGGAACATTCGATTCGGTATCCGTGAGCACGGGATGTGCGCCATTTTGAACGGAATTGCATATCACGGGATCTTTCGGCCATCCGGCGCAACGTTCCTGGTATTTGCTGACTACTGCCGGCCTTCGATTCGCCTGGCAGCTCTCGCAAAGCTTCCGGTCATTTACATCTTCACTCATGATTCTGTCGGAGTCGGCGAGGACGGTCCAACTCACCAACCGGTGGAAACGGTCAACGGACTGCGAGTCATTCCTAACCTGGACGTCATTCGGCCCGGCGACCCCGAAGAAACGGCGGGCGCGTTCGTTGCAGCTCTTTCGCGGACCGATGGCCCCACTCTAATCGCGCTGACGCGCCAAACGATTCCGATCCAGAATGAAGTGCCGCTGGATGCGCGCCGCCAAGGCGTGCTTAAGGGAGGGTATATAGCGCGCAAAGAGTCCGGCAAGCTTGACGCGATTATTCTGGCGACCGGGAGCGAGCTTCAACACGCGCTTAACGCTGCCAAACAATTGGGCGACGGAGTTCGAGTCGTTTCGCTGCCCTGTACTGAGCGGTTCCTGCGTCAGGAGCAGAGCTACCAAGATGATGTGTTGCCTCCCGCGTGCCGGAGACGAGTCGCTATCGAAGCTGGGGTTTCGATCCTTTGGTACCGATTCGTCGGCTTGGATGGCAAAGTAGTCGGTATTGATCGATTCGGTCTGAGTGCGCCTGGCGGCAAAGTGATGGCAGAATTGGGGATGACTGTCGAAAGAGTCGTGGAAGCTGTTAAGAGCCTTCCCGCGTGATTTGGCGTGCAGGCGCGGGGTCTCTCCCATAGGAGCGGACCTATGAGTAGAGGCTCCGCCCCGAGCCGGGGAGTCTGCAGTTGTCCGCGATCCCAAACGTAATGAGAACCCTCGCGAATGATCGGTAGGGAGCATTCGCTCACAATTCCAGGCGTTCTCTCCTCGCGGCTTGCCTATATTGGGTTGACGCTCTTATTGTTCGGCGCCGCGCTACTTTTTCGATTCGAACTCCCGCTGGAACCCTTTGTCGACAGCGACGTCGGCGGGTATCTCGAACCAGCTTTACGGCGGCTTACTCATGGCCATTTTCTCCAGGTCGAAGGTAGAAATTTCGTCTATCCCGGTTTCATTTATCTGGTTTTGCGGGTGTTCCCAGACTTTCGCGCAGCCGCCATTATTCAACACCTTCTCGGACTGGCGGCGGGTGGAGTTCTTTTAGCCTGTTGGAACTGCGCCAGAACTCTAGTCAAGGGGGCGATCATCCCCGCCCGATTTTATCGACTGTGTGGATTACCGGTGGCGGCTTTATTTCTATTCAACACGAGTGTGATCCGGTTGGAACATCTGATTCGGCCTGAAGCCATTTTCCCATTCTTTGCCGCTCTCAATATGCTCTTCAATATTCAATTCATCAGGTATCGATATATTGAACTCAGCTACCGCGCCTCACTGCTTTACGGCTCAGCCAATCTCTTTAATGCCTGTTTACTCTTTTTTTTGAAGCCCAGCTTTTACCTTGGAGTGGGCTTCTCTACGCTGCCGATCTGGTTCTCGCTTTTCGACCGGAAAGAAACATTCCAGCGAAAACTCGCAATGATCGGCGTGCCGGCGCTCTGTATATCGCTCTTCCTTTTGCTGCCCGAAAAGAGCATCAAAACCGGAGATGAGCTGAGCAGAACCTTTCTACCGACCACGCTGTTTGTCATGCACGCAGATATAATTCGCGATCAGATATCGCGTGATCTCCGAGACGACGTTAAAACACCCTATGAAAAGCAGTTTCTGGAGCGCACCGAGGCGTTGCTTGCGCATGAAATCGAGCTCTCGAAAGGAACCGGTCGCTACAGATCGCTGGGATTTGATCCGGATTACCTGATGTATGAAGACTCATTTGATCAGAAGTTTCAGGCCCTTTTCAAATCCGGGCAGGGAGCGGAAGATAGAATCAAATTTTATTACTATTATTTCCTTCGAGCGTGGACGAACCAACCGGGGCGCATGGTAACGAAGGTGCTCAGGCAACTTTCGATCTTATACAATAATATTGGAAAAGCGTCTCCATATAAGCATGAGATTGAGCTAGTCGTGGGTCGGAACTATCTCAACAATTGCGTCGTTCTTGATGCCAAAAAAAGCCTGTCCGAAATTCTCTACGCGCCATTGGCAGATTTCAGTTCGAAGTCGAGAGAACTGGCCCGGATCGAACCAAAGCTTTTGCAACCGGCTGCAGTTTCTTGGATAAACGGTGCGCTGTCGCGGACATTCTCTATTTCAATCATTCTGATGTCCGTCCTATTGGTCATGGTATTGAGAAATCCCCGTCTCAGAGAGAGCTACCGCCTCTTTGCCCTAACTGTCGCGCTGTTCTATTCCTACAGCTTTGCCAACAGTTTGGGCATTGCCATAGTTCACTCGTTGGAGATCACGCGCTACTTAACAAACCAACTGATCTTTTGTCTGCTACCACAATGCATGACGCTATTTTTGATCGCAGAGATTTGGTGGGGTAAGGGCAAGGCGCAAATGGCGCCGCGATAAGCGACATTTAGGCGAATCTGGTTGTTGGATGCCGTTGCCGCTGGAGGGCTACGCTCCGTCGTAGCAGCCACCGCTGAAAAGCTCTCGTTCGCCCATTGTTTTAGCCAGATTTTCTCGCTGTTCCCGCCGGTTGCGCGGTCGCTACGACAGAGCGTAGCCCTCCAGCGCCAGCGCGCCCCCGGTTCTGAGCCTACACCGGCTGCAGCGTCGGTTCTCGCCTGATAAGAAAGGCCTCAATGCGCGCGTAAACCTTCGGAGGTACCGAAGCGATAACATTGACTTGGGCGTTCTCATAGCCCACGCTGAGGACGTTGCTGGTGCGATGCAGGAGCGAAAGCAGGTCAGTCCGATCGAGGGGCAAGGCGAGTTCAACCTTCGATACCCGATCCGCGAGCATATCCGCCATCCTGTGCCGGAGCTCTTTGAGACCTTCTCCGGTTCGAACCGAGACAAATACTCCATCAGGAAAGTGAAGGCGGAGAGCGTGCAAGGTCGACTCGTCCCTGATCAAATCGACCTTGTTCAGGACCGTGATCGTCCTTTTCGCGTCAGCACCTAGTTCCCCCAACACGCGTATTGTTGTTTGATGGAAATCGTAAACCCGCGGGTGACTGGCATCCAGGACATGGACCAGAAAATCCGAAAGTACAGCCTCCTCCAGCGTTGCCTTGAAGGCTTCAATCAAGCGATGCGGCAGGTTTCTGACAAAGCCGACGGTGTCAGTCAGGAGCAAACCTTGTCCAGATGGGAGGTCCACCCGACGAGTCGTGGTATCAAGCGTTGCGAAAAGCTTGTTCGCTACCAGAACCTCTGCGCCAGTAAGCTGCTTTAAAAGCGCCGATTTCCCGACGTTGGTATAGCCTACGATTGCGGCATTCGGAAGCGGCAATCGCTCGCGCTGTTTCCGTTGCGTGGCGCGACGCAAACGAACCAGCTCGAGATCGTCCTTTAACCGATCGATTTGCGTGCGAATCAGGCGCCGGTCCGCCTCCAGCTGTGTTTCACCTTCACCTTTCCCGCCCAAACCGCCTCCTTGCCGGCTGAGGTGACGCCAGGCTCTGGTTAACCGTGGAAGCGAGTACTCCATGCGGGCCAGATCGACCTGCAGACGGGCTTCCTTGGTCTGCGCTCGTTGGGCGAAAATATCCAGGATGACTTCTTCCCGGTCGATGACCGCCAAGCCGGTCATCGCCTCCCAGTTCCGCTGCTGAGCCGGACTCAACTCGTTGTCAAACACAATGACATCCGCCTCCAACTCCCTGGCTCGCTCGAAAATCTCTTGTGCCTTTCCCGTCCCGACAAAGTAGCGCGGATTCGGTTCTTGAACTCGGACGAGCAGACTGCCGAGGACGGGAATTTCCAGTGTGTCCACGAGGGAACTCAGCTCGTTCAAGAGGCTTTCGGACTCTTCTCTTTGCGTCGCACCCTTGTAGACGCCAACCAGTAACGCTCTTTCAACCTGTTTAGGTTTCTCTTTGATATCGAACATCCGTTATTCTTTGAAAAACGCAGCGATAGCATCAGCCACGAATTGGACTTCGCTGTCGGTTAACTCCGGGAATATGGGTAACGCTAGCACTTGTTCAACTGCCGCCTCTGCTTCTGGAAACGAGCCAGCCTCCAGATAGGCGAAACATTTCTGGCGATTCACTGAAACCGGGTAATAAATTTCTGTTCCAATTCCGCATCCTCTCAAGTACTCACGCAATTCTTCGCGCCGGGTTACGCGCACCACAAATTGATGATAAATATGCCCTCGTTCAGCAAGCACTTTTCCGAATGGTTCGCCTGGTAAGCGCAGATCCGGTTCAAGGTCCGCAAGTTCAGCACGGTAATGTTGCGCGATTGCCCACCGCCTCTGCGACCAGCGTGCAAGATGCGGTAATTTCTTCAGCAAGATGGCTGCCTGCAACGTATCTAAACGAAAGTTTCCACCCACAAATTCATGGTGGTACTTTGGTTCCATTCCATGATTTCGGAGAACTTTCAAGCGCTGGGCCATCCAGGTGTGTCTAGTGGTTGCCATACCGGCGTCTCCAAACGCTCCCAAATTCTTGGTCGGATAAAAGCTCAAGTACCCGAATTCCCCGATTCCGCCAGCACGTTTGGTCCCTTCTTCCGATGGGTATTCGGCACCGATCGCCTGGGCCGCGTCTTCGATAACGGGCACACTGTAGCGTGCGCAAATCGCCTGAATTTCGTCCATCTCACAGCACAGACCAAACAGATGGACCGGGATAACCGCTTTTACCAGAAGCCCTCCTCGCGTCCGAGCTTTTCCCCCTTGCGACGTACACTCCTTGGCAAAGAACTCCTCTAGTCTCGCCGGCGACAAATTAAAAGTCTCTGGATCAATGTCGACGAAAACCGGTCTCGCTCCGACCCGGGCGATACAGCCGGCCGTAGAGAAAAAGGTAAAAGGGGTGGTCACAACTGCGTCCCCGGCTCCGATCCCGAGCGCCATCAAAATCAAAGTTTGCGCGTCTGTGCCCGACGAAGCTCCGACGGCGTAGCCCCCTCCACAGACCGACGCGATTTCTCTCTCCAACAGGTCAACCTTGGCCCCAAGAATGAATGCCTGGTCATCGCAAACAGCGGCAATCTCATCTAAGATTTCGTCTCGCAGAGGAATAAACTGCTTCTTGAGGTCGAAAAAGGGTACTTTGGTCACTCGCCTGGCGGGGAATATCCGATGTCGAGTGCAGTGGTGCAAACCAAATTAAGCCAGAGAAATCCGCTGCAATACAGCCGCCTGGGCATCCTTATACGAACTATAATGGAGATAACTATGAAATATTTCGCATTGATAATCGCTCTGTCGCTTGGCGTATCTCTCGCCGCGCGAGCACAGGATCAGGGGCCAGTTGAGAAAACCGGCCAAACCGTAGGGAAAGCCGCGAAGAAAACAGGCCAAACTATTGAGCATGGTGCACAGGCCACCGGCCGGACAGTAGAGCACGGCGCCCAGGCCACCGAACGCACAGTCGGCAAAGGATTGAAGAACACGGGAAATACGATCGAAAAAGCAGGCCAGGGCACAACCGGTTCTTCCAAGCATCACGCCAAAACGAAACGAAGCACGGCAAAAGCGAGCCCTTCTCCTTCCCCCAAACCTGAAGGTTCACCGGTTGCCACCCCATCCCCAGCTGCCACGGAAACCGCACCGGCTCCGTCCCCAACTCCGGGTACGTAAGAGAGCGCCGACAGGGCGAAGGGTCCGCGGTGGCGCGGCTCCGGGGTACGCGCGGCTCGGGGTAGGGCGAGGCTCCGTCCGAGCCGCGGCGCGGCGCGGCGCGTGACGACCCCTCTGCCCTTTAGGTTATCACGCGCCGCGGCTCGGGCGGAGCCTCGCCCTACCCGGAGCCATCACCACCCGGACCGCGATCCGCCCCAAAGCCGTTATGAGAGCGCTGCCCTAACAGGTTTCACCCCGCAGATCGTACACCTGCGTTCCAGTAATTCGAACCTTGACAAATTCTCCGACTGGAGCCGGTCGCGCGAGCAACACGCGTGTGTCCACTTCCGGCGCATCTCCTTCGCTTCGAGCGACTAAT
>Ga0126381_100009695_pt1 | contig 10824 bp, 6 predicted proteins | sample PanSoiMetPlot_28_FD_96465 | JGI IMG/M metagenome (GOLD analysis project Ga0126381, IMG submission 96465) | Tropical forest soil microbial communities from Panama - MetaG Plot_28 | ecosystem: Environmental > Terrestrial > Soil > Tropical forest > Bulk soil | place: Panama | collected 2016-02-17
GTGTAACTCGCTGCGCAATAGACGCAGCACGCGGCGAACCTGCGCGAGGGAAATGCTCCGTTGGCGAAGTTGTTCGATGACGAGGATGTCAGTAAGATCCGTTGCCGAGTAGACGCGGTTGCGGCCCTGGCGCGCTGGAACCACGATCCGGCGCTCGTCCCACCATTGAAGCTGCCGGGCCGTGACGCCGGTCAGATCGAGGACTTCGCGCGTGCTGAATGAGTCTTTCAGCATTCTGTGGCGGATTCCGCTTTCAAACATTTCGTTGCTGAAATGTTTGACGCCATTCTTTCTGGAGAGTCGCGGCATGTCAATCCCCATTGCAGCCAGAGATCCAGAGTGGCAATTACTCATTGGATTACAGGGAGTGTTACTGGCGATTATCGAGTTGCTGGATGCGACACCGCTGCTCTGATTGCATCGGCCACGCGCTGAATATCACTTGGCGGAAGATATGGATGCATCGGCAGACTGAGGACACGGCCTGCTGCCCGCTCCGCGTGAGGAAAGCTGCCAGTGCCGGGTCCAGCCTGAGAGCCGAAGACCGGCTGCTGGTGCAGCGCAACAGGATAGTGTACCGCAGTGGGAACGCCGACCTCGCGAAGGGAAGGCTCGACGGTTTTGCGGTCGTCAACCTCGATCGTGTATTGCGCCCATGCGCTGGTACGACTTGGAGCAAGCTTTGGCGTCTGCACCGCTTCTTTGAGGAGAGAGGAGTAGCGGTCGGCGGCCTCGCTCCGCGCCACCAACTCGTCGTCGAAGGCGTCGAGTTTCGCCAACAGGACGGCGGCCTGGATGGTGTCAAGGCGGCCATTGATGCCGATCCGGGTGTGGTGGTAGCGGCGGTCCTGTCCGTGGTTGCGGAACTCAAGCATGGCCGTGGCCAGGGCGTCATCGTTGGTAAAGCACGCGCCGCCGTCGCCGTAGCAGCCGAGGGGCTTCGAGGGAAAGAAGCTGGTGCAGCCGATGGTGCTCAGGTTTCCGGAGTGGCGTCCGAAGTAGAGCGCGCCGAAGCTCTGCGCCGCATCTTCGATGACGGCCAGTTTGTGGCGGCCCGCGATGGCATTGATCGGGTCCATCTCTGCTGGCTGGCCGTATAGGCTGACCGGCATGATGGCGCGTGTGCGCGGGGTGATGACGTCTTCGATCTTTTTCGGATCGATGTTGTATGTGGCCGGATCGATATCAGCAAAGACGGGAACCGCACCGAGCAGCACGATCATCTCAGCAGTGGCGAAAAAAGTGAACGGAGAAGTGATGACCTCATCGCCAGGGCCGATGCCGAGGGCCATCATGGCGAGCAGAAGCGCGTCTGTGCCGCTCGCGCACCCGATGCAATGCTTCGCGCCGATGCGCGCAGCCAGGCGCTCTTCGAGTTCCCGGACCTCGGGCCCGAGAATGTATTGACCGTGGTCCAAGACTGCCTGGATGCGCGTGTCAATGGATGTCTTCAGGTTGCGGTACTGGGTCTTGAGGTCGACAAACTGCATGCGTCTATTTTCGCCGATAAAAACTCTACTGGTGCGACTGACTTGACGCCTGCTGCGAACTTGCCCGGTCGAGCTCGCGATAGATCTGTTGGTTGCGGATGATCGCCTGCACGTACTCGCGTGTCTCCGTGAAAGGGATCGACTCGACGAACTCGTCCATGTCGCGATAGTGACCTATGGACTGCCAGTCGGTCACACGTTCGTCCCCGGCATTGTAGGCAGCGAAGGCATATTCAGGACGTCCGCCGAAGCGGTTCAGGGTCTGCTTGAGATACAGCGTGCCAAGACGAATATTGGTCGAGGGATCAAGCAACTGGCTGGTTTCGAAATGGTGGATGCCTTCTTCCTTGGCCATGCTCTTGCCAACACTGGGCAGAAGCTGCATCAGTCCGTAGGCGCTCTTGTTGGAGACCGCTCCGGGATTGAACTCTGACTCCTGGCGGATCAACGCCGCCACCATATAAGGATCAAGCCCGTTGGCGGCTGCGCTCTGCTTGATGTCATCCCAATATGGCTGGGGAAAGAGAATCCGCCAGCATCCCATCGGAATCGATTCGATCGGCGCTGAGGTATAAAACGGCAGGGCGTGCTTCAGCAGCCGCATGGCTCGAGCAGTTTCGCCATACGAAGCGTAGATTTCCGCCTCGGCGAAGGCACCCCACTCGTCACTCCCGTCCGCTGCCTGAATCTCCGGTGCGATGTACTCATTCAATCCGGCATTGGCCAGGAGCTTCGCCTTCACGACGTGCGGATCGTCCTCAGGTACATCGTCACTTAACTCGGGAATTGTCGCCGGATGCATCGCCTCGAGAACTGAGAAGCTTGCCGGAGTGACCTGCCCCATCTGATTCAGGCGATCCGTCGCGAGCGCAGCGTAGTAGTAGTGTGGATACACGCGAGCGAGAGCCTTGTAGTAGCCTGCCGCCATCGCCGGCTTGTGTTCTTCTTCCTCGTACAGACGGCCACGCCAGTAGAGTGCTGAAGGAAGCTCTTTGCCGCCGGCGTAGTCGGCAATCTGCTCGTCGAAGAGGCGGGCGGCTTCGCCGTATTCGCCGATGCGGTAGTTCAGCCACGCCGCGCGCCAATGGCTGCTGGGCGAATAGTTAGAGCAGGGGCCATTATGTGGTGATTCGCAGGATTTCGGAAAGCGCCGCGCCAGCTCGCCATAGTATGTAATCGCCCGCGGAAAATCCTTCCGCAGGAGATACATATTGCCGCTCGAGTAAAGCGCCTCGGCCAGCCATGGACTCTCCGGAAAGCGCGTCTTCATCTGCTCGACAATGAGCTGCTGAGTAGCCGTGTCGTCCTTGCCGCGTGCCAGCTCCATCAGCAGATACTGCCTGCGCGCGCCGGCTTCATCTGACGTGTCTGGCAGGCGGTCCAGTTCCTGCTTGCTCAACCGCTTCAGCTTCCAGTCGCAATGGGCAGCGGCTAGCAGTAAGCCGTTGCGGGCGCTCTCGCCGAGGGACGAATCGTTGGCGAGGGAGCGATATTCCTCCTCGGCATCGATGTAGCGTCCCGCCGCGTACAGAGCATCGGCGTGATGACGCCGTTCTTCTGGAGGCAGTGATGACAAAGTCCCGGACGAAACAAGCTGTGCCCGAGCCTGCGTTGCTTCATTGCTCAGCGGAAAATTGAGATAGACGCGGCGGAATTGCTGCTGGGCTTCCGCTGCGTGACCGGCCATCAGATCGGCCTTGGCCGATGCGAGCTGGAAGTCTGCCTTGTTGGCAATTGCTTCACCGCGGTGCGCTTCGAGAACCCGCAGTGCCGCTTGCGGATCGCCTTCTTGCACGAAGAGGTTCGCCTCGAGCACCGGCACGCTCTTTACGAAGATCGAGTCGGGATGTTTCTCGTTAAAGGTGTTCAATACCGTCTCGGCATCGGCAAACTTGTTGTCCTGGAGAAATGCCTGCGCGGTCAGGTAGTCCGCGTAGTCGTCGAGTGCCTTTCCGGCAGCGTCCGCCGAGTGGAAGGCGCTCACAGCGTCCGTATATTTGTGATCGAGCAGATAAGCATGCCCCAGCGCCAGGTAAGCGGCCGCCGCTGCCTCGCCTGTGTGGCTGTGCGCATAGGCCGACACTCCGGCATATGCAGCCGGTGACCGCATGGTGGCAAGCTGCTGCGCCATCGGGCGGAGCTGGGACGAAGCCACAAACGCCTGGTGCAGCTTCTGGCTGCGTGCCAGCTGTTTGGCGGTGAGTGGTTTGCGCGCGTGCTTATGCCGTGTCTTCGAGCTGTGGCTGGTGGCTTTGGCGTGTGTCGAAGAATGGCCGGATGTGTGAGACGCAGTACCCGCTTTCTTTCCAGACGTCGTCTTCGTGTGAGTCTTCGAGGTGGTCGATGTAGTCTGCGCGAAAGACGCACAGAGGCTGCCCGACAGCACAATTACCGACAAAAATCGGGCGTGCCTGCCAATTCTGCTCACCTTCTTAAACCTCTTGCCTCTGCGTCCTTCACGTTCCTGATCTGCTCACTGCTCTGACTGTACTTTAAGCCGAAAATGGCTGCGATGCTCACTTCAAATTATCTAGAACCCTAGAGTGTTTCCCATTTGGATACTTTCGAGCCCGAAAAGGTAGCGCTTTGGCTCGTACCATCCTTTTGATAGCAACCGACTAACACAAGCGGATGCGAGCAGAAACAAATCCGGCGGCCTTTGCTCTCCGCTCATCAGCCATTTAGGATAAAGAAGAACAGAGATCGATCCGGTCGTAATTCTGAGCGGCCCTTTTTCTGAAACTATCTGTCATGTCAACTATCCAAACACAAGGGACTGAGGAGGTTCATCCCGACGTTCTACTCGTCAACCGCGCGCGCGCGGGTGATATGGAGGCGTTTGAGAAGCTTGTGCGGCAGTACGACCGTCAGGTTTTTCGAATAGCCCAGCACATCACCCAGAACCGCGAGGATGCAGAAGACGTTGTACAGGACGCCTTCCTCAAGGCCTACGAGAAACTTGACCAGTTCCAGGGTAATTCGAAGTTTTACACCTGGCTGGTGCGTATTGCGGTCAATGAATCGCTGATGCGGTTGCGCAAGCGCCGCACAGGCCGTATGGTTTCGATCGACGAGGACGTTGAGACCGAAGAAGGCTCAATGCCCCGGGACCTGGCCGATTGGGCTCCTGATCCCGAACAGATGTACGGCCAGTCAGAAATGGCCGAGATTTTACGCAAGACGATCCAGGGCTTGCCTCCGGGCTTCCGCGTGGTCTTCGTCCTGCGGGATGTAGAAGGGCTTTCGACCGAGGAAACGGCCGAAAGTCTGGGTTTGAGTATTCCAGCAGTCAAGTCGCGGCTGTTGCGAGCGCGGCTGCAATTGCGGGAGCGGCTAAGCCGCTACTTCCGCAATCGATCCAAGGATGGTGTGAAGTGACCTGCTCAGAGTTTTTGGCGCAATTGGACGACCTGATAGACAATAACGTAACCGTTCCAGTGCGGGCCGAGCTCGAAGAGCATCTGCGCGGGTGTGAGCATTGTGTTGTCACCCTCAATACCACCCGCAAGACGATTGAGATCTATCGTAAACACGAGATCTACGAGCTACCGAACGAACTCCGCGAACGGCTGCAGAAAGCCATCCTCGCCAAGTGCAAGAAGTGCTAATCAACCTACCTCTGATCTAGAGTTGAGCCTTCAGTCCATGCTGCCGGGTGTGTAGTTGCTGGTCGGCGTTGAACTGCCGCCGCTGTTGCCACCACCGTTCCCGCCGCCATTGCCTCCCGAATCATCGCGGCGGTGCAGCGTCGGGCGATCATCGCCGGTGCTACTCGGATTGTTCGGATCGGGGCTATTGCTCACGCGGCGCAGCGTTGGCTTCTGCCCGTTCTTTCCATCTGTAAGCTTGCGCTTATTCTCGATGCGCGCGAGCCTGATCTTGACATCGTCGAATTCGGATGTCGTGACCAGGTACTCATCGCGAGGCGGAAGGATCTTGGCGATCTCCTCCTGCGAGTGAGCGATACGATCCGGGGTTTGCGGATGGTCGGAGAAGGCTCGCGCTACGGCTCCGGGCTTGTGCTTCTCGAGGTCCTGAATCTTTTCGAAGAAGGTCACAAAGGCCTGCGGATCATAGCCGGCGCGGTACATATACTCGAGGCCGAGATAGTCAGCTTGGGCTTCGAATTCACGCGAGAATTCGAGGAAGGTCAGCGGGATCGCCAGGTTTGCGGCTTCATAGATGCCGTATCCGGCCCAGCCACCAATGAAGATCAACGGGATGGTGCCGAGTTGCGCATAATTGGCTCGGGTCATTTCCCGCGCCGCGTGGTGGGCGCAGACGTGGGCGGTCTCGTGCGCCATCACTCCAGCCAGTTCCGCCTCTTCGTCGGCAGCCAAAACCAGGCCAGAGTTTACATAGAAGTAACCGCCGGGAAGCGCCATTGCATTGATCTCGTCAGAGTCGATGACCTTGATCGTGAACGGCACTTTGCAGTCGGAGTTCTTCACGATGTTCTGCCCGACGCGGTTGATGTACTCAGTCACGACAGGATCGGTAATGAACTTCGTGCTCTTTTCGATCATCGCCGCGTAGGACTTGCCCATCTTGATTTCCGACTCGGTCGAGTACCAGTTGCCCACGCCGCGTCCGCCGATATCACGAGTTCCAACCGAATTGACGTCGTTAATGCTTCCCTTTTTCACGCCCGGCATCGTGCTGTCCCCCGAGCCGCCACTTACTGAAGGTGTGGGTGCCGGAGCAGCAGCAGGGGGAGTTGGGTTGTCCTGATTGGGGTCGGGCGTGTTGCCGCTCGGCTTGGCATCCGGGGCTGGAAGAGGCACGGATCCCGCCGGTTTGCCCGAGTTCGGCTGCTGGGCGGCGGGGCTGGAGGTCGATTGGGGGCTGGAAGAAGAAGCGTCCGGAGGAGTTGTCTGCTGGCTGGTCGACTGGGACAACGCCGCAGCCGGAGCGAGGGCCAAAGCTGCCGCCAGCGCAAGAGCCGCTGGTGTGTGGCGAACTAAACTTTGATTTCGCATAGAAACTCCCCAAATCAGAGACACCCGTCTCTGCTCTATTAGACGTTAGTATGCTCCTTTTAGCTGACGGGCGTCTTCGCCTTTTTGCTGCCACTTCAAAGCATCGCGGCAAGCTGGGAGCCCTACCGCAAGCGATTTCTTGCGTCGGCTTTACCCTGAACAGCGGACGGGCTCGTCCTAAGCGAGCCACGCAGAGTTCACTCTTCGCGCAACAGGATCAGAGGATCGACCGACAGTGCCCTCTGCGCCGGGATCCACGTCGCCACGAGCCCCAAAAGCGCCATTGCCAGCACAACCCCGGCCAGAACCAGGGGATCGCGCGGCGTCGCCCCATAAACGATGTAAGCCAGAATCCGGGAGCCCAGAAGTCCCAGGACCAGTCCAGCCGCCGAACCGAACACCAACAACTTAAGAGCGCGCCCCAACGCAGCCTGCAGCACTTCCTTGCGTTGCGCGCCAAGGGCCACGCGAATCCCCAGCTCACGCAGCCGTTTGCTGACCGAATACGCCGCCATACCGAAGATTCCGGTGAGCGACAGCACTGCTCCCATCAATCCCAGCACGCCGAGAGCAGCGGTTGCGATCCGCGCAGGGAACAGCACAACATCCATCAGTTTTGTCCACGGCTCGATATCAGCCGGCAACCCGGCATCAAGATCCCGGAGTTTGCTTCTGATGGCCGCCATAAGCTGCTGCGGATCGCGCGCAGAACGCACGATCAAGTAGGAATGGCTCGAAGGCGATTGGAGGAAGGAAAGAAACATCGCTGGCTCCTGATTTTCGGTAAGCCTTTGATATTTTCCGTCTTCCACCACGCCCGCAACTTGAACTCGGGTGCCGTCCTGCAGGCGGAAATATTTGCCCACGGTGTTGTCTATCGATCCGAACATGCTGGCTGCGAACTCGCGGTTGACGACAGCGACAGCGGGCGCACCCTTGTCATCGCTCCACGAGATAGAGCGGCCGGCGAGCAGGGCCGTGCCGGCAGCTTTGAAGTAATCCGCCGAGACTTCATAGCGGTATGGCATGGAGGCGGCATTCGCCGGAATCAGGTTGCTGGTTTGCTCCTTGAAAATTCTGACTTTCGAGCCGGCGGTATAAACCAACGGCGGGTAGCCGTTGATAAGCCCCACGCTTTGCACGCCGGGAATGCTCTCCAATGCGTGGATCATGCGCTTTTGCATAACCGGCACCTTTTCACCGCTATAACCAGCCATGACCAGATTTGTGGACGCAGTCGTCGCGTCATGCGGCTCCAATCCGAAATTGCCATGCAGCGATCGCATGAGGCCCCGCACGGCCACCATGGAAGAGGTGACCAGCACGGCGCAGATTGCAATCTGGATGACGAGCAGCGCATCGCGGACCGCCAGCCGGCGCGATGGCCCCGCGCCAGGGCCGGCCTTCACGACTTCATAAGGACTTGTCCTGAGAACCTGCCGGACGGGAAGAATGCTGAAGAGGAGTCCGCTCAGCAGCGCAAGAACCAACGCAACGATATAGACCTTCACATCGGGATTCAGGGGCAGGCGAATCGGAGCACCGGCAAATGGCTGCCACTCACTCAGCCGTCGCAGAAGCGCGATGCTGATAACGAGTCCTAGCGCTCCGCCTGCAAGCGAGATCAGCAAGGCTTCCGTGAACAGATGCCTAACGATGCGGGTGCGGCCTGAACCGAGAGCTAGACGCAGGGCAACCTCCCGGGAACGATCGGCCGCGCGTGCAGCGAACAGGGTCCCAAGGTTGGCGCACGCCGCGAGCAGGATCAGTCCGGCGAGCAGCATGAGTCCGGCCACAAATCCGGCCGCCGGTCCTGCGAAAGAGGTAAGCCCCGGACGCGCCAGGGAAGAGGTCTTGTGGCCGAATTCCTTCGGGTAGGCTTTTTCGAGGTAAGCGGCGACGGAGTTCACATCGGCGATGGCCTGCGCAGGAGTCACTCCTGGCTTCAAATGTCCGAACGCCTCAAAGAGGCCGGCATCGGTCGAACGATTGTTCAATCCGGACTCACCATCAGTGATTTCATCGTTGACGATCGGAACAAAGAAATCGGGAGAAACAAACGAGAGCGTTCCGCGAAAGCCGGGTGGGGCCACGCCGGTAATGGTGAAGGGATGACTGTTAATCCGGATCACCCGGCCCACCACGCTCCGGTCATCCTGAAAATGGCTGTGCCAGTAAGCATGGCTGAGAACGATGTAGGGAGCGCTGTTGGGGCCATGTTCGTCCGAGGCATGGAAGAAATGCCCGAGATAGGGCCGGATTTTCAACACGTCGAAGTAGTTGCCGCTAACGGTGAAGCCCGTCGAGAGAGCAGGATTCTTCCCGGTGTCCAGCCCGACAAACGCGAAGTTGAAGGCAGCAAGGTCTTCGAAGCTGCGATTTCGGTCGCGCAGATCTTTATAGTTGGGATAGGCCTGCCAACCGGAGCCCTCGCCATAGATCGTTCCCCACAGAGTGTCGTACTGGGGAACGTCAAGCGGACGCAGAATCAGTCCGTCCATTACGCCGAAAACTACAGCATTCGCTCCTATAGCCAGTGCCAGAGTGAGGATGGCAGCAATGGCGAATCCGGGAACCTTGCGAAGGGAGCGCAGGCTGAAGCGAACGTCCTGCAGTGATGTTTCGAGAAGGTGGCCGCCGAGACTTTCGTGGGTCGCTTCCCGGTAGTGCTCATAGCCGCCAAATTCGACGCGGGCGCGGCGCTCAGCTTCAGTGCGCGACAGTCCCGAGCGCTCCAAATCGTCGGTGCGCAGCTGAATATGGCTGTGAAGTTCTTCCGCCAGCTCATCCATCGTCTGCTTGCGACGGAAAAATTTCGCACAGAGGGAACGAAGATAGGCGGCGAAATTCATCTCATTCCTCGCGCAGCAGGATCAAAGGATCAACCGCCAGCGCGCGTTGCGCCGGAATCCACATCGCTACCAAGCCCAGCAATGCCATGGCCAGCACAACTCCGGTAAGCACCAGGGGATCGCGCGGTGTCGCTCCATAAACGATGTAAGCGAGAACGCGCGTGCCCAGAAGCCCGAGGATGAGACCCGCGAATGAACCGAAAGTCAGCAATCGGAACGCGCGACCGAGCGCCGCCTGCAGCACCTCCCTCCGCTGCGCACCGAGCGCCACCCGAATTCCCAGCTCGCGTAGTCGCTTGCTGACCGAATATGCCGCCATGCCGAAGATTCCAGTGAGCGACAGCACTGCCCCCATCATGCCCAGAACACCCAGCGCCATCGTCGCAACGCGCGAGGCGAATAATGCGCTGTCGTTCAACTGCTTGTCCCACATTTGAATGGTCACGGGCATTCCGGGGTCCAGTTCGGCGAGCGTGCTCTTGATCGCCGCACCGAGTTGCTGCGGATCGCGCTCGGAGCGCACCACCAGCGTCACTTCGTTCATGTGCGTTCCGCGGATGTAGGGCGATTGCAGTGTGGGCAGAAACATCGCCGGCTGTTGACCCTCCGTGACGGTCGCGTACTTTCCATCTTCGACGATGCCGACAACCTGAATGCGTGTTCCGTCACGCCGCTTGTAATATCCGCCCAGGGCATTTGACATCGAGCCGAATATCTTTGCAGCGAACTCCCGATTCACCACCGCCACGTGGGGCTGGTTCACGTCGTCATGCCAGGTAAAGTCTCTGCCCGCAAGGAAAGCAGTCCGGGCCGCAGCAAAGTAGCCCGGCGAGATGTTGTAGGTCATGACCTCGGCGGCAGCGTTTGACGGCCTCAGGTCCCCAGTCCTGTCAGCAAAGACAAGCGCGCTGTTGGCGCCGAAATAGAGCTGCGGACGGTCAATCGATCCCACCGCGTTTGCTCCGGGGATGTTCTGCACAGCGTCGACCAGGCGCTTTTGCATCGCGGCCATGGTATCGCCGCTATATCCCACAGTAGTGAGTGAGGCGCCGACCAACATCGCGTTTCTCGGCTCGAAACCGAAATTGCTGTGCAGCGAACGGATGAGGCCCCGTACGGCAACCATCGAAGAAGTGACGAGCACGGCGCAGATGGCGATTTGCGCTACCAGCAGCAGGTCGCGTGCCGTGAGCTTCCGCCCCACTCTTCTCAATAATCCTGCCTTCACAACCTCATACGGGTTCGTCCGCAGGATTTGCCTCACGGGAACGGCGCCAAAGAGAAATCCGCTTACAACCGATAAAAGCAGGGCCACTGCATACACCTTCGCGTCCGGATTCACGGGAACGCGCAGCATTGGCGCTGTGCTCGACAGCGGGCGCCAGGCGCTCAGGCCGCGCAGCAAAGCAACGCTGCCCGTTAATCCAAACGCTCCTCCCATCACGGAGATCAGAACTGCCTCGGTAAAGACCTGCCGCAGAATGCGACTGCGGCCCGATCCCA
>Ga0126381_100009696_pt1 | contig 10822 bp, 9 predicted proteins | sample PanSoiMetPlot_28_FD_96465 | JGI IMG/M metagenome (GOLD analysis project Ga0126381, IMG submission 96465) | Tropical forest soil microbial communities from Panama - MetaG Plot_28 | ecosystem: Environmental > Terrestrial > Soil > Tropical forest > Bulk soil | place: Panama | collected 2016-02-17
ACGCGCAACAATTCGACTAAGGATGCCAGGACACCGCCACATGCCAGCATCCGGACCGCGCGCATCGTTTTCACCACCGACTCCGCGTATCGAGGTCGAGGGTCTTGAGCTTTATTACGGCAGTGTACCGGCGGTCCGCGGGGTCAACTTCGAGGTCATGCCCGGTGAACAATTGACGTTGCTCGGACCATCCGGTTGCGGCAAAACCACAACACTGCGCGCCGTCGCTGGGCTCGAACGGCCAACCGCCGGTGAGATTCGAATCGACGGTGTGCCGGTGTTCTCGGCCGGTCGCAAGATCAATATTCCGGCCGAAAAGCGCAGCTTGTCGATGGTGTTCCAGTCCTACGCGATCTGGCCCCACATGACCGTGTTCGACAACGTCGCCTACGGGCTGCGGGTTCGCAAAGCTGGCGCGGCGGAAATCACAGAAAAGGTAGAGCGCGCGCTCGACATGGTGCAGATGCGCGAATTTAGCGCCCGGCGCGCCTCGCAGCTTTCCGGTGGCCAGCAGCAACGTGTGGCGCTGGCGCGCGCCTTCGTATTCCAACCCTCGGTGCTGTTGTTCGACGAGCCGCTGTCGAATCTCGATGCGAAGTTGCGCGCTGATATGCGGATCGAACTTCGCGACCTCCAGCACCGCCTCGGCATCACCTCGCTCTACGTCACCCACGACCTGGAGGAAGCACTGGCGATGTCCGACCGCATCGTCGTGATGCGCGATGGACTTGTCGAACAGACCGGCACACCCGACGAGATCTACAGCCTGCCGCGCAGCGAATTCGTCGCCGACTTCATCGGCTCCGCGAATTTGATTCGTGGGCGTCACCGTCCCGATCTGGACGGCGATGGTCTGACAGCGCTGGAGACCGCGAACGGACAACTCATCTACGGCATGGCTTATGGACGCACGACCCGCCCTGAGATGACCGTCTCGGTGCGCACGGTACACCTGCGGATTTCGCAGGAGCGGCCGGTGGGCGAACGTAACGTATGGCCGGTGAAAATTGAAAAGACGGTCTTCCACGGCGATTTTAGTCAGGTTCATCTGTCCTGGGGGGATCAACGCCTTGTCGCGCGGTGTGCCGCGATGGAACCGATTGCGGCTGGCCTGGACGTCTACATGGCGGTCGAGCCTCGGCGTGTCGTGCTGTTGGGAGCAGAGAACTCTTAGAGATAAGAAAACGCCGCGGCAGTATTGAAGATGGGCGAGGAGGTCAAGGCGCGTTAGACCTGGGTGCTCGGATCCAATACAAATATCCCCTAGCTCGCGCGCAGCAGAGAAAAAATCGAGGACGCCATGATCAAACAGCCTACGAAACGCGATGTGCTCAGAGGTGCCGGGGCGCTTGGCCTCAGTGTCTTCGCAATGAAGGTGGCTGCGGCGCCGGCGGCGGAAGCGGTGACGCCTGCCTTGATTGAGGCGGCGAAAAAGGAAGGGAAGGTCACTTTTTACACGGCGATGGATCTGCAGTTCGCTGAACGTCTCGGCAAGGCGTTCGAAGCGAAGTATCCCGGCATTGCCGCGCGTGTGGAACGATCAGGCGCCGAGCGGGTCTTTACCCGCATCGCCCAGGAATATTCCTCCAACATCCACACCGTCGACGTCGTCAATACGTCCGATCAGGCACACTGCATCATCTGGAAACGTAATGGCTGGCTCGCACCGTACCTGCCCGAAGAAGTCGTGAAGTACTATGACAAGCGCTACTACGACCCCGAGGGGCTGAATGTTACGACACGCATTCTGATCTCTCCGATCGCGTACAATACAAACCTTGTGAAGAAGGAAGATGCGCCGAAGGGCTTCATGGACCTGCTCGATCCGAAATGGAAAGGCAAACTGGTCAAGGCGCATCCGGCCTACAGCGGTACAATCATGAACTCTACCTTCGAGACCGCGCGCGAACTAGGTTGGGACTATTTCGTGAAGCTCGCGGCACAGAATGTCATGCAGGTCCAGTCAGCGACCGATACGCCGAAGAGAATTGCGCTTGGCGAACGCGCGGTCATGGTCGACGGCGCGGGCTACCTTGTCATCCGCAACAAGGAAGCAGGCCAGCCGGTCGACATTGTTTACCCGGAGGAGGGAACGCCTCTTGCCGGCGGTCCAAGTGCGGTCTTCAAGGCCGCTCCCAATCCAAACGCTGCTCGTCTGTTTCAGAGCTGGATGCACTCGCGCGAGGGCCAGCAGTTGATCGTCGATGACGCCCGCCAATATTCGCCGCACTCCCAAACTGTTGAAAAGCCTGGCGTCCGTAAACTCGCCGACATCAAGCTGATGAAGGAGGATCCCGAAGGCGTCCTTGCACAGGCGGATGCCGTCAAAAAGCGGTACGCCGAGATTTTCAAGGTGTAAGGACAACCATGGAATCGTCGTCATATTCTCAGCTGGATGGAGCACCGCTCGAAGCCGGCGGCGGCCGATGCGGCGTATGTCATCGGCACTTTTGAGTACAGCAGTATACAATTATGAATTTTGAAGAGCAGCGGGTATTGATAGCGGGAGGCGGCACAGTCGGCTTGTTATGCGCGTTGCTGCTCGGGCGCCAAGGTCTGTCGGTTCGACTGTTTGACGTCAACGAGAGTCCACAAGCGGATCCACGCGCCGCCACCACCCATCCCGCCACACTCGACCTGCTCGATGACGATGACCTTGCAAGCGAAATGGCACGGGTCGGTCTGGTTGCTCCCATATTTCAGTTTTGGGATCGGCCGAGCGGCGAGAAGATCGCCGAGTTCGATCATGCTGTCTTGAAGGACGACACCCGTCACCCGTTCGTCGTCCAATGCGAGCAATTCAAAACGTCGAAGCTCATTCTTGATCGCCTGCGAAAGATGCCCAATGTCGAAATCCTGTTTGGCCACGAGGTCATCGACGTGGCGCAGACCGAACACTTGATCAGTGTCGACGTCCGCGGTCCTTCCGGCGTCAAGACGCATGCAGGTACGTACCTCATTGGCGCGGACGGCGGGCGCAGCATCGTGCGCAAGCAGAGCGAGATTGCCTTTGACGGCTTCACTTGGGCGGAGCGATTCATTGTACTCACAACGCCCTTCGACTTCGAAGTCTCCCGCGGGTTATGTTACCGCAATTACTTCGCCGACCCAGACGAATGGTGCAATTGTTTCAAGGTATCGGCTGACGGTCCGCCCGGTTTGTGGCGTACAGTCTATCCAGCCGATCCCAACCTATCGGATGTGGATTTGATGAGCGATGCCGCCGTTCAGGCGCGGATGCAAAAATTCTTTCCAGCACCGCGATCCTATGAAATCGTCCACCGAAACCTTTATGTCACCCACCAGCGGGTGGCGGCAACTTTCCGCAAGGGACGCGTGCTACTGGCAGGCGACTCTGCGCACGTCAACAATCCGATTGGAGGCATGGGGTTGAACGGGGGCATTCAAGACGCCTCTAATCTCGTTCAAAAGCTCGTGCCGGTCATGTTTGGTAGTGCGCCCGATAATCTGCTTGACCTCTACAGTTTGCAGCGCCGCACGGTGGCGACGGAATATGTGCAGGAACAGTCAATCGCCAACAAAAAAAGACTGGAGGCGCGTGATCCGGAAACGCGGCGGCGCAATCTGGATGAACTACGGGAAATGGCGGCCGATCGGGTGCGGGCCCGCCAATTCCTGCTCCGCACCTCCATGATTGCGAGCCAACGCCGGGTCGCAGAGATGACGCTGGCCGAGGCTTAATCATGCTGTCTCCTGCTGCCGCGCATGTCCCGCAACCTCGGCCGTTCCTTGCCGCCACCGCGAGATTTGCCTCAAGAGATGACACACCGCGCGCATTCCTCGAGCGCTGCCTTGATGCGGGTGCAGCCTGGGAGCCAAAGATCGGTGCGTTCGTCCACACCAACATTAATGGTGCACGCGCCGCCGCTGACGCGTCCAGCCGTCGCTGGAACGACAGGAAGCCTTTATCGGCGATTGACGGCATACCGATCGGCGTCAAGGACATCATCGAGACCATCGATATGGCCACCGAGATGGGTTCACCATTATTCGAGGGGTGGTACTCCGGGCGCGATGCCGCGGCCGTTGCAGCTTTGCGCGAAGCGGGAGCGGTGATCCTCGGCAAGACGGTAACGACCGAGTTCGCGGCGACTGAGCCACGTGGCACCCGCAATCCGTGGGACCCGGCCCGCACGCCTGGAGGCTCCAGCAGCGGGTCGGCTGCTGCAGTCGCAGCCGGCCTCGTCAGTGCGGCGCTCGGCACGCAGGTCATCGGATCGATTATTAGACCTGCGAGCTACTGCGGTTGCTTTGGTTTCAAGCCGAGTGTCGGCGCTATAAATCGGGGTGGCAGCCACGATTATTTGAGCCAGAGTTGCATGGGCGTCCTAGCCGCAACGATGGAAGACGCGTGGCAAGTTGCTTCCGAAATCGCTGCGCGTGCGGGTGGCGATCCGGGCTATCCGGGCCTCGTCGGTCCACTTCGCGCACCGGTTGCAGCCAAGCCGCGGCGGCTCGTTTTTCTTGAAACGGTGGGCTGGCAGGTCGCATCTGCGGGAGCGAAGCAAGCTCTGCTGGGCGCAATGGACCAACTAACGGATGCCGGTGTTGACATTGTCACACGTCGATCGGATCTCCAGGTCGCCGCTGCGGAGGAGGCGATTTTGGATGCTCGTTCGTTATCGATGCGGATCAATGCCTGGGAGTCGCGCTGGCCCCTCAATACCTATCGTGAGCGAGGAGGGGACAAACTGAGCCGCGCCATGCTCGAGCGCCTCGCGCAGGCGGAAGCGATGAGCCTCGAGCATTATCGCGCCGATGTTGCCGAACGTGCACGCATCAGGGGCCTTTACAACAGCCTAAGCGCGTTGTGCGATGCCTGCATTACGCTGGGGGCGCCGGCCGCCGCGCCAATAGGCCTCGGCTCAACTGGCGATCCGGTGTTCGCCGTGCCGTTCTCGTTGCTCGGCGTACCGGCAATCTCGCTGCCGTTGCTCCAGGAAGAGGGCTTGCCGCTTGGATTTCAGGTGGCTGGATTTGATGGCAAGGATGCCGAGATGTGCGCAGCCGCTGCTTGGATGGAAAAAGTACTTGGTGGTCAAGATGTACGCGGTTGACATGCTGGTATCGAACAAAACTAATGGCGCACGTTTTATTTTGCGCCAAATATCGATTCCACGGATGAGGCGGAACTAGCCATGAGGACGAACGCGAGGAGACGTCGTCGATTATTGACCTTGGCGGCGTTATTGGTGGTGTTCGTCGTTCTTCCCGCGAGCGCGCAAGAATTAAGGCTCTGGCGTCACGGAATCGTCGAGGCCAAGAGTGACGCCGGCATTGTCTTCATGGGTAGCAAAGGTGGCTTCGCCGAGAAACAGGGCTTGCGGATTGAGATTCAGCAATTCAAGGGCGACACTTTGGCCCTGAAGGCGCTGCTCGCCGGTGAGCTCGACAGCTACGAGGGAAACCCCGGATCTCCCATGATTGCTGCTTCGCGTGGCGCCGACCTCAAACTCGTTGGCTGCTATTGGCCTGGCTTGACCTACGCAATCTATTCCAAGCCGGGCATCAACAGCCCGACCGAGTTGAAGGGCAAGACGTTCGCGATTTCGGCGCCCGGCTCGCTGCCCGATCTGCTTGTACGCGCCGTGCTGGCACAGAACAATCTGACAGTGGCTGATGTGAAGTTCACGATCATGGGCAGTGACGCTGATCGTTTTAAGGCATTGGCAGCCGGCATTGTCGATGCTGCTGCGGCGTCGACTGGGCTTGCGCCAGAGGCCGAAAAGAGTGGCATCAAGATGCTCGTTCACGCGATCGATGCGGTTCCGAACTACATCCGTTTCTGCATATATTCGACCAGCAAGACGCTCGCCGCGCGCAACGATGACGCCGTGCGCTTCCTGGCGGCCGAGATCGCGGGATTTCGCTACGCCTTGGCAAACCGAGACCAGACGCTTGCTCTGACGCGCGAAATTACTTTGGCCAAGCCGGACAATCCGCAGCCTGCTTTTATCTATGACGAAATCAAGCGCCTGTCGGCGATTGACCCCGACATGGCGATACCGATGAACAAACTCGTCTGGATGCGTGACTTGCTCGTCACGACCGGCAATCTCACAAAGCCAGTCGACCTTGATGCATTCGTCGATGGGAACATTCGGACGAGAGCGCTGCAGATCGTCAAATAGGAATTTACAATTGTGATGAAGAGGCGACGCCGCGCCATCGTCGCGATTCAGACCCACTCGGCGAACGATATTGAGTGAATCCTGGTCGTGTCGTGAAGCTCGCTGTGCCTGATATGATTTCGAATTCATATTTTCCGGCTATCGCCGCGATCGAACTCGGATTCTTTAAACAAGAGGGCCTGGATGTTGAGCTTGAGCTGATCTTCCCAGTCGATAAAGCGTATGTCGCCTTGCGCGACGGCGCAGTGGATTTCGTTGGTGGATCAGCCCACTCGGCACTCGCCGCTTTTCCGCAATGGAAAGGCGTCAAGTTGCTCTGTGCGCAAGCCCAAGGCATGTACTGGTTTCTGGTCGTGCACAAGGATCGAGGGGCTCACCGCGGCCAACTCGACGTCGTGAAGGGGTGTAACATCGGAGCCGCGCCGTGGGTCGAGATGGGTCTACGTCGACTTCTCATCGAGGCCGGCTTTGATCTCGATCGGGATGGCGTGAAGATCGCACCGGTGCCGGGCGCGATTGGCACCAGCGTCAATTTCGGTCTGACGGCGGCCAAGGCGCTGGAAGATCGCAGGATCGATGGCTTCTGGGCCAACGGAATGGGCGCCGAGGTCGCCGTGCGTCGCGGCGTCGGAACCGTCGTACTCGATGTGCGTCGCGGCGACGGACCGAAGGCTTGCTTCAACTACACAATGGCATCGATCGCGACGAGTGATCGTCTGGTAGAACGTTCGCCCGCCATTGCCGCCGCGGCAGTGCGAGCCATCGTCAAGACGCACGCTGCATTGAAGAAGGACGTTACGCGCGCGACCGAGATTGGACGCAAGCTCTTTCCGCCGGCGGAGGCGGATCTGATTGCCGAGTTGATCCGCCGCGATCTGCCATACTACGACACCACGATTTCCCGCGAATTCTTTGTCGGCATGAACCGATTCGCCCGGCAAGTCGGTATATTGTCTGACGATGTGCCATACGAAAAAGTCGTAGCAATGTCGGGCTAAACCACTCGACTAAAGAATTCGTCTCACCGATACTGCGACGGCGATGTCCTCTCGCTTTCAGCTTTGCAGGTGTATTCCGGATGTATCGGCTCATGGTCGCCGACGTAGATTCGCCATCGTACTTCGTGGCAACTGCTGCGGTGGATCTTGGATTCTTCAAGGGGGAAGGAATCGATATCGAGTTTGAGCCGGTGTACGGGGCTAGAAGCGGACCGGAGCGTCTGCGAGAGGGGACTTTGCATTTCTTTGGTGGTCCGGCTTACGCCGCGACCCGAGCCTTCCCGGCCTGGAAGGGTGCCAAGCTCCTGTGCGCGCTGTCCCAATACTCCTACTGGTTCATGGCCGTTCGCGCGGATCTCGACGTCAAACGAGGCGATATCAACGCAGTGAAAGGGCTGCGGATTTCATCGTCGATGGCATTCCCCAATATGGCTCTGAGACACATGTTAGCCGAATCCGGCATTGATCTTGAGCGAGACAATGTTCGGATTGTTCCGAGTCCGTCTACGAGCAAGAACGAACAGTGGAGGGGACGTGACGGCGTCGATGCGCTTGAGCAGGGAATTGCAGATGCCTATTGGGGTAACGGCATGCGGGTGTCAATCGGTGAGAAGCTTGGCGTCGCAAAACTCCACCTTGATCTTCGCCGGGGCGACGGCCCGCCGGGAGCACGCTGGTATAACTTCGCAGCGCTGACAACGACCGAGCGCTTGATCAACGAGCAGCCGCACATTGCAGCCGGCGCAGTACGCGCAATCGTAAAAACTCAGAAGGCGCTCAAAGCAGATCATTCGCTTGCCACCCAAGTCGGGAACCGCCTATTCCCGCCGAGCGAGGCTTCGCTGATTGCCGGCTTAGTCATGCGAGATGCGCCTTTCTACGACGCAAGCATCTCGCCGGAAGCGATCGACGGCTTGAATAAATTCGCTCTGGCCAATGGACTGATCTCGGAGCCGGTCCCGTACGACCGGCTGGTAGCCTCACAGTTTCGTCAACTTTGGAACGGGTAAACCATTGCCCGTTTGTACAAGTCGAAAGTCCCTGGTCGCGAACGTTTCTCCCAGCGAATTCTTGTACTAAACCCGCGATTTTCGTCGGGCGCCGTCAAGTTCACCGAAAATCTCTTGGTTGTGCTGGCCGAGCGTGGGCGGCGCCGTATCGATGCGCGGGCCGCCGTGGGCGAAGGTGAATGCTGCGAGCGGTACGCCGAACTCGCCTTCAATTCCGGCAATTTTAGTGTGACGATGAACGACGCGGCGACTCGCGATTTGCGGGTCGGCCAGCGCTTCTCCCAGCGTCCGTACGCGCGCGGCTGGCACATGGCGCGCTTGCAAAAACTCCTCCCATTCGTCGGCGGTTCGCGTCAGCATGATTTCCGCCAGTGTTGCGATCTCACGGTCGTGGTCGGCATCGCGTTCGTCGTTCGTCTGCTTAATCATGTCTGGGCGTTCCAGCAACGTCCATAAGCGGCGCTGTTGGCGCAGGTTGCTGGCGCCCAACATGACGAGTCCACTCTTCGTGGCGAAGGCGCCGTTGGTTGCGTGAGGATGTCGGTTGCCATGGGGCTTGGGGTGCACGCCGTTGCGCAGATAACCCGTTAGGTGCGAGCTCATCAGGATCATCGCCACGTCGAGCATCGCCATGTCGATATATTGACCTTTGCCGGTACGCTCGCGCTGAAACAACGCCGCCGACAGAGCAAACGCTCCGGTCATGCCGGTAGCGTAGTCAACAGCTGGTGAGCCGAACTTGATCGGGTTTACCTCTTCGGTTCCGGTCATCGCCATGATGCCTGAGCTGGCTTGGATCACATGATCATAGGCCGTTTGCTGGCCACGCGGCCCGCTCTGCCCGAACGCTGAAAAAGAGGCGTAAATCAATCGCGGATTGATCGCTGCCAACGCCTTATATCCAAGACCCAAAGCCTCAAACGCGCCAGGGCGGTAGTTCTCGACGAACACGTCGGCGGTGGCGACCAGCATTTTGAGAGTCTCGCGAGCTTTTTCCTGTTTCAGATCGAGCGTGATCGAGCGCTTGTTGGAGCCTTGCGTTAAAAACGCGGTGCCCATGTTGCGTCGGTTCAGGTCCTTATCGGTACCTGCCCCGCGACTCTGATCCGGGTCGTCTGGATGCTCGACTTTTATGACATCGGCGCCCAACACCGCCAGTTGATAAGCGGCAAACGGCCCCGCCAGAACGTGCGTGACATCGATCACCCGAATGCCCTCGAACGGTCGCGTCATCGCGCCCTCCTTCAGTTTGCGTCTCATCGCCAGCGCCATTCAACGATCTACTGGTTCAAACCCGTTGGCTTGGAAGACCGGAACGGCCGATGGCTCCGTCAAAGAATTGACAAATGTCTTGGCGGCTTCCAGCTCTTTGCAAGCGCTGCCGATACCAGCCGAAAAAGTCGTGTAAAGCTGCAGTTCAATCGGCAAGGGGCCGACAAAATCCACGCCCGCTACAGGCAAAAGTTCGGGAATCTGTTGCACTGCTATTTCCGCTTCACCGTTCGCGACAAGCTCGGCAATGCGGCCACTGCCGCCTAACTTAATCTTGCCGCGGACTTCATGAGCAATGCCGAGCCGCTCGAGCAGCGCTTCGAAATAAAGGCCACTGGTGCCATCTTTGGATCGCACGATCGACGCCGCTGCGAGCACGGCGTGTTTGAAGCCTTCGGTTGTCCCGATGCTGGGCTTGGGTGCGCCCTTACGCACGGCCATGCCCAATCCTGAACACCCAATATCGACACGGCTGTCCGACAAGATTGCGCCCTGCATAGCCAAATCGTCAATCACCGGCCTCGTTACGATCGCGACATCGAACGCAGTGCCGTCGTCAATTTGGCGCTTGATGACTTTGGCTGGTTCGTACGCAACAGATAGCCCATAGCCGCTCGTGCGCTTGAATGGGGAGCCGAGACCGCTCAATACTTCCATAACCGCGTGCGTGCTCAACACTTTAATTTCGACCACGTTCACAGCGTACTCCGGCTCACACACAAGGTTATGCTATGATTTGGCATGACCTCAAGGATAGGCTGGGGCCATGACATTGAAGAGGCGCGAGTTCATCACAATAATTGCGGGTGCGGCGGCAAGCTGGCCGCGGGCGGTCGGCGCGCAACGGGCGCCATTCGACTATCCGACGCGTCCGATTACACTAATCGTTCCCTATGCGGCCGGCGGAGGCAATGACGTCTTGGCACGCGGTATCGCCGAGCCCATGAGCAAGATCCTTGGCCAGCGGATCGTGATCGAGAATCGCGGCGGCGCTGGTGGATCGATCGGTACACGTCAGGTCGCAACTGCCGCGGACGACGGCTATACGCTCGGACTTGGTGGTACGGGAACCCTCGCCATCGATCCGACACTTTATCCAAACGCCGGCTACGATCCGCGCAAGGACTTCGCGCCAGTTGGGCTCATCGCTACCAGTCCGCTGATCATATTGGTGAACCCTTCGCTGCCTGCGCACAACGTGCAGGAGTTGATTGCGCTCGCCAAGACGCAGCCTGGCAAGCTCAGCTATGCGTCGGCCGGAACGGGTAGCGGTATTCACCTTGCTACAGTTCTTTTTGCTTCCGCGGCCGGCATTGAGCTCACGCATGTTCCTTACAGAGGGACCGGGCCTGCACTCACTGATCTGCTCGGCGGCCATGTGGAAGTTTAT
>Ga0126381_100009697_pt1 | contig 10822 bp, 11 predicted proteins | sample PanSoiMetPlot_28_FD_96465 | JGI IMG/M metagenome (GOLD analysis project Ga0126381, IMG submission 96465) | Tropical forest soil microbial communities from Panama - MetaG Plot_28 | ecosystem: Environmental > Terrestrial > Soil > Tropical forest > Bulk soil | place: Panama | collected 2016-02-17
ACCGCCAGCCTGGGGTCGGGCACGGTCAGGAACCGCTCCGCCGCCAGGTCCAGATACGGCGCCAGCCGCGGATCCGCCCGCAGCTCCGCCACCGCCCGCTTGTCCCCGCCGAGGACGACCGCGTCCAGCCCCAGCCCGTGCGGCCCCTGCTGCTCCTGCGACCCGCGCGGCCCACCCGGCCGCTGCGGCGAGTGCGGCCCACTCGGCCGCCTCTTGCTGTTATCAGGAATGGGAGCTGCCTGGAGTTCCGCCCAGCGCCCGAACACTCCTGCCGCCGCGTCGGCGGCGGCCTGCAGTGCTTCCGCAGCCTGCTTCTCCCTGCGTCGGGCGAACCTGTGCTGCGACCAGCCGCCGGCCGCGCTGCGGCCGTGCACTGGCCGCGCGCCGGCCTTTGACTCGGCTAGCTGGGGCGGCGACCCGGTGAAGACGCCGGCCGCGTAGCCGCCGAGCCGTACGAGCAGCACACCCACGGCCCGCGGCGCCAGGGCGTGCGCGGCGACGGCCTCGGCGCTCGCTGCCGGATCCGCGCTGACGGCATCATCGGTCAGCTCCGGGACTGGCGGGAACGGCGGGTGGCATTCGGCGACCGCGCCGTCCAGTGCGGTGTAAATCACATTCTCGCCGGACAGCGCCACCGTCAGGGCGGTGTCCGGCGCGGCGCCCCCGTGCCGCTCGGCAAAAGAGGCAATCCATCCGGGGAAGCGCGCCGGGGAAACTTCCAGCCACCTGCCGGCGCTACCTGTGATTTCCTTCACTACGTACTGCCTCATCGTGTTTACTATCCGTACAACGGCGCCCTGCCCCCGCGTCCGACGTCCACCATCCGACGAGGAAGACCCCGATGCGCCCGATCGATCCCGCTGACGAGCCAGGGGCCGGCGGCATGCCCGCGCAGCCCGTTTCTCCCGCCGCCGACGTTCTTCCCGCCCAGGCCATGGCCAACGGCGGGACTTTCGTGCGACCCGGCGCCGTTGCCTGGGGCGGGACCAGGGCCGCACCCGATGGAGCGTACTCCTCTTGCGAGGCGGTCGAACAGGTGCTCACGGCGGTCATCAAGGACCCCGACCGGATGGACGACCTGCTCGACGAGCTGACTCGGGCGCGCCTGTGGGTGCCGCTCCCCGCGGGACCGCGGCCGGTCACCGACGGCTCAGCTGTCGCGCTGCCGACGGTCATGTATCTGGGCGCGGAATTCGTGCCGTGCTTCACGTCGATCCAGCGACTGGCCGGCTGGTCACGCTCGGCGATGGCGGAGCATGCCGGTGACGCGGCCCGGGTCGCGGGCGCGGTCCCCCGCCAGCCGACCCGCAGCCACGCGGCCGGCCAGCACCGGATGGGCGAGTACACCGTCGGCGACGTGGAGCGTCCGTGGCAGCGTGCCAGCGCGACCCGCGTGGTATCGCACATCGTTGTGCCGGCCATCGCGCTCGCCAGGAACCTGCCCGGCGGGCTTGGCATCGCGCTCAACCCCGGCGCCGAGGCGAGCGTGCCGATCTACCCAGAAGGCGTCGCCGACCTGGCCGGCCTCACGATCCACGTCGGTCATCCGCCCGCCGAGCCGGAGGCGCTGCTGCGCGAGGTCCGCAGCGGCCTGCACGCGCTGCCGTCGGTGCGGCACGCCGCCCGCGCGTGGCTGTCGGTACCCGGACAGGGCGAGGGCCTGATCATCTCGGTCACCCTCGACGACCCGGCGAGCGAGCCGGCGCACGAGGCGGTCGTCGGCACGATCGAGCGCGCGGCCGCTGCGGTTCCGCAGCAGGCCTGGTTCCCGATCGACGTCACCTTCCCCGGCGAAGCCGAACCCGACGTCGTGGACGACTGGGTAGCCAAGAACACGGTCCCCTTCTACACCAGGGACTAATCCCAGTACCGGTCCCCCGACGGCACATGAATGACCTGCGCGGGGTTCTCCGGAGCTTAGATGTTGAAGCCGAGGGCGCGGAGTTGCTCGCGGCCATCTTCTGTGATGTTTTCCGGGCCCCATGGGGGCATCCAGACCCAGTTGATGCGGAAGTCGGAGACCACGCCGTCCAGGGCCTCCCGGGCCTGGTCCTCGATCACGTCGGTGAGCGGGCACGCGGCGCTGGTCAGCGTCATGTCCAGGGTGGCCACCTTGTCGGCGTCGACGTCCACGCCGTAGACGAGGCCGAGGTCGACGACGTTGATGCCGAGCTCGGGGTCGACGACGTCGCGCAATGCCTCCAGGACGTCCTCCTGCTCCTGGGTAAGTTCGGGTGCGTTCTCGGTCATGACTGGCCTCCGTCAGTGTCACCGGCGAGCGCCCGCGCGGTCGCGTCCTTCCACGCCATCCAGCCGAGCAGGGCGCACTTGATCCGGGCCGGGTACTTGGACACGCCCGCGAACGCGACGGCGTCTTCGAGTACGTCCTCGTCGGGTTCGGACGCTGGCGCCTGACCCTTGGACTGCATCAGCGCCAGGAAGGCGTCGCTGATCTTCATCGCCTCGGCGACCGGCTTGCCGATCACGAGGTCAGACATCACCGACGCGCTGGCCTGGCTGATCGAGCAGCCCAGCGAGTCATAGGAGACGTCCTCGACCACCAGCTCGCCGCCGACGTCCTTGAGCGCGACCCGCAGCGTCACCTCGTCGCCGCACGTCGGGTTGACGTGGTACACCTGGGTGTCGTACGGGTCCCGCAGGCCCTTGTGGTGCGGGTTCCGGTAGTGGTCCAGGATGATCTCCTGGTACATCGACTCAAGCTGCATAACGCTGTCCTAGAACGCGTCGCGGCGATGCGATGTTCCGCTGGGTGCGTGGGGCCGGGACGGGCGAGGCGTGGGTGCTGGTCATCTCAGACGCCGAAGAACTGCTTGGCATGGCGGATCCCGGCGACGAGGGCGTCTACCTCCGCGGCGGTGTTGTAGAGGTAGAACGAGGCGCGGGTGCTCGCCTGGACGCCAAGCGCCCGGTGCAGCGGCCAGGCGCAGTGATGGCCCGCACGCACCGCGATACCGCGGTCGTCGAGTACCTGGCTGAGGTCGTGGGGGTGGATGCCGTCCAGTTCGAACGAGATGGCGCTGCCCCGGTTCTCGGGGGTCGGCGGACCGAGGATGCGAAGTCCCTCGATGTCAGCCAGCGCCGGCAGGGCCTTGCGGAGCAGCTCCTGCTCGTGCGCCCGAATGGCGTCCGGCCCCACCTCGGTGAGGTAGTCGATCGCCGCGCCAAGGCCGACCGCCTGCGCGATCGGCATCGTGCCGGCCTCGAACTTGTGCGGCGGCGGCGCGAACGTCGTCCGGTCCATCCAGACGCTCTCGATCATCTCGCCGCCACCGAGGAACGGCGGCATCTCCTCGAGCAGGGCGCGCCGCGCCCACAGCACGCCGATCCCGGTGGGACCGCACATCTTGTGGCTGGTGAAGCCGACGAAGTCGGCGCCGAGCTCGCGCACGTCCACCCGGCCATGCGGCACCGACTGCGCGGCGTCGGCCAGCACGAGGGCGCCGACCGCGTGGGCGCGGTCGGCGATCTCCGCCACCGGGTTGATAGTGCCAAGCACGTTGGACTGGTGGGCCAGCGCGACCAGCCGGGTCCGCGGGTTGATGAGCTCGTCGGCCTGGGACATGTCCAGGCGGCCGTCCTCGGTCACGCTGAACCAGCGCAGCCTGGCGCCGGTCCGCTGGCACAGCAGCTGCCACGGGACCAGGTTCGAGTGGTGCTCCATCTCGGTGATGACGATCTCGTCGCCTTCGCGAAGCGCCAGGGGCCCAGCCAGCGCGGTCGCGTTGCTGAGCGAGTACGCGACGAGGTTGATGGCCTCGGAGACGTTCTTGGTAAAGATCACCTCGGTCTCGTCGGCGGTGCTGATGAACCGCGCCACCTTGAGCCGGGCGCCCTCGTAGGCCTCGGTCGCCTCTTCGCCGAGCTCGTGCGTGGCCCGGTGAATGTTCGCGTTGTGCCGCTCGTAGAACTCCGTCAGCGTGTCGATCACCTGGCGCGGCTTCTGCGAGGTGTTGGCGCTGTCCAGGTAGACCAGCGGCTGTCCGCCCCGGACGGTCCGGTCCAGGATGGGGAAGTCCTTGCGGATGCGCCCGACGTCAAAGGTCATGCAGTCGCCCCCGTTCCGGTAAAGCGCTCGTAGCCCTCGTTCTCCAGGATCTCGGCGAGCTCGGGGCCGCCCTCTTCGACGATCCGGCCGCCGACGAAGACGTGCACGAAGTCCGGCCGCACATAGCGCAGGATCCGGGTGTAATGGGTGATCAGCAGCACGCCGTGGCCGGGCCTGGCCCGGAACTGGTTGATGCCCTCGGCGACGACCTTCAGCGCGTCCACGTCGAGACCGGAGTCGGTCTCGTCGAGCACCGCGATCTTCGGGTGGAGCAGCTCGAGCTGCAAGATCTCGTGGCGCTTCTTCTCGCCGCCGGAGAAGCCCTCGTTCAGGCTGCGCTCGGCGAACTTGGAGTCGATGGCGAGGTCGCTCATGGCGCCGCGCATCTCCTTCATGAAATCGCGCAGCTTGGGCGCCTCGCCGCGGACCGCGGTCACCGCGGTGCGCAGGAAGTTGGACACCGACACGCCCGGCACCTCAACCGGGTACTGCATCGCGAGGAACAGCCCGGCGCGGGCGCGGGCGTCCACGCTCATCGCGAGCACGTCCTCGCCGTCAAGGGTGACGCTGCCGCCGGTGACGATGTACTTGGGGTGCCCGGCGATCGCGTAGGCCAGGGTGGACTTGCCTGAGCCGTTCGGTCCCATGATGGCGTGCGTCTGCCCGTCGGCCACCGTCAAGTTGACGCCGCGCAGGATCTCGCGCAATGTCCCGTCGGACTCGGCGACGGAGACGTGCAGGTCGCGGATCTCAAGGGTGGACACTTATGACTCCTCAATAGCGACGAGGACATCGTCGTCCTCGATCTTCACGGGGTAGACGGGCACCGGCTCGGTCGCGGGCAGGCCGGTCGGCTTGCCGCTGCGCAGGTCGAAGCGGGACCCGTGCAGCCAGCACTCGATCGTGCAGCCGTCGATCTCGCCCTCGGACAGCGGGACCTCGGCGTGCGAGCACACGTCGCGGATGGCGAACACCTCGCCCCTGGTCCGGACGATCGCGACGGGCTCGCCGGCCACCTCAACACCGAGCGCCTCGCCGTCAGGGACGTCGGAGAGGGCACAGGCCCGCAAGTACTTGGTCATCCGAGCTCCTGCTCGATTTCCTCGGCGATGCGCTGCTCGAGCTCGGGGACGCCGATCCTGGCGATCAGCTCGCCGAAGAACCCGCGGATCACCAGGCGGCGGGCCTCGTCCAGCGGAATGCCGCGAGCCTGCAGGTAGAACAGGTGCTCGTCGTCCAGCCTGCCGTTGGCGCTAGCGTGCCCGGCGCCGATCACCTCGCCGGTAAGGATCTCCAGGTTCGGCACCGAGTCGGCGTGTGCCCCGTCGGTGAGCACCAGGTTCCTGTTGTACTCGTAGGTGTCGGTGCCGGTGGCCGCCGGGTGGATCAGCACGTCGCCGATCCACACAGTGTGCGCGCCGTCGCCGCGCAGCGCGCCCTTGTAGGTGACCCGGCTGCGGCAGTTCGGCTCGTCGTGGTCGACGAACAGCCGGTGCTCGAGGTGCTGCCCAGCGTCGGCGAAGCACAGGCCGTAGAGTTCGGCGTCGCCGCCGGGGCCGGCGTAGCGGACCGTCGGGGACAGCCGCACCAGCGAGCCGCCGAGCGTGACCGCGAAGTGCTTCAGGCGCGCGTCCCGGCCGAGGGTCGCCAGGTGGTGCGAGACCTGCACCGCGTCGTCGTCCCAGTCGGCGATGGACACCACGGTGAGGTTGCCGCCATCGGCGACGCTGATCTGCACGTTGTCGGCGTAGGTGGCGGTCCCCCGCTGGTCGATGACCACGACGGCGCGGCCGTAGGGCTGCACGTCGATGACCAGGTGCCCGGCGGTCGCGGCGGCGGCGTCAGTGCCCGTCACCCGGATGTACGTCGGGGCGGACGCCGTCGCCTCCTTCGGCACGGTTACGACCGTGGCGCCGCCGGCTGCGGCGAATGCCCGCGCGCTTACCCGGTCGGCCGGAACAAACGCGCTGTCCGCAGTCAGCCGCGCTCGTTCGGAGTAAAAATCCACTGACACTTCGGGGGCGGGGTCGGCTTCCACCGTCACCCCCGCGGACCCCAGGGGGGCGTCGCTGTGCAAGCCGCGCAGGCGGCGCAGCGGGGTGAAGCGCCACTCCTCCTCGCGGCCGGAAGGCACGGCGAAATCCGCCGGGTCCTGCCCCGTCACCGAGTGCAGGCCCGTGACCGTGGCTGACATCAGCCGACCGCCCCCTCCATCTGCAGCTCGATCAGCCGATTGAGTTCGAGCGCGTATTCCATCGGCAGCTCGCGGGCGATCGGCTCGACGAAACCGCGCACGATCATTGCCATCGCCTCGTCCTCGGACAGACCGCGGCTCATCAGGTAGAAGAGCTGGTCCGCGGAGATCTTCGAAACCGTAGCCTCGTGCCCCATCTCCACGTCGTCCTCGCGGATGTCGTTGTACGGGTAGGTGTCGGATCGGCTGATCGTGTCCACGAGCAGCGCGTCGCACTTGACCGTGGACTTGGAGTGCGCGGCGCCTTCCTGCACGTTGACCAGGCCGCGGTAGGAGGTCCGGCCGCCGGCCCGCGCCACGGACTTGGAGACGATCGTGGAGCTGGTGTTCGGCGCGCAGTGCACCATCTTCGCGCCCGCGTCCTGGTGCTGGCCGGCGCCGGCGAACGCCACGGACAGCGTCTCGCCCTTCGCGTGCTCGCCCATCAGGTAAACCGCCGGGTACTTCATCGTCACCTTGGAGCCGATGTTGCCGTCGATCCACTCCATGGTGGCGCCCTGCTGCGCGACCGCGCGCTTGGTCACCAGGTTGTACACGTTGTTCGACCAGTTCTGGATCGTCGTGTACCGGCAGCGGGCGTCCTTCTTCACGATGATCTCGACCACCGCGGAGTGCAGGCTGTCGCTCTTGTAGATCGGCGCGGTGCAGCCCTCGACGTAGTGCACGTACGCGCCCTCGTCGACGATGATCAGGGTCCGCTCGAACTGACCCATGTTCTCGGTGTTGATCCGGAAGTAGGCCTGCAGCGGGATCTCGACGTGCACGCCCTTCGGCACGTAGATGAACGAACCACCGGACCAGACCGCCGTGTTCAGCGCCGCGAACTTGTTGTCCCCGGCGGGGATGACTGTGCCGTAGTACTCCCGGAACAGGTCCGGGTGCTCCTTCAGCGCGGTGTCGGTGTCGAGGAAGATGACGCCCTTTTCCGCAAGGTCCTCGCGGATCTTGTGGTAGACGACCTCGGACTCGTACTGCGCCGCGACACCGGCGATCAGCCGCTGCTTCTCCGCCTCGGGGATGCCCAGCTTGTCGTAGGTGTTCTTGATGTCCGCGGGCAGCTCGTCCCAGCTCGCGGCCTGCTTCTCGGTCGACCGGACGAAGTACTTGATGTTGTCGAAGTCGATGCCGGACAGGTCGGAGCCCCAGTTCGGCATCGGCTTGCGCTGGAAGTACTTCAGGCCCTTCAGCCGCAGCTCAAGCATCCACTCGGGCTCGTTCTTGAGCCTGGAGATGTCGCGCACCACCTCGTCGGACAGTCCCCGACGTGCGGACGCGCCGGCTACGTCGGGGTCGGCCCAGCCGAACTTGTACGTGCCCAGCCCTTCGAGCTGGTCATTCGTGGTGGTCGTCATATGGAGAGCCCTCCGGACTCCGTAGTGTCGTTATCCGTTTTCGTGCCCGTGCCGCGCGGGTCGGTGCACGTGACGTGCGTCGTGCAGATCCCGTCGCCATGCGCGATGGTCGCCAGCCGCTGCACGGGGGTGCCGAGCAGCCGGCCGAACGCTTCCGTCTCCGCCTCGCACAGCTGCGGGAACTCGGCCGCGACGTGCGCGACCGGGCAGTGGTGCTGGCAGATCTGCTCGCCAGCAAGTCCTCTCGGGCCGATCGCCGGCGCCGGTCCCGCCGACGCGGCGTACCCGTCGGCGGACAGCGCTTCCGCCAGCGCCTGCACCTTCGCCGGCAAGTCACCGGTCACGATCGACGCGTAGCGCCGCTCAAGCTCGGACAACTGCCGCCGGGCGAAGTCCGTGACGGCCTGCTGCCCCAGCCGCTCGGCGACAAACCGCAGTGCGCTGGTCGCCAGGTCGTCGTAGGCGTGCTCGAAAGCGCTGCGCCCAGCGTCGGTGATGACGAAGAGCTTGGCCGGACGCCCACGGCCGCGGTTGCCGTAGGTGCGGGCGGTGCGGGTCTCGATCATGCCCTCGGCGATGAGGTTGTCCAGGTGCCGTCGTATAGCCGCGGGAGTCAGTCCCAGCCTGCCGCCCAGCGTCGCGGCGGTCGACGGGCCGAGTTCGAGGATCAGCCTGGCGACCTGGCCGCGGGTGCCGCGCTCGCTGCCGTGATGTGTCCCGTGTAGTGCAGCGTTCGCCGGGGACGCGGAATTCCCGGCGTCGCGGGCGGCGACGCCAGGCACGTCAGGTGTCCCGGCAGTTTTCACAACATCAGTGTGCCGTAAATGGGAAAGGCCTCGCAAGTTTTTCTCAACATCGACGTGACGTAAATCACGTCCGCATGGAGGGCCGCGGCATGCGGGCGTGCGGATGGCCGCTGCAGGGAATTACGACGGACATGGGAAGCCCGGCCGAGGAGTTCACCGCCCCCACCATCACCGCTGATGATCATCTGCGCGGTCTGGCGGACGCGCCGGTCACGGTCCTTGAGTACGGCGACTATGAGTGCCCGTACTGCCGAGGAGCGGCACGCGACGTCCATGAGCTGCTCGGCCGCTATCCGGACGCCGTCCGGTTCGTGTTCAGGAACTTCCCCATCCCGCAGCTGCACCCGCACGCGAAGCAGGCGGCCGAGGCTGCGGAGGCGGCTAGCGCCCAGGGCAAGTTCTGGGACATGTACGAATTGCTGCTGCGCCCCTCCGCCCGCCTGGACCTTGATTCGCTTGTCGGCTACGCCGAGAAACTGGACCTGGACACCCGCCGGTTCATCAACGAGGTCACTGGCAACGTCTACATCGCCCGCATCGAAAGCGACGTGGCCGAGGGCATTCGTAACGGGGTCAATTCGACGCCGAAGTTCTACGTCCAGGGCGTCCGTGTGGACGGCCATCTCCCACTTGAAGGACTCGTGGATGCGGTCCGGACGGCTGTCAACGGCCGGTTAGTCGCGGCCTCGGCCGGGTTCCGACCGGGGATCACCCGGCGCGGGTGGCGCCACCGCTCAGCCTGGCGCGGTATCCGGCCCAGAAGGTTAGCGCGCAGGTCAGCGTGGCGGCTCGATGTAGCGCCGCTCCTCGTAGACCTGAGCCGCCTGCTGGTTGCGGCGCCGCATGAGCGCGACCACGATGCTCGCGATCAGTCCGACGCCGCCGCCGATCATGAAGATCACTCCTACGATCTGCAGGTCCACCCAGTTGCCTGTCCAGGTGACGGCGAAGCGCAGGATCGCGCCGACGATGACGAGGAAGGCACTGATGCCAACGCCCACGGTCGCCGACCTCCTTCTGTTGTGCTCTGCGGTCTATTCACTCGCGGCGGCGGCTTCGCCGCCTCACCCCCGGTGGGGGAAACTGCCGCGGAGCTCGCCGCTCAGCTGACGCCTGCAGTTCCGATGACGCCGCTCACGCCGAGGGCGCCGTTGACGACGAGGATGACGCCACAGGCGCCGAGGGCGTAGATGCCCAGCCGCTTGCCGTGGGTGCTGATCCAGTCGTTGAGGGCCTTCAGCCGCAGGGTCGTGGCGCCTGGGGCGGCCAGGTAGAACAGCAGCGGCAGCCACACGACCATGCAGGTGAGCAGGATGATAATGAAGAGTGTCAGCGCGGTGATCGTGACGCCTGCCTCTGAGGTCGCGACCACCTGGACCGCGGCGATGAACGTCGCCGACGGCGCGAAGAGGAGCACCCCGGCCCCGAAACCGGTCCGCGCGTTCGGCATGGAGATGAGCTTGGACATCAGCCCCTGGCGCGGCTGCGCTGGATCTGGCGGTGGGCGCTTGCGCTTGAGGAGGAAGAGGGCACCGGCCAGCGCGAGAATGCCCAGCGCGAGCCGGAAGTCGTAGCGCGCAAGGTGGTTCTGCGACAGGTTCAGGCCGGTGGTCCGCAGCACATAGAGCACCACGATCGACATCGTCACGGTCATCACGAAGGCGCCGAGCACGTAGGCAAACGCCGTCAGTCGCGGGTTGGCCGAACCAAGGAAAACCGCCATCACGATCAGCGCCGTCGGCGAGATGGCCGCGAGAGCGGCGAACCCGGCCGCCTGGGCGATCATCGCGTCATCCGCCGCGGGCGCGGTTCATCGCTGTGGCGCCGCTTGCCGGCCTGCCGGCCGGCCGCCGAGCAGCTCGATAAGGCCGAGCAGCACCAGCAGCAGCACCACCAGCCAGATCACGACCGCCGCGGTCGGATGGCCCCAGAAGACGAAGATCACGCCGACCAGTGCGATCGCGCCGACGCGCAACCCGGCCTTGTGCGCGCCGATCCACTCGCCAACCGGGCCGGTCCGCACGCCGGCTCGCTCACCGCGGGCGCGCAGCCAGTCGATGCCGGACACCACACCCTTCCGAATGCGGACGGCGGTGACCGAAGGGCCGGCAAGGAACGCGCCGGCCGCGATGACCAGGCCGACCACGAGGAGCACGCGCAGCCCTTGCCTGATAAATCGGATCAGGGTGTCGTAGAGCGCCCCCGCCGCATCGTGCGAGACGTTCGCCGGGATGCTGTTCAGGTACGCGCTACGGAAGATCGTCAGCGCGATGCCGAGCACCAGCATCGACGCGGCCAGGCCGAGCGCCGCGCCGATTAGCGCGCGCCGGTGCCGCCTGGCCAC
>Ga0126381_100009698_pt1 | contig 10822 bp, 9 predicted proteins | sample PanSoiMetPlot_28_FD_96465 | JGI IMG/M metagenome (GOLD analysis project Ga0126381, IMG submission 96465) | Tropical forest soil microbial communities from Panama - MetaG Plot_28 | ecosystem: Environmental > Terrestrial > Soil > Tropical forest > Bulk soil | place: Panama | collected 2016-02-17
GAACAAAGCCAGCTTCCGACGGCGTTCCGCGAGAGGTGTCAAAAATACATCCCCTGCGAACTCGTGCCGGAAGCACCGTGGAACGAGGTGGTGATCGAGGATGACGAAGTCGATCTATACAAACTTCCGATTCCGCTGCAGTTCTCGGTGGATGGTGCTCCTTACATTACCGCCGGTCAGATTTCGGCGCGCGATCCGGTGACCGGGGTCGACACGACCGGGTTCCACCGTTTGATGCTCAAAGGGAAGAACCGGCTCGGCGTGTCGCTGCACTCGCGTCGGCGGATGTACGAGTTTCACCGACGAGCGGAGGAGCGTGGCCAAGCATTACCAGCCGTGATCACGATCGGCACGCATCCTCTGCACTACATGGGTTCGATGGTGTACGCCTATCCACCGAACGTGCGGAAATTCGAGATCATTGGCGGTCTTTTCGGCGAACCGTATCGGCTCGCCCGCAGTGGAATCGATGACTTAGAGATCCCAGCCGGCGCTGAGATCGTGATCGAGGGTGAGATTCTTGCCGGTGTACACGAGCCAGAAGGCCCGTTCGGAGAATTCACCGGCTACGCATCCTATCGCAGCACACAAAATGTTTTCGTCGCCAAGCGCATCCGGATGCGCGCCGACGCTATGTATCAAAGCGTCACGTCGGGCATGTCCAAAGATCATATCCTTGTGTCCTGCGTCACACGCGAGGGGGAGATCCTGAATGCTTTGCGGCGCAATATTCCCAATGTACGCAATGTCCATGTTCCCCATACGACATGCGGTGCTTTCGTCGCATTTATCTCGATAAAAAAGACAGCGGACGGCGAGCCGCAGATGGCCATCATGGCTGCTCTCGGTACAGAGCTGTACACGAAATACGTTATCGTCGTGGATGACGACGTCGATATCTTCAATCTCAATGATGTGATGTGGGCCGTGGCGACGCGCGTTCGCGCGGAGAAGGATATCTTCTTCATTCCGGGCGCCAAGGCGGCGATCCTCGATCCGACCTCCGATCCGCAGAATTTCACGGTCACCAAGATGGGCATCGATGCCACGCGCCCGGTTGGTCGTGATTTTGCCGAGCGTCTAATCATCTCCGATGAACAGCGCACGAAGGCCCGCGAAATTCTCGAAAGCGCCGGAATTACGCTGAATGGGGGATGACTAAACCCACGCTGAAAAAACTAGCGTCTAGGGCGAAATAATACAGGAGGTGCAAGTGAAGGCCGTTGCTCGCTTCGTCACCGTGATCGGCTTGGCAGCTTTCTGCATGGCTGCGACTGGTTCTGCTCGCGCCGAAACGAAGATCCGTTTCTCGCTCGATTGGATTCCGGGATCGGTGCACTCTCCCTTTTTTATCGCCTTGTACAAGGGTTACTACAAAGCGGAGGGGCTCGATGTCGTCATCGATCGCGGCAAGGGTTCCGTTGGACTTGTCCAGCAGATGGCAAGTGGTGTCTATGACATGGGCTACCCGGACATCAGCGTCGTCGAGGATTTTGACTCAAAAAACCCCGACAGATCCTTCCCCGTGGTGATGATGGGTTATGAGCAGGCTCCGGCAGGCATTGCGTACCTGAAATCAAGCTCGATCAAAAAGCCGAAAGATCTCGAGGGCAAGTCGCTGGGAGCCGCCGCCCATGACGCTAGCTTCAAGCTGTTTCCGACGTTCACGCAGCATGCCGGCATCGATGAATCGAAGGTCAACGTCAAATTCATCGACCCCAAACTGCGTGAAACGTTGCTGGCGAAGCGCGAAGTGGACGCCATCATCGGGCAAATCTTCAACACCATGCTGGAACTGAAGGCGAAGGGCGTGAACCCCGACCAGGTCGGCACGTTCATGTACCGGGATCATGGACTCGACCTTTACGGCAACGGCGTCGCGGCATCGCCGACTTTCCTCAAGGAAAATCCTGATGCAGTGAAGGGCTTTATCCGCGCGACGATTAAAGGCGTGCAGGACATGGTCAGGGACCCCGAAATGGCCGTCCAGATGACCTTGAAATACGAGCCGCTACTTGACGCGAACATCGAGCGTGACCGACTGAAGCTTGCTATGGAGTGCTGTATCGTCACGCCGAACGTGCTGAAGGACGGCTTCGGTGACGTCGACAAGGCCCGGCTGCAGCGCGGCATCGAAATTGTCGCGCAAGGCTACAAGCTACCAACCATTCCGAAGGCCGACGAGGTGTTCAACTCGTCGTACCTGCCGACGGCAAAAGACAGGATGGTTAAGTAGCGCCATCCTGTGCCGACGGCGAGGCGGAAATGAACTTTATTGAAATCGCCGATATCGATCTGATCTATGGCGATCGTTCCGGTGTCGACAAGGGTACCGCGACGCTTGCATTGTCCAAGGCCCATCTCTCGGTTGGCCGCAACGAGTTCATCGCCCTGGTCGGTCCGAGCGGCTGCGGCAAGTCGACACTCCTCAAGCTTGTCTCGGGACTGGTCAAAAGCTCGCAGGGTTCGGTTCGCGTCGGTGGCGAGGAAGTGACGAAGCCACTGAAGAACGTCGGCATGGCGTTTCAGAACGCCACCTTGCTGCCGTGGCGCAATATCCGGGACAACGTACTGTTGCCGCTTGAGATCGTTGAGCCTTATCGAAGCGAACCGAAGAGCGAATTGAAGCGCGCCCGCGCCGACGAGCTGCTGGGGACCGTCGGCCTTTTGGAATTTGGCGACCGCATGCCGTGGCAGCTCTCTGGCGGTATGCAACAGCGCGCTCAGCTCTGCCGTGCACTGATCCACAGTCCCTCGATCCTGCTGCTAGATGAACCCTTCGCGGCGCTCGACGCCTTCACCCGCGAGGAATTGTGGGGGGTATTGCAGAGCCTGTGGATGCACCGGAAATGCACAGTGATATTAGTGACTCATGAGCTGCGGGAAGCGGTCTTTCTAAGCGAAACGGTACACATTATGTGCGCGCGCCCGGGGCGCGTGATCGCGTCCCGACCGATCCCGTTGCCGCGACCGCGAACGTTGGACATGACCTTCCAGGCCGACTTCGTCGATCTCGTGCACGAATGCCGTCATCATATCAGCTTGGGAAAGACGTTATGAACAGAGCACAAGTTGAACGTCTGGCGCCATGGATCACGGCTCTCATCTTTCTGATGTTGTGGTGGCTGGTCGTCAAAATATTTCACATTGAAAATTTCGTCCTGCCGTCCCCCATCGAGGCGTTCACCGCGCTCTACAATTTCCGTTATCCCCTCATGATACACGGGTTGGCTACTCTCGGCACCACGCTGGCGGGCTTCGCCTTCGCAGTTTTTTTCGGACTGGTGCTAGGCATCCTCGTTGGCTCGTTCCGACTCGTGTACAGTTCCCTCTACCCGTTATTGATCGGCTTCAACAGCGTGCCCAAAGCGGCGCTGGTGCCGGTGCTGGTTATCTGGTTCGGCGTCGGCACGATTCCCGCCATCATCACGGCATTTTTGCTGTCGTTCTTCCCGGTGGTGGTCAACGTCGCCACTGGATTTGCAACCATCGAGCCGGAGCTTCTCGATGTGTTGCGTGTGCTCGGCGCCACACGGCGTGACATGATCGTGAAGATCGGCATTCCGCGGTCGCTTCCCTACTTCTTCGCCTCGCTGAAGATTGCGATCACTTTGTCATTTGTCGGCACTGTCATCGCGGAGATCATCGCGGGCAACAATGGCATCGGCAACGTGATGCTGATCGCCAGTTCCAACTTCAACGTACCGCTCGTCTTCGCAGCGCTTATTGTAGTCGGCGTGATGGGCGTCGGCATGTACGCCGTCTTCGCGCTTCTGGAAACGCGCTTTACTGGCTGGTCGGTCCGCGGCGGCGGTCTCGAGCACGCGGTTGGTGGTTGAACCTGCAATGAAGCGTTTATGCGGACCTTGATCCTCTTCCGTCTTGAATAACGACCATTCGGCTCAGGGGAAAATAAGTCTTTCCCCATCAGTCGCTGAGACATTTTTGACGCTTTTGCCGGAACGTTTAGTTTGTTCAGCGTATTCTTCCATTGGCGGGCATGCGCAGACCAAGTTGCGATCGCCATACACTCCGTCGATACGATTCACTGGACTCCAATACTTGTCTATTTGGGCGCGCACTGACCGACCATTAGGGAAGCAGCCTATCTCCCGCGAATAACCATGCTTCCAGTCAGGCGCGATCAGATCGGCGATGGTGTGTGGCGCATTCTTGAGGGGATTGTCGGTTTTCGACAACTTTCCGATCTCAATGTCGCGGATCTCTTCCCGGATCGAAATCATGGCGTCACAGAAGCGATCGATCTCGGTGAGCGATTCCGATTCTGTCGGCTCGATCATCAGCGTCCCTGCTACCGGAAAGCTCATGGTCGGCGCATGAAATCCATGGTCGATTAAGCGCTTGGCCACGTCATCGACAGTCACACCGCTCGAATCCTTGAGCGAGCGAATATCGATTATGCATTCATGTGCAACACGATTGTTTGTCCCTTTGAATAGAATTGGGTAGTGCGGGCTCAGACGATGGGCAATGTAGTTCGCGTTCAGAATCGCGTGCCGCGTAGCTTCGGTCAGGCCTGTGCCGCCCATCATCAGTATATATGCCCACGCAATCGTGAGGATTGACGCAGAGCCATAGTGCGCGGCCGAGACCGGGCCCACACCGTTTGAGCCATCGAAGGTTTGCGGGTCGGACGGCAGGAATGGCACAAGATGCTTCTTGACCCCGATCGGACCCATGCCGGGACCGCCGCCACCATGTGGGATGCAGAAGGTCTTATGCAGATTGAAGTGGCTGACATCCGCACCGCATTCGCCCGGCTTGCAAAGGCCGACCATCGCATTGAGATTCGCGCCGTCAAGATAGACCTGACCGCCCGCTGCATGGACAATGTCGCAAATAGTACCGATCGCTTCCTCGTAGACGCCATGGGTCGAGGGATAAGTGACCATCAAAGCTGCGAGACGATCCGCATACGTGTCGATCTTGAGACGCAGATCATCAACATCAACATTGCCAGCCGTGTCGCAAACAACGGCGACCACTTCCATCCCCGCCATCTGAGCCGAAGCGGGATTTGTACCGTGCGCGGATGTAGGAATAAGACAGACCGTACGTTTCATGTCGCCGCGACTGCGATGATAAGCGCGAATCGTAAGCAGACCCGCATATTCGCCCTGCGCACCAGAGTTTGGCTGTAGGGATGCGGCGTCATAGCCCGAGATGATGCAAAGCTTTTGCTTCAGATCGGCTATAAGATCAGCATAACCCTGCACTTGGTCGGCAGGTGCGCATGGATGAATCCGCGCAAAGCCGGGCCACGTAAGCGGCATCATCTCGGCGGTAGCATTCAACTTCATGGTGCAGGACCCGAGTGGAATCATGGTGCGGTCAAGCGCTAGATCACGATCAGAGAGCCGGCGCAGGTAGCGCAGCATTTCTGTTTCGGACCGATACCGATGAAATACCGGATGGCGCATGAAATCCGATTTGCGCGCGAGCGAAGTTGGTATCGCATTGTCTGAAGCGCGCGCCAGGCTATCAAAAGAGGGCAACGGTTTGCCTTCGCCAACGAAGGCGCGCCAGACGCGTTTGATCACATCGGGGCTGGTTGTCTCGTCGCAGCTGATCCCAATATCGCCTGCAAACGCCCCGGTTTTTGGATAACGGCGCAGGTTGAGGCCAAGCGCGAGTGCCCGCGCGATAATCGTATCTTGATCTTGCCTCGCGGCGACGGTGACGGTGTCGAAATAGCTCTCGCTGGTGAGCTTGAAACCGAGGTCTTGTAGGCCGCGTCCGAGGATTGCTGCCAAACTAGCGACCCGTCGCGCAATGTGCTGGAGACCATCAGGGCCGTGATAAACGCAGTACATTGAAGCAATGATCGCTAGCAACACCTGCGCGGTGCAGATATTCGATGTCGCTTTCTCTCGACGAATGTGTTGTTCGCGTGTCTGCAGCGCCAACCGGTATGCAAGATTGCCATGGCTGTCGATCGTTACACCGACCAGACGTCCTGGCATCATACGCTGATATTCGGAGCGCGTAGCTATATAGGCTGCGTGCGGGCCGCCATAGCCCATTGGCACACCGAACCGCTGAGTGGATCCGACGGCAACGTCGGCGCCCAATTCGCCGGGCGATGCGACCAGCGTTAGCGCCAATGGGTCGGCAGCAAGCACGGTGACACCGCCGGCTTTCCGCACGCGCTCGAAAATCGGACGTGGGTCCTGCAACGCACCGCTGGAGCCTGGGTATTGCAGTAGCATGCCGAATACCGCCGAAGGCTCCAGATCCCGTGACGGGTCGCCAACCTGAACGGTCCAGCCAAGCGGTTCTGCGCGTGTGCGGACCACAGCAATCGTCTGCGGATGGCAATCGGCGTCGACGAAGAATGTCGCTGGTCGTCCAGGCGCGATACGCCGTGCCATTGCCATGGCTTCGGCGGCGGCGGTGCCTTCATCGAGCAGCGAGGCATTGGCGACGGCAAGGCCGGTAAGGTCAATGATCACAGTCTGGAAATTCAGGAGCGCCTCGAGACGACCCTGACTGATTTCCGGCTGATATGGGGTGTAAGCGGTATACCAAGCCGGGCTTTCCAAAACATTGCGTTGGATCACCGGTGGGAGGATGGTGTCGTAATAGCCTTGTCCAATCAGCGAAACCATTTCGGTATTGCGCGCCGCGAAGACTTTCATCTTTTCCAGCAATTGGGTTTCCGAAAGTGGAGCACCCAGCTCAAGTGGATCTTTCTGACGGATGCCGCGCGGCAGCGCCTGATCAATCAACGTATCAATCGAGGTTAGGCCGAGAGTTTTCAGCATGTGTCTGCTTTGCTCGGCGGACACGCCTATGTGCCGCTGCATGAAATAGCTCGTATCAAAAGTCAGCGTCATGATTTCGCCTTCAGGTAAGCTGAGCGATGTATTGTGCTTCATCCATGAGGGTGGCGACGTCAGCAGGATTGGACAGACGGATCTTGAATATCCAACCGCCGTCCATTGGTGCGGTGTTCACAAGGCCTGGGCTGGCGACGATCCCCTCGTTAACTTCAATGATCTCGCCCTTGAGCGGAGAATAAACCTCCGATGCGGCCTTAACCGATTCCACCACCGCAACGACGGCGCCAGGCTCAACAGTCTTTCCGGCCGCAGGGAGTTCGACGAACACAAGATCGCCGAGTTGTTCCTGCGCGTAATTGGTGATGCCGACCGTCGCAATCTCGCCCTCGAGACGAAGCCATTCGTGATCTTTGGTAAACTTCAGCATAAGATTGTCCCCATGTGATTGATTTATCGCCGGTAGCGATGTGCGACGAAGGGAAGATCAATGATCCTCAACGCAGCGCGCTTGCCCCGCACATCGGCGTAGATCGTTCGCCGTGCGCGCGCGGTCGCTGTATCCACATAACCCATTGCGACGAAAGCATCTGCGCTTGGACCGAACCCGCCAGATGAGACGATGCCGATCGGGGTCCGCGCTTCTTCGTCGGCAAAAAGCGGTGCACCTCTCCGCACTGGAGTTTTGACTACAGGCATCAGGCCAACCCGTAGACGACCTGCCCCCCATTTGAGTTGCGACAAGATCACATCAGCACCGGGAAATCCGCCAGCACGTTCACCGTTCGATCTCCGAACTTTCTGAATCGTCCAGCCAATCGCAGCTTCCACAGGCGTCGTCTGATCATCGATATCGGAGCCGTAAAGGCAGAAGCCCGCCTCGAGTCGCAGGCTATCGCGCGCACCAAGACCGACCATCGCCACGGAGGGATGTTCTAATAGCGCGCGCGCGATCGGTTCTGCGGCGCTTGAGGGGATGCTGATTTCGAACCCGTCCTCGCCGGTATAGCCCGACCGCGCGAGGATGCAATCGGCATCAAGAACGGGCGCAGACCGCACATCCATGAAGTTCATGAACTTTACGATTGGACACATGGCGCCGATTGCAGATTCGGCCGCAGGTCCCTGCAAGGCAATTAGTGCACGGTCGTCGCGTCGCTCGACGAAGCAGCTCATGGCAAGTGCTGCCGTCAGCAACGCTATGTCTTCGTCCTTCCGGCTGGCGTTCACCACCAGCAAGTAGTGATCGCCGCAATGGCTGATCATCAGGTCGTCGAGAATTCCACCGACTTCGTTCGTGAATACTGCATAATGCTGACGACCTGGCGCGAGCCCGATGACATCTATCGAAATAAGTGCTTCAAGCGCCTGTGCGGCATCGCGCATGCTGCCTGACTTCGGACGCACCTCGACCTGACCCATGTGCGAAACGTCAAATAGCCCAGCCGCATTCCGCGTATGCAAGTGTTCCTTTAGGATGCCCAGTGGGTATTGAATCGGCATGTCGTAGCCGGCGAAAGGGGCCATGCGCGCGCCCAATTCACGGTGCAGCGCATGCAGTTGGGTGGTTTTGGGTGCGGACAGTTCCGCTTTCTGAGGTGCGCTCATAATGTGCACGTCAGAAGGAAACTTTGTTCAGGTCGCGCCAAAAAACTGAAATTGAGAAGACCAAACGGTCAAGCATCCATGGGCACCTCGTCAGCGACATGCTGAAGTCCGGTGCCCCCCTCTGTATCTTTGCCTGAGAACGTTATCCCGTCGGCGGACGCTGCGCGTCACTTTCCAGAGTAGCGGACGCCGCGTGGTTCGTTTGCCTGAGAGTTTCCGGGGGCGGTTGCTCCTTCGGCGTCGGCAAAAAACCGATCTCTCCCGCGCGACTGAGCTTTTGTAGTCTCTTTCTTGACCTATTGTCTAGATCACACGCGCAATTTTGGCACAGGAACGATTACCCGCCGACCCTCGCGTGACAGCTCTTTAGTTCCCAGCAATCAGATTTTTATACGTTTCGACATCTTTGACTTTCGCGATCTGTGATGCCGTAAGCGTGACCACATCAGCGTCGACAAATCCGGCTCCCATGGAAAGTGAGTCAATCACCAAACGGGCGGCCTTTTTTGCGTCTTCCTCCGAGTCAAATCTTTCAAACCAATATCTGTGCTTGTCCCCTCTAAGTATCTGCCATTCCTGCATTGAGAATCGGACTCGAGATCACGACCAGGGCTCGGCTTGGGAAAAGATTGCAGATTATCTTTAAAAGATGGCGCATCTGACGTTTCGTTGATGGCTTCTACAGATCATGCCACGCGGCGAACCCACGGGTCAAAGGTCGAACGGACCAAGTCATCGACTTATCGCGAACGATTCTCGCAGCTCTTCAATTCCACAATTCACTGAACTGCGAGGCCACCACCAACGGATACGGAACATCGACGTCGAGAATACCTATCGCTCGGGCAAAGCGATTCATGCCGGCGACAAAATCCGGTGTGAGCTTAGCGGCGTAATACGGCGTGTCGCGCCGAACCAGGGTGACGATATGTTCTGCCTCGCCTGGGAAAAGCGCCGCGCCGACTTTTGACGCCAGTTGGGCATCCGCGCGGAGCGCCTTTTGCGCAGCAACAATGGCGCGCACCGCAGCAGCGGCCTCGTTCGGACGGTCCTTGATGAGCCGATCGGTCGTCGCCAGGCTCGCCATCGTGTAGTTGAAAGCCTGCGGAGGACCATCGCCCCGGCGCGCGTCAATCACCACGACGCCGGCGCCAGACCGAACGGCAATTTCTGCGCCCATGCCGTTGGCCCAGAAACCGTCGATCAACTGCTCGGCCAAAGCGCGCGCCGCCACCACGCCGATATTGATCTTCTTTCCAACTGATCCCGGCACGGTGACGATCTCGACACCATCGCCCTTCATGTCGATGCCGCTATCGGCCAGCATCTGGCGGAAGGCCATGCCGACCCACGGCGCTGCTCCGATGCGACGACCCTTCACGCAGCTCAGATCGTTCCGCTCGGCACCGATATCTGAGCGCATCACCAGAAACCAGTAAAGGCCCTGCGACTGCGCGCACAATAGCCTCGCCCCCTCCCAGCGCGGGAAAGCCGACAATGTCGAATGCGCGGAGCCGGCCACGATATCGACGTGACCGTCCCGCATCGCCGCATATGCTGCCTCGACTGGAGCGATCAGTTCGAGTTCGGCCTCGACGCCTTCCGCGGCCAGATAGCCCATCGTGACGATGGCCTCAGCCGGAAGATAGGACGGGGAAATGAGATCAGGAACTGCAATTTTCATGAACAAACTTTAGAAAGTCGGACCGCGCAGACCGTTGCCTTCCCGCTCCGCAAATTCCTTAGCTACGGGACGGCGAGTACTTTTGCGCACGCGCCTCGACCGCCGACCATTCCGGACTGGTCAGCTTGGCAGAGCCGATAAACTTGTTGGTGAACATCTTGTCGGCAGGCGGCAGATTTTTCACACCCATATAAGTTTCCACCGTCTGTCGCGTCTCGTTGACCAGATTTGGATCCAAATAGCCGAGGGCGACGTCGCGGAAGCTCGGCACCATGCCCAGTGACGTGCTCACCGCCTGGCCGTACTCGATCACCTTCTGGTTGGTAACGCTGCCACCCTGAAATTCCTTCAAGCTTTCAATGTGCAACTCCACCGACTTTTCGGGATTGAGATAGACGTATTTCAGACCTTCCATTAGACCTTCGACGAACGCCTTGCAGACCTCAGGCCTCTTTTCGATGGTGGATGCTTTGCAGGCGACGACGTTGCTGTAGCATTTGACCCCGTAGTCTTCGTACAGGATTCCGTTGATTTCGAGGTTCTGCGCCCACAGGCTTGGCGCAATGCTGCCGAAGAAGTTGCCCTCGGCCTTCACCTGCTTCTCGATCAGCGCCTTGATCAAGGCTGCCGCATGCCTCGTGACCTTGCTGACCTACTTGTAGTCGATCCCGGTGCACCTGACGAAGGACGGCCACATATGGAAGTCGCCGCTACCGCAGTCGAAGTCAAC
>Ga0126381_100009699_pt1 | contig 10822 bp, 2 predicted proteins | sample PanSoiMetPlot_28_FD_96465 | JGI IMG/M metagenome (GOLD analysis project Ga0126381, IMG submission 96465) | Tropical forest soil microbial communities from Panama - MetaG Plot_28 | ecosystem: Environmental > Terrestrial > Soil > Tropical forest > Bulk soil | place: Panama | collected 2016-02-17
AGCAGTTTGCCTGAAACACACGCTGAGAGCGAGGCGCGACGCCTGGCGCGCCAGCAGGCACTAACCCCGTTCGATCTGGCGAGGGACCCCATCACCCGCAGCCTGCTGCTCAAGCTGAGTGAGGGCGACCACGTACTTGTACTGACGACGCATCACATTGCCAGCGATGGCTGGTCCACGGGCATCCTGCTGCGTGAACTGACAGCGCTGTACGAAGCGGCGCTGGATGGCAAGCCCGCCTCTCTCCCCGAGTTGCCAATTCAGTACGCGGACTACGCCGTGTGGCAACGTGATTGGCTTCGAGGGGAACTCTTGGAGCAACAGGTGGCCTACTGGCGACAACGTTTGGCTGGGGCCCCGCCCCTCCTGTTGCTGCCCAGCGACCGGCCGCGGCCTGAAAAACCGACTTTTCGGGGAGCGATCCATCACTTCCAGGTTCCGGCCGGCCTTGCGGAGTCGATTCGTTTGTTGAGCCGGCAGCAGGGCGGCACTGCATTCATGACCATGCTGGCGGCGTTTCAAACGCTGATCTTGCATTACACCAGGCAAACCGACATGGTGTTGGGCACCGACTTGGCCAACCGCACGACGGTGCAGACGGAAGGGCTGATCGGCTTCTTTGTCAACCTGCTTGCGCTACGCACCGATCTGTCAGGAGATCCAACGTTCGCCGAACTGTTTCACCGCGTGCGTGACGTGGCCTTGGCAGCTTATGCGCATCAGGATCTGCCCTTCGACAAGCTCGTCGAAGAACTACAACCTGAACGTAGCCTGAGCCATAATCCCATCGTGCAGGTCCTGTTTGTGCAGCAGAACACGCCGCGGTCCGCTTCACCCATGCGCGGAATTGAGATGGGTCCTTTTCCACCGGGTGATTTCCCCTCGAAGTTCGATATGGTGGTATTTGTTGCGGAAACTGAGAAAGGTGTGGCCGGCACCTGGCTCTACAATTCTGACCTCTTCGATGCGACGACGATCGCGCGCATGGCGGGGATGTATCGACTTGTCCTGGAAAAAGCGACTGCCAACCCAGCGCTTCGGCTCAATGAGTTGACCGCCCTTCTAGACGAGGCAGAGCGACAGCATCGCGCCGAGCAACATAAGGAATTTCAACAAGTCAGCATGCAAAAACTAAAGACTGCGAGACGCAAGTCACTTACTTAGGAAACATATTGGAGGAGATCGGCCTCTGGTGAGCAATCCCACAGTCGCAGGTTTTCGTCTCTCGACCCAACAGGAACGCATTTGGTCACAGCAGACCGGTGCCACTTCCCCATTTTGGGTGACATACGAAATCGCCGTCGAGGGTGCGCTTGATGTGGAGAAACTGCATAACACGATTGCTAAGATCGTCCAGCGACACGAGATCCTGCGTACGGTTTTTCATCGCCCGGCCGGCCTAACGCTGCCTCTTCAGGTCATCCTGGAGTCGTCGGGATTTGCGTGGCAGGTAGCAGCCTTGCATCGCCTGATCGACGACGCCGCGCAGCGCGACGAAATCGAAAAATTAGTCAGCACACGTGATTCGCTATGCAACCTGGAGAAGGGCCCGTGTCTGCACGTAGTGCTTGCGATTCTCGCGCCTCAGCGGAACGCTGTGGTGTTGAGCCTCCCGGCGCTGTGTGCGGACCTGACCACCATGCAAAACCTCGTCGGCGAAATACTGCGAAGCTATACCGGAGCCTCCGGCTCCGAAGATGAAGTGCTACAGTACGCCGACGTGGCCGAGTGGCAACAGGAGCTCGAAGCCAGTGACGAGTCGAAGACGGCTCGCGACTTCTGGCGTGACTACGGCCGTAAGGCGGAGTTCTCCGCCTTGGATTCGGCGCTGTTGCCCTTTGAGAAAAAGCCGGCTGTCGAATTTGCGCCCCATGTCGTTGTGCGGAACATTGAATTGCAGTCGCTGGATCAGTTCATAGGTCCGCTGCTGCGCGATTACTTATTGGCTTGTTGGCAAGTGTTCCTGGCACGAATAACCGGTAGACCACGCATTCTTTCGGGGTGCCAGTTCGACGGACGGAGCCATGACGAACTTCGCAGCGCGCTGGGGGCATTTGCCAAATATTTGCCACTTGCGTCCGATTGCTCGTGTGAGATTGCGTTCCGTGCCGTCTTTGAACAGGTACAGCACGACAGCTCGGATTTCCGCAGCTGGCAGGATAGTTTTTCCTGGAGCAATTTCCGCCAAGAACAGGAAGGAACCCTGCCCACGGCTTTTGAGTTTTCTGAATCGGCCGAAGTCGCCATGTTTGGGCGGCTGAAGGTCACGACGTTCTCGCGGGATGCCTACAGCGAGCGGTTCAAACTCAAGCTGGCAGCGCGCCGTCAGGGCGGGCAACTAAGACTGGAATTCCACTTCGATTCCGGCTGCCTCGACCGGGCGACGGTGGAACGCTGGGCCGCCAACTACATGACTCTCCTCCATGCCGCGGCGCGCTCTCCTGATAGTCTAGTCGGACGCCTGCCTCTGGTCGATGAAGCTGAACGTCGTCGCCTCTTGGTGGCCTGGAACCAGACAGCCGTTAACTATCCGCGCGAGCACTGTATCCATGATCTGTTTGAAGAACAGGCGGCAAAGACCCCCGATCTTCCCGCGCTGCGCTACGAAGACGAGTGCCTCACCTACCGCGAGCTGAACGAACGGGCCAACCAGCTGGCGTATCACCTGCGCAGCATTGGCGTCAAGGCGGATTTGCTGGTGGGCGTGTGCGTGGACCGCAGCACCGCAATGATGGTAGCCGTGCTAGCCGTGTTGAAGGCCGGAGGCGCCTACGTTGCGTTGAACGCCGATCATCCCAAGCCTCGACTGGCGCAGCAACTGGCGGGCACAACTGCGCTGATAACCGAAAGCAAATTCGAATGCCTGATGCCGGCGTTTGATGGCGTGACCGTCCTGCTCGACAAAGATAGTGAGCGGTGGTCGAGTCAGCCAACAACGAATCCCGCACCGGCGGCCACTGCTGAAAACCTGGTTTACGTCATGTACACCTCGGGATCGACCGGCACTCCCAAAGGCGTCGCGGTCCGCCACCGCAATCTGGTCAATTACACGTCGTTCATTGAGCATCGCCTGAAATTGGAGGAGTGCGCCCAACCACTGCATTTCGCGACCGTATCGACCCTGGGCGCAGACTTGGGCAACACCTGCATTTACCCCTCGCTGGTTTCAGGCGGATGCCTGCACGTGATTGGCTACGACGTCGCAGCCGACAGCCAACGTCTGCGGCAGTATATGGCGAAGTATCCTGTGGATGTGCTGAAAATCGTTCCCTCGCACCTGACGGCGCTGCTGAATGCAGGTGGCGGCAGGGAAGTGTTGCCTCGAAAGTATCTCGTCATGGGCGGAGAAGCGCTAACGCCGGCGCTGATGGTAAAGATCGAGTTGACCGGTGCCGAATGCGAGATCCTGAACCACTATGGTCCTACCGAAACCACCGTGGGTTCGCTTACGTTGCGTGTGAATGACTACGACTGGAAGCACTCGCCAGCGTCCACCATTCCGATTGGTTTCCCGATTGGAAATACGCGGATCTATATCCTCGATATATATTGCGAACCGGCTCCCGTTGGAGTCGCAGGTGAACTTTATATCGGCGGTGATGGTGTTAGTGCAGGATACATTGGCCAACCCGAGCTCACTGCGGAGCGTTTCGTCCCCGAGCGCTTCGGACCCGACCCCAACGCGAAGATCTATCGCACGGGTGATCTCGCGCGTTACCTGCCCGACGGCAACGTTGAATTTCTCGGCCGCGCCGATGATCAGGTGAAGGTCCGTGGTTTTCGCGTCGAGCTTGGGGAAATCGAATCCCTCCTCCTGCGCCATTCTGAAGTAAAGCAGGCCGTTGCTCTCGCGCTGACCGACGAGCGTGGCGATAAGTTTTTGGTGGCTTATGTTGTAGGTTCGGTCAGCGCCGACGAATTGCGCCGTTACCTCCGCGAAGCGTTACCGGACTACATGGTTCCGACGGCGATCATTTCCTTACCCAAGCTTCCGCTCAACGCGAACGGCAAGGTTGATCGCTCGGCTTTGCCCAAACCCGACGAGGCGAAGGCCACGCCAACAGACCGACTCGCCCCTCGCACCCCGAGCGAAGAGGTGGTAGCCGCAATTTGGGAAGAGGTCCTGAAGCGTGATTGTATAGGCGTCGACGACAATTTCTTCGAGATCGGAGGACATTCGCTACTAGCGACCCAGATCGCGTCACGCCTGCGTGAGCACTTCAACTTACAAGTTCCAGTCAGAGCGGTATTCGAGGCGCCCAGCATCGCAGAACTGGCAAAGCGCATGGATACCGTGCGGCGTGAAGAGCAGGGATTAATACCTCCTCCCATTAAGTCAGTGCAGCGAAATGGCGACCTTCCGCTCTCCTACGCGCAAGAGCGCCTCTGGGTGCTCGATCAGATGGAACCCAATAGTCCCCTGTACAACATTGCGCGCACGCTGCGACTCAAGGGCACGCTAAAGGTTACCGAACTGGAAAGAGCGCTCAACGAAATCGTGCGCCGCCATGAATCGCAACGGACTGTTTTTACTGTGACGGACGGTCACCCCGTGCAAGTAGTCCTGCCGAACGTCACCATCCCGCTGACGATTCACAACCTGGCCTCGCAGCCAGAAGATCTTCGCGAAGCTGAAGCCCGCCGAATCTCGGGCGAAGAAGCGATGCGACCCTTCGATCTGAAGACCGGCCCGCTGTTGCGTGCCCACCTGATGCGTCTGGCTCCGGAAGATCACGTGCTGCAGCTGACCATGCATCACATCGTCAGTGATGCATGGTCGGCTGCAATCTTCCTCGAGGAGCTGGGCGCTCTTTACGAAGCTTTCTGTTACGGCAGACCGTCGCCGCTCTCGGAATTGACGGTCCAATATGCCGATTATGCGGCCCATGAACGCGAGTGGTTACAAGACGAAGTGCTTGCGAAACAGCTTGCATTCTGGCGCGAACGGCTCAAAGGGATTCCCCCGCTACTGGAGCTACCGCTCGACCACCCGCGTCCGAGTCATCGCACGTTTGCTGGTGCCTACGAGATTCTGCGCATGCCCGCTCACAAGTTGGGTGCGGTCAAGGACCTCGCACGCCAGGAAGGTGCGACGCTCTTCATGATCTTGATGGCGGCATTTCAGGGCCTGCTGTCCAGGTATTCCGGCCAGGAGCAGATCGTCGTTGGCACCGACTTGGCCAATCGCACCATGCCCGAAACCGAGCGCATGATCGGCTTCTTCATCAACCTGATGGTAGTTCGCGCCGATCTTTCGGGCAATCCCACGTTCCGTGAATTACTGCGGCGGGTTCGCGAGGGGCTTCTTGAGTCCTATGCCCACCAGGAAGTGCCCTTCCCAAAAATCGTCCAGGAAATCCGGCCCGAGCGCAGCGCGACTCAAAACCCCATCGTGCAGGTGCTCTTCGTAATGCAGAACACTCCGCAACCCAAGCGCGAGCTTGCTGGTGTGCGGATCGAGTCCTTCGCCGTGCCCGTCATCAGCTCGAAATTCGATATGGCACTCTTCGTCACCGAAAACTCAGAGGAGCTGATCGGCTTCTGGGTCTACGGCACAGAATTGTTCGACCACACGACCATTCAGCGCATGTCCCGGCATTACCAGAACCTGCTCGAGAGCGCGGTGGCCGGGCCGGATACACGACTGAGCGCCCTGCCGATGCTAAGTACCGAGGACGTTGCGCAGCAAGAAGCTGAAACGAAGTGCCGCAAGCAATCCCAATTTCAGAAATTGAAAGCCACCGTTCCCGAAGCCAGCGGAATCCCGGCGAACGACACCAACAAACCGTAAACAAATTCCCAAAACGGCACAAAGCAGGGGAGGGTTGGGTTACTGGTGCATATCATCGCGTTCCGCGATGTGATTCCGCTGTTAGAGCTGCTGCGTATCCATTCGGTACCGGAACGTCCCACATTATCCAATTCCTTGCCTCGCTGGCATCGGGACGCGTCGCGAGCAGCGCTGCGGATTCGTCCGGGCGTAGGCTGACGTCGAACCGGTCCAGGGGATGCGACAGCCCTTCCCCGAGTGCCTTGATGAACGCTTCTTTTCGCGTCCAGCAGCGGAAGAATGCCTCGTGTCTTTCCTCTTGTGGGAGTTGCCGCAGGGCCGCGCGCTCAGCCAGGGAAAAGAACCGGTCGGCGATCTCGCCAGTGCTAAAGTCGCGTCGCACTTGCTCGACATCAACACCCAGTCGCCGTCCATGCGCGAACGCAAACAAGGCCATCTGTCCGCTATGTGCGACGTTGAAATTCAACGTCACGGCCAATTTGACGCCTGCTAGACTCGGCCGTCCATACTGCGAATACACAAAATTCAATTCTTGGGGTAAGGCGCTGAGATAGGATGCAAGCAGGTTGCGCAGAATGCCTCGCGAGGCGACATATTCGTTTCGATTGGTATCGAAACGGAAGCGCTGTGCGCGTTCTAACTCGTCCGGCGACAGAATTCGCCGAAACCTTTCGACCTCTTCTGGCTCATCTTCGAGTCGCGTCCGCCAGACGTGTATTTCGTCCTGCTGTAGCTCGGGCACTGCGGTCTCAGGACCAACCCGGAAATCACGCAGCAGCACGCTGCTTACAGGCCGAGAGACAGCATCCATCGTCTGCAATCCTGCTTTCTCATTGCAGGACCTGCGATTTCTGGTTTACATCCAGGGCCTCGAGCTTAACTTGTTGAGTCGATCGGCGCAGGTGTCTGGCCAGAACGTCGCCGATGATCCGTATGTGAGGTTCGCGGAGTACGAAGTGATGTTTCGTGTTGATTTCGTGTGTTTCCACTCCGCTTTCGCTCCGTTCTCCCCATCCGAACAGCGGATCGTTGACATAGAAGAACAGCTGCTCGGGGCACTTGAATAGCACAATAGGAGCGCGGAAACGAGGTGGCTCGAAATCCTGAGGAAAGTATCGCTCTTCCCACGGTGTCACTGTCTTCAATTTGCCAGTCCAGCTTCGAATGCGATTGTTCAAGGCGCTTTTGAACCACCGCCATTTTCCACGAAGGCTCACACCACGTAGCGATTGAAGCTTTTTCTGGTACGTATAGAGGTGCCATAGCGAGCGTCGAGGAACATTTTCATAGACCCAGGTATCGAAGATGGCAAATACCCCGACCTCCTGATCTTCGGCTTCGAGTTTCAAGATCATTTGCTCTGCAATCTGGCAGCCGCCACACATAGCAACCAGGTAATACGGTCCTTCCGGCTGCACGGCGCGCATTCCGGCAATATATTTCTCAGCCAGACTGCGTACCTCTTCCATGGTGTGTGGACGTTCTTTGGCTACCGGACTTTGCGCCTGTAGCTTGTAGAACGGCTGGTTGAGTCCCATTTGACGAGCAAGCTTCGCGTAACCCAGAGAGCGCACGCCTGGCGCGGCCACTGCATACATTGGTGGGGATTCGCCATTGCCGGCTTGAAACTCCACGACGAGCGGCTCAGTCTCTGATTCCGATCCTTCAGTCAGGATCCGGGCCAGTGCTGCGACCGTCGGTCCTCGGAATAGACTGGCCAGGGGAATTTTCCGCCCGACCACCTTTTCGACATCCGTTAGTAAGCGGACCGCCTGCACAGAATTCCCGCCCAGATCGAAGTAATTGTCGTCTATGCCAACATTCGGGATACCGAGCACCTTCTCCCATGTCCGAATGAGAATCATCTCCAGATCGTCTCTTGGCGCCAGCTTCGCAGCCCTTCCATGCAGCGAGAAGTCCGGAGCAGGCAGCGCACGCCGGTCAATCTTACCGTTCGGAGTCAACGGGACAGCGTCAAGAATGACCACCGCCGATGGAACCATGTACTCCGGAAGGCTCTGGCGGACATATTCCTGCAGCGTACTCGGTTCGATATGAACTCCCTCGCGGAGGACCGCGTAACCTATCAGCTGCTGTTGCCCCGGTATATCCTCTCGAACCATCGCGATGCTCTGGCCAACATCTGGGTGTTTGTCGAGGGTAGCCTCGATCTCGCCCAGTTCAATGCGGTATCCCCGCAGCTTGATCTGGAAGTCGCTGCGGCCAAAGTATTGGAGATTGCCGTCGGCTAGCCAGCGGCACACGTCGCCGGTACGGTACATCCGCGCTTTGGGCGCCGTCTTGAAGGGATTCGGTACGAACCTCTCACGCGTCAATTCTGGATGGCCATAGTATCCCCGAGCCTCGCCATCTCCGGAGATGTATAGGTCTCCAGGTACTCCCACAGGCACAGGTTCGAGCCCCTTGTCCAGAACGTAACACTGAGTATTGGCAAGCGGCTTGCCAATCGATACCGGGCAGCCACGCGGCACGCAGGTAAACGTGGAGTAGGAAGTTTCCGTGGGTCCGTACAGGTTGAAGACTCTGCGCACCGAGGTGGTTGAGTAAATCTGTTCCACCAATCGATCGGGCAGCGCTTCACCTGCCAGATTCACCGTCTTGACCGAAGCGGGCACGCGACCCGATCGCACCAACTCAGCCATCACCGATGGCACGACGTTGATCAGCGTGACTTCATCCTTAGCGGGGAGTGACCCCAATTCCAGCGCATTATTGGCCAGGATGAGTTTGCCGCCAGCGCTGAGGGTAACGAACATCTCGCACATGGAGACGTCGAAGCACACCGAGGTCGAGAACATCACGCCCGAGAGCTCCTCTACAGTGAAGACTTCTTGAGCCCAATGAATGAAAGTAACCGGTGTGCGATGCTCCAGAGCGACACCCTTCGGCCTGCCCGTAGAGCCCGACGTGAACAAAACGTAAGCGAGGTGGCGACGACGGACCTGGGTGATGGGATTCGTGACCGGTTCGAGCGAGACCTTCGACCAGTCCTCATCCAGGCAGATAACTTCGCCTTTAAACCCGGCCAACCTGCCGACCTTCGAACCCTGCGTCAGGACGATTGGAGCTTGTGTGTCTTCGAAAATGTACCGCAGGCGGTCCTTAGGATAGCTTGGATCGATTGGCACATATGCACTGCCTGACTTAAGAATCCCCAGAATCGCTGCGACCAGAGCAGGCGTCCGCTCGGCAAAGATACCGACCAACACGTCAGGCCCGGCACCGCGCTTAATCAGATAATGGGCGATCTGGTTGGCGCGGACGTTAAGCTCGCGATAAGTAATCCGCTCTCTGCCGGCGATCAGCGCCACAGCATCCGGTTGCAACTCCGTTCGCTGAGCCACGAGATCATGAACGCAAACGTCGGGGTATGCCGCGGAGGTATCGTTGAACTGCGTCAGTATGTGCGTCCGCTCTTCTGCAGTGAGCAGAGGCAACCTCGAAACTCGCTCGTCCGGATTAGTGACAGCGCTTTCCAGCAACATTTGCAGATGGCTTAGCATGCGCTCGATGGTTGCGGATTCGAACAGATCCGTGTTGTACACCACCATTGTGCGTAGCCCGTCTGCTGTCTCTGACGCGAACAGCGTCAGATCGAATTGCGAAGTTGTCGCTCCGCTGCCGAACGGAGTCACCGTCAGCGAACTCATGGTGGGCCTGGAAATCGGCACATTCTGCAGAATCAGCATCACCTGAAAGAGCGGATTGCGGCTCAGGTCGCGTTCCGGCTTGAGTGCCTCCACCAGCTTCTCGAAGGGCAAGTCCTGGTGCGCGTAGGCGCCCATGGCGGTTTCGCGCACGCGGCCGAGCAACTCGCGGAATGTTGGGTCACCCGACAGGTCCGTTCGCAACACGAGAGTGTTAACAAAGAACCCAATCAGCTTTTCCACCTCGGCGTGGTTGCGTCCCGCGATCGGCGTTCCGACCACCACGTCTTCCTGGCCGGAATAGCGCGACAGCAGAACACTAAAGGTAGCCAGCAACGTCATGTACAGCGTTACGCCCTCACGACGGCTCACAGCCATGAGCGAGTCGAGCAGACTCTTCGGCAAAACGACTGTTTGTCGCGCTGCTTCATACGTCTGCACCGGCGGACGCGGATGATCGGTTGGCAAATCGAGGCTGTGGGGAGCGTCTGCTAGTTGTTCTTTCCAATAGGTCAGCTGGTTTTGAAGAACCTCGCCGGACAGAAACGCCCGCTGCCACACGGCATAGTCAGCGTATTGGATTGGCAACTTCGCGAAACGATGCCGAACCTTCGCGGCAAGACTCTCATACAGCGTCGACAGCTCTTGCGAATAAAGACCCAACGACCACCCATCGCTGACGATGTGATGAGTGTTCAGGAGCAGAATGTGGTCATCGTCCGCTAACTTCAGCAGTGTTGCCCGCAGCAGCGGCGCCACGGTCAGATCGAACGGACGAACGGCTTCCTGCTTTGCGCGACTTTGTGCTTCAGTCTCGCGCACCGCCGAAGGCAGGGAAGTGAAATCTTCGACGACTAGCGGCAAGTACAACTCTTCGGCAGTAATTTGCACGGGCTGGCCATCGAAGAGTTGAAACGAGGTCCGGAGAGTCTCGTGGCGGCGGACAATCTCATTCAGGCTGCGCTCCAAGACATCGACCTTCAGGTGGCCATTCATCCTGAAAGCAAAGGGAACGTTGTACGCAGCGCTGTCCGGTTCCAGTCGATTCAGGAACCACACGCGCTGCTGGGCGAAGGACAGCGGCAGGGGAGCGGTTCGCGGCACCCTCAGTATGGGCGGAGCTTGCAGCCCCTGCTTCGCCCGCTGCAACTCGTCCACCCGCTGTGCCAAGCCTGCAACCGTGGGCGTCTCAAACAAGGCCCGTAGGGGCAGCTCCACGGCAAAGGCCTGCCGGATGCGCGAGACCACCTGCGTGGCCAGCAGCGAGTGGCCGCCCAACTCGAAGAACTGGTCATGGATGCCCACACGCTCCAACTTCAGAACTTCGGCCCAGATGCCGGCCAGCCCCTCTTCGGCCGGGGTG
>Ga0126381_100009700_pt1 | contig 10821 bp, 10 predicted proteins | sample PanSoiMetPlot_28_FD_96465 | JGI IMG/M metagenome (GOLD analysis project Ga0126381, IMG submission 96465) | Tropical forest soil microbial communities from Panama - MetaG Plot_28 | ecosystem: Environmental > Terrestrial > Soil > Tropical forest > Bulk soil | place: Panama | collected 2016-02-17
TCGTTGATGACCTGCTCGGTGGTCACCTCGCGCGACACCTGCTTGCCGTCGACCTCGGTGGTCTCGCGGTGCTTCTCTATGAGCACCACCGCCATGCGCCTGTTGAGGTTCTGCCGCGTAGTGCGCAGCATGTTGTCGCCGGCGCGCGCGTCCAGCCGCACATTCACGGCCGGGCCCTCCTGCGACATGCTGGTGCTGGCGTTGGTCAGCTGATCGCCGGTGGCGATCACCTCGCGCTTCAGCAGCACCGGGCGGCCGATGCGGGTGTTCGTGTAGAGTTTCGAGCCGAGCGGCACGCGTCCGGTCTGCTGCGCCTCGAGCGCACTGTTCTGCATGTCCTCGAGACGGAACTCGAGGGTTGCCACCCGCCCAAGGACATCCTTCACCTCGGCCGAATTCTGCACGCCGGGCAGCTGCACGTTGATGCGGTCGAGGCCCTGGCGCTGCACGATCGGCTCCGACACGCCGAGGCCGTTGACGCGGTTGCGCAGCGTCGTCATGTTCTGCTCGATGGCGTAATCGCGCCGTTCGCGGATCTGCGCGTTGGTCATGACCCCGGTGATGCTCGAGCCGCTGGCGAGGTTCTGGCTGGTCACGGACAGACCCTGCCACGGCGTACCGAGCGCAGTGCGGGCGGCATTCACGTCCGCTCCCGGCGGCAGCACCACGCGCACCGCGTTCGGCTGCTCGGCGCCGACGGTGGCGGTGGTCACGTCCTTCAGGGGAATGTTGGCGGCCGTGAGTGCGCGCCGTGCATCCTGGGCGTAGCCCTCGAGCGCCTGGTTGACCGCGGCGTTGACATCCACCTGGTAGAGCAGATACAGGCCGCCGCGCAGATCGAGCCCCAACGGCATCGGCCGCAGGCCGATTGCGCGGAAGAATGCCGGCGCGCGCGAGGCGAAAGACAGCGCGGTCCGGTAAGTGTCGGCGTATTGGCCGTTGACGGCGTCACGTGCCGCGAGCTGCTCGGACACGCTCGGGAAGCGCACCATGAGGCGCCCGCTGTCGATGAAGCTCTTGCCGAAGCTGATGTGGTGCTCGTTGAGGAAGCTCTCCACCGAGCGCTGCGCATCGGCCGTCATCGGCGCGTGGTCCCTGCGCTCGACCTGCAGCGCCGGGTCCTCGCCGAAGAAGTTCGGCGCCGCAAACAACAGCGCCAGCAGCAGCACCGCCGCGACGAGGATGTATTTCCAGCGGGCGTATTCCAGCATCGTCAGGCGCTCTTCAGCGTGCCCTTGGGCATCAGCTGCGTGATCTGGACCTTCTGCACCTTGACGCGCACGCCCTCGGCGACCTCGAGCGTCACGAACGTGTCGCCGACCTCGGTAACCTTGCCGAGCAGACCGCCGCTGGTCACCACCTCGTCCCCCGAGGCGAGCTTCGATACCAGCGCCTGATGCTCCTTGGCCCGCCGCTGCTGCGGCCGGATCAGCATGAAATAGAACAGCCCGATGAATACCGCCATCAGGAGCGCGAACTGGAACTGTCCACCGGGCGAGGCGGCCGGGGCGGCCTGCGCCCAAGCGTCGGAAATCAAGCCATTCATGGTTGCGGTCCGGGAGGCGAAAAGGGCGGCATTATGCCACCGTTAGATGGGGCCTTTAACATCAATTACGAGCGGCTCAAATTACCGGGTCCGGTCCCTGCGTCGGCCTGATCAATGCTATGCCACAGCGCCGGCCGCGCGCCGGGTGGCCAGGAACTGCCCGGCCCAGGAGTCGAGGGTACCCGCGGCGATGGCGCCGCGCAGGGAGCGCATCAACCCGATGTAGTAGTGCAGGTTGTGGATGGTGTTGAGCCGCGAGCCCAGGATCTCGTTACAACGGTCGAGATGGCGCAGGTAGGCGCGGCTGAAATTGCGGCAGGTATAGCAGTCGCACTCGGGGTCGATCGGCGCGAGGTCGCAGGCGAAGCCGCTGTTGCGGATGTTGAGGACACCCGCTGAGGTAAACAAGTGACCGTTGCGCGCGTGACGTGTCGGCATCACGCAGTCGAACAGATCGATGCCGCGGAGCACGGCGGCGACGATATCCTCCGGGCGGCCCACGCCCATGAGGTACCGCGGCAGCATTGCCGGCATGTGCGGCACGAGGGCTTCGAGGACACTCAGGCGCTGCTCCTCGGACTCCCCGACCGCCAGGCCACCCACTGCAAGACCCGGCCAGTCGAGGTGCAACAGCGCCTCGAGCGACGCCAGGCGCAGCGCCACGTGCATGCCGCCCTGCACGATGCCGAACAGTCCGCCGGGCGGCGCGCCACCCTCGGCGCGGTAGTAGCACGCATGGCTGCGCCCCGCCCAGCGCATGGAGCGTTCCATCGAAGCACGTGCCTGCGCCTCGGTGGCCGGATGCTCGGTGCAGTCATCGAGCGCCATCGCAATGTCCGAGCGCAGCGCGAGCTGTACCTCCATCGAGTCTTCGGGCGTCAGGCGCACTTCGCGGCCATCGACCGGAGAACGAAAGCGCACCCCTTCCTCGCTGATCTGGCGCAGGCTCCTGAGGCTGAACACCTGGAAGCCGCCGGAGTCGGTGAGAATCGGGTGCGGCCAGTGCATGAAGCGGTGCAGGCCACCGTGCGCGGCGATGATCTGCGGACCCGGGCGCAGCATGAGATGGAAGGTGTTGCCGAGGATGATCTGCGCGCCGAGACCCTCGAGCTCCTCGGGAGTCATCGCTTTCACCGTGCCGTACGTGCCGACCGGCATGAACGCCGGCGTCTCGATGACTCCATGAGCCGTCATCAGCCTGCCGAGACGCGCCGCGCCGTCCCGCGCCTGCACGCTGAATGTCGGATTCACGACAGCCTCCGGGTGAGCAGCATCGCATCGCCGTAGCTGAAGAAACGGTAGCGCGAACGCACGGCATGGGCATACGCATTCAGTACCGCCTCGCGGCCGGCGAATGCACACACCAACATGAGCAGCGTCGACTCAGGCAGGTGAAAGTTGGTCAGCAACATGTCGCACACCTGGAAGCGAAAGCCCGGCGTGATGAACAGCCGCGTCTCGCCATGCCAAGGCGCAAGCGCCAGATCAGGGCCACCTCTTCCCGGCGCCAGAGCCGGAACAGAACGATGTTTCCCCGGCGCAAGCGCCGGAACAGAACCACCTCTTCCCGGCGCCAGCGCCGCTGACTCCAGCGCCCGCACCACGGTGGTCCCGACCGCCACCACGCGGCCGCCCTGTGCGCGCGTGCGCGCGATGGCCTCACACGCTGCCGCATCGACCGACGCGCGCTCGGCATGCAACACGTGGCTCGTGAGCTCATCGCTGCGCAGCGGCTGGAACGTGCCGGCGCCGACGTGCAGCGTGACGAGTGCGCGGCTCACGCCCCCGGCCTCGAGCACTGCGGTGAGCGCCTCATCAAAGTGCAGACTCGCCGTTGGCGCCGCCACTGCGCCGGGCTCGCGCGCAAAGATGCTCTGGTACCGCTCGCGGTCCTCGCCCGCGGGCGCCCGGCGGATATAGGGCGGCAACGGCACCTCGCCCCAGCGCTCGAAGAATTCGAGCGTCGGCGCGGGCAGTCCAATGCGCCACATCTCTCCCTCGCGCCCGAGCACCCGCACCACACCGCCGGCGGTCTCCACTTCGAGGCCCGCGCGTACCGGCTTGCTGGAGGAGAGCTGCGCCAGGGCCTCGTGCCCGCCCAAGGCGCGCTCGAGGAAGATCTCCATGCGGCCTCCCGAGGGTTTGTGGCCGATGAGGCGCGCGGCAATGACCCGCGTGTCATTGAAGACCAGGAGATCGCCGGCGCGCAGGAACCGCGGCAGATCGCGCACACGATGATCGCCGAGGGTGCCGCTGGCCGCATCGAGCACCAGCATGCGGCCCGCCGAGCGTTCGGCGGGCGGCACCTGGGCAATCAATTCCGGCGGTAGGTCGTAAGCGAAGTCCTGGCGGCGCACGCGCGCATGTTACACGGGCTGTCCGCGCCGTCTGAGCCAGAGTCCTTCTGTCAGGCGGAGTTGCTGCCGAAGATCACCATCCGGCGCGGCTGCAACGTGGGCAGCTCCGAGCCGTGCTCGTGCACGTGGTCCCGATGCATGGGCCGTTCGGGGAGGGTTGCCTCGAGCTCGAGGGTCTTGTGCTGACGCAGCACCCGCAGAGTGATTTTCTCACCTGGCTGGTACGAGCCCAGGATGCGCGTCGCGTGGGAGCCACTGGTCGGCTGACGACCATCGATCGAGAGGATGACATCGCCATCCTGCAGCTTCAGCGCACCGTCCGACGGAGCGCGCACCACCAGCACACCCTTGTCGGTGCCGAAATAACTGCCGAGGCCCGGGGTCAGCGTGACCAGCTCCAGGTCCATCAGCGGGCGATGGAACATGAACGCACCCTGCATATCCGGCATCTTCGACATGTCGAAGCCGTGGTCGAAGCCGTGCGCGCCCGCAAAGATCGATGGATTCGCACGCGCAGTGACCGTGAAATCCTGCGGCTTGCCGTTGCGCATGACCCGCACGCTCACGCGACTGTCGGGCTTGACGTCACGCATGATGTCGAGCACCTGGCGCCACGGCTCCGAGCGCGTCAGCGTCGTGCCATTCAACGTAACGATGACATCACCGGGTCGAATGCCGGCCTCCGCCGCCGGGCCGCCTGGGGACACCTCGCGCACACGCGCGCCCGGTCCGTCGGGCGGCCGCTCGACCTGTAGCCCGAGGATGGAGCGCCCCGGCTCGAACATGGGCATGAACTCTTCCCACGCGTGCGTGCTGAGCTCGGACGACAGCCGCGCCACGTCCTGAGCGGCCTGCTCGAGGTTCTTGCGGGCGCTCTCCAGTTGCCGCTCTACGTCGGCGTCCTTGTCGGCGCGCGGAGTGGCGGGTGCGGGTGCGGGCGTGTCCGCCGCCAGGCGCATCGCGGGGACGGCCGCTGCCAGCACGAGGCACGCGAGCAGCGCGCGCCACGGAGAGATGAGGCGATTGTGTTTCACGTCAGCTCCTTGAATTGCGGAGTGCATTTCGTATCTCAGCGCGACGCATCCGCCAGCGTCTCCGCGTAGCGCACCTGCAGCAGCGCGCCCACGAGGCGAGTCCGCTCCTCCTGCAGTTTCTGCACACGGGCGGGCTGCGCGTGGCTGCTGCGCGCCGCGCTCAGCAGGTCATCGACCTGCGCGATACGATCCTCGAGGCCGATCACCGCGGCACGCTCCCCAACACGCGCGACGGCCGGCTCACGCGGCAGGCTCGCCAGCAGGCGCTCCAGGGCGTCGGAACCCGTGTCAGGCGCGGTGGCAGCGGCGCGCGCCGGCGCATCGGCAGTCGCACTTTGCGACACCACCGGCAGCGGGTGCTCCCGCGGACCTGCGAGGCGCAGCGATACCGCGACTATGCCGAGTGCGACCAGCACACTCGCCGCCAGCAGTTGTCCGACCGACACGCCGCGAACGCCCGCGGCGCGCCGCCGCGCGCGGCGTTGGAACTCGCGGAAGCCGTAGGGCGGCGCAGTCTCCTGGGGCAACCCGCGCAACAGCTGCGCGAGAGTGCGCCGCTGCTCTAGATCATCGTGCATGACGGTCTGTTTTCCTGTGGGTCGAGCCACGCGCGCATCCGCGCGTGCGCGCGTGCCAGCTGTGACTTCGAGAAGCTCACCGAGCGGCCAAACTCGCGGGCGATCTCCTCGTGCGAATAACCTTCCACCTCGTACATCCACACCACCGCGCGCGCCGTCGGTGTCAGTGTCGCCAGCGCGCGCTCCACGTCGATCGCGTCACTGCGGAAGGCGGGGGTGACCAGCTGGGCATCCGGGGCAACCGACAGTCCGGGTGCCTCGAGGCACATCCGGGCCCGCTGCCAGGGTGAGCGCAGATATGCCAGGCAGCGGTTGATCGCGATTTGCCGCAACCAGGCACCCAGGGGCGCCTCACGCCGAAACTGCGGCAGTCGTTCGTAAAGCGCCATCATCGTGTCCTGGAAAATGTCCTCGCAGAGCGGGCGCTGACCCACCATGCGGCGGATAAGTGTCAGGGTTGCTGGCGCGAGTGCGGCGTAGATCGCCTCGCGCGCGGACTCGTCGCCCGCGCACGCCTGCGCCACGACGTCGTCGGCCACACCGGTATCCGCTAGTCGGGTCACGGGCATTAGATGCACCAGGCCCGTAAAAGGTCGCAGTCCGTCCACGTTTCGCTGCGTCGCATCCCGGTACCCTTGGCTACCGCCCCGCTCTATACTCTGCCCGCCCGCTCCAGCGGGCGGTCACTCAATGCCCGAGTGGCGGAATTGGTAGACGCAGCGGACTCAGACACAACTTGAGCCCTCGCGGAGAAATCCGTGAGGTGAAGCCCGTCAAACTCGGAGAAGGCCCTCGGCGTTGACTGCCGGAGCTGACGCCGAGCCAAGCCCTGTGGCAGATGCCCGGGGAAGGTGTAGAGAGCAGACGGCGGGCACCTACGGCCGGTACGGCTAGGGTGAAGGCGTGCTCCAGACCACGAACCCGCGCCTTGGGCGTTCGGGGCGGTGAAAGCCGAAGTGGTACGAAAATCCGCCGCCCTTAAAAGCGTGTCGGTTCGACTCCGACCTCGGGCAGTCAAGCGTTGAGCGGCTCGTTCCAGGCGATCGAGCGGGAGCTGAAGTTCCCCGACTGATGTGAGCAACGCCGTCTGCGGCATGCCGTTCTCGCCCAACAATTTGTCGCGTCCCCGGCGACTATTTGTCGTTTGTGAGGCCGTCGCACGCGGTGCAGGCTGCCAGGCATCGATTTCACACACTGGTCCCGGAGACAGCCATGAAGATCCCAGCCCCCGGCCGCTGCGCCCTGCTGATGAGCACCGTGGGCGGACTTGCACTGGCGCTGCCGCCCGGCAGCGTGGCCGATACCGCGCCAGCGCCCGCCGCCGCAGCGCGCGATGGCCAGCACGATTTCGATTTCGACATCGGCGTGTGGCGTACTCACATCCGACGAACGCTCGATCCGCTGTCGGGCGCGACGCACTCCATCGAGCTCAACGGCACGGTCACCGTGCGCAAAGTCTGGGACGGGCGCGCGGAACTGGAGGAGATCGAAACCGACGGGCCCAAAGGCCACTGGGAGGGCCTGACCCTGTTCCTCTACAACCCGGCCGCGCACCAGTGGAGCATGAATTTCGTCAACAGCAAGGTAGGACAGCTGAACACTCCGCTGGTCGGCTCGTTCACCAACGGGCGGGGTGAGCTGTTTGGCCAGGACACACTCGACGGCCGCGCGATCCTGGTGCGCGGCGTGTGGTCGAACATCGAGCCCGACTCGCACCAGTACGAGGAGTCGTACTCTGCGGACGGCGGCAAAACCTGGGCACGGGCCTTCGTCGCCAACCTGACACGGGAAAAGCAGTGACACCGGCGGCCTGCTGAGGCACCTGAGTGCCTCTCTGCGGGATTTCGGCCGAGGCGTAATTTCCATGTATTCCTCGAGTTGTTGAGGCCTCTGAAAGCCTCACATCAACACCCGAGTGTCGCACGCGTCCGACGTGTTGCCAGCACTCTAACCCCATGTCATTCTTGAAGTTTATCCCGCCCGAAAAGGATTTCGCCGCATGCGATCAGTACTGGTACTCACTGTGTCGTTTCTGGCCGCGCTCGTCGTCGCATGCGGCGGCGCATCGAGCGACTCCGCCAGCGACCACAGCGGCAGCGGCAGCACCCCTCAGGCGAGCGCGCCCGCAATCACGACGCAGCCCGTCAATCAGAGCGTCGACCCGGGCGGCCAGGCGACTTTCTCTGTGTCCGCAACCGGCTCCGGGCTCAGCTATCAATGGAAGAGGAATGGCAGCCCCATCACCGGTGCGAACTCGTCGAGTTACACGACGCCCGCGATCAGCAGTCGGGACGATGGCGCGAGGTTCACCGTCGTCATCACCAACGCGGCCGGCAGCGTCACCAGCAGGGATGCCATGCTCATGGTCACGGCAGGGAGCATCCCCGGCGGCACCAGTGGAACCGATGTCGTCACCTACAAGAACGACCTCGCACGTACCGGCCAGAACCTGCGCGAATCGCGCCTGACCTTGGCAAATGTCAACTCCGGGAGCTTCGGCAAGCTGCGCTTCCTCGGCACCGACGGTAAGGTGGATGCGCAACCGCTGTACCTGTCGGCGCTCAGCGTAGGCGGTGCCGCGCACAACGTGTTGTTCGTCGCGACAGAGAACGGCAGCGTGTATGCGTTCGACGCCGACAGTGGCGCGACACTCTGGAAAGTCTCTCTGCTCGGGCCCGGCGAGTCGCCGAGCGACTCGCGCGGCTGCTCGCAGGTGGTGCCGGTCATCGGCGTCACTTCCACGCCGGTCATCGATCGAAACGCCGGACCGCACGGCGCAATGTACGTCGTGGCGATGTCAAACGGCGGAAGCTATCACCAGCGCCTGCACGCGCTCGACGTCACCACGGGTGCAGAGCTCTTCGGCGGCCCCACGGAAATAGCGGCAACCTTCTCTGCGGTCGGCGGCGCCACGATTAACTTCGACCCGGCACAGTACACGGAGCGCGCATCGCTGCTCCTGACCCACGGCACGATCTACACGACCTGGACCTCACACTGCGACTTCGCGCCCTACACCGGCTGGATCATCGCCTTCAGTCAAACGACCCTGAAGCGCACCGCCGTCTACAACGTGGCCGGCAACGGCACGGGCACGGGATATGCCTCCGCCGGGCCCGCAATCTGGATGAGTGGTGGCGGTCCGGCAGCCGACGCTGCCGGCAATGTCTACCTCCTGACCGGCAACGGCGCGTTTGAGACCGCACTTAACTCGCAGGGCTTTCCGGTCCGCGGCGACTACGGGAATTCCTTCGTCAAGCTGGCAGGCGGCAGCACACCCCTTGCGGTCGCCGACTACTTCACCATGTCCAACGAGATTGCCGAGTCGCAGGCCGACGAGGATCTCGGCTCCGGTGGCGCCATGCTGCTGCCCGACCTCACTGATTCCGGCGGCACGGTGCGCCACCTGGTGGTCGGCGCCGGCAAGGATGGCAACCTCTACGTCGTCAACAGGGATTCCATGGGCAAGTTCAGCGCCAGTGGCAACAACATCTGGCAGCAGCTGAGTGGAGCTCTAAGCGGCGGCATCCGCGGCACCCCGGCGTGGTTCGACGGCGCCGTGTACTACGGGCCCACCTCCGGCCATCTGCTCGCTTTCCCGGTGAGCGCTGCGCGGCTGGCCGCCCAACCGTCCTCGCAGACCTTGACCGCCTTCGAGTATCCCGGCACCGCGCCAGCGGTCTCCGCCAATGGCACTGCCGATGGCATCGTCTGGGCACACCAGAATTCCAACCCCGCGGTACTGCACGCCTACGATGCCGCGAACCTCGCGCACGAGCTGTACAACAGCGCACAAGCCGCCAACGGCCGCGACCAGTTCGGGGCGGGTAACAAGTTCATCACGCCGACCGTCACTGACGGCAAGGTGTTTGTCGGCACCCAAAGCGGGGTCGCGGTGTTTGGACTGTTACATTGAGCCCGACCCCACCCGCTGCGCGCCGGACGCTCGCGGCGCGCCCGGCGGCTCAGGCGCGATCCACCCGCGCGGCGTAGCAGCCAGGCCGCGCATTGTGTAGGTGCAGGAAGGCCACGGCAGTTCCCGACAGCATCCGCTCGATGGCCGGTGCGAGCGCGGCGCCTTCGGCGACGTCGGCGTCCAGCAGCATGCCGTCCTCGCTGAAGGCCCGCAGGGACAGCAGCCGCGTACGCAGCACCGGCGGGATCTCGTTGACCGGCACCTGGGCGTCGCTCGCGTTCTCGCGAACGTAGATTGCGTGGCTGGCGCGGTAGGGGCTCGCGAGCGGCAGGTGCTCATAGTTGAGCAGCAGCAGACGCTCGCCAGGCTGTGCATCGACAAGGCTCACGCGGCACGGGAAGCCCGGATGGCGGTCGGCGAGAACGCGGCGCACGTTGCGCCCCGCGAGCTCCGCGTCGCTCAGCCCGATGAGGTCGGTGAACTGCGCGCGCTTCAATCCGGTGATCTGAAAGTTCATTTGTGCTCCTCGGCAGCGTCCAGTGAGGCGCAGTCTCGCCCGCCCGCGCCGCGGGCGCATTCCGATTCTTGCTGCGGCGTCGACAACCTGCGACGCCGCCCGTATCCTCGCCGCCTCGCATGAAGTTTTGCAATGAATGCGGGAGCGCTGTACGCCTGCGCGTCCCGGAGGGCGACAATCTGCCGCGGCACGTGTGTGATGCCTGCGGCGCGATTCATTACCTGAATCCCCGCCTGGTGGTCGGCTGCGTTCCCGAGCACGAAGGGCGCATTCTCCTCTGCCGCAGGGCGATCGAGCCTCGCCGCGGCTACTGGACAGTGCCGGCGGGGTTCATGGAGAACGGCGAGACGCTGCAGCAGGCCGCCGCGCGCGAGTCACGCGAGGAAGCGCTCGCCGAGGTCAGCATCGGCTCGCTGCTCACGATAGTGCACGTGTTGCATGCCGACCAGGTGCACGTGTTCTTTCGTGCGACCCTCCCCAGCGGGCGCTACGCGGCGGGCGTCGAGAGCCTCGAAGTGGCGCTGGTCGCCCCGCAGGACATCCCCTGGGCCGATATTGCCTTCGCCAGCACCGACTACACCCTGCGCCGCTATCTCGAGGACAAGGCGGCCGGAACCGAGGCGCACCATTTCACCACTATCGACCGGCGGCAGACGCGTACCGCGAGTGAGTGATTCACTGCCGCTGCGCGAAAGTGGCACAATTAGCGTCCGCTGCTGCGCGCCCGTCCCGAGTCGCCGCGCGCTGCGATCTCCCTCTGAGGAAGCCGAATGACTTTTGTCGTCACTGAAAACTGCATCAAGTGCAAGTACATGGATTGCGTCGAGGTCTGCCCCGTTGACTGCTTCCATGAGGGACCGAACTTTCTCGCCA
>Ga0126381_100009701_pt1 | contig 10821 bp, 6 predicted proteins | sample PanSoiMetPlot_28_FD_96465 | JGI IMG/M metagenome (GOLD analysis project Ga0126381, IMG submission 96465) | Tropical forest soil microbial communities from Panama - MetaG Plot_28 | ecosystem: Environmental > Terrestrial > Soil > Tropical forest > Bulk soil | place: Panama | collected 2016-02-17
CACACTGGAATTGTGGTCCGCCGCTCCCACCGTCCCAAACACACCCGGAAACCACAGGTAGGGCGCAACATCTATGTGCCAACCCTGGTCGGCCGCCTCGGCGCGAATTGCCATCGTATTCTGCGATTGTCCGATCGCCATGGGTGTTAACCCAACTAGCGCTGGCGCAAGGCATAAAAGTGCGGTGGCGGGACGCTTGCAAAAAAGCCTCATGAGGCTACTCCCATCTCAAGGATACGGATACCCGTTGGCTAATGCCGCGGAGAGTTTCGCGTCCTGTCCATAGATGTCCTCATAAAAATGGACCTCATTGCTCTCGTATGCGATGGCTGTGCCGTAGACTATGAACACGGGAATCTTCTGGACGAGGTTGATAGTCATGTTATCGCTGCCGTTCTGCATCACATCCCGTACGCGTTCGAGGGTCCAACCAGGATTGTTGCGCAGCACCCAGACTGCGAGATCGTCGGGCTTTTGCACGCGGATGCAGCCGGCGCTGAAATCGCGCCGACTGCGTGAGAAAAGCTCCGTGGCAGGCGTGCTGTGCAAATACACGCTGTGCTCGTTGGGGAACATGAACTTGACCAAACCGAGCGCATTCTTGGGCCCAGGCTTCTGCCGGACGCCGAGTTTGCCTGATTGCAATTGCGCCAACACGTTGTCGGATATCTCGCCGTTCGCTACGATTTTGCCGTCGAGAGTCGTGACTTCAAACTGGTTGGCCGCAACGTAATTGCGATCCCGTTTGATGGCCGGAAGGACGCTCCTGCGCAGGATGCCGGGCGGGACATTCCAGTAGGGGCGAAACACAATGAATGTCATATCCCGCGAGAAGACTGGCGTCTGGGTGCTCATGGCCTTGCCAACCACAACGCGCATGTCGAACACAACTTTGTTGTTTTCGTCGAGGGCCCGCAAGTGGAAATCAGGAATATTGACAATGATTGGAGGAGATGAAAATTCAGTTGGCAACCAGCGCCAGCGTTCGAGAGTGAGCTGTAATTGGTGAACGCGTTCCGAGAGGGACACGTTCATTCGACCCAAAGTCGCGGCCCCAAGGCGTCCGTCGTCATCGAGGCCATGGCGGCGTTGAAAGCGTTTCACAGCCTCGGCCAATGTGGCGTCATAAGTGTGAGCATTGTCTGGCTGAGCTTCAGATGGTAGATCGCCGACAAGATGAAGAAGGCGCGCAAGTCGTGGTACGCCCGCATAGGTTTGACCCGGATCAATGGTTTTTGCGGGAATGGGAAGTTTCTCACCGTCGTCATCGCGAGCGAGTTTCACATATCTCACCAGAGCCTGCTCGGTTCGCCGATATGCCGCAAAAGGGGGCTCGATGGTGTCGAGCAGCGTAGAGACATCGGACGCAGTCAGCAACCTTCCGCGAAGGAATTGGGCCAGATCATACTTCTTTTGTTCGATGTTCAAGCCAAACTTGAAATGCTGCGGATTAATTCGCCCGATACGTAGGTCGGAGATGTAGCGCATGGTGCAGACGGTCATAGCTACGTCGAATACACCTTGATCCGAAGCGGAGCGCTTCAGAGCATGCAGGCGATTTTCCCAGCGAGATGAATCATAGTCTTCGGGTTCGAGTCCCTTCTGCCACGCATTGCGAAAGAGCTCGATCATTGCAATGGCTTGTGGAGAGGGCGTCCCTGACTGTGCCCAAGCTGGGGCATAACCGGAGGGTTCATAAAATCGCCGTAGTGAGGACTGATAGTCACGAAAATCCGGCCATCGCAAAGCGTCTAGAGTTCCCGCCGAGACCAGATTTTGGATCCCTTGCTGGGACTGCGCAACGCTTAGGCAGGCGAGAGCGACTATGAGGAGGACTTGCAACAGCAGGAAGGAAGGCCGAGCGCATGTGAATTTCACGAGGCCACCCCCTTTAAGAAACAAAGAGCCGCCCAACGGTACTAAGGATGCGAAACATTCTCGGGGTCGCATCCGGATTGCTGCCGGACGACATACAACTGGACTGACGTTGCACAGGTTCTCTTGCAATGGTGAGCGATTCTCACCGCAACTGTAAGGTTGCTCATCCCATGGCTTACTGCCTTAACTTGCTTCCGCTTCTCCACGCAATACCGCTTTGCCCTGGCCGACAAGGCGTAAAGTACTTGCCGCAGTAGGCTCAGTATCCGCACATCTGAGCATTGCCAGGACATGCGATTGCGACGGGAAGTTTGCACTCAGGCGTGGCAAGCGGAACTCCATGGACGAATTGAGTCGCTGTTGTTCCATGCCTCCTGATCTTGGGCGCGTGCTTGAGATGATTGGGGCGGTTCGGTTCAAGGGCCACTGGAAAAACTAACAGTAGGGAAGCTTTCTATGCGATCTGGTCCTCGGGTGTTTGTCGTATTGTCTAGCGGAGCGGACTTTGGAAGCTGGAAGAGCAAAACTCGAGGGATAAAACCGTCTATGACCAGCGAGGCCCCAACCAGTGCCATGCAATATAGAAGTGGCTTGAGCAGCGATCGCCAGAGCTGAAGAAACGGCTCGGAAAAGTAGGCTCGCGCCCACGGCCAAACAGAGCGTATTGCTCCCGGAAAGATAGGGCTGTCAAAAGTCACAGATGTCGGCCCAAGAAATTGCCCCTAGGCTTGCCACAATTGGCAGACCTTTTGGACGTAAAGTCACCCGATGTCTGCAGAACCGCAAACCACGCAGAGCTTTAGTCAGCGTCTACGTTCGGCACTTCCCGTCCTTGATTGGGCACCACGGTATCAGAGGCAGTGGCTGCGTCTGGATTTTGTTGCGGGATTGACGCTGGCGGCGTACGCAATTCCCGTGTCGCTCGCCTACGCCTCGCTCGCTGGCTTGCCTGGAGAATCAGGGCTCTATTGCTATCTCCTGGGCGGCATTGCGTACGCGGCCTTCGGTACCTCCCGGCACATGGCCGTGGGACCAACGTCGGCTATCTCCATTTTGGTGGGTGCCTCTCTGGGCAGCATGGCGTCCGGCGATACGAGTCGCCAAATCCAGTTGGCTATGGCGTCTGCGGTGATGGTCGCGATCGTTGGCCTCCTTGGCTGGTTATTTCGTCTGGGCAACATGGTCAATTTCATTTCCGAGACCGTTCTCAGTGGGTTTAAAGTGGGCGCAGGCCTTGTGATTATCTCCACGCAACTTCCAAAGCTATTTGGAATCGCAACGGGTGGGAGCAACTTCTTCAACCGCATTTTGCAAGTTGGAATACACCTCGGAGAAATCAACCTACCGACTCTCGCCATAGGCGGGACGGCAATGGGGCTACTTGGTTTGGGCGAGTGGCTTCTGCCGCGTCGGCCGGTTGCCTTGTTCGTGGTCCTACTCTCGATCGTGTTCATGACGGTGATGCCAGTGGCCGGATTTGGCGTGAAGACCATTGGTTCAGTTCCGGCTGGATTGCCACACCTGCACTGGCCGCTCGTAGCTTGGAAAGAAGTCGATGACCTTTTTGCACTCGCACTCGGATGCTTTCTGCTGGCTTTCGTGGAAGGCATTTCCGTGGCGCGCACATTCGCCCTAAAGCATGGTTATGAAATCAACGCTGACCAGGAACTGTTAGCCCTAGGGGCAACAAACCTAGCCTCGGGTCTAGGTCACGGATATCCGTTGGCGGGGGGAATGTCGCAATCTGCCGTAAACGAAAAGGGCGGTGCCAAAACTCCCCTGGCTCTAGCGTTTGCTTCCGTTGGCATCAGCGCTGTCCTGTTGTTTCTGACAGGATGGATGAAGAATCTTCCGGACCCGGTTTTGGCGGCTGTTGTGTTCATGGCCGTCCGGGGAATGATCCATCCAAAGGAATTGATGCGAATCCGGCGGGAAAGCAAACTTGAATTTCAAGTAGCCATGGTAGCCACGGTGGGAGTATTAGTCTTCGGAATTCTGAAAGGTGTACTGCTGGCCGCGGTGCTTTCCATTTTAGCTCTCCTGCGACGCGCTTCCCGGCCGCGCGTTTTGCAACTGGGACGCTTGCCTGGAAGCGACCGGTTTGTAGATGTCTCGCGCTACCCTGAGCACGAACTCGTTCCCGGTGTGTTGATCTTCCGTGTCGAATCGGGGCTGTTTTACTTCAACGTGCAAAACGTGAGGACTGAAATCCTAAGCCAGGCGAGGGCCCATTCCAGTGCGAAACGGGTAATTCTGGACCTCTCCACATCGGCAAACATCGATCTAGCGGGAGGGCGCATGTTAGGTGATCTCAGTCGGGAGTTGGCCGGCCGAGGAATTGAATTAAAGCTCGCAGAGGTTCACGGCGATGTGCGGGACATGTTACGGGCCGTGGGATTGCAGAAATGCATTGAGGGGATTGAAAAGCGAATGGAAGTAGCAGCACTGGCAGGGAACTGAATTTCGGATCCGTAAAAGGTCATGCCGGGTTACTGCCTGTGAATTCGAAAAATCAGTCTGTCTAATTTAGGAATTCACTCGGATCTCGCCTCCGCGCAGCCAACTCCTTGGTCATAGGACACAAGCGCGGGCCGTCGAAGCCAACGTTCGATGATCGATGCGTCTGTTATTAGAAACGCCTGGGGTTGGTCATTCTGCTGAAGTAGCGGGTCGTCTCAAAGCGGAGTACCTGTCATTCCTAACAGTATTTGTCGCGGTAGCTAGAATAGATGCTTGCCATGCCAAGAACGAACATGCACGGGAGGAGGCGATGGACAGCATATTTGAGCCCTGGGTAGGGCGACCCGTAGTAGTGCAACTGGGCCTCGGGAGAATCAAACTGAGCGTCCGAGGTACGTTTCTGGAGGATCGAGACGAGACCCTGTTGGTAAGACCCGAAGCCGGCTCCGACGTGGAAATTCCGAAAACGAAGGTTTTGGCCATTGAAGAATCCTGCCGCTGGACAAAGCCCATGATTACATTTCTGTAGGTGGTGCTGGCGGTGTGGACCGCAGGAAGTTCAAAGCATGGGCACACTCTAGGAGTTAGACACTTTCATGGCTGGATTTCGGCCTTTTCTATATTCCGCACCGGTTGGCCAGGGCGGCAGACGCGAATCACTCACTTTTACTTTGATAGTCGCCACTTTTCCGGTTAGACCGGTCGCGCGGGTGGTTTTTCTTTGGGGCATTCTCAAGTTCGATAGTCCTGTACGGCTTTAGCGCGGCAGGAGCACCTCTGCGATGAGCTTCCTTGTCAATCTTAAGTTGCGGAAGAAATTGCTTGCCGCCCTTGCTCCTCTGGCGTTTCTGGTTGCGCTTGCCATTCTTTACGCCTCTTACGAGAGCAGACAGATCGATACCGGGTATAGCAAACTCATCGAAAACGAAATCACGGCCGTTAATAACGTCGACGCGGCTCGCGCACTGTCCATGCGCTATGGTTTCCTTCTTTACCAGCTTATTAACCAGACCGATTCGAAAAGCTTGCACGTCATCGACGGTGAACTCGACAACTCCTACTCCGAATACAAGGCACGCATGGCGGATGCTGCCAGTCTCTATCCAGCTTACGCGAGTCAAATCACTTCTGCCTCAGCTAGCTTTAACAAAGCGGTCCTGGATTCCCGCGCAGTCCGCGCTGCCGCGCTTGCAAACGATAGCCGAAAAGCCGCCGATGTTATGCGTAGGGATGTCGAAGATGAACTAAACGAGGCGCGGGACTCGGCCATTACCGTCTCCGATGAAATGCAGAAGGCTGTGGACCGGCGTTCCGAAGAACTCACCGTCCGAACGCATCGTACGATTCTTATTACCTGGCTAGTGATCGGTTTGGGCATGCTGGGCTCTTTCACCTTTGCCTCCTACCTTCTTAACGTAAATGTTGTTCATGAGCTCTGGTCTGTTCGTGACTCCATTCAGGCGCTCGCCGCAGGAGATCTGGAGCGGTCCATTCCTTTTGTCACTCGCCCCAATGAAATCGGAGAAATCAGCCGGTCTCTTCAAACGCTTCGAGGTGGTGCCAGGGAACGTGAAACTCAATCTTGGGTTAGAGCACAAGTTGCTGGGACAGGCGTCCGTCTCCAGTCAGCCGAAGATTTTGCTTCCTTTGCTTCCGTTCTCCTCTCTCGTATCTCCGAATCGATTCCTCTCCTTTATGGATGCTTGTACCTTGTTGAGGATTCCCGCACGCATTTATCGCGGGTCGGGACTTTTGCGGCCGAGGCGGCGAAACCTACCTCTTTCGCTTTCGGCGAAGGTCTGGTGGGTCAATGCGCTCTCGAACGGCGCACCCTGGAAATTTCTCCAGCCCAGGGGGAAGCGCTCCGTGTTTCGACGGGGATCGGCACCCTCATAGCCGGCAAACTCCTCCTTATACCCATTCTCAACCATGAAATTCTGATCGGCGTCCTCGAACTGGCTGTCATCTCTACTCTTTCTGAGCGCCAGCAGACGCTCCTAGAAGCCCTGCTTCCTTCGGTCGCCATGAACGCACAACTCCTCTCTCGCAATCTGGACACTCGCAGCCTGCTAACGCAGACCAGAGCACAAGCCGAATCACTTGCCGCCTCGGAGCGGCAAATCTTGGCGCGTCAAAAGGAGTTGGAGGCCAGCAACCAGGCCTTGGAGGAGTCCCAGCAGGAATTGCGGCGCGCCAAGGAAGTCGCCGAGGAAGCCACAAAAGTCAAATCCGAATTCCTTGCCAACATGAGCCACGAAATTCGTACCCCCATGAACGCCATCATCGGCATGTCTCATCTTGCGCTCAAAACTGACCTCAATCCTCGTCAGAGGGGTTACGTCCGCAAGATGCAGCAGTCCGGTGAGCACTTGTTGGGGATTATTAACGACATTCTGGATTTTTCGAAGGTGGAGGCGGGCAAGCTGACGGTTGAGAACATTGATTTTGACCTCGAAAGAGTTCTCGAGAACGTCAGTGATCTGATTTCCGAAAAAGCAACCGCCAAGGGTTTGGAACTGATTTTTGATATTGACTCGGCCGTGTCCACACAGGCGAAAGGTGATCCGTTGCGTCTGGGTCAAATCCTGATCAACTTCTGCAACAACGCGGTGAAATTCACCGAGCGCGGAGAGATTGCGGTTAAGGCTCGGGTGCAGGAAGAAGATGAAAAAGGCCAATTGGTCCACTTTTCCGTAAGCGACACTGGTATCGGCCTCACTCAGGAGCAGATGAGTCGCCTGTTTCAGGCGTTCGAACAAGCCGATGCTTCTACGACCCGCCAGCACGGTGGAACGGGACTCGGTCTGGCCATCTCCAAACGTCTCGCGCAGCTGATGGGAGGCGATGTCGGCGTCACCAGCGAGATCGGAAAGGGCAGCACTTTCTGGTTCACCGCTTACCTTGGCAAACGCGAAGCGGTTGCACGACTTGTCCGGCCCGATCTGCGCGGCCGCCATGCTTTGGTCATTGATGACAACTCGCAGGCGCGCGAAGTTCTTTCCGGCATGTTGACCACCATGACTTTCGAGGCTGACGAAGCTCCTTCGGGCAAAGAGGGCATCGAAATGGTGCGTCAGGCCGCAGAGATGGGCAAACCGTACGACATTGTTTTCGTTGACTGGCAGATGCCCGGGCTTGATGGCATTGAGACTGGCAAACGCATTCGGAGCCTGCCGAATCTTCCCTCACCGGTACACCTGGTCATGGTGACCGCTTATGGCCGGGAGGAGGTGCTCAAACGGGCCGAGGAAACGGGCTTTGCGAACGTTTTGATCAAGCCAGTCACTCCCTCCATGCTTTTTGATTCGGCAATTCAGGTTCTCAGCGGTGAACGAGAAACCAGTGGGCGGAACCAAGCCAGTCCGGCGGCAGCTCTTGATCTTGCTCCGCTTTTTGGTGCGCGGGTATTACTTGTGGAAGACAACGAACTCAATCGGGAAGTCGTGCTGGGCCTTCTCGAGGATGCCAAGCTGAACATCGAACAGGCGGAAAACGGACAAATTGGTGTCCAGATGATCGAAAAGAATCCCTATGATCTGGTGCTGATGGACATGCAGATGCCCGTCATGGACGGCCTGGCAGCTACAAAAACGATTCGGTCGAACCCAAGTTTTCGTTCGCTGCCCATCATCGCTATGACCGCAAACGCCATGGCTGGAGATCGCGAAAAATGTCTACTAGCGGGAATGAACGACCATCTCGCGAAGCCCATTGACCCAGAAAAGCTGTTTGAAACCTTGTTACGCTGGATACCTCCTCGCGTTGCGGCCGCCGCATCTGTGCAGGTGACTCCTGCACCTGCCAAAGTTCCCGATGCGCTTGTAATCCCCGGAATTGATACGGCGGTCGCTCTCAAACGCACCGGGAATAATCGGCAACGCTACGAATCGCTGCTCGCGCGTTTCGCTGACTCGCAAGCCGGCATCCTTTCCGAAATTCGCTTAGCACTCGCAGCCAACGATGCCAGCACCGCCCAGCGGCTAGCGCATTCGCTGAAAGGCGCATCGGCAAATCTTGGTGCCGCCTCTCTTGCGGAAAGCGCGGCTAAAGCGGAAACTGCCCTCGAGTCCAATCAATTCGTAATACCCGCACTCGAAGCGCTATCCAGTTCGGTGAATGCTACTGTCGCGGCAATCCGAACTGCACTTCCCGCCAGATCCGGTGCTCTTCCCTCCACTCCCGCGGATCCTTCCGCGGTAGTTCAGCCCCTTAAACGGCTAAAGAAGCTTTTGGAGACGGACGATGGAGAAGCCTCCGATTTCGTTCTGGAGGCTCGCCCGCAACTTTCGAAAGTCTTAACAGCCTCGGAAATCGACACACTTCTAAGTTGCGTTGGAAATTTTGCTTACCCCGACGCGCTTAAGTCTCTATCGAAAATCGCCGAAAGGCTTTCTCTAACCTTGGAGTGAAACCATGTCCGCTATCCCCCAACCAGTTCCCATAGCGCAAAAGCTGATCCTGATTGTGGACGACACGCCGACCAACATTGGAGTCATCTCCGGCGCGCTCAAGGATTCTTATAAGACCAAGATCGCCACCAATGGCAAGAAAGCCCTTGATCTTGCTTCTGCTGAAGAAAAACCCGACCTTATTCTGCTCGACATCATGATGCCCGAAATGGACGGATACGAGGTTTGCTCTCACCTTAAGGCAGATCCTGCCACCCGAGAGATCCCGGTCATTTTTCTAACGGGCCAGACCAGCCCTGACGACGAGACCCGCGGCTTCGAAGTTGGCGCGGTAGATTACGTCCATAAACCTTTTTCCCCAGCCGTTGTGAAAGCCCGCGTTCGCAGCCATATTCTTCTTCGCGAAGCCCGGGCACAGCTTGCCGCACAACTCCGTGAGATCAACAACGAACTCGAAATGGCCCGAGAGATTCAGCTTGCCATCCTTCCTCACACGCTCCCGAAGTTGCTAGGACTTGAGATTGCGGCACGTTATCTGCCTATGACTTCCGTTGCCGGCGACTTCTACGACTTTATTAACATCGATGGTCAGCACCTCGGTATCCTTGTCGCCGACGTTTCCGGCCATGGATTGCCATCCGCTCTCATCGCATCCATGCTCCAGGTGGCCCTCACCGCGCAGGTTCCTCATGCTGCCGACCCGGCGAAGGTTTTAGCTGGATTGAACAGGGCGCTTTACGGAAAATTCACGCTCAATTTTGTGACCGCGGCCTATGTCTATGTGGATTTAGAAAAGAACGTCATGCGTTACGCGGGCGCCGGGCATCCACCCGTTCTGCGGTACCGCCAATCCACTCGCAACACCGACAAGATTCTGGAAAATGGATTGGTCCTGGGAATTTTTGACGAAGCCACCTACAAAACACTCGAACTTCCGCTGGAACCTGGAGATCGCCACGTGCTCTACACCGACGGTATTCCCGAAGCCGCAAATCCCGCCAAGGAGTTTTACGGGACCGACCGCTTCATGTGCTTCATGGAAAAAAACTCGGCCCTCAACGTGGAACAGTTCACGGAGGCTTTCCTGGCCGAAATCGCCAACTGGACCGGGCAATCCGCTGAACAAGGGCAGCAAGATGACATAACCTTGCTGCTCTTCGATTTCAAGCGGCCATAGCCGCTTCTGTTGAGCACCTAAGGTCAGCTCCTGGAAATCGCCAGTCGATGCCAAGTACCTGTAAATGTGACGGCTCAGGAGTAAGAGGCGGTGGAGCGGCGCTCGTAGGCGAGGGCTTCGAGGATGCTCTCGTTGGGGAGCGAACTGTGCGCAGATAGATTTAGTTTCGGGCTGACTTTGCGCAGAACTTCCTCGGCCATGCGGTAGCGGACAACGGGCTCCAGCGCCAAGCGGCGGCTGAGGAAGGACTCAATGAGCGCATTTTCCTCCCGCGAAAGCAGGTGAGCGCCAAGCTGGCCGGCGGAGGTGAGGAGTTGCGGCGGAGGGGCTGAGGCCGCCTGCGACACGGGTTTCAGATCAGTGAGAGAAGCTTCGCGCACGACGAGCGCGCCAACCACCAGATCACCCAGGCGCTTGTTGCCCTTGGTGAAAAACGCGCAGGCCAGGCCGATGGCGTACATAAACGGCAGCCAGTCCACAATGCGCATCAGGTTGCGCCCAATGGATTCGGCTGGAGTAAGCGGGCGACCGGAGTCCTTGATCACGCGGATTCCCGCTTTGCGTTTGCCTGGAGTCTGCCCATTCCAGACGATTTCGAAAATCGCGAAGTACCCAAAGTAAAGCAAAAAGTAAAAGAGCACCATAATGGCTACGGACCACATGGCCGCTTTCGGCGCAATGATCGCAATGCCGCTTACGGCGAAGGAGCCCGCAATCCCGGCGACGATGCCAATCGCGATTTGAATCAGGATGTCGAAAGCCAACGCCAAAAAGCGGCTGCCGATTCCGGCAACCGTGAAATCGAGCGAGGTTTGCTCGGGTGTTTCGATGGTAAGCTGGTCGGCAACCGGACCAAGCGACAATCCGGGGTCGGGCTTAGTGGACATGATCACTCAC
>Ga0126381_100009702_pt1 | contig 10820 bp, 10 predicted proteins | sample PanSoiMetPlot_28_FD_96465 | JGI IMG/M metagenome (GOLD analysis project Ga0126381, IMG submission 96465) | Tropical forest soil microbial communities from Panama - MetaG Plot_28 | ecosystem: Environmental > Terrestrial > Soil > Tropical forest > Bulk soil | place: Panama | collected 2016-02-17
CGCGGTGTCGCTGTAGCGCAGCACGACGTCCGCGCAGGCCATGCCGCCCGCGTGCTTGCGCACGTTGGTCAGCGACTCCTGAATGATCCGGTATGCGGTGAGTGCCGTCCCCGCGGCGAGCGGCCTGACCGTGCCCTCGATAGAGCAGGTGACCGGCAGCCCGGCGGCCCTGGCCTGATCGAGCAGCTCATCGAGCTGGCCGAGCCCGGGGAGCGGAGCGAGCACCGCCAGGCCGCCGTCATCGCCGCGGCGCAGCACGCCGAGCAGCGCGCGCATCTCGTTCAGCGCCTGACGGCCGGTCGCCGAGATCGCGGCGAGCGCTTGCCGGGTGCGGGCCGGGTCGGTGCCCAGGGCGTAGGCGGCGCCGTCTGCTTGCACCACCATCACGCTGACGTTGTGCGCGACCACGTCGTGCAGCTCGCGCGCGATCCTGGCCCGCTCGGCGGCGGCCGCGATCTGCGCGTGCGCGTCCCTTTCCCGTTCGAGCCTGGCTGCCCGCTCTTCCAGATTGGTGTAGTAAGCGCGCCGGTACCTGGTCGAGTCGCCGAGCACCCAGGCGGTCAGGCACGGCCCGGCAAACAGCAAGTAGGTCAGGAGCAGCCATTCCCACGTCGACGGTGCCGGGATTGGTACCCGCAGTTCAAGCACCTCGACGGCCGCCCCGAACAGGCAGATGCCGAGCCCTATCACCGAGTTGCGCCTGGTCGAATACGCCGCCAGCGTGTAGAGGAGCACGACGATCGCGGCGTCGGTGACTATCGGACGGCCACGGAACACCGCGACCTGGAGCGCTCCGAACGCAATAGCGGTGGTGAAAGCGCCTACCGGATGCGAGCGACGCACCACGATCGGGATCGCGAGTCCAAGCGAGATGACGATGAGGATGAAGACATGCAGGCCGATTCCGGTCCCGATGCCGCCCACGGCGATCGGGAATGCGAGCACGCCGTCCACGAGCCTGGGGTGGCGACGCAGCCACGTATACACCGCTGACACGGCACTAGGGTAGCCGCGAGTTTCGGCACTGGCGTCATCCCGTGGGCGTGAGTTGCCGTCAGCCAAACGGATGACAGGGTGCTGACGTTCCGATTGACGCGCCCGCGGGCCGCTACGGCCGACGATCGGGGTATGGCAAACACAATTGGCGAGCCGGCCCATGCTGTCCGGGTCCGCGGACTGCGCAAGCAGTACCACGGCAAGACAGCGGTGGACGGCATCGACCTTGACATCGAGCGCGGTGAGGTGTTCGCGCTGCTCGGCCCCAACGGGGCGGGCAAGACAACGACGGTAGAGATACTCGAGGGCCACCGGCGCAGAGACGACGGCGAGGTGAGCGTGCTCGGCATCGACCCGGCGGGCGCCAACCGGGCCTGGCGAGCCAGGATCGGGATCGTGCCGCAGTCCGACTGGGCGACTGGCGAGCTCACGGTGCGTGAGATGGTCGCCCAATACAGCGCGTACTTCCCGAGGCCGCGCGACCCCGACGAGGTGATCGCCGCGGTCGGCATGACCGATCAGGCAGGCAAGCGGCTGCGCAGGCTTTCCGGCGGGCAGCGCCGCAGGGTCGACGTCGCTATCGGAATCGTCGGGCGGCCGGAACTGCTGTTCCTCGACGAACCGACGACCGGCTTTGATCCGCAGGCGCGCAGGCAGTTCTGGGAGCTGATCAGCGAGCTGTCCCACGACGGCACCACGATCTTGCTCACCACTCACTACCTGGACGAAGCCGAGGCCCTGGCCCGGCGTGTCGCCGTGCTGGCCGGCGGCCGGATTGCCGCACTCGGCACACCAGCCGATCTGGGCGGCGCCGCCGACGAGGCGACGGTCAGCTGGCTGACCCCCGACGGGACCCGGTCGGTGCAGACGACCACACCGACGCAATTCGTTATGCAGCTGGCTGGCAGTTCTGGCGAGGAGATTCCCGGCCTGTCGGTGACTAGGGCCTCGCTCGAAGACAGATACCTGGAGCTGATCGAGGCGGCGGACGGACAAGAGCCCGCGAGCGGCAAGATTGGAGCAACCCGATGATCGCAGCGGCGCCGGAGGCTGGCCGGATCCAGCCAGAACCAGCCGCGGGCCGCCTCCCCTCAGTGCTGAGGCAGGCCGGCGTACGCGGGCTGGTTGAGGTCAAGCTCTTCTTCCGTCAGCGCGAGGCTGTGGTTTTCACATTCGCGCTCCCCATCATCTTGCTGCTGCTTTTCGGGGAAATTTTCCACGGCCAGATCGGGCACACAGGCGTCAGTTTCCGGCAGTACTTCATCGCCGGGATCACAGCCAGCGGCCTGATGTCCACGACGTTCGTCAGCCTCGGGGTCAGCCTTGCCGCCGACCGCGACGATGGCACGCTGACGCGGCTGGCTGGCACGCCGCTGTCGCCGGTCGGCTACTTCGCCGGGAAGGCGATTCTCGCCTTCGTTGTGGCGCTGCTCGAGATCGTCGCGCTGCTCGCGGTCGGAGTTGGGGTGCTCGGCCTGCACTTGCCTTCGACGTCTGGCCGGTGGCTCACGCTAGCCTGGGTGCTCGTGCTAGGGGCCGCGACCTGCTCGCTGCTAGGCCTGGCGGTCAGCTCGGCGGTCAAGGCGAACACACGAAGCGCTGTCGCGGTGATGAACCTGCCCTACCTTGTGCTCTCGTTCATCTCAGGTGTGTACTTCGTGTTCAGCAACTTGCCGACCGGGCTGCAGCGGGTCGCCGCGATCTTCCCGCTCAAATGGATCTGCCAGGGTATGCGCTCGGTGTTCCTGCCAAACTCGTTCCAGATCCAGGAGGCCGCACATAGCTGGGAGCTTGGCCGGATCGCTCTGGTGCTCGGCGCCTGGCTGGTCGCAAGCTTGTTGATATGCATCAGGACATTTCGCTGGCAGGGCATGGACCGCCGGTGAACGAGCAGGCGGAGGTCGCCCCCGTGGTCAATGGCCCCGTGGTCGACGGCCCCGTGGTCGAGGGAACCACCCGGGAGACCGACGCCTGGACCATGGGCGAGCTGCGATGGGATGTCTACTTCGGCGTCGTCCTCATCGCATCGCTGACCATCGCGCAGATAGCCGGCCAGGCATCAGAGTCTGGCCGGCTACTCGCCAGTGGTGGCCTAGTGGCGATGGTGCCGTGGTACCTGCTGGTCGGACGGCCCGCGCTGTACAGCGACCGGCGCCGGCTACGGCGAGGAACGGTCTACCTGGTCGGCTTGGTGCCGCTGCTCATCGTCGTTCAGATCGGTGCCGGGGCCGGCACGTTCATCTTGCTTGCGCTCGCCCCTCAATGCTTCATGACGGTGCCGTTCCGCCGGGCCATCGCTCTCGTCATCGCGTTGAGCCTCACCCAGCCGATCGTGGCGCTCGTGCAGCGGGCACCCGCCGCCGAGATCGGAACCCTGTTCGGCGTCGCCGTCGGAGGGATCGCGTTCTCGATCGCGTTCGGCGCCTGGATCATGCGGATCATCAATCAAAGCGCCGAGCGCGCCGAGCTGATCGCCCAGCTTGAGCAGACTCGCGCGGAGCTCGCCGAGGCTAACCGGGAGGCAGGCGTGCTTGCCGAGCGCGAGCGGCTGGCCAGCGAGATTCACGACACGATCGCGCAAGGCTTCACCAGCATCGTTATGCTCGCGGCTGCGGCCGACGCAGTGATCGAGTCCGACCCCGCGCAGGCCAAGAAGCAGCTCGAACTGGTCGACCGCACCGCCAGGGAGAACCTGGCCGAGGCGCGGGCGCTGGTGGCTGGCCTGGCGCCGACCGCCCTGACCTCGGCGACGCTTTCTGACGCGCTGGCCAGGCTGACCGACCGGGCCGGGCAGGAGCTTGGCATCACGGCTGAGTTCTCGATGACCGGCCCGCCCGCATCGCTCGGCACCGGCACCGAGGTGGTTCTGCTCAGGGTCTGCCAGGAGGCGTTGTCGAACGTGCGCAAGCACGCCAAGGCCCGTTCGGTGCGCGTGTGGCTGCGTTACCGGGACGATGGCGTCAGCCTCGAGATCGCCGACGACGGGGTCGGCTTCGACTCGGCACTGGTCGGCGAGGGTTTCGGGCTGCGCGGCATGCGGACGAGGGTTGCCGAGATCGGCGGCAGGCTCAGCGTGCGCAGCGCCGTCGGTAAGGGTACGACGGTTATGGCGGAGGTAGCGTGAACGGCCACGGCCCGGTCGGCCCGGGCGCGATCAGGGTGCTGCTCGCCGATGATCACCCAGTGGTGCGCGAGGGCCTGCGTGGGATGCTGGCCGCCGAGCCGGACATCGACGTCGTGGCCGAGGCGGGCTCTGGCATCGAGGCGGCGGTGCTGGCGGCCGCCGAGAATCCCGATGTCATCTTGATGGACCTGCGCATGCCAAACGGCGACGGAGTCGACGCGATCGGCAGGCTGCGGGCGGAGGGCAATGTCGCCAGGATCATCGTGCTCACCACCTACGACACCGACTCCGACATCATCAGGGCGGTCGAGGCCGGGGCGACCGGCTATCTGCTCAAGGACACTCCGCGGGCCGATCTCGTTCAGGCGATACGGGCAGCGGCCAGGGGGGAGACCGTGCTCGCACCGGTGGTGGCCGGGCGGCTGGTCACCAGGGTGAGGCGAGGCGGCCCGCAGCCGGAGGCGCTGTCGGCGCGCGAGACCGAGGTGCTTGGGCTGGTGGCGCGCGGGCTCACGAACGTGCAGATCGGGCGCGCCCTTTTCGTCAGCGAGGCGACCGTGAAGACGCATCTGACCAGGGCATGTACCAAGCTCGGGGTGGCTGGCAGGACCGCGGCGGTGACGAAGGCCATGGAGATAGGCGCGCTGCCGCCGCCCGGAGCGCCGGCCTAACCGACCTGCCGAGCGGGGAGCAGACTAGTGACATGGCTGACGAGCACGAGCATCATCACGACCCGACGTTCTACCGATCGCCTTGCGACGCTGCCGCCGGGCCGCCGGAGAAGCTCGCCTATGTAGCCGCGTTCTCCCGCCCCGCCGACAAGCCGGATGCGATCGCGGTGGTCGACACCGATCCCGCGTCTGCCAGCTACGCATCTGTGATCGGCTTCACCGGGTTGCCGCATCTCGGCGACGAGCTACACCATTTCGGGTGGAACGCCTGCTCGAGCGCGCTCTGCCCGACCGGTGACCACAGGCACGGCGACCGCCGCTATCTCGTGGTTCCCGGCCTTCGCTCGTCACGTATCTACATACTCGACACCAAAGAGAACCCGGCGCAGCCGCCAGTCACCAAGGTGCTCGACGCCGCGGAGCTTGCCAAGCGGGCCAGCTACTCCCGGCCGCACACGGTGCACTGCGGTCCCGGGTACCTGTACGTGTCCTGCCTGGGCGGCCCAGACGGCGCTGAGGGTCCTGGCGGGGTTGCCCTGCTCGACCACGCGACGTTCGATGTGATCGGCCAGTTTGAGGCCGATCGCGGCGACCAGTACCTGGCCTATGACGTCTGGTGGCACATCAACGACGACGTGCTGGTCACCTCGGAGTGGGCGAGGCCATCGCTGATCGAGGACGGGGTCGTGCCCGAGATGCTGCTCGGCCGTGAGTACGGGCACCGGCTGCACTTCTGGGACATGCAGACCAGGCGCCACGTCCAGACCGTCGACCTCGGCGACCAGAACCAGATGGCGCTCGAGCTGCGCCCGGCGCACGACCCGGCGAAGACGTACGGCTTCGTCGGCATAGTGGTCAGCGTCGAAGACCTGTCGGCTTCGGTCTGGCTCTGGCACGAGGACTCCGAGAATGCTGGGCGGTGGGCGGCGACCAAGGTCATCTCGATCCCGGCCGAGCCAGCGCCCGCCGAGCAGCTGCCGCCGCTGCTGCAAGGCTTCGGCGCGGTGCCGCCGCTGATCACCGACCTGGCGCTCTCGGTGGACGACCGGCACTTGTACGTCTCCTGCTTCGGCACGGGCGAGCTGAAGCAGTTCGACGTCAGCGACCCGTTCAACCCGCGCGAGACCGGCTCGGTGCGGATCGGCGGGATCGTCGGCCGGGTGGCCCATCCGGCGCAGCCTGACCAGCCGCTGGGCGGCGGAGCGCAGATGGTCGAGGTCAGCCGTGACGGCAAGCGCGTGTACTTCTCCAACTCGCTCTATGGCGCCTGGGACGACCAGTTTTACCCAGACGGCGTCGGCGCATGGCTCACCAAGCTAGATGTGGCCGAAGGCGGCGGCATGAGCTTCGACGAGCGGTTCTTCATCGAAGGAGACGCGTTCAGGGGCCGGCGGGTGCACCAGATCAGGCTGGAAGGCGGCGACGCGTCAAGCGATTCCTACTGCTACTCCTGACCAGTTATGACTGCGACGCGCGGGCCATGGCTGGCACCTGAGCTGGCCACTCTCACCAAGGCCAGGTTCTCCGATCCGGGCTGGATGTATGAGAGGAAGTTCGACGGCGAGCGTTGCCTCACCTACCGGACCGGCGGCAAGGTCTCGCTGATGACGAGGAACCAGATTGATGTCAGCGCGACTTACCCCGAGCTGCGCGAAGCTCTGGCCGGCCAGACGTCGGCCGACTTCGTGGTCGACGGTGAGATCGTCGCTTTCGACGGCGATGCCACCAGCTTCGGCAAGCTCCAGCAGCGGCTAGGCGTGCGCGACCCCAATGCCGAGCTTGTGCGGCGGGTGCCTGTCGTTTACTACCTGTTCGACCTGCTCGTGGTCGGCGGACGTGACATTAGGTCGCTGCCGCTAGGCGAACGCAAGCCGCTGCTGCGCGAGCTGATGCCGTTTGATGATCCGGTCAGGTTCACCGAGCACAGGGACGGCAATGGCGAGCCGTTCTGGGAGGAGGCCTGCAAGCAGGGCTGGGAAGGGCTGATCGCCAAGCGGGCGGCCTCGCCCTACCTGGCCGGAAGGACCAAAGACTGGCTGAAGTTCAAGTGCTTGAGCAGCCAGGAGTTTGTCATCGGCGGCTACACGGACCCGAAGGGGTCGCGTACCGGCCTCGGCGCGCTGGTGATCGGCTACTACGACGATGATGGCCGGCTCATATCGGCTGGCAAGGTGGGTACCGGCTTCAACGCTTCGACCCTGGCCAGTCTCAGCGCTTTGCTGCGGCAGCGTGAAGTGGACAGGTCGCCGTTCCTGGCCGGCCCGGTGCCTCGGTCAGGCGTGCACTGGGTCAAGCCGGAACTTGTGGCCCAGATCGGATTCTCTGAATGGACGACGGCCGGCCAGCTCAGGCATCCCCGATACGAGGGCCTGCGCCAGGACAAGGACCCGGCTAGCGTGGTCCGCGAGGTTCCCGAGTGAGGCATCACTTTCCATCGGTAACATTGCCGCCGGCGCAGGTACCGCGGATGGCCCAGACCCCGCCTCGCGCGCGGAAGGTGATACGTGTCAGTTGAACGCTGGCCGGTCCAGTGGACGGGAGAGCGCGCGATCGTGACGTTCCCCGCCGAGGTCGACGCGAACAACGCTCACATCGCGCGTCACGACCTGATCGCCGTGATCGAGCTGGACGGCGCGAAGGCCGTGGTGGCCGACATGACGCGGACGACGTTCTGCGATTCGGCGGGAGTCACGGCGCTGGCTGCCGCACGAAGGAAGGCAGTCGCGCACGGCGCGACGTTCTCGCTGGCCTGCTCGTCTCCGCAGATCTTGCGGATTCTCGAGCTGACTGGCCTCGATCAGATGCTGCCGCTGTTCGGATCCGTTGACGAGGCACTTGCCTGAGGTTCTAGTCGTGGGCGGGTCCGCCGCGATGGGCCGAGTCGAAGTCGCCGGTGCCGTCGGGAGCGCCTTCCTCATGGCGCTGCGGGTACGCCGTTCGCCCTTCGGCCGGAACCATCTCAGGATGCGGCCCGTGAGCCGAGACCTGCTTGATCTTCAGATATCGCTTGATGTCCGGCCAGCCCATCTTGATGGCCGCTCCGACACCGAGCACCAGCGCCAATCCCAATGACTTCTTGATCATGGCAACCTTTCTTCCCCTGCTAGCGGGTGCCGAATCGCGGCAGGTCGGCGGCCAATCGGCGGCGGTGGGGGGGAGGACCGCCGCCGATTGGCCTGGCACCGGTCCGCTAGGCGGCGTGTCCGCCGACCGGGACGAGTACTTGCTTCGAGCGGGCAGCGCGGCGACCACCGGTCCGACCCTGCGGCGGACGGCTAGCCCCGCGCCCGTCAGCCGGGCGCCCGTCTGCCGGGTGGCCGTCAGCCGGGCGGACCGTGCGTCCCTGCGCTGGCTGGCGGGTCGTCGCGGGCGCGGCAGCCAGCGCGGGTTCGCACTTGATTGCCGTGGTGATGGCCCGCTCGTAAACCACGATGGTTTCGCGCGCGATGCGGTCCCACGGGTACCTGGACCTGGCCCGATCAGCGGCCGCGATGCCGAAGGCAGCGAGCCGCATCGGACTGGCGAGCAGGTCGCGTAGCCTGCGGGCCAGCATGTCCGGCCGTCCTGGCGGCACCAGCACGCCCGACGTGCCATCGATGACCGCGTCGCGGTAGCAGCCGACAGCCGTGGCTACGACCGGCACGCCACACGCCATCGAGCGGATCGAGCTGATTCCTTGCGGCTCGTACCGCGCCGCGCTCACGAGCAGGTCGGCCGACCTAAGCAGGGCAGGAAGGTCGTTGTCGGCGACGTGGCCGGTGAACTGAACTCGGTCAGCGAGGCCCAGATGGGCGGCCAGCTTGGCGAGTATCCGGTAGCCGTGATCGGACTCAAGCTCGTCGGCGCTCGGACCGCCCGCGATCACTAGTTCGGCGCCTGGCAGCTCGGCGAGACACCTGAGCACGACATCGAGGCCGCGGTACTCGGCGAGCGAGCCGACAGCGATAATCCGAGGCTGGCGCTTGCGCTTGGCAATGAGCCCAGCGGGAGAAAACCTGGTGGTGTCCACGCCCGCGGGCACGAGGCTAACGCGCGCATTGGGTACCCCGAGCCTCGACAGCTCGGCTACCTCATCCGCGGTTGTCGCCAGTACAGCGGTGGCCACCTTGGCGATGCATGGCTCCATCTTCGTGCGCATGCTTGTCGTCTCGCCGGCGATGCCATGGCGCCGCTCGGCCGAGGCGAACGATCCGAAGCTAGCGACGACGGGGACCGGGTGCTCGCGGGCGGCGCTGAGCGCGGCAAGCACATTGGTCCAGTGGTAGGCGTGAACGACGTCGGGGGCGTTCTTCTGCCAGCGTGCGGCGAGATGGCTGGCGATGTCCTTGGCGTATTGCGGAAGCTGATCCGCGGCAAGAGGTGCCTGTGGACCTGCCGTGATGAACTCGGCCTTCAGACGCGGTGCGATCGACGCCTTGTCCGGCAGCGATGGCGAGTCCTTGCGCGCATAGATCACCACGTCATGCCCCTGCGCGGCGAGAGCCTTGGCAAGCTCGCTGACGTGAGCGGCCTGATCTGCCGAGTAAGGATCAAGCGCGTAGGTAGGGGGCGTGGCATGCCGAGCGACGAGGGCGATCTTCATCCCTGGGCCTCCTTGGACGAGTTCCGGCTGGGTCACAGCGGTCGCAAGGTGGCCGACTGGGCAACGAAATCGCTACAACAAAGAAGGCACACCCAGCAAAGTCACGCCGTGACTCAAGGGGTGTGCCTGCGTCGTAAGCACTGTCGGTCAGGTTAGCGCACGTGGGTTGGGCTGTCCAGCATGCAGGCGGCCACGAAAGGTAGGCCTAAGCCGGGTTTTGCGCGTTTGAGCAGGCATTTCGCGGGCAGCCATTGGGCGCCAAAAATCACGTGGGAGGTCCACATGTCCGTCGGGGGCGTAGTATTTGTCATACTGGTTTTTAGCGTAATATTACTATTTATCGTCGTGCCCGGAGGCTACGCCAAACGCCGGCAAAGGCTGCAGGAGCGGTTCGGCCCCGAGTACGACAGGGTCGTCGGGGAGCGGCAAAACCGCAGGTCAGCGGAGGCCGAGCTCGCGGCGCGGGAGCGCCGGATTCGCAGGCTCGGGCTGCGTGACGTTGGTCGCGACGCCCAGGATAAGTATGGCGCGCAGTGGACCGAGGTCCAGGAGCGCTTCATTGACGATCCGTCGGGCGCTATTACCGACGCCCAGGCACTCGTCGAAACCGTGATGCGCGAACGCGGTTACCCGGTCTCCGAGTACCAGCAGACAGTCGCCGATCTGTCAGTGGGATATGCGCGAACGCTCGACCACTTCCGGGCGGCGCACGCGGTCAGCGAGCGCGCGGCCGCCGGGAATGTGGCCACCGAGGATCTCCGCATCGCGTTCCTGCATTACCGCGAGCTGTTCAGCCACCTGCTCGGGGTGGCGACAACGGGAGGCGAACATGTCACCGCAGCATGACTGGCTGAAGTCCGTGGGGCCAGGCCGCGAGGCCAGCGCGGAAGCTGATGGTGCCGGAGAGGCCGATGGCGGGCAGCCCGGTCGTGAGCAGTCAAGTGATGAGCCCAGCGGTGTTGACCAGGCCGATGGTGACCAGGCCGGTGGCGAGCGCGCGAATGCTGATAGCGGCGGCGTCGCCCAGGCTGTCGGTGAGCAGGCCGATGGTGCGCGGATGAAAGCCGACGTCGACCCTGGTGAGAAGGCCGATGGCGGGATCGCCACTGTCGAGGGTGATTCGGTGAATGAAGCCAGTTCGGTGGGTGAAGCAAGCGCGACAAGCGACGCCGATCAGCCGGCAGAGGCCGGGGCACCGGCAGGGGTTGGGGCGCCAGCAGGCGTCGGGGCGTCGGCGGAGGTCGGGGCGCCGGCAGGGGTCGGGGTGCCGGCGGAGGGCGGGGCGCCAGCGGAGGGCGGGGTGCCGGCGGAGGGCGGGGTGCCGGCGGAGGCCGGGCTGCCGGTTGGCGGCGAGTCGCAGGCAGGCGCGGCTGATTCCCAGGCGGGCGGAGCCGAGTCGCATGCGGGTGTGCTGGCTGGAGAGCGAGTCCGCAGCGGTTGGTCCGGC
>Ga0126381_100009703_pt1 | contig 10819 bp, 9 predicted proteins | sample PanSoiMetPlot_28_FD_96465 | JGI IMG/M metagenome (GOLD analysis project Ga0126381, IMG submission 96465) | Tropical forest soil microbial communities from Panama - MetaG Plot_28 | ecosystem: Environmental > Terrestrial > Soil > Tropical forest > Bulk soil | place: Panama | collected 2016-02-17
TGCGGCAGCGCGATCGCGAGCTCATCATTGGCGACCGAGTGGCTGCGCGGGAAGACCGTGGAGCAGGCGCTCGAGATTAAGAACACCGATATCGTCAACGAGCTCAGCCTGCCGCCTGTGAAGATTCACTGCAGTGTGCTGGCCGAAGATGCGATCAAGGCGGCGATTGGCGACTACAAGAAGAAAGCCGAAGCACACTCGACCGCCGGAGCCGTGAAAGCGAATTAAGTCTTGGTCAAGGAAGCGATGGTTACGGTAACGCCCAAGGCGGTCCAAAAGATCCGCGAAGCCTTCACTCGTGAGAAGGTGACCGGAGGATTGCGCCTTGGCGTTCTTGGCGGAGGCTGTTCCGGTCTCAGCTATCAATTCAAGTTCGATCCGAAGCCTCGTCCCACGGATAAGGTGTTGAACTTCGACGATGTCGATGTCTACATCGATCCGAAGAGCCTCGTCTTTCTGGATGGGATGACACTCGATTGGAAAGATTCGCTGATCCATTCCGGCTTCGTATTCGAAAATCCCAACGCCAAGAAAAGCTGCGGCTGCGGCACGTCCTTCTCCGCCTGATGAAGTACTACGAAGCACTGGGGATCGAGCCCAGGCTTGCGCTGGACTTAGACGCCCTCAAAAAACGATTTTACGAGTTAAGCCGGGAGTGGCACCCGGATCGGTTTAGCCGGGCTTCCGCATCTGAACAGCAGAAGGCGTTGGATAAGACCGCTGTGCTGAATGACGCCTTCCGCACCCTGAAAGAGCCCGTTTCACGTGCGGAGTATTTCCTGGAAGAGAGCGGAATCCCCCCATCCAAAAACCCACCCCCGGAATTGCTCGAAGAAATGTTCGAACTAAACGAAGCCTTGGAAGAATTACGTGGGACAGGCTTCAGCCTTTCTTCTGAGAGCGACAGGCTAAAGCCTGTCCCACCGCAACTGATCGAGGCTCAAAAGAAGTACGGCAAAATGCTGGATGAAGTGGCCGAGCAACTCGATACGCTGTTCAAACAACACGATGAACATCGGGAACGCGCCGCGCTGCAGGAAATCCGAGGAATCCTTGACCGGCGCAGATATGTCGCCAACTTAATGCGCGACGTCGAAAAGGAATTGAATGTCCACGTTTCAAATTGACTTCGGCGGCGGGGTACCCGCTTCGAAGATTGTCGGGATCGATCTCGGCACTACGAATAGCCTTGTTGCGGTAATGGACCTCACCGGGCCCCGCATTCTCTCGGGAATCGTACCGAGCGTCGTCTCTGTCACGGATTCTGGCGAAGTGGTCGCGGGCTCGGAAGCCCGTGAGATGCTGTTGACCCATCCGGAGAGAAGCGTCTATTCGGTGAAGCGCCTAATGGGCCGCGGCGTCGACGATATTCAGGAAGAGCTGAAGCTGTTTCCTTTCCGTGTTGCTCCTGATAAGGGAGTGCTAAAGCTGGAGATCGGCGGGAAAACGATGACTCCGCCCGAGGTTTCCGCTCATGTGCTGCTCAAGCTCAAGCGCGACGCGGAGGAAGCTCTGGGCGCCCCCGTAACACAGGCGGTTATCACCGTTCCTGCATATTTCAATGACGCGCAGCGCCAAGCGACAAAAGATGCTGGGCGCATCGCCGGCCTGGAAGTTCTCCGTCTGGTGAATGAGCCGACAGCAGCCGCGCTCGCCTACGGACTTGATAAGCGCAAACAAGGAGTCGTCGCTGTTTACGATTTGGGCGGCGGCACGTTCGACATCTCGATTTTGCGTTTGCACGACGGGATCTTCGAAGTGATGGCCACCAACGGCGATACGCACTTGGGTGGCGACGATATCGACAACCTGCTACTGCGCGTCGCGCTCGAAGATATTCAAACCGAGTGGGGTGAAGACATTTCATCGAAGCCCGATGCCGTGCAAATCCTTCGCCGCGCCGTGATCAAGGCAAAAGAAGAACTATCGTTCGTTCCGCAAGCCGCGATCGATTTTTCGTACGGCGGACGCCGCTATCAGCGCGAGATTCCGCTGGATGTTTACAACAAGCTGATCGAGCCGATTGTAGAGCGCACGCTTGGGCCTTGCCGCGAGTGCATCAAAGACGCAAAGGTCAAAGTGGAAGACATCGACGAAGTCGTACTGGTTGGTGGATCCACAAGGATTCCTCTCGTGCGATCGGCCGTAGAGCGTCTGTTCCGCGCGAAGCCTCACACGGAGTTGAACCCCGACGAAGTAGTCGCGCTGGGCGCCGCAGTGCAAGCTGGCATTCTTTCTGGAGACGTGCAGGATCAACTGCTGCTGGATGTCACGCCGCTGTCGCTTGGCATTGAGACGATGGGCGGTTTGGTTTCGAAGCTGATCCATCGCAACTCAACGATCCCGGCATCCGCGACGGAGCAGTTCACAACGGCCGTGGACGGGCAGCGCAATGTGCTGATCCACGTTCTTCAAGGCGAACGCGAATTGGTGAAAGACTGCCGCAGTCTAGCCCGGTTCGACCTCAAAGACATCGCGCCGCAGCCCGCGGGCGCGGCTCGCATCGAGGTCCGGTTTCTGATTGACGCTAACGGAATTCTCAGCGTGACGGCCGCCGACTTGCGAACCGGGAAAGAGCACAGCGTCGAGGTCAAACCTTCCTATGGCTTGACGGACCAGCAAGTGGAAGCGATGATCCTCGAGTCCTTCGACAAAGCCGAGGACGATTTCAAGGAACGCCAGGTCCGCGAAGCTCGTGTCGAGGCGGATACGATTTTATCGGCGACAGACAAGGCCCGGAAGAACCACGAAGCACTCGCCACGTTGAGTGAGGAAGAGCGAGCCGCGATTGACCGAGCAGTGAATGAGTTGCTAGTCGTCTATCACTGCGACGATCACCTGCTGATTCGCGCGAAAATCGATCAACTAAACGAAGCCACGCAGCGGTTGGCTGAGACCATCATGAACACCGCGGTTGCGGGAATGCTGAGGGGGACGAAACTCTAATGCCGAAGCTGACTTGGCAGAACCTGAACGACATCGCATTCGAGTTGTACGAGAAGTTTCCGGATCTCGACCCCGCCAACATTCGCTACACAGACCTGCACAAATGGATCACGGAATTGGAAGACTTCGACGACGACCCGCTAAAGTCGAACGAAGCCAAACTGGAGGCGATCCAAATGGCCTGGCTCGAAGAATATAAGGATAATCAGTGATGTGGGGCAGGATGGCATCCTGCGGCGGATTGGCAATCCGCCTGCCTCACGTGTTGATTCTCTCGTGCACCGGCTTAGCGATTGCCGCCCCACCTGCGATCTCCGAAGATTCTCTCCGAGGCCATGTCTCCTTCCTGGCCTCCGATGCCCTCGAAGGCCGCGCCACACCTTCGCGCGGTCAAGAGATCGCAGCAGAGTACATCGCGGCCCAATTCCGCCGCGCCGGCCTCGAACCGGTTGGCAATGACGGATACTTCCAAAGCGCGACCTTCGAAGAAGCAATTAAATCCGTAAAAAACACCGGCGGAGCACGAGCTCGTCTGGATGCGGCTTCCCAGCACGGCGGCAAGATTCGCAACGTAGTTGGCTTGCTGCGCGGCTCCGATCCGGTGCTTCGCGATACATACGTAATCCTGTCTGCGCACTACGACCACGTCGGACTTGCCGACAAAGGCGACGATCAAATCTACAACGGCGCGAACGACGACGCGAGCGGTACGGCAAGCGTAATCGAAATCGCGGCCGCGCTCGCCGCCCAACCTACTCGCCCCAAGCGCAGCATTCTATTCGTAGCCTTCTTTGGCGAGGAAATCGGGCTGGTCGGATCGCAATACTACGCGAAGCACCCCGTGGTCCCGCTCGAAAAAACCATCGCGGATGTGAATCTGGAACAAGTCGGACGGACGGACGCAACCAATGGCGACATGACCGGCACGGCATCATTTACCGGGTTCGACTATTCCGATTTGACAAAGCCTTTCGTGCGCGAAGGCCAGGCGATGGGAATTCGCGTGTACAAAGACGACAAGGGCAGCGACCAGTACTTCACGCAAAGCGACAACCTCCCGCTCGCTGAGGCAGGTGTTCCCGCCGAAACGCTGTGTGTCGCATTCGACTATCCCGACTATCATCGCGTCGGCGATGAATGGCCAAAGCTGAACTACAAAAACATGGCCGCCGTGGATTCAATGGTCGCGCAAGGATTGCTGGATCTCGCGTCGGACGCTCCAGCCCCCGTGTGGAACGCTGATGTCGCAAAAACCAAGCCTTATCGCGACGCAGCCGACAAACTGCACGAAGGCCGCTAAAGCTTCAGCGCTTTTTTCTCAAGCAGAGCACGCCCCGCCGGTGTAACCGAAACAATCTCCTCGCCACGCTGCATGCGCATCAAAACCAATCCCCGGTCTACAGCATCCTCCCAAACCTGAAGCCGCGGGCATGAAGTTCGCCAAGCGTTCATGGTCTCTTCATAAGTCCGATCTCTAGAAGAGAGCCACTCCAGCAAGTCGAGAATAAGCGCTTCTACCGTCTGGTTCATGGCTGTCATTTTAACTAGCGCCACGCCGCTATGATTGGCTTATGGCAGCTACTCTTTCTACCATGCCTGAACTCGGCGCGTCTGCGCCAAATTTTTCCCTGCCCGATGTGGTTTCTCACAAGACGGTTTCTCTCGCCGATTTCGGCTCGAAGCGAGGCCTACTAGTGATGTTTATCTGCCATCACTGCCCGTTCGTCAAATACATCAAGGACGAACTCGCAAGGCTGGGTTCGGACTACGCGGAACAAGACGTGGCGATTGTGGGGATCAGCTCGAACGATCCTGCGGTTTCCTCGGACGATTCACCGGAAGGCCTTGCCCAAATGGCCGCAAACTGGAAGCTGAAATTCCCGGTGCTCTACGATGAGTCGCAGGACGTGGCGAAAGCTTACGACGCGGCCTGTACGCCCGACTTCTTTCTCTTCGACAAAGACCGCAAGCTAGTATACCGAGGGCAACTGGATGACAGCCGGCCTTCGAATTCAAAGCCTGTGAATGGAAGGGATCTGCGGAGGGCGATCGATGCAGTACTAAATGGAACTGCAGTCGATGCTGAGCAGAAGCCCAGCATCGGCTGCAATATTAAGTGGCGGCGTTAGAAGCGATACGTCGCCTGGAGCTGAATGATCCGGCGCGACGACGAAAGTGCGGCGCCCGTGGAAGTGATTTTGCCGAACGTCGTCGAGTTCACGCTCTGATCCCCGAGTTGGAAGGTCGGGTGATTAAACACGTTGAGTGCATCGATGCGGAGTTCCAGGGTATGCCTTTCAAAGATCTTGGTGGTCTTTGAAGCATTCAGGTCGAGACTCCACAAGCCGGGGCCGGAAAGATAGGCTCTTTGAAGCGCGCCGACCGTCCCCGGGTCCGGATTCGAGAATACCTGGCCGTTGAAAGGCGTCTGGCCGTCGGCGGCAACGCCGCGTCCGTCAGGACCGATCGCGGATGCCGCAAGGAAGTACGGTCCGTTCCCGGTCATCCGGAATTGGAAAAGGTCCTGCAATTGGCTGCCGGTCACAGTTGTGTTTACGGTTTCGTTTCCAGAACGTGCGGTGCGATTCAACGTGCCGCGGTAATTGGACGTTGAAGTACCAGTCAATAGAGAGAATGGCTGGCCGGATTGAGCTCCGAAGATTCCGCTCAGGCGCCAACCACCCAGAAGCATTTCGCTAGGCTTGCCGTGGAAGTTGAGAGCGTGTCCCGGTCCGATGGGCAATTCATAGGATGAGTTGATCTTGAACACGTTGGTAACGTCGAAGTCCGCGACGCGAGAGCGCTCGATCTTCGCGTTGTTGTTATCGAGGAACGGCTCAAAGTTCGTCTGCGTATTTCCCAGCGCGTCACTGAGCACCTTGGAAAAGGTGTAGTTGGCCTGGAACTGAAGACCGCGGGCGAAACGGCGGTTCACGTCCACTTGAAGACCGTTGTAAGAGCTGTTGCTGTAGTTGGTCATCAGGTTCATGCCAAGGCCTAGAGGATTGCGATAGAAATTCGCCGAGCCCTGGAGTCCATTCTCCTGGTACGTATCGGCAAGAGAGCCAACCTGGCCGGTCTGGATCAGGTTGATAATGGTCGCGTTCGTTAAAAGACCGCCGGAGGCAAGCTGACTAAAGAACGGAATCGGCTGGCTTCCGGCGATGTTTGCGTTGTAACGAGGGTCAAATACGCCGGTCGCCTTCTGGGCGAGGAACCCATTGTTCCGGGCTTTGATGAAGTCGGGTAGGATTGCATCAATGACAACCTGGTTCAGATCAAATGCGCGAAGCTGTTTCACGGCGTGGTTGCCCACGTAACGGACGTCGATCACCGTGTTCTTAATGGACTGCTGGATTCCAACGTTCCACTGCTGAACATAGGGTGTAGCCAGATCGGGGCTGATGGCCGCCTCCGCATTTGCGGAATTGATTGCGAAGTTATCCGCGAACGTTCGCGGCACCTTGAACACTGGGGTCGGAATCGGCGTAACGCCTGCGCCCACACGGCCGGAGAGTCCGGTCTGGCCGGCCGTAGTCGACAAACCGCTATTGCTGGTGACGCTATTGCGAACCGCGGCAATGACGGTATCGTTTACAAAGGAGATGCTATAACCCGCGCGCAGAGCTGTCTTGCCATTTCCGAAGAGGTCATAGGCGAGACCAACATTAGGCGCGAAGTTGTTCTTATCCTTGTTGTACCAAGACCTACCCGTGCCTTCACCATAGAAATCCAAGGTGGCGTTCGAAAGGAGAGCAGTGGCGACGCTCCCATTCACCGGGTTCGGCAGCAATGCAAGGCCATCGATATCGGTGATCGGCGCTAGATAGTCATAGCGCACGCCGAGATTAACAGACAAGCGGCGGGTGGCTTTCCACGAGTCTTGAGCATAGAAAGCGTAGTTCGAATACTTGAATCGTCGCAGATTCGTGTAGCCGGGAACGTAGCCGCTCGTGCGGTCTTTAACGTTGAACGTCTGCGTGGAACTGGTGTAGTATCCGGCGAGAGAAGCTAACAGCAAGTTCGCGGCGGTGACGTCGTTCGCCGAAGCGCCGGGAAGCGCGGAAGCGGTAAGGCCCGTATTTCCCGTGCCGATGCCGATTGTATAGGACGGCGTGATGGCGGCATCATTATAAACATCGGCGCGAATCCGCGACATCTGGTAACCAAATTGAACGTTGTGCGACCCGTGGATCCAACTTGCGTTATCCGCGAAGTTATACGTGTCGACGTTCCGGCCTTGTGTGCGGAACGTATTGACGGGGTTCGAATAGCTCATCCCGGTGACATAGAACTTCGGAATATCGGACGTAGAGGGAAACACGACTGGAGCCCAGTTGAATCCCCAGCGCACTTCGTTAATGAGAGTCGGCCTGACGCTCCAGCGCCAGGAGCTCGAAAGCAACTTAGTAGTGCCTTCATTGGTGACCTGCGGAATCACGTTGAACGTGGTATCGGCGTCGGGACGGTCGACCGCCTCGTGAATCCAAGAGCTCACGACCGCGATGTTGTGGCGAGCGGAAGGATTGTAATCGACCTTCGACGTAACTTGGTCCCTGCGTGTGTTCGAGCGGCGATTCTCGCGGAACCCTGCCGTATTGCGCAGCAGGCTTGCACTGGAATCACCCAAATCGTAGTTGTTGATCTTGGAACCGTTCGGAATCTGGGCCAGGATCGACTGCATGTAGGAGTCAGGCGTAACACCCGCGGCCTGCAGCAGGTTTACCTTGTGGATAGCGCCGCCAGAATCGCGATAGGTGAAGATTCCGTTGCGCGCATCGTCCGTCAAAATTGTCAAGTTGCGGCTGGATTGCTGGTTCAAATGCAGATCTTCGTAGTTCACGAAGAAGAACAGCTTGTCGCGGATGATCTTTCCACTAGCTGTCGCGCCTGCCTGATTCTGATTCAGAAAAGGATTGGCGACACCGGCTTGATTGTTGAACCAATTGTTCGCCGCGAGTGCACTGTTTTGATTGGCCCAGAACACGGTGCCGTGATAACCGTTCGAGCCCGAAGGAGTGACGAAAGAAACTTGTGCCGCGCCAAGAGTGTTCGAACTGCTGGCATTCGAAGTAGAAAGCGTAACTTCTTGCACCTGGTCGATATTGAGGCGCTCCGGAATGAAGTCCAGATCGTTGTTCCGAAAGAGATTGTCTTGAATATTGATGCCATCTAACATGACGTTCGTAAACGAAGGACGAAGGCCGTTAATGGTGGTGTTGCCTCTGGGATTAATGTTCACGCCGGCTTGCGTATCCAGGAATCCCAGCACCTGACGGTTAATTACCGGCAGCTTTTGAAGTTGCGCATTTTCGATCGTCGTGTTTACGGACGCGTCCGAAAGTTGCACGCCGATAGTCTGATCCGAGACTTCGACCGTTTGCGTCGCGGCGGCAACTTCAACCTTCGTCGGCGGAAGGTCCGTGAATCGGCCTGCGTCGACAACGACGTTATTGATCGTGGTTTTGGCGAACCCCTTCGCCTCAATCACCACGTTATAGGTTCCAGCATTGACTGTCGGAATTACGAAGCTGCCTTGCGACGATGTGGAGGCGCTATAAACTGTGGCTTCAGAACCCGGACGCTGGACGGTAATCGAAGCGTTCGGAACACCAGCCCCCGAAGGATCCACTACACTTCCGGTCAGTCGGCCGGCAATTTGCGCGTAACTCACCCCTGTGGTAAGCACGCAGGCAAGCACAAGCTTGCGTGTGTTTACAAACATATACCCTTTCCCCAAAAGACAATTAACAGATACGTAACAGCTGTATACAGGAGAGAGTAACACAAAATCACTAGGGAAGCACCTTTAGGTGGTTCCTACAGCAATGACTGTATCCGGCTTTCGAGCCAGTGGTGGATTAGAATTTTACAAATGCGCTACGGACGCTATTTAGAAGAACTGCAAACCGGTCAATCGTTCGAGCATTGGCCCGGCCGGACAATCACCGAGTTCGACGATACCTACTTCAGCCTGATGAGCATGAATCAGCATCCGCTCCACGTGGACGATTACTGGTCCAGGGGTACGCAGCATGGGCAGCGGTTGGTGGAGGGGCCGCTGGTGATCAGCCTGGTAATCGGGATGAGTCAGGCGGACATAGGCGGGCGAGCGCTTAGGACGATTGAGTATTCCGACATCAAACATACTGAGCCGGTGTTTCACGGCGACACGATTTACGCCCGGTCCAAAGTGACGGCCGTTGACGCGAACGGAATCGTGACAGTCTACTCGGAGGGCCTGAATCAGAAGGGAGCCGTCGTGGTTTCCTTCGAGCGAAGGATCCTCGTGCCTCGTAAGGAGGCACAATGAGCTACGGACGATGGTTCGAGGAGTTCGAGGCCGGTGCGGTATACAAACATTGGCCCGGCCGGACAATTACGGAGCACGACAATACCTCATTCGCGCTGCTTTCGATGAATTTGAATCCCTTGTTCATTGACGAGCACTACGCTCGCTCGCAGCCGGAGGGTCGGAGGCCGGTGATTGATTCCCTCATCTTCAGCCTGCTAGTAGGCATGAGTGTAGCCGACACAAGCGGGAGGACGATAGCAAACCTCGGGTATGACTTTGTGCGATTTGAAACTCCAATGTATGCAGGGGAGTCGCTGTATGGGGAGTCCGAGGTATTGGATGTGCGCGAATCGGCAACCAAGAAGGATCGCGGCGTAGTGCACATAGAGACCCGGGGATTCAATGAGCGTGGGGAACGAGTGATCGTACTTCGACGAAAGTTTTTGGCTCCGAAGCGAGTGGTATAAGTTGAAGAAGCCCGAGCCCGCAGGCTCTTTCGAGCTTGCGGGCTTTTTTGAAGCCGGTGAGGTGCGAGAGCGTTTGATAAACAACGGAGCCCACGCGAACGGTCTAAACCCGCACGTACCCTAAAGTTCTCATCGAGTGACATGTTCGAGAAACCTTCGCAAGCATTCAACGGATTATTTGAGTAGTCGGGCAGAAGCCGCCTTTTAGGCCCGCATCAACCCGATTCCCAAGGAGCCTTCTTAACGACCGGCTAAAACGACAGGAGCGACGAAACCATCGCGAATTGTCTCACTGAAATTCTCATCTGGTGCTGAGAACCGCGCAACCTGATACGATCCCATGGGGCGATGGAGGCGGGCATGAATAGAATTCTGATCGTATTGTTTGCTCTTGGAGCGGTTCTCGGGTTGGCCCAAACGACGGCGGATCTGATCAACGACCAAAAGAATACGGAAAACGTCACCACCCACAGCATGGGCTACGACCGTAAGAGCTATAGCCCGCTCAAGCAAATCAATAGATCGAACGTCAAGCGCCTCGTGCCCGTCTGGAACGCGAGTCTGATGAATGACCAGGGAGAACTGGCCACACCGGCGGTTTACAACGGCGTTATGTACGTGATCAACGGCCGCTGGACATTCGCTATCGACGTCGAAACCGGCAAACAGATCTGGCGTACGCGAGCCGAATTGGAGTCGGGCATTGGGAGAACCCCCGTCAACAGAGGCGCTCCGGCAATTTACAACGGGAAACTCTTTCGCGTTACGGTCGACAACCATTTGGTCGCGCTCGATATGAAGACCGGCAGGGAACTGTGGAACCAGAAATACGCGGACTCAGGGGACGGCTACTATTCGACCGCAGCGCCGATAGTCGCCAATGGCGTGCTGATTTCCCCGGTCGCCGGCGGAGAGTCGACCACGCGAGGCTTCCTGGACGGTTGGGATCCCGATACCGGGAAAAAACTGTGGCGCAGGTATACTATCCCCGCGCCCGGCGAGCCGGGTTCGGAAACGTGGCCTAAAAACAGCGATGCATGGAAGCAGGGAGGAGGTCCGACGTGGCGTTCGGGCTCCTATGACCCGCAGCTTGATCTGGTCTATTGGGGAA
>Ga0126381_100009704_pt1 | contig 10818 bp, 9 predicted proteins | sample PanSoiMetPlot_28_FD_96465 | JGI IMG/M metagenome (GOLD analysis project Ga0126381, IMG submission 96465) | Tropical forest soil microbial communities from Panama - MetaG Plot_28 | ecosystem: Environmental > Terrestrial > Soil > Tropical forest > Bulk soil | place: Panama | collected 2016-02-17
GAGCCAGATGATCAAGCTCTTCGTCGCTGAGCGCGAGCCGCGAGAGCCGGGCCAGGTGGGCGACCTCGATACGGGTGATGGGCACTACCCCTCCTTGTCGGGGGTGCGGGGGTCGTCCCCCGCAAGTAGCAGAGCTCCATCCTAGGGGCGGGGGCTGGATAAGCCGTAAACGATTAAGACCGCGCGCACTCGCGAAATGCGGCCAAATAGTTTCCTGTCGATCGCCGCCTTTCCCGCGCATCCTCCGTATTCTTGGCGTTGCCCTCCCGCAGCATCCACACGAAACTCACTTCCGTCATGACGGGGAGCCCATGAAAAGAGCGATCAGCGTCGTCGCGGCCACCGCGCTGGCAGCGGCGGCGTTCGCCGCAGTGGCCAGCGGATCTGCAGCGCAGGCGGGTGCGGCCCATGCGGGAGGACGCAGCCCGGCGGTTTTGGCCCTTTCTGGCAGCGCCCCGTCGTTCGCCACCACGAATAGGGCAATTGGCGCGGTTTCCGGTTCCGAGAAGCTGACGATTCAGGTGTGGCTGAAGACGCGGATCGCCGCCGCGGAGAACTTCGCGACCGCGGTAAGCACGCCGGGCAGCAAGCTGTACGGGCACTTCCTCAGCCCCGCCGCGTACGCGGCCAGGTTCGCCGCGACCAGCGCCGAGGCGGCGGGTGTCGAGTCGTGGCTTCGGTCGGCCGGGTTCAACGGCGTGGCGGCCGACGCGGGACGCGACTACGTGCAGGCGACCGCGGCGGTCTCGACGATCAACGCGGCGTTCCGCGTGCGGATGAACTACTACCGGCCGACCGCCGGGGTCAGCGCGGGCAAGTACCCGCTGCGCGCCAACAACCAGGCGGTCTCCGTGCCGTCGTCGCTGGCCGCGAGCGTGCTGGGTATCACCGGCCTGGACAACGCGGCGCCGGTGCAGACGTTCGTGCGGCCCACGAACACTGCCGTCCCCCCGGACTCGGGCACGGCGCCAAGCGCCAACCCGGCCGCGTTCCCCTGCTCGTCGTGGTACGCCCAGCACCACGCGCTCGGGTTGCCCGCCAAGTACGGCACCACCAGCTTCCCGACCGTGATCTGCGGGTACAGCGCGAAGCAGTTCCGCCGCGCCTACGCCTGGAACAGGCACAACATCGGCAAGGGCGTGACGATCGCCTTCGTGGAGATCGGCCTGGCGCCCAACATGCTCCTTACCTTGACGGACTACGCGAGGGCCAACGGCATCGAGACGCCTTCCGCGAGCCGGTACTCCGAGCTGGCCATGGGCCAGGGATCGGCGTGCGGCGACCCCTTCTTCGACGAGGAGCAGCTTGACGTCGAGGCGGCCTACGACATGGCGCCGCTGGCGAGCGAGCTTGTAGTCGGCGGCGACTCGTGCAACAACGGCTCCTTCGGGCTGCAGTCGCTGTTCGACGCCGACACCGCGATCCTCAACGGCGCCGGCGCTCACCCATTCGCCAGGATCGTGTCCAACTCGTGGGAGGCCGACACCGAGGCCACCCCGGTCAACATCCTGCGCGTCGAGCACGCCTTCCTGGTGCGGGCCGCCGCCGAGGGTGTCAGCATGCTCTTCTCAAGCGGCGACTCCTCGGGTGTCGAGACCCCGTCCAGCGACCCCTTCGCCACCGCGGTCGGCGGGACGACGCTCGGCATCGGCAACAAGGTCGCGCGGCTCTTCGAGACCGGCTGGTCCACCGGCGTATCCGCGGGCGTCAACGGCAAGTGGGTTTTCCAGGCTGAGCAGGGCGCGGCCGGCGGCGGCCCGAGCATCCTGTGGGCCCAGCCGGCGTACCAGCGCGGTGTCGTGCCAAACTGGCTGGCCAAGGCGCCGGGGAACCGGCCGGGGCTGGTTCGCGCCGTTCCGGACATCAGCGCCGACGCCGACCCGTTCACCGGCTTCGCGCTCGGGGAGTTGAGGTACAACAGCAAGGGGATCCCCACCAGCTTCGTTGAGCAGCCAGCGGGCGGGACCAGCCTCGCCGCGCCGCTCGTCGCGGCCATGGTGGCCGACGCCGAGCAGTACCAGCGGCCGTTCGGCTTCCTCAACCCGGCGCTCTACCGGATGGCCGGCACCAGCGCGATCAACGACTCGCTGCGGGTCACGTCCAAGACGCCGGTGCGCTACCGCGGCGTGGCGTGCGACGCCGCGATGTGCGGCCTGCTGACGCTCACCTCGTTCGACGTTGAGAGCTTCGGCATGACCTTCTACGACGGCCAGGTCACCCGCACCGGCTACGACACCATGACCGGCATCGGCAGTCCGCACGGGCAGAACTTCATCTACGCCCTGCGCAAGCTCCGTTAGCCCGCCCCCGGACCAGCCAGCAACGCCGCGAACCCGGCCTCGTCCAGGATCGGCACCCCGAGTTCCACGGCCTTGTCGTACTTGGAGCCGGCGTTCTCACCAGCGACGACGTAGTTGGTCTTCTTCGACACCGAGGACGAGACCTTGCCGCCCGCCGCCCGTACCGCCTCCGCCGCCTCGTCTCGGCTGAGCCCGCTGAGCGTTCCCGTGATCACCACGGTCACCCCGGCGAGCAGCCGCGACGAGGCAGCCGACGGATCAAAACCGGGCGTGGCGAGCTGCACGTCCGCCGCCCGCCACTTGTCCACGATCGCCTGGTGCCAGTCGACCGTGAACCATTCGACGACCGAGGCGGCGATCGTCGGCCCGACCCCTTCCACGATGGCCAGCGCGTCTGGCGACGCTGACGCGATCGCATCCAGGGACCCGAACGCCTCCGCGAGCGCCCGCGCCGCGGTCGGCCCGACATGCCGGATCGACAGCGCCACCAGGATCCGCCACAGCGGCCGGGTCTTCGCCTCGGCCAGGTTCACCAGCAGGGCCTGCGCGTTGACCTTGAGCCCGCCCGCCTTGTTCACGAAGAACAGGCAGGTGGCGAGCTTGTCCCCGGTCAGCCCGAATACATCGCCCTCGTCCGCCACCAGCCCGCAGTCGAGCAGCGCGACGACGGCCTCATAGCCGAGCACCTCGATGTCGAGCGCGCCCCGCGAGGCGAGGTGGAACAGCCGCTCACGCAGCTGGGCGGGACAGGACACGGTGTTCGGGCAGCGCCAGTCGACCTCGCCCTCGTCCCGGCTCAGTGGCGTGCCGCACGCCGGGCACGCGCGCGGGAACTCGAACTCGCGCTCATCGCCCATGCGCAGTTCGACGACCGGCCCGACCACCTCGGGGATCACCTCGCCGGCCTTGCGCAGGATCACCATGTCGCCGATCAGCACGCCCTTGCGCTTGACCTCATCCTCGTTGTGCAAGGTCGCGTTCTCCACGGTGGACCCGCTGACCTTGACGGGCGTCATCACCGCGAACGGCGTTACCCGCCCGGTTCGCCCGACGTTGACCCGGATCTCAAGCAGCCGCGTGGTTACTTCCTCGGGCGGGTACTTGTAGGCGATCGCCCAGCGCGGCGCCCGGCTGGTCGCCCCCATCGCCCGCTGCGTCTGCAGCGAGTCGACCTTGACGACAACGCCGTCGATCTCGTACGGAGTCTCGTGCCTGTGTCCCGGGTCCGAGTAGTAGTCGATGAAGGCCTGCACGTCGGCGAGATCGGAAAAGATCTTGTACCGATCGCTGACTGGCAGGCCCCACTGCCGCAGCCGCTCGTACCAGCCTGACTGGGTGTCGGGCGCCCCTTCCAGGTGGCCGCTGTCGCTCGGGCCGGCGGCGGTGCCGCTGATCTGGCCATCGCCGGACCCAACCACGCGCCCGATGCCGTGCACGATCGCGTCGAGCGCCCTGGACGCGGTCACCCGCGGGTCCTTCTGCCGCAGCGAGCCGGCCGCCGCGTTCCGCGGGTTGGCGAACGCCGGCTTGCCGGCCTCCTGCAACGACTCGTTCAGCCGGTCGAACGCAGCCTCGGGAAAGAACACCTCGCCGCGCACCTCGAGCACATCCGGCACGTCGGCGCCGGTCAGGCGGGCCGGCACCGACTTGATCGTCTTGACGTTCAGCGTGACGTCCTCGCCGGTCCGCCCGTCCCCCCTTGTGGCCGCCCGCGCCAGCCTGCCGCGCTCATAGACCAGGTCGATCGCGAGCCCGTCGATCTTCAGCTCGCACAGGTACGGCCCGCCGCCGCCCAGCCGCACCGCGCGGTCCGCCCACCCGCCGAACTCCGCGGCGGAAAACACGTTGTCAAGGCTGAGCAGGCGCTCTAGGTGCTCCACGGGGGTGAACAGCGTGGAGATCGCCCCGCCCACCTTCTGCGTGGGCGAGTCGGGCGTGCGCAGCTCGGGGAACCGCTCCTCGATGTCGTTGAGCGCGCGCAGGTCCGCGTCGTATTCGGCGTCGGAAATCGTCGGCGCGTCGAGCACGTGGTAGCGGTACTGCGCGTCGGTCAGCTTCTCGCTCAGCTCAACGTGCTTTTGCCTGGCTCCAGAAAGCTCCATCAGCCCAGCTCTCCCATCATCTCGGGGAGGATCCGCCCCGCTTCCCGGCACCACCGCAGTGCGCCTTTCGCTTGCGCGGGCGACGCCCCGGCCAGCCCGCAGGCGGGGGTGACCACGACCTGTTCCGCGCACTTAGCCGGAGGAAGCCCCATCTTCCGCCACACCTCTCTCACTCTGCTTGCCCCCGGGTGCCGACCCCCCGGTGACCCCCCGGTCGGGGGGACCAGTCCCCCCGATCCCCCCAGCCCGGCCAGCAGACCCGCGCCGCCCTCAGCCACCGCGGCGAGGTGGTCGTAATCATCGCGCCGTAGCTGGCTGAGGTCGAAGGAAACCGCGTCCGCCCCGCTCTCCACGATTATCTCGAACGGGCAGTCGCGGCTGCAGCAGTGCACGATCGTGTATCTCCCACTACTGACCAGCACCGTGCGCAATCGCTCTCGCAGCACCTCTTCCTCCACCGCGCGGACGCGGGACAGGCCGCTGGCGGTCGGCACCGCGCCCGCGGCGACCGCGGGCAGCGCGGGCTCGTCGAACTGCACGGCGAGCGTCGCCCGCGGCACGCGCTTGGCGACCTCCGCGACGTGCGCGGCGGCGCCTTCCGCGAGGGAGGCGGCGAGGTCGGCGACGAGGCCGGGGTCGGTGAGCGCGGGGTTCAGCGAACGAGGCTGCTCCAGCGTGGCGGCCAGCGTCCACGGCCCGCAGACCTGGACCTTGAGTAGCCCTTCGTAGCCGTCGAGGACTTCCTCCATCGCGTCTAGGTCCGACGACAGCATCGATCTGGCGCGGCGCAGGTCACGGCCCGGGCGCTCGGCGATCCGCCAGCCTCGCGGTGTCACTTCGGCCGGGATATCCACGAGCAGCGCGGCCGTCCGGCCGGTGATGTCGGCGCCCGGGCCCCGGCCGGGCAACTCCGCCAGGTGCGGGAAGTCCGGCAGTTCGCCGGCCACGGTCCGCGCCGCCTCCATCGGGTCGTCACCGGGCATCGACCCGATCCCGGTGGCGGTGCCCGGGTGCCATGGGAATGCCTTTGCTGCCACGCTGCCGAGCTTAATAGGCGCGGGTCTTTTACTCCGTGAAGCCGCCCTGCCAGTGCGGCGGGGCGCCGACCTCTGTGTTGGCCTCCGGCAGTTCGCCGGGACCGGTGCCGGGTCCGTCGCGACGCTGGTGCACGCGCCGCGACGCCACCGCCACGATCAGGACTACCGCGGCCATGATCCCGCCCATGAATCCGATCAGGAGCATGATCGCCGCTGTCGCCAGATTGCTGTCCATGGCCGCCTCCCGAGCGTCCCGTCCGCCACGCGGATCCCGGATCGTGCTAGCCGCCCCCGCGGTTGGTTAGCACGATCCGGAACCTCATCGGGCTGCCACTACACCCAGTCGGTGCGGTGCCAGCCAGCCATGTGCCGCGCGCTCCGGCACCACAGGCTTGGGGCGCGGCCGGTGATCGTGCCGCTGCTGTCTTCCTTGCGGATGGCGAGTGAGATCACGATGAAGCCGGCGAACAAGATGAGGCAGGCAGCGAACACGGCGATCGCGATGAGTACGAACGTGGCCACAGTGGCCCTCCAGCTCTACGTACCGCGGTTCCCCGCGGCGCCTAGCAGGTCCCTTCCCCGAGTTCTGCGGTAGGTGTGCCCTGGCAGGAAGGACGATCGGATCATCAGGAACTATCCCCCAGGTATGGCTCCAACCAAGCAGTCAACCCGGTAGGTTTAACCAGATGTACCCTGCCATCCTGCCTGTCCAAGTCATCCCAACCTTTGGGACCTATAGACGTTGTTATATCACGGGCAGGTCAACGCAAACCAGACAACGTCGGGAAATTTGGCTTGTCGGACTGGCCCTCGCCGACTCGCCCGGCGACAACTGGGACGCAAGCCTCCCTTGAACTAACCGTCTGGTCTGCTAGGGTTAGGCCGACCGACCCGCTCATCCCGGCTATCCCAACATCTGGTATAAGCAGCGAGCGGTCTGGGTAGTTGGGACTTATACCTCGTCGAGCAGACGACGGGAGGTGTCATGCCCGATCCGATGTACCGGCAGATCGCTCAAGACCTGCGGGAGCAGATCGAGTCTGGCGGCATCGCTCCCGGCGCGCAGCTGCCCACCGAACTCGAGCTTCGTGACCAGTACGGCGCGTCACGGAACACCATCAGGGACGCGGTGAAGTGGCTCGCCACCCGCGGGCTGGTCGAGACCAGGCCAGGCCAGGGCACGTTCGCCATGCAGCGCCTGCAGCCATTTGTCACCACCTTGTCCGCCGACCCTGACACCGGCCTCGGCGGCGGCGAAGGCGACGGGGCGTTCGCAGAGGTCAGAGAGCGTGGAAGGACGCCAACGGCGTCTGTTCCCAGGGTCGAGGTCCAGTTCGCCCCGCGCTACATAGCGGCCCGGCTGCGCCTCCCCGAGGGCACCCAGGTGCTCACCAGGCGCCAGGAACGGTACATCGACCGGCTGCCATGGTCGCTGCAGACCACGGCCTACCCAATGGATCTCGTACTGCAAGGCGCCGTGGACCTGCTTAAAGCGCAGGACATCCCGGGCGGGGCGGTGGCGTATCTCAGCCGCACGCTCAACGTTGCCCCGGTCGGTCACCGGGACAGGATCCTGGTGCGGCCACCGAACGAGGACGAGGCCCGGTTTTTCAAGCTTCCCGACGACGGCCGGGTTTCTGTGGTCTCGGTGGTCCGCACGGGCTACCGCGCCAGCGAAGAAGGACCGGTGCCGTTCCGGGCGACGTTCACTTCTTTCCCCGCCGACCGGAACCAGTTCGTCATCAACTCCGGCGAGGTGCCCAGGGAACTGGCCGCGCCAGCGCACGATCCAGCGCACCAGCACTTGGACGACTCGGCGGGCGCCGTCGGCGAAGACGACGGCGAGGAGTTCGGTGACGGACCGACAGACTCCAGCGTCCGGATGATCCCGGCGCGGAGCGGGTCAAGGTACAGATCTTGACCCGGAACCTCCATCGCTACGGCCAGGGGAGGAGGTCTCATGGCCAAGCGGCACCAGCGCCCGTCGCTCCAATACCGGTATGAGCACTACGACCCCATGATGTGAGATCGCGCCGCGCGTATATACCGCCGTCGGCGCTGCCGTTACAGGGAGGCGGCGCCGGCGGCGCAAGAGCCGCTTTGCGTCAATTGGGCCCGAGGCGAGCTGAATTATTCCCCGCTGCATAATTGGATATATGCCGCGAAGATTCCGGTGGACCACGTTCGATATGAGCGGCGACCTGCCACCGGACTGGCAGCGCGAGATCGTCACCGTGGCCACAGAAGCGGACTTCAGGCAGTTCCCGCGCACCCCTGTCTTGTCGCGGGAAGCGGCAGCGGTGCCACACATCGCCCGCGGACGAGTGCACGCCGATCAGGTGCGCGCGCGTTTGCCCTGGCTCTACCGGGCCTATCGCGGGGCATTTCTAGAGTTGGCGTCTGACGTATGCGAGGAGCGCGTCGCGGCGGCGCGAGATGACCGCTACGGGGTTGTGCTGAATGTTCAGCGCGGCACGTCGATGCGTTTCGAATGTCATGTTGACTCTAACCCGCTGACGGGCCTGCTTTTCTGCACTGAGCATCCAGCGGGCGGCGAGCTAATTGTCGGGCACGAGCCGGCATCGGCGGACGTCACCGCCGTTGAGCTTGATTGCTCGGTAATCAGGCCGCACGCGGGGCACCTGATCTTCTTCGACGCCAGGAGGCACCCGCACTACGCCCGCCCGCTCGCGGCCGAGTCGGACATGAGGGTCGTCGCGGTCATGAACTTCTACACCGACTCCTGTCCCGAGTCGGCCCGGCCCCGCGAGCTGAACAGGCACCTTTACGGAGACCACTAGAGGCGGGACTGCGGCGGTTGGAATCAGCGTGCCGCCGAGATCGTCGCGCTACCGAGCACGGTGTCGCCGGCGTAGAGCACCGCCGCCTGACCGCTGGCCACAGCCCTAGCGGGCTCGTGCAGCCGGATCCGCAGCGCGTCGCCGTCCAGCCACGCGCTGCACGGGTACACCTCGCCATGCGCCCGCAACTGCACCGCGGCGTCGATCGGCGCACGCGGCGGCGGGCAACCCGTCCAGACTGGGCGCGCGGCGGTGATCTCACGCACCTCGAGCCCGCTGGCCGGGCCGACGGTAACCGTTCTCGTCACCGGCTCGATGCCGAGCACGTACCGTGGCCTGCCGTCAGGAGCGGGCCGGTCCACACGCAATCCCTTTCGCTGCCCGATGGTGAAGCCGTACGCACCCTCGTGCTCGCCGACCACCGTGCCGTCCTGATCCACGATCTGCCCGCGGGCCTCCCCAAGCTGCCTCGCGAGGAACCCGCGGGTGTCTCCGTCGGCGATGAAGCACACATCATGACTGTCAGGCTTGTCCGCGACAAGCAGCCCGCGCTGCCTGGCCTCCGCGCGGATCCCGGCCTTGCGCGTGTCGCCGAGCGGGAACATCGCATGCGCGATCTGCTCCCTGGTCAGCACGGCGAGCACGTAGGACTGATCCTTGCCGCCGTCGGCGGCGCGGTTCAGCGCGCCATCAGCGTCGATCCGCGCGTAGTGCCCGGTGCACACCGCGTCGAAGCCGAGCGCGAGGGCGCGGTCGAGCACCGCGGCGAACTTGATCTTCTCGTTGCAGCGCAGGCACGGGTTCGGCGTCCGGCCGGCCGCGTACTCGGCGACGAAATCGTCCACCACGTCCTGCTTGAACCGCTCTGCCATGTCCCAGACATAGAACGGGATGCCGATCACGTCCGCGGCGCGCCGCGCGTCCCGCGCGTCCTCGAGCGTGCAGCATCCCCGCGCCCCGGTCCGATAGGACTGCGGGTTCTGCGACAGCGCGAGATGGACGCCGGTCACCTCGTGACCGGCGTCAACCGCGCGAGCCGCCGCGGTCGCGGAATCTACCCCGCCAGACATGGCGGCGAGCACCCGAAGCCCCATAGCACTTCGAGGTTACCTTGGTTAATGGGCCGCGGCCCGACGGGCGCGGGCGACCGCCTCGCCGATCACCGCGCCCAGGGCGTCGACATCGCCACGCGTGGAAGTGTGGCCGAGCGAGAAGCGCAGCGAACCGCGGGCGCGGGCCTCGTCGGCGCCCATGGCGAGCAGCACGTGACTGGGCTCGGCGACCCCGGCGGTGCACGCCGATCCCGTCGAGCAGGCGATGCCACGGGCGTCGAGCAGGAGCAGCAGCGCGTCGCCCTCACAGCCGGGGAAGGAGAAGTGCGCGTTGCCCGGGAGCCGGCCCGGACCTGGCGGCGGGCCGTTGAGTACCGCGTCCGGCACCACGGCGAGCACCTGGCGGACGAGTTCGTCGCGCAGTGCCGCCAGCCTTCGCCCTTCCTCGGCACGACGGCGGGCGCTGATCACGGAGGCGACGGCGAAGGCCCGGATCGCCGGCGCGTCGAGCGTGCCCGACCTGATGTCGCGCTCCTGTCCCCCGCCGTGCAGCACGGGCACTGGCGACATGCCGCGGCCGAGGATCAGCGCGCCGACCCCGATCGGGCCGCCTAGCTTGTGGCCCGTGATGGTCAGCGCGTCCACGCCGCTCGCGGCGAAGTCCACCGGCAGCTGCGCGGCCGCCTGCACCGCGTCTGTGTGAAACGGCACGCCGAACTCGTGCGCCACCTCGGCGAGATCGGCCACCGGCTGCACGGTGCCGACCTCATTGTTGGCCCACATCACGCTGACAACGGCCGCGCTGTCAGGATCGCGTTCCAGGGCGCCGCGCAGCACCTGCGGGCTGATGGCGCCGGCGATATCGACGCCGAGCCAGTCCGCCTGGGCTCCTTCGGTGTCGGAAAGCCACCGCACCGAGTCGAGCACGGCGTGGTGCTCGACCGCCGTCGTCAGGACGCGCCGCCGCCGTGCGTCGGCGGAACGGCGTGCCCAGAACAGTCCCTTGACCGCGAGATTGTCCGCCTCGGTCCCGCCACTGGTGAAAATTACCTCGCTGGCCCGCGCGCCGAACGCCTCCGCGATCTGCTCGCGCGACTCCTCGACCACGCGGCGCGCGCGACGCCCGGCATTGTGCAGCGACGAGGGATTGCCAAGTCGTGCAAGTTCCTCGGTCATCGCGGCTATCGCCTCGGGCAGCATCGGCGTCGTCGAGGCATGGTCGAGGTAGACCACCGGACTTGTATTCATGACGGCTTCAGCCTAGTCGGACAATTCGGCGGCAGTTGCAGCCTGCCTTAGAGCTGCTTGTGCTTTGCGATCTCGTCCAGTAGCTGGGGGATGACTTTGAACAGGTCGCCGACGATGCCGAAGTCGGCGATCTCGAAGATGGGGGCTTCGGGGTCTTTGTTGACCGCGATGATGGTCTTGGAGGTTTGCATGCCGGCCCGGTGCTGGATGGCGCCGGAGATGCCGGCGGCCAGGTACAGCTGGGGGGAGACGGTCTTGCCGGTCTGGCCGACCTGGAA
>Ga0126381_100009705_pt1 | contig 10818 bp, 10 predicted proteins | sample PanSoiMetPlot_28_FD_96465 | JGI IMG/M metagenome (GOLD analysis project Ga0126381, IMG submission 96465) | Tropical forest soil microbial communities from Panama - MetaG Plot_28 | ecosystem: Environmental > Terrestrial > Soil > Tropical forest > Bulk soil | place: Panama | collected 2016-02-17
CGCCGCGCGAGGCGAACAATTCGGGTCTTGGGATTGCCTGCAAACCGCGCAGTCGCAGGGTATGAACACACGCGGCGGGATGACATCGCCGTGAACAACCTTGTCCCGCCTAGGCTTAAGGTTAGTCATCTTCTATCCTTTACCTTCGGTCGAGCGGCAGTATAGCAACTAATTTCAAGGTTGGCTTGGATGACCCTTTCGTCATGAAAGTTGAGAGCCGCTGATATCGGGGCCAAATAAGGCTAAGGGCGATTGTCCATACCAACGGGAATCACCGGACTTAAACGAAGCACCTAATTCGGATATCAACTCCTCTCTATTTTGCGAACAATGTCACCGGCGCGCCGCAAGTTCAAACGCGTCGAAATCCCAAGCTGCGGCAGTAGGCTGTATGAGGAAACCGGAACCAGGCAGTGTTTCGCCGGGTAAAGAAGGACCTGGTGGCCTACCTTTACAACTGCGTTGTAGCCTGATACGGCCGCGCGGCAAGAAGTATCCGCCGAGCATTCCACAAATGTGAAACTGAGAGACTTTACTTGATCGTCCGGTTTAGTGTTACTTCTATCCCGTTGGTAATGACGGAGACCACATCGGGACGGCCATCACCATCCACGTCGCCGATAACGAAGCCCGAAGGATTGACACCAACGCCAAAGGCGTAGGGAGCGAGGAATGATCCATTCCGGTCATTGATAAAAACATCGAAATCGAAGTTCCCATTGTTCATCAGCACAATATCGGGCCACCCATCGCCATCGATATCCGCGACAGCAACTGAATTCGGCTGGGAACCTGTCGGCAAAGTCAGGGTCCTAGGAAAATTCCCCCGTCCGTCTCCAAACAGGACAAGAGAGGTCTCGGGCATTGTGAGCAGCGTATTAAAGGAAAAATCAGCGACCACGACGTCAAGATGTCCATCCTTGTCGAAATCGCCTGCCGCGATACTATAGGGAGCCGGACCGCCTTTTACAGGTGTCCCGGCGTTGAACTTTCCATTGCCAGCACCCAGAAATGGACGCACGAAGTTCGTATTGAACCCGTAATCCGTGATAGCTAGGTCTACGTGGCTGTCCTCGTTGAAATCGCCTGATGCGATTCCATTACTAAAACCGCCCAGAGCAATTTGCGATCCGATGCTGAAGTGACCTGTTCCGTCACCAAGCAGCGCCGTAATCTCTGGAGTCGCAACAGCGGCTACAACAAGATCCAGTTTCCCGTCGCCGTTAACATCAGCTACCAGTAGCGTTCCAGTTACCCCGGAAGAGCCTGAGGTTACCTGCGGCACGCTGGAGAATTCCGTGAAGTTTCCCTTGCCATCTCCTTGATATATGACAATCTCGTCGGCGCCCACGGCGAGGTCAAGAATTCCGTCACCAGTAAAGTCCCCCGCAGCGATACCCCATATTTTCCCAAGGAAATTGCCGAAGGGTGTGCCCAATGAGAAATGTCCAGTCCCATCTCCACTCATGATTATGACGTCGGAGGAGCTAGCCGCCGCAACGTCCAGTTTTCCGTCGCCATTAAAATCTCCCACCGCAGCCGCCGTAGCGCCGGGGAATTCTGTGATAACACTATGCAGGATTCCGTGCGGACCCTGACTCAGATAGCTTCTTACGTTGCCCTGTTCATAGCCGACCACATCCAAGAAGCCATCGTTGTTCAGATCAGATACTGCAGGATTCACGCCAAAACCGCTCACTGATCCGTCGAAGGTGAAGGTGCGCAGTGCGGTTTGGTAGAGGATTCCATTCGAAGCAAGCACGATGTCTTTTCGCCCATCGCCATCGATGTCGCCCAGAGCAATGTCGAAGTCCCAAGGCGCCGAGATTGTCTGCACGGTGAAGTTGCCCTTCCCATCCCCCCACAAGGCGTCAATCGAAGAGATGCTCGGATTACTTGGAGCGGCAACGATATCAAGGTGTCCATCGCCGTCCAGATCGGCGACCGCGAAGGGCCCGGTCAGGGCGACGGCCAGTATCTTCGGCGCAGGAAACGTGCCGTCGCCATTCCCGAAATATAGATAGCACTGGTCATGGATGATGTCGCATGTGAACAGATCCAGCTTGCCATCCTCATTAAAGTCTCCGGCTGCTGCGCTGGTACCGCCCGGAGACGGTAGCGTCGCACCGGTCTTCTTAAATGTTCCGTCACCATTGCCGAGGAGAATCAACGTGGTCGCGGCCGATGTGGGAGGAGCTATCCCGATGGCGAGGTCCAGCTTGCCATCATTGTTGAAATCGCCGCTGGTGACCGAAACAGGAATGAAAGGGAGGGTTTGGTCATTGCGCGTGAAGCCTCCCATCCCGTCTCCCAAAAAAACAGAGATCGTTGAGGGTCCGCTCACCCCGGTAATGGGCGTATTAGCACTTACCAAATCAACATGGCCGTCGTGGTTGAAGTCTCCAGCCACCAAGGCGATCGGCCCCGAACCTGTCTTCAGCACCATGCGGGAGCGAAGGTTACCATGGCCGTCACCGAGTTGGACATACATCTCATCGCGGGGAATAGGGTTGAAAATGTCATAAGTGAAGTGGACCGTGGCAACATCCGGGATTCCGTCTTCATTGAAGTCGGCAACTGTAGTGCAACAGCCCTCACCACCGATAGTCGCGTCTCGCGCAGCGGTGAAACCGGGGCCGAACTTGCCTCCGGGTATCGAAAGCACAGTAAATGGGAGTGATGCGCTTGTGCCGCCACCTGGCAAAGGATTGATGACGGAAATGAGAAGTGAGCTCGGGCTGACTAGGTCGTTCACAGAGAACTGAAATTGAAGGTGCGACGCGTCCACGAAGGTGGTTGCGCGAGTGCTCCCAGCAACCTCCGCTGACGACAGTGAATTGAAACCTGAACCAGTGATTGTGACAACAGGCGGGGTCATTCCCTCTGTGGTAGATGTGGGAGAGATGGCCGATTCAGTCGGAGCTGGGTTGAGTACGTTTACGCTAGCCGCGCCTGCCTTACTGCTATCCTCAGAACTTATTGCTTTAATTGTTGCTGCGTTCGGAATTGGAGGGACGATGGGGGCGGTATACATGCCTGCAGAAGTGATGGTCCCAAAGATCGAATTACCCCCAGGCACACCATTGACGGCCCAGTTGACTTGAGAGCTAAATGAGCCCGTCCCATCCACGGTTGCGGTGAACTGTTGAGTGGTTCCCGTGATTATGTTCGCACTTGTGGGTGTTACGCTTACGAAAGTGATGCTTGTCTGATTTCCATGATTGCCTCCGCCGCAGCCTGTCAGAAAGCAGTAAGTGGCCAGAACTGGCCAAAGTTTAGCGGTTCGCATCGTTGCAACCCTTTCGTGCAAGCAGAGCCGAGCTACCTGCTTCTGTTGCTTCTATCTAGAAAGGCGCGAAATCGGAAAGAAATCAGAATCGGCAAATTTCGAAAACGAAGAAACCAAGAAATTCGAAAGCGGACATTACCTGGAACAGTTCTACGGTTGGCTTGCGAGCATATCACAAAACGTCATAATGGGCAGTCCTTTCCGCAATTGGAATTATTAATCTTGCCCGCGCGGCAGCGTGTGGATAAACCCCTCACCAGCCCAGTGCAAAGCTCTCGGGATTCGGCACTGAGAGCACGCGCAAGCTTTCGGGACAAGCTGCGGATCTGTTCTGCGGACATCGGCGCCTTCACCTCAAAGGGACATTGAACGTTCGTAACGAGCAGAGGGCAGAAGATAGCTTTGCGCCTCGCTCTGTCGATGTTGGAATGGTTTCTGCAGCAGCAAAACACGAGTGTTCGGAGGCGGGAATTGGGGATCGTGTTTCATCAGGATTGGAGAGCGCAACAAGACTTGTACACCCATACACTGCCGCAGGGACACGACGCCGAGCAACACTACCTAGAGCAGCTCGCAGAAGAGGATCGCTTCGCTCAATGGCTTCACGATGTAATCCCGGAATCCCCTGTCCAGCCAAATTTGCTTGGACAGGTGCTTCCAGGGATGATTGAACACAATTCGGTACCACACGTTGATCTGGTTGTGTTGCATGGCGTTCACACTTCGCCGGCCAATCCATCTCACGTTACGGTCCAAGCCGGCAACAGTTCTTATATCGGCCATATTGACGTGACCTGGAGAAACAACAGGTACGAAGCGGACCTATCAAACTTCACCTGGATGCATAATCCCCGTCTCGCGCGAGCGGTAGACAACCAAGCGCATCGCTACGATGTGCGTCGAGGCGTTGTCACGCATTCGTAAGAATGGCCCCTGCCCCCCGCAAGCGAAAGTCACTTGCCGTCAGCGCAATTGATCCAACAGGCGGAATGGGGCACAATCAGCGCGCTTCATAAGCCGCATCGCTTAGCGCGGGTGGTTCCGAAGGAGAGAAGCATCATGGGTTGCCTGTGAGTCTCGTTCCAGCTAGCTAGATGACGTTATTCTTGTCTTCCAATGCCCCAAACAATCACGCTTTGGTAGTTTACCGTAGCGAGGCGCAGCCCGTCCGGGCTCCAGGCCACTCTACCCGCGAGTATGCTCTTGCCCTCTGCATGGGGCGTTAGCACGAACAATTTATTGCCTGTCTTAGCGTCCCACACTTTAGCAATTTCATTGAATCCTGTGGCGAGCCTCTTGCCGTCTGGGCTCCACGCCACGCAATCTGCTCCACTGTCTTGGACATTTTTGCCAAGGCGAAAGGCAGGCGATTCTGTACCTGCCTCAAGAGACCAGACCTCCGCGTAGCCGGCGCAACTTCCTGCCGCCAACATTCTCCCATCGGGACTCCAGGCCACGCCGCACACATTCCAGGTCTGCCCCTTCAAGACGAGCAATAGTTTACCCGTCTCAGCATCCCAGATCTTCGGATAAAGATCGTTGTCGATTCCAGTCGCAAAACGCGTCCCGTCTGGGCTCCACGCTATGCTATTTACGCTACCCCGGAAACCCTTCATAGTCAGCAATTCTTTGCCACTCTCTGCGTCCCAAATTCTTGCTGTCTTGTCAAAACTGCCGGTTGCGAGTCTTTTCCCATCTGGGCTCCACGCTACGCTATCGACGACGTCTCTGTGACCCTTTAGAGTTAGCAAATTCGTGCCACTCTCACGGTCCCATATCTTTACCATTTTGTCAGAACTGCCCGTCGCGAATCTCCTGCCATCGGGACTCCAGGCCACGCTCATCACTTGCACTGAATGACTAACCGTCACCATTACGGTCTGCAAATCCTTACCTGTCTCGGCATCCCAGATCTTTGTCGTGCCATCATCGCTGGCCGTCGCTAGCCATTTACCATCCGGACTCCACGCCAAGCTCTCTACGTCATCTTTGTGGCCTTTCAGTGTCAGTAATTCTTTCGGGCTTTCGAGACTGCTTTGAACGGTGGGCGGTTGAAGCCGTGGTTCTTGAGAAACTTTCCGTTGAATGATCTCGTGAAATAGAAAAATGGCAGCAAACACTCCGACGATGATCGCCGAAACCGTAGAAATCCAGATTTCGCGTGAGCGTCTGCGCTTGGAATCTGCTGTTTTTTCTCCGGCATCTACTTGATCTTTCTCTGTCTGTGTTCTCGGAAGAAGTAGTTCTTCATGCGACTCATTCACTTTCCGGTTGTGATCGGTCTCAGGGTCAGGCTCTTCAACCGCCTCCTGCGCCTTGCGCTTAGCCTGCTTAGATTTCTCTTCAGCAGCCTTGCGCTCCAGCTCTTCAAGGCGAACTTTCTCAGCCGCAGCTTGCTTTCGCTCCTCATCCAGGTGGGATTGTTCAGCTGCGATGCGTTGACGCTCTTGCTCAACGTGAGCTTGCTCGCCGTTAAGGCTCTGGCGCTCTAGTTTTTCCTTATGCGCTTTTTCTTCGGCGATCTTCCGTTCGTTTTCTTCTCGCTCGATACGCGCTTGTTCTTCAGCGGCTTGCTGACGTTCGCTCTCTAAACGCGTCTGGTCGCTGGTCACCGGGGGTGTTAACTCAATCCCGCCCGTTAATACGGCGAGTAATTCCGTCAACCCCGTAGCGTAATCGGTACGGAAGTCAGCGTATTGAAGCGGGCGAAGGCGAAAAGGCACTTTGCAATCGCGGTAAAGAATCGGAATGACTTCTTTGCCGTCGTCAATCGCTAGTGAGGCCTCAGCGAGGACATTTCTTGAAGAGATCGCAGCCGGAGAAAGGACCACAAGCATGCGGGAGCATGCGCTAACCGCCGCTTCGATTTCCGCTTCCCAACGCTGGCCTGCGCGGATGTCGACTTTGTCGACCCAAAGTCTCGCGCCCTTTTCCTTTACGTCTTTGGCAAGACGAATGACGAAGTCCAAGTCCTCGCGGCTGTAGCTGACAAACGCGGTCGATGTGTCGATGGGCACGGCGTGCTCCTGTGCAGCTCGGGCTTTGCTCAGGGTTTCGCCCGCTAGATCACGCCAACGAAGGGGGCTCAAGTTCGACTCGAACTACGCTTGGCCTCGCCGACCGTCGCTCACGATGACCCTTATTAGGCCACGACGGAGATATCGCACATTGTAGGACGGAATGCTATTTCGTGGTAGGCACGTTTGGGTGGCCGACTTGTACTGGTGGATTAAGCCTCCTTCACCACATCCTTCGCCATCTTATCTGTGCGGAGGCCAATAAAACTGCTTTGTCGCAAATGCCCGTCCCCGGTCCATTCCGTGTATTGAAACTCTCCGACAAGCTGCGGTCTCAGCCATACACAATCCATCATCTTCGCAGCTGATAGTCCTGCGCCCCACCTGCCTTCCTCTCCTGGGGCAGATTGGCGAATGGGCATACCTTAGCCTCGAGCGGCTTCATTCTCTTTAGTAGGTCCGCTCGCGACAGAGGGGTAAAGCCGTTACGGGTACGCGAGGCATAGAGCAACTTTCCCTCGTCGTAGTATCCGAAGATCAGCGCATCAAACGTCGAACCCCCAATCGTGTATCCACCGATGACGAATGAATGGGTCTTGTCCACCCGCATCTTCTGCCAAGCGCCGGAGCGTCGGCCGGGCTCATACTTGCTATCGCGGCGTTTCGCGACCAGCCCTTCAGGTCCATGCTCCTTCACCGCTCTGAGGATGTCCTCCATCCTTCCTTCGATTGGCTCCATATAACGCAAGGGTTCCTGAAGCTTCGGGACGATCTGCTGTTCGAGGATGGCCTTTCGTTCATCGAGCGACTTGTTGAGCAGGCTCTCTCCCTTGAACATCAAGAGATCGAACACGAAATAAACTAGCGTTACCCGCGCGGATTGGTAGTTCTGAAGGAGATTGAAGACCGGTCTTCCCTGTTCGTCGAGTGCCGCCACCTCCCCATCGACGAGCGTTTCATCGGGCAGATCGCGGAAAGCGTCGGCTATTGATGGGAATTTCCTCGTGAGGTCGTTATCCCTCCGCGAGCGGAACAGAATGCTATTTCCTGAACGCCCGGCAACGGCGCGATAGCCATCAACCTTGACTTCGTGCAGCCACGCAGCTCCTTCTTAGAAAAGCAATTCGGCGGCATCGCCAAGCCACCAGCCTATGAGGACTTTGCTGCGACCATGACTCGGCTAGATAGCCAACCAAAGAGCGCAGCAACATCACGCGATTCGTCGATATGGAGCGCCATCAGACCGGCGAATGGTGCTGGCAAATTGCCCTTGCGTATGTCGCCGATGCAGCACGGAATCAGGGGCACATCGGTAAACCATGTTCTCCCTGCCTCAAACCACACCCACTTCCGCCCTAATCCTCGCGCTGTGCAAACTGTAAGTACGACTTTTGCACTTTTGAGTGCGTTCAGAATTTTTTGAACCCATTCGTCTCCGGGCATCAGGTCTTCAGGATCACTAGACACAAATACCCGCACTTCTGGAAAGGCGTTAGTTATGAACTCCTTCATTGAAACGGCGATCTCGTAATCTAGAGCCGCGTGACTGACAAAAATAGTAAAGTTCTGCTCTGGCATTGTCCTCTCTCTGACAAACGAACCTGTTCTCCTCCCGGCTGAGTGCTTAGTGAAATAAATTTGCTCCAAGCCAGCCGAACCCGCAGACGAACGAGATGAACCCCATCAATCCTAAAGAGACTGTCAGCGCGTACTTCCAAGCCGCGTAGCTGACATGCCGGGGGCTATGGCAATACTCTTCGTAGCAGTAAGCCATCCACAACAAAAACATAATCAGAAAGAGGATGGACGCTGCAAAAAAGCCAACCACAATCGGGGCCACATCCGTCAGTTTTTCTGCAAAGGGTAAAAGCGGTGGCTTTTGATTTGCGATGGTGTTGATCGGGAAGGCCAGCGCCCCGGCTGATAGGGTGATAGCAAGCTTGGCCAGACCTTCGTAGTGATTCCAGTGTTCCGTGAACTCTCCTCCCTCTGTCCTTAGACCCTCATCAGTGTTGTGTTTTGGGTCAAACAGGTGAACCCATTGTCTACCTCGCCATGCTTTGAGGAGGATAATGAAGGACATTACAAGGCCAATTGGCGAGAGCACCACGAAAGCATGCCAAACAGTGGAGTTGAACCCTACAAAGTGGAAATGGCACATGCTTCGGAAGCTTACCGTACTCTGCGCCAAGCAGGCGTAATTTGTCGCTGGCGTGCGTTCAAACACAGGCGGAGACTGGCCGAAATGGCATGGCTCTAATTTGCTGTTCCCTAGACCTAACGCGTTGGAGCGTCTGTTCCACCCTCCGTGGCTGGCGCTCCCTTTTTACTGTCGCCAGCTATCAAGTGTTCTAACCTGCTCAGCCGCGAACGTCGAGAGTCGATTCCAGTCTTTGCTTCCACTTTTCCCGCTGCTGCGCCAGATGATCGTCATCGCAGATGTGGGAGCGTTCGCAGGGCGCGAGTTCTTCTTCAGTTTTGGCAGTCGCAATGGTGAGATAACAACCAAGGCAAATTGACTCAATGCCACCGTCCCGATTGAGACGGTGAACGTAACCGTTCATATTTTTCATGGTGTGGTGCTTTCTCGTGGGCAGTTCGAGCGTTGCGGTTATTCCGCCGCGTGCTACGGAGGCCGAAAAGACTCATCAGTGTTTGTGAACACCCTGACAATGACAAGCGACAAAATGCGCCAAAAATGCCCTCGACCGTTTTTGGTTTTTAAGTGAGAGGCGGAAATGTGTCGATGTCATCGCGCCAACCGGGGTACCGGGACAACCTCCGGCGAGGACATGAACCGTGGGACGGCGAGCGCCAGAGCGGGGGCAGCAGGGCCGAGGACGGAGGCGCACCGCCCCATGGATCAGGGGATCAGGGTTGCTGGAGTGAGTCCGCCTGAGATCATCGGCTTCCCAGTGCTTCCAACTTACTGAACAAGCCGGACTACACGGCAGAGTACATAGGATAAGTGGACGATTTCCCCCCCCGATAGGCTGAACAAAGAATCAACGAGTTACAAGATTCTTTAGAATGTTGTAGACATACTATGCGTATAGTGCGTACGGTAAGGGTCATGACGAAAGCATATTCCTACCTGAGAGTGAGCGGCGCGGGACAAATTGAGGGCGACGGCTTCACTCGTCAGACCGAGGCCATCACGCGGTACGCGGCCAGTGCCGGACTCCAGATTGAGCGGGCATTCCGCGAGGAAGGCGTATCCGGCACCACCGAACTGGAGAACCGGCCAGCGCTTCAAGACCTGTTGCTGGCCATCGAGAGCGGCGAGGTTCGTATCCTCCTGATCGAGAAGCTCGACCGGCTGGCCCGCGACCTGATGGTGCAGGAAACCATCATTGCCGACTTGAGGAAGCGGGGTATCACCCTGATCTCCGTGAATGAGCCGGACCTGTGCGGCGACGACCCAACCCGCAAGCTGATGCGCCAGATTATGGGTGCCATCGCCGAATACGACAAAGCGATGATCGTCGCCAAGCTGCGCGGCGCACGCCAGCGCATGAAGGCCCGTACAGGCCGCTGTGAGGGGTCCAAGCCCTTCGGAGTCTCTGAGCATCATCGGCTCACCATCGAACGCATTCTGAGCCTCAGAGGCACCGGAATGGCCGTTGACAGCATCGCTGAGACGTTGAACGCAGAGGGTCTGAAATCTAAGACAGGCGGACGCTGGTACGGGAGTTCCGTACGCAACGTTCTCCTACGCGAACAGGCTAAGGTGATGGCATGAAAAAGGCGACAAGCAAGCGCGGTAAGCCGGTCAATCTGTACCTTCGTGATGCCGACCTCGCGAAGGTGCGGGAGCTAACGGCATTTGCAGCGGGGCAGGGTGAACGCACCAGCGACAGCCTGATTGTCAGGGCTGCACTTTTAGCCGCAACTCCGGGGCGGACGTTCTTGACGGCTCTTCGGGAGGTTGCCTCCGCCGATCTACGATTCAGGTCAGATAGGTAGTTGCGAGGATAAGGCAGCGGTCGCACAGGCGTTCGCTTCAGCAGGTCATCGGTGTATAACAAATGGCCTGATCAGCCGCCATGTTACCCTCGCCATATACCCACGCAAAACCTGTTTTTCGAGAAGGGACAACAATATTGCTCTACGCGCTTCTTGTGCTCAGTTTTGTCTGCTTCGTGGCAATGATGATAGGACGCGTCCAGCAATTCTTGGGTGACCGGTGGCATCTTGTGCTAGCGATATTCTTCAGTGTCGCCTTTGCTCTAGTGGCGTTTCTGGCCCTAGAAAAACCACCGCGCTGACCCGAAGACACTGCGCCTGCTGGCGACCCGCACAGAGTCATGCTGTTGATGTACGACCACATGGACAGCGAACCTGCGAATACCCGTTCCCGCTTGTCTACCCGACCTTTAAGGAGTAGAGTGCTCGGCGTTGGGAGTACCGAACCCGGAACGCCGCCGCCCCTTGCTCATTCTCAGGAGGCTGGAACCCAACGCCTCCGTCCGACGCGTCGTGCCGCTCCACACCGATAACACGCAAGAGCAA
>Ga0126381_100009706_pt1 | contig 10817 bp, 3 predicted proteins | sample PanSoiMetPlot_28_FD_96465 | JGI IMG/M metagenome (GOLD analysis project Ga0126381, IMG submission 96465) | Tropical forest soil microbial communities from Panama - MetaG Plot_28 | ecosystem: Environmental > Terrestrial > Soil > Tropical forest > Bulk soil | place: Panama | collected 2016-02-17
CGATCCGCGGCCCGCGAAATCTGCTCCACTGCTTGCGTCGACTGCGCATCGCCCTCGTGCCTGCCCTGCAGGATCTGGCAATATCCTGAGATGACGGTGAGGAGATTATTGAAATCGTGCGCGATCCCGCCCGCGAGCGTTCCGACGGCCTCCATCTTTTGCGCCTGGCGGAGCTGATCCTCCAGAGCCTTGCGTCCGGTGACATCTTCCGCAATGACCTCGAATACCTCGGAACCTTCTCGTTCGTCCCGCACGCCACGGCCACTCAATCGCACCGTAATCACGCTGCCGTCTTTTCGCTTCCACCGCGCCTCGACGCCCTCAAAGCGGCCTCGGCGCAAAAATGCTTGGTGCAGGGCGGCGTCGGACTCAAGATCCATGAAAACATCGTGCTGCAGGGTGAGTGACAAGACCTCGTCGCGCGTGTGATATCCGAGCATGGCGATCAACGCCGGATTCACTTCCAGGAATCGGCCATCGAGCGTCGCTCGATAAATTCCAACCACTGCACTCTGCACGAGCGATCGGTAACGGGCTTCGGAGCGCAGCAACGCCTCGTCCGATTGCTTGCGTTGAATCGCGCTGGCCACGTGATGCGAAACGAAAGTCAGCACTTCCTTTTCGCGGTCTCCGAAGCGTGTGCGGGCAGCGTAGTGTTGGACCGCGAGTACACCGAAGGGCTTTTCGTCTTTCTTGAGCGGAACGCCCAACCAGTCATCTGCGGGAGACCCTGCCCGTTCCACCTCGCCTGCTGCTGCCAGCGCCGTGAGTTTTTGACCCGTGGCCAACAATGGTTCGCCGGTCCGCAACACATATTCCGTCAGGCCTCCCTTTGAATTCCGCGGTTCGGGAACCCGCTCAAATTCATCCACAAAGTACGGAAAGGTAATCCAATCGGTCGCCTCGTCGTACAGGGCGATGTAGAAGTTCTTCGCATCCATTAGGTCCGCGACGATAGCGTGGATCTTCGGGTAAAGGCCCGCGAGGTCGCTCGACGTGGTCGAAACTTCAGCGATCTGGTACAACGCCGTTTGCAGTTTTTCCGACCGTCGTTTCTCCGTGATGTCCTGGGTTACCAGCAGCCTTGCACTTCGCCCATGGAATTCAATGGTGCGGGCGAACTGCAGCACTTCGATGATGGATCCATCCTTGGTACGCTGACGCCGGACCTCGTCGCGAAACTCGACGCCCCGCCGGGCTTCTGCCAGGCGACCTGGATGTAGGTCGAGACAAATATCGGAGACAGTCAGGTTCAGAAACTCCTCGTGGCTGTAACCATACTTTTCGATCGCGGCACGATTCACTTCGAGAAATCGACCAGTGTCGGGATCATAAAGGCACGTCGGCTGGGGATTGTCGTGGAACAGGGCACGGAATTTTTCTTCGGCTTCTGCGATCGCCGCCGCTGATTTCTGCTGCTGATACTGGACAATCACCACGCGCAATCCCGCTGAAGCCAGTGTGCTTACGGCAACCAGCGTCGCCAGCAGCGGACGCTCATGAATCATGTGCGCGGCTACACCCAGTACCAGTAACGGCAGCAGCACCGACATCCAGAGCGAACCCCAGGACTCCGGATAGAACGATCTTTCCGGTTGTCCGTCTGCTGTTGCAGGCATCTTCCATGTGCACGCGGCGACAACGACCATTACGATTGGGATCGTGTAACAAAGATCCCAAAACGATCCGGCGTCAAGCGCATAGGCATTCTGACGGTACAAATAGACGACGTTGCCCACGGTAAAGAAGGCGAGAAATGTTCCCAATCGCGCGAGCAACGACCACTCGGTGCGATCGCGTACAAACGTGAAGCGAAGCCCAAAAGCCGCAATCAGAAAAATGTCGCGCGCCACTTCGAACTTCCATTGCAGCCGCTCCATTACGGAGGCCGCTCCTTGCCAATGCGACGGTAGGTAGAAGTAATAAAGATAGACAGCTGCCGCGAGGATCGTTATCTGAAGCAAGTCGAGCGCCTGCGGCCAGTTGAACCCAGCGTTACGAGATTGTTTTCTGAGAAACAATGTCATGGCCATGGGCGCGATGAAGAGGAAATAAAGAACGTCGCTTGGCCACTCGGAGGTCAGCGATGCGTGCAACACCACGTCGTAATAAGTTCCGATGATCTCTGCGCAACTAAGAAGGAAGAAGCCAGCTGCTGTAAGGCGCCAAAATCTGCGTACGTAAGAGTCGGCAACACAGCCAGCACTCGCGGCTGACGCAGTCGCCAAGATGGCAAGGCAGACTGTCAACACACCCGAGGCCAATCGGACGTCGACCACCGACCTGCCCAAGGCCAGGACAAACACCTGCAGTCCTAGCGCGAGCAGCGCCGTCGCCAACAGTCCTTTGGAAGCGCGTGGCATCGAGGGTTAGTTTTCCGGGGGGAGAGGTCGTCTGAGTCTATGTATCCCTTCGCATTGCGGCAAGTTACCAGCGGGCTAGCATTTCAGCCCCGAAATATCACAAAATAAAAGCGTAATGTTAACGAGCGAGTAAGCCATGACCGGGATTCGAGGGTCGCGGAGTTGCTGGCTACTTCTTGCCGGGAACCTCCGGCCTGATCGACGCGGCGGGGACCTGTCCTTTTCCCTCCAGCAGATAGTAGAAGTTATCGGCGTCGAGGTTTTTCAGTACGTCGACCCTTCCTGACGGCCACCGGATTTCGACTTCATCGACGCGCGTGGCGTTCGCTAGCCCGAAGTGGACCCTGAGATCGCTCTGGGATAAGTAACTCCCCCCGCTGCGCACGTCGCCCGTTTGCGTCACCCCGTTTGCCACAATCTTCAGCCGCGCGCCGATGCCCAATCGATTACTCTTCGTGCCTGCTAGCTCGAAACTGATCCAATGATTCCCGGCGACACCTCGATTACGCAGTAGGATCGCCGGACCATCAACGTTTTCGATCACCATATCGACGTTGCCATCGTTAAAAAGATCGCCCACCGCTAGGCCTCGTGCCACGCTCTTCACTTGGAGAGCAGAGCCTGCTTGCATGCTGGCGTCGCAGAAGGTTCCATCGCGCTGGTTCAATTGAAGCAATTTCGGCTCGGCATAGGACGCGCCCGATGGCAACGACGCAACTTGAGGATAGACATGCCCCGCAACGGAGATGAGGTCGAGCCAGCCGCCGTTGTCGACGTCGACAAATGCATTCCCCCACTTCACCAACGGTAACGAGGGCAGCGCCTCGCCTGATTTGTACGAAACGTCGTCGAACTCCCAGTTCCCGTTGTTGCGGTACAGCGTGTTGTATTCGTTCTCGAAGTTGGTGACAAAAATCGAAGGCTTTCCCGTGTGGAGATAGTCGCCGATCGCCACTCCCATGCACGCCTGTTCCGCTCCGTCCTCACTTACTGCCGTTCCAGACTCCAGCCCGACCTCGCTGAACTTACCGTTGCCTTCGTTTTTGTATAGATAGTTCGGCGTAGCGTCGTTGGCGATGAAGATGTCTGCTCTTCCCGTGTTATTGAAATCCACCCACGCGACGCCTAATCCGTAATAGCCATGCGGGTCGTCGACTCCTGCCGGCTTCGCGACGTTGGTAAACGTACCATCGCCATTATTGTGGAACAGAGAATCGCCGCCGCCCTTCAGTCCTCGCGGTCCGCACTGCACATCGAGTCCTCGATACGTGCAAATTGGAAGCTTGCCGAAGCTGGGTAGGTCGTCAAGATGAAATTCGACGTAGTTCGAGACCATCAGATCCACGAAGCCATCATTGTCATAATCACCGAATGCGGCGCCAGTAGAATTTCGCCCATCGGCCACTCCGGCCTTCGCCGTCACATCCGTGAATGTTCCGTCTCCATTGTTTCGATAGAGCACATTTCCGCCGAGACACGTGATGTAGAGATCGGGCCAGCCATCATTGTTGTAGTCGCCAACGGCGCCTCCGTTCGCGAAGCATGGCGTCGCGATTCCAGCCTTGTCCGTCACATCCGTAAAAGTGCCGTCGTGATTGTTGTGATACAGGGCCCCGCGCGCCTTTTCATGCTTGCGCGCCATGGCTACGGTCGGGGCATTGGTGAAGTAAATGTCGGGCCAGCCGTCGCGATCGTAATCAATGAGCAAGACGCCGCCACTCATCGACTCCACGATGTATTTCTTTTCGGGCGATGTGATGTGCGAAAAGTGGATTCCCGAAGCCGCCGTTACATCTTCCAATTGTGGAACAGGTCTGTCTTTGCAAACTGCGCTCTTGGCTCCAGCCGGAGGCGGAGCCGCGACGTCGTGGCCACCCTGCGCAAAGGCAGCCAAAGCGAGGCCAAAGATCTGGAACATCGCCGCGACTTTGGATGCTGAGAATCTCATGGCTTGGTGGCAGATCCGCCCGGCGTGCGTGTCTTCTCTTTGATCTCTTTGTAGATTTTCAGCTCGCGATCCGCATCGTCCCGGCGCCCGAGCGTGCGATACGCCGACTGAAGCTGGTAATGCACGTGAGCCATTTGAGGTGACAGACGTGCGGCGACTTCCAGGTATCGTGTAGCGTCTTCCGTTTTGCCGTCGGAAAGAAGTTGCTTTCCCAGTTCGTAATTTGCTTGCGCGTGATTGGGCTTCTGCGCGACCACCTTCTCCAGCCATGGCAGCGCTTCTTGCGGGCGCGACTGCTGCAGCAACACGAAGGCGAGGTTGTACTGCGTCTCCACGCTGTTCGGATCGACGGCTAACTCTGATCTAAGCTCCGCCTCCGCCTCCGCCGAGTGACCTTCGTGCAGCAACGCCAACGCTGCGATGTAATGTGCTTTCGGAATCTGCGGATCGGCTGCTACTGCGCGGCGGCACGACTCGACCGCGTGCGTATAGTCCGCCATCTGCGAGCGTAACTGAGCAATCACAATGAATGTGTCCGCACTCTGCGGACGCTGCTCGAGCTTGTCGAGCAAAGTTTTCGCTTCATGAAAGCGATTCAGCTTGACGAGGGAGTCCGCCCAGGCGTACGCGACCCCAGGTTGCTCAATTGCAGTATCACCCAGTGGGGCAAACGCCTGCGCTGCACCCGCAAAATCGTGTGTCGAATACAGTGCGCTGCCAAGGATAGCTCGCGCCACGCGGTCATTAGGATCTGCGGCAATCACCTTGCGTAACGTGCGAATGACTTCGGGGAAGTCGCCGACGCGATCTGCAGCGAGCCCGATGTTCCGTTGCAGCCCGGGTAGCGAAGCCTGCCAGCGTTCCCCGTCGTGAAAGTGATCCAGGGCAAGCGCATAGCTTCCTTCCCGAGCTTCCGTGGTGGCAAGATCATTCAGGGCGCTCGCGATGATTTTCGATAGCTCAACTTGCCGCTGTTTCAGTTGCGAACGTTGCGCCACCGACGACGTGGCAGACGAGCTAACCACAGCAGGCATCTCCGAAGTGCCTTTTGGGAGTGCCTCGGCCTGCTGCAATGAGCTGGCAGCATGCTCGGCATCTTTCTTGGCCGTATACGCATTGCTTTGGACGCGCCATGCGGCCGAGTTCTGCGGATCGTTAAGGATCACCTTGCTCGTCTGCGACAAGCAGTCATCAGGTCTCGCGATCTTCAAATAGAGCATGCAGAGGTCAAGACGAGTCTCGGCTCTTTCTTCAAAATCAGTAGACCTAACGTAGGCGTCCTCAGCTTGCGAGTATTGACCGAGTTGCGCCAGGATGTACCCCATCTTCCGCAGCGCGGAAGCAGCGAGAGAGCGGCTTGCCGTTTTCACTGTGCCCGGGTCATCCCCCTGCTTGGCGCCTTCAAGGGCGCTCAAGCGCTGCTGAATCTCAATGTCGAGTGGTGATCGCGGTTGTATGGTCGTAACATCGCGCGACTTGGGCGAGGAGTTCGCTGCCTGAGTAGAGGCCTCAGCAATCTGGAAGGGAACTACGAGCAGGACGGAAGTGAGGAGAAGTCTGAGTATCAAATAGCTTCGGTCTGATAGTGCGGGTAAGCGCACCTGACTTGAATGAGACACGACCCACGTTTTCTGAGCGCAGAGAATAAAGGCAGCGCCTGACGGAATCAAGCGCTGCCAGTTTATAGGTCTTACTCCAAGCGATCGAGCCAATATGACTAGAAGGTAATCTTCAAGCCGTATTGGAGCTCTCTCGCGCGCCCGATGATCGAAGTAGCGTGCAAGTCGCTGCCCGCTGTCTGCGTGGTGATTACGTTGTTCGTGGCGGTGCATGGCTGATACTTGCCAGAGACATCTGCCGCCCCGCAGTTCACACTGCCGATCGGGTTGCCCGCTCCACCCTGTGTACCCGCGTTGAAGTTGGCATGGTTGAAGAAGTTGAAGGCATCCAGTCGAAATTCAAGGTTTACCTTCTCAGTGACCTTCCACGCTTTGTTCAGCGAGAAGTCATCGTTGACATAACCGGGTCCATGGCAATAACCAACCGGTTCATTGCCGATGTCTCCGATGGTGTGGCCGACGACGCTGAAGGCCGAGGCATTGTATATATGGTTCGAGTGCGACCCGCTGTTGCAGCTGGAGCCGGCGACGATGTCGGGCCGACGGTTGGACCCAGGAGCCCAAGCGGGACCGGCGTTCCCTGTGCCGTAGAGAGCGTTGAGCTGGCCCGCATTCGCGGGAAGTTTCCCAGTCAACGGGTCTAAAGCTACAAGGTTCTTGTTCTCGCTCAGTCCTGCCGTTTGAATCGTGACAGACGGCCCTGACTCCGCGGTCAGAATGGTGGCGACTTGCCAACCGCCGGCCACAGCCCGAAGGAATGCATTCGAACCCCTCAGTTCCGGCAAGGGCACGACTACATTGGCGATGAATATTTGTGGTCGGTTGATTGCGGTGTTGCCCCTGTCCAGGCTCGGATTGTTCTGGGTGGTGAGAGTCTGGAAATTGGGCGTGCCGTTGGACTCGTCCTGCGGCACATTGCCGATGGAGTGAGAATAAGTGTAGGCGAAGTTGACCAATGCTCTGCTGATCCTCGCTTTCAGCAAAGCTTGGAGTGAGTTGTAATGAGCATCGCCATAATGCGCCCACCACGGCAGGAAGCCGAAGTTATTGTACGGACGCAGGCTATTGCAGTTGGACATGAAAGCACATGCCGTCCAACTGCTTGTCGGGACTTCGTTGATGTCGGAGGTGGTCTGCTGATGAACGGACCGGTTTCCGACGTAGGCAACTTGCAGGCTGGTTTCCTTAGCCAAGCTGCGCTCCACGGCCACGTTCCACTGGAGTGTGTAGGGAGTTCGAGCAGCTCTGTCGAATCCGCCATCGGGCGAGGTTACCGCGGTGGCGAACTGATCTGCGGTGAGTGATGGCCCATCCAGGGTCCGCGAGTAACCGCTCGCGGTGAGCGCGAAGGGAGCGTTGCTCGTCAGCGTGTAAATGGCTGTCCGGTCTCTTTGGTAGAACTGTCCGAAGCCCGCTCGAATGGCGGTTTTTCCGTCGCCGAACAGGTCATAGGCAAGGCCCAAACGAGGCGCGAATTGGTGATAGTTCTGATTCTGCAGGTACTTGTTCGGTCCCGGTACACCATTGCTAAAACTGGTGCCGAACGTGCTGTTTGCCTTGGCACACGCATGCGTGCCGGGAACGATCCACAATCCGTTACAAGCATCCGCCGGATTTGTGGCCGCTACGCTTGCATTCCACAAATTTGGCTGGAAGTTGGTTGCCAAGCCGTCCGATTGGTACGGAGTTGTGAGAATTGAATAACGAACTCCGAAGTCTAACGTCAGTTTGCGATTAACTTTCCAGGTGTCGCCGACATAAAGCTCGTAGTCCCGCCAGTGGACATTGTTGTGCACATCCGTCGAGACTTCGCCCAAGCCGTTGTAGACGTTACCTGCAATCAACGCATTGGCCAACTGGAAGCCAGTTGCCACGCCAGTGCCGAGATTGGCGTCCGTCGGATTAGCTTGCAAACGTTCCGAGCTTCCTCCGCCGTTGTCTTCAAATTTCTGATTAAAGCCAAGGAATACTCCGAGCTTAATAGTGTGCGAGCCACGAATCCACGAGAGATCATCGCGACCGCTGTAGAGATTCTCTCCGTTGTTCCAGGGAGCGATCATTTGCGGCGTGCCGCCGTTGTTTCCCAGATTGATTGTGGGTACCCCCTCCTTGTGCGACTTCAAGTCTGCTGGGAACAAAGTTGGGAAGTCGGTCGTGAGAGTTGCCGCCAAGCCGGGAGTCTTTCCGCCTGGCGTGATGATGATGCGGTTGTTAGAGTACGTAAATGCCGCATCGTTGATCAGGTTAGAGCCGATCGTTGAGGTGAGCTTGCCTACCAACGACTTCGAGGGCTGCGCCCAGTTGCTTTCCAGTTGCGGAAAAGCGGTATCGCCCCAGTACCCAAGGTTGGGAGCTGGATTGTTCCAGGTATCCTGGGTGTACTTGAACATGATGGTGTGGTTCTTGGTGAGGTTAAAGTCGCCGCGGGCGTTCTCCTCACGCCAGTGTACGGAGGAGCTCAGGTTTGCCTGCCAGTTCTGGCAGCTGGCACTGTTGCCAGCAGCAGCAGTAGCTCCAACCGGAGTCACGTCACAGGCTTGATTGGGCAGTGGGAAAAATCCCATCAGGTCGGTCGTGGCCGTCAAAGGGTTGGCAATCTTGTTCGACCCTGGCGCCGTGGCAACTGAGTTTGGAATGCCAATCGCCCCACCCGGAGCAGTGAGACTGGTGATGAAATCTCCGCAGGTCACACCACCGCTGAAATCGCCCGAGCGTTCTGCCGTATTCGGTACACAACCGTGCCGAAACACACCGCGAATTTCGCGGTTCCACTCCTGGTTCCAGAAGAAGAACAATTTGTCTTTCTTAACTGGGCCTCCAATGTGATAGCCCCAGTCATTGTGACGCAGGATCGGCTTGTCCTCGTTCGGACTGCTGTAAATGCTGTTCGTGACCGGGTTGAACTTGTTGGCAGCCCGATCTGCCGTTGCGTTTCGGGCTGAGAAGAAATCGTACGCGTTCAGTATGTCATTGCGGCCGCTGTAGAACACGCCGCCATGCCACTGGTTCGATCCGCCTCGTGTGACGATACTAACGACCGCTCCACCTGCTTGCCCGTATTCGGGCCCGTAGGTATTGCGTACCATCTTGAATTCCGCGATAGAGTCGAGTGACGGGTAAATGAGAATGGTTCGGTTAGAACCAATATCATTGTTGTTGACCCCGTCCACCAAAAACAGGTTGTCCTTGATGGAGTTTCCGTTGACCGCAAAATCCACGCCGCCCTTGAGCCCCTTGCCAACCGCGTCGAACTGGTTGGCCTGAGAAACGCCCGGTGCCAACTGCGTCAACGCGACAAAGTTGCGCGAATTCAGCGGCAGATTGCGAACCTGGTCGCCTTCCACGACTTCACCCAATGCGGCACTGTCGGTTTGCACCTGAATCGTGCTGGCCTCAACCGTCACCTGCTCGGCGGTGTTACCTAATTGCAGGCTCGCATTGATGATTGCTGTGGAGTCAACGTGCAGTTCCACATTATTGGCTATGAACTCCCGAAAGCCAGTCTGGCGTACGCGCAATTGATAAGTCCCGATCGGTAATTCGGGGAACTGATATTGCCCCTCTGGGTTGCTGGTCACGGTGCGCGTATCACCCGTGGCAACGTTCGTAACACTGATCTGAGCACCGCTGATTAGAGCCCCGGAGGGATCTGTCACTGTGCCCGTAATCGTTCCTGAAGTTTTCCCTTGTGAAAACAGCTGCGTGGTTAGCGCCAGGCACGCAGCCAATATCCAATAGAAATTTCTTCGCATATTAAGCCTTTCGTAAGCTGAAACGGTGAACCGCTCTGACGACAAGAGTCCAGATGTCGGAATTTGGACGCCCGTCCTGCAGCAGCGAGAAACGGGCTTGAGCGACGACCGCCCCGGTGAGTTTGGAGTAGTACAAGTGCAACGTTTTCCTATAACGTCTGCGCCACACAAGCCGGTTCTTCGTAAGCAGACCGCTTTGGCTCAAAAGCAACGCAGCGGATTCCCGCGCTGTGACAAGTGTCACAAAAACGTTTTTCTACAGGTGACACGAGCACACGTGATGCAGCTTAGTCCGAGTCGTTTTCGAAAAACAATCATTTAGTGGGGGTCCGAAACAGGTTTTGCAACTATCCGTCCCGAATTGGAACTCTCACCGGGCGCACCGTCGCCGGTGCCATCACGGTGAGCGCTTGCACCTTCCACGTGGGCGCTCATCTCCGCAAAAATCGCACGCTCGCGCTCCGCCTCTGCTGACATCTTTGCTTTAGCATAGGCACGCGCTAAGTCAAAATGGACCTCCGGGTAAGTTGGTGCCAGCCGGTTAGCCGCTTCTAACTCGCGAATTGCATCTTGTACCTTGCCGGACTCCAGTAACGCGCGCCCAAGTAACTCGTGCCCGCCACCCGAATCGGGATCGAGCTCAATGGCCCGTCGCGCAGAAACGATCGCATCCTCAACTCGATGTTGCGTCAATGCCAGCTGCGCCAGCCGCAGATGAGGCAAAGGGCTTTGCGGCGTTACACGTATCTCCTCGCTGAACTGTTTTTGCGCGTCCTCAAAATGTGAGAACGTCTGCAGCGCCGTGCCGTACGCGTAGTGAAGATACGGTGTCTCCGGATAGGTCTTCAGCAACGCGTCAAACCTGCGCAACACCTCGTCATACTTCTGTTGACGAAGCAGGGAAGCCGTCTCTCCCGCCGACTCCAGCAGCCCGGCCCGTGAAGGTTCGACCTGCGAAGCGAGCATCGGAATCCGTAACAGCCCCATACCCAGAACTACCTTCATCGATGGGCTCAACTGTTCCGGCTCGACGGAAGATGTTAGTAGATCGAGCGCGCCACTAAAGTCGCCATTCAGATCGCGCAACTGTGCGAGGCAGTAGCTGGCAATCTTCTTCGCCTCTTCTGTTCCACGA
>Ga0126381_100009708_pt1 | contig 10817 bp, 11 predicted proteins | sample PanSoiMetPlot_28_FD_96465 | JGI IMG/M metagenome (GOLD analysis project Ga0126381, IMG submission 96465) | Tropical forest soil microbial communities from Panama - MetaG Plot_28 | ecosystem: Environmental > Terrestrial > Soil > Tropical forest > Bulk soil | place: Panama | collected 2016-02-17
GCTCATCCTCGGCGACGACGAGCTGGCGCGCGGCGTCGTGGGGATGAAACCTTTGCGCGCAACGGCCGGTCAGAGCGAGTGCCCGCTGGCAGAGCTCGCCGGCGGCCTCGATGCGGCGCTCGCTGCGGCGCGCGAACCCGCTGCGGGTTGATGTTGGGAGGAAGCGTGGACGACTACCTGTCTGAAAAAGAGCAATGGGAGTGGATCAAGACCCAGGTGCGCGACAACGGCCCGGCCGTGATTCTCGCCGTCGCGCTCGCGGTCGCCGCGGTGTTCGGCTGGCGCTGGTGGCAGGGCCACCAGGATATCGGCCGCCTGCAGGCCGGTGACAAGTACATGCAGATGGTGCATGCGCTGGAACAGGGCAACCGCTCACAGGGTCTGGTCGTGCTCGGGGAACTGGAACGTGATTACCCCGGCTCGCCGTACACCGACCAGGCCAAACTGCTCTCCGCGCGCGTGTATGTCGATGAGGGGCAGCTCGATCGGGCTGCGGGCGAGCTCGCCGCGGTCGCCGAGCACTCGAAGGACCAGGACCTCGCGCAGGTGGCGCGGCTCCGGCTTGCGCGGGTGCAGATCGCACAGGGCAAGGCCGACAACGCCCTGGCGACCCTCGGCAGCGGCGGCAGCGCCGGCGCCTTCGCGGCGCGCTACCACGAGGTGCGCGGCGACGCCTACTACGCCAAGGGCGACAAGGCAGCCGCGCTCCAGGAATACCGCAGCGCGCAGAGCGCGGGCGAGGGCACGGATGCGCAACTGCTGGGACTGAAGATCGCCGACCTGGATGCGGGCGCGCCGGCCGCCGCCACGGCGAAAACCGTGCCGCCGAACGTCAAGTAACAAAAGCACACCATGCGACACCTGCAACGCCGCTCCACCCTGCTGCTGAGCTGGCCGATGGCGATCGGCCTTCTGGCGCTCCTCCTGACCGCGGCCTGTTCGAAGGACAAGAACGTCGACCAACCCGCCAAGCTCACTCCGCTCCCCCACCCGAGCCTGCGCGTGCAGCACGTGTGGAGTCACTCGGTGGGCGACAAGAAAGCCGTGGCCCTGCGTCTCAGCCTCGGCGCGTCGATCGCCGACGACCGCGTGTACGCCGCAGGTCACCACGGTGACGTGGTGGCGCTCGATCTGAACACGGGTCATGTCGTGTGGCGCACGAAGGTCAAAGCGCCGCTCTCGGGCGGCACGGCGGCCGGCTTCGGCCTGGTGCTGGTCGTCTCGAGCGAGCCGCCCCTGTTTGCCTTCGATGCGGCCAGCGGCAAGAGCCGCTGGAACGTGCGACTCAATGGCGAGGTACTGGCGCCGGCGGCGATCTCGCCAAAGCTGATCGTCGTGCGCACCGTCGATGGCAAGCTGCGCGCGCTCAGTCCCGAGGACGGGCACGAGCTGTGGACACAGGAGCAGCAGGTACCGCGCCTGTCCTTGCGTGGCACGGCGTCGCCGGTCATCGTCGGCGACCTGGTGCTGTGCGGGTTCGACAACGGCAAGGTGGTGGCGGTCAGCGCCGCGGACGGCGGCGTGCAGTGGGAGACCACGGTAACGCCGCCTCATGGGCGCACCGAGCTCGAGCGCCTGGTCGACATCGATTCGCCGGTCGAAGTCGCGGGGCGTGATGTCTACGCGGTCGGCTTCCAGGGCAAAGTGGCCATGCTCGCGCTCGACACCGGGCAGGTATGGTGGTCGCACGATGCCTCCAGCTATCGCGGACTCACGCGCGGGGACGACTCGCTGTATATCTCCGAGGCCGACGGCGAGATCGTGGTGCTCAAGGCCAGGACCGGAGCCGAGGTCTGGCGCCAGAATGCACTGCTGCACCGCGCGCTGTCGCCACTCGCGGTGACCGACGATTCAGTCATCGCCGGCGATTTCCAGGGTTACGTGCATTGGGTCGACAGGGCCACGGGCGCACTCGCAGCGCGCGTTTCCAGCGGTAAGGTCCGCATCAGCACCGCGCCGCTCGTCGCAGGCAACCTGGTCGTCGTGATCAACGATCGCGGACAGATCAGCGCCTGGCGGGTGACCCCGATCGCGGGGGCCGTCGCCACGGTGCGCAAGCCCGTGCCGCCGTCGCAGGCGCCACCGCCGCCGCCGCCCGAGAACAAGTAGTGTGTGATGACAGCGCCGCGCCATGTTGCCCATCATCGCTCTGGTCGGCCGCCCCAACGTTGGCAAGTCGACACTCTTCAACGTGCTGACCGGCACGCGCGACGCCATCGTCGCGGATGTGCCGGGGCTGACACGCGACCGCCAGTACGGCTTCGGCCGCCTGGGGCCCGTGCCTTATGTGGTCATCGATACGGGCGGACTGGTCGAGAACCCGAGCGGCATCGAAGCGCAGATGCGCGCGCAGACCGAGCGCGCGGTTGCTGAAGCGGATCGCCTGATATTCCTCGCCGACGCCCGCGCCGGCCTGTCGCCCCAGGATCAATTCGTCGCCCGCGAGCTGCGCCGCTCCGGCAAGCCCGTCACCCTCGCTCTCAACAAGGCCGAAGGGCTCGATGACGACATCGTTGCCGCCGAGTTTCACGCTCTCGGGTTCGGCACACCACTCGCCATCGCCGCGAGTCACGGGCAGGGCTGTGAGGCGCTGATGGAGCACGTGCTTGCCGGCCTCGAGGCGCAGCCGGCCGCTGCGGAGGACGCCGGTGCAATCCGCATCGCCATCATCGGCCGGCCGAACGTCGGCAAGTCGACGCTCGTCAACCGACTGTTGGGGGAGGAGCGCGTGATCGCGAGCGCCGATCCGGGGACCACGCGTGACAGCATCCTGGTGCCATTCGAGCGCGACGGGCGCAGCTTCCTCCTCATCGATACCGCGGGCGTGCGCCGCCGCGCCCGGGTGGAGGACGTCGTGGAACGCGCCAGCGTCGCCAAGACCCTGCAGGCGATCGACGAGGCGCACGTCGTCATCCTGGTGCTCGATGCGCACGATACGGTGGCCGAGCAGGATGCGAGCGTGCTCGGTCTGGCGCTCGAGCGCGGCCGGGCGCTGATCATCGCCGTCAACAAGTGGGACGGTATCGCGCCGGAGCAGCGCGAGGAGATCCACCGTCAGCTCTCGCTCAAACTCGATTTCGTGCCGTTTGCGCCGTTGCACTTCATCTCTGCGCGTCACGGCACGGGGGTTGGCGAGCTGATGCAGGCGACGGTGCGCGCCTACGATGCCGCGATGCGCACCATGCCGACCCGCGAGCTGACGCGCACGCTCGAGCATGCGCTCACGGTGCATCAGCCACCGCTCGTGCGCGGCCGGCGCATCAAGCTGCGCTACGCGCATCAGGGCGGCCGCAATCCGCCGCGCATCGTGATCCACGGCAACCAGACGGACTCGGTTCCGGACGCCTACACCCGCTACCTCGCGAACGTGTTCCGCAAGACCTTCGATCTGTTCGCCACGCCGGTCTTCGTCGAGTACCGCACGGACGCCAATCCGTATCAGCGCGAACGGCGCGTCAAGCCGCGTTCCGAGCGCTCGCGCCGCCGCGCCGGCGCGAGGCGCTGAGCGTCCCGGGACGCGGCCCGGCGGCGATCGTGCGCCGGGTCTAGTCGTCGATGCGCGTGTAAGTGTTGATCCAGTTGGTCTCCCAGGTCTTGCCCCCGTCGGTGGAGAACGCCTGCTCGGAGCGGGCGCTGTCGCCCGTGACCTTCCAGATCGAGAAGCGAATCAGCACCGAGCGGCCATTGATGGGTTCCTGGTCGTAGAAATCCCCGCGGCCGTGCCTGAATACGCCGACGTTGGGGATGCCGAGCACCCCGACGTTTGGTGTTGCGAAGTCGAGGTACCACTGATGAGCGACGGGGTTATACCAGCGCAGTGACAAAAGCTCGACGTGGCCGGCGGGGCCATCGGCCTTGAACTCGGCGAGATTCGCGCGCCCACCCCAGATGGGGGTGACCACCGTGGTTCCGTCCATGTCCGCCCAGTCATGCGCGCCGCTCAGCGGATGCATGAGGCGCGAGGAGTGCGTGTGCCACTTTCCGATATCGAAGTCGAAGTCGTGCGACCCGTCGCGCGGCGCGGCCGCCGCTGTCGCTGTCACGGCGAGGGCCGGCGGTTGTGCCATGGCCGGCAGTGACGCGCACAGCAGCGCTGCGATGCGCATCGCGATACGCGAGCGGGCGCCGCTGCGCCGCTTCATGGCTTCTCTCGTGTCAGGTTGGCGATGAAGGCCGGCGCCCACGTCCGGCCGCCGTCCTCGGAGTACGATTCCTCGTAGTGATGCGAGTCGGGCCGGATGTCCGACCATACGCCGCGTACCAGGACCATGCGGCCGTCGAACGTGTCCTGCGCAAACAGCTCACCGCGTCCGCTGCTGAAAGAGCCGATGAGCGGATTGCTCAGCTGTCCCACCTTGCTGTTGGTGAAGCTCTGGCTCCATTGGTGGGCGGTAGGGTTGTAGAGAAACAGGGTGAGGCCCTCCCAGTGGCCGTTGGGCCCGTCGGTCTCGATCTCCTCCAGTTCCGCGCGCCCGTCCCAGACCTTGCGCACCGTGACCGTGCCGTTCAGCTCGATCGAATGTGTCCCACCCGACAGTGGATCGAGGATGCGCCGGATGTGGGTGTGCCACACACCGATGTTGAAATCGAAATCGTGCTGACCGTCGCGCGGTACGGCGGCGGCCGGCGCGATGTCGGCCGCGCTGCCCGGCGGCGGCATCAGGGCGAGCGCGCCCACGGCGCTCAGAAGCAAAGGGGAGGCGATACCAGCGGGGAACTTCATTGCCGTCTCCGGGACTATCGTGTGAAATCGACGCGCGGCAGCTTGCACCGCGCGCGACAGCTGCACAAACGACAAATAGTTGCAACGCGGGCGACAAATTGTTGGCCAGAACGCGACAGCTGGAGACCACCATGGCGACACCGATTCGTACGCTGCCCCTGAACGCGCTGCGCAGCTTCGATGCCGCCGCGCGCCACCTCAGCTTCGGGGCTGCCGCGGCCGAGCTCGGCGTCACCGCGGCGGCCGTCAGCGTGCAGGTGCGCCGGCTCGAGGAATGGGTCGGTGCGCCGCTGTTCGTGCGCGGACATCGGTCGCTCGCACTGTCGGCCACCGGGCGGACTCTGGCGCCGCGTCTCAAGGCGCTGTTCGTGGAGATGGAGCACCTGATGTCGGAGGTCGCGAACTTCGATGTCACCTCACTACAGATCAGCGCCATGCCGACCTTCGCCTCACGCTGGGTGGCACCGCGGCTCGCCAGCTTCATCGCGCGCCACCCGCACATCCAGGTGCGCCTCATGGGCGCCGACCGCCGCTCGGACTTCGAGCGTGACGGTGTCGACATCGGGCTGCGCTACGGCGACGGTGACTACGCTGATCTGCATCGTGAGCAGATCGCCCAGGCGCGGGCATTCCCCGTGTGCAGTCCGGCACTCGCAGCGCGGTGCGGAACGGACCCGGGAGGCATCGACCCGGCGCTGCTGCTGCACGACGAGTCGTCGCTGGTCGCGCCGGGGCTGCCGACCTGGAGCGCCTGGTTTGCGCAGGCCGGCGTTCCGCGTGCGGTCGACAGCGCAGGCGTTCTCTTCGGCAACAGTCACATGGCGCTTTCGGCCGCGGTCGCCGGACAGGGCGTAGCCCTGGGGCTTGCGCCGCTGGTCGACGAGGACCTGGCGACCGGGCGCCTGGTCAAGCCCTTCGCCCTCGAGATTGAGAGCGCCTTCAGCTTCTGGTTCGTCTGCCGCATTGACCGACTGCACGAGCCGAAGATCGCCGCCTTCCGGCGTTGGATATTTGAGCAGGCGGGGAAGCCGCTGCCCCCCGGTTAGACCCCCGCCGAATCGCTGTCGGCGCCGAAGGGGCGTGAGCTATGGATCAGGCGCGCACGAGCGGGACCTGCAGCTCGGTGCGGTAGTCGGCTTCACTGCGCGCCATCACGCGCGGCGACAGGGTGTAGCCACGCTGGTCGGCGCCGTAGCGGAGATAGACCTCGCGGACAGGTCCACCGATGCGGGTTCCCGTGCTCGACATCCAGTCGAGGACCGATTCATAAAGGAGCGGCGCCTGCTCGTAAGGACCGCTGAAGCGCGCGCACGCTGCCCGATGCACGCCCGCGATTACGCGTCCCCCACAGGCGCTGAGCGAGTTGGGCACGACCGGCACGCAGACTTCGACGTCGAGGTATGGCTGCCGATACTCCATATCGTGCAGCAACAGGAACGGACTGCGCGGCGCACGCCGTGCGTGGCGTGCCACTTCGCGTTCCGTGGCCTCGAACATGCGCTCGATGGCGCCGCCGGGCGAACGTACCCGCTCACGCATCGTCAGCGCCGCGACCGGTCCGAGGCGGCGCTCGGCCACGGCGCAGTGCGCGCCGGAGAAGCCCGGAGCGCCCGGCGGCTGGAGCGCAGCGTCGAGGCGCCGCAGCCGCTCCTCATCGAGTGCCAGCCGCAGCACCAGCCGCCTGCGTAGTGCGATCAACCGCTGCGCGTAGTCCGCGTGTGGGGCGGGCAGCGCCGTCAGCTCGCGAATCTCACGGACGCTGCAACCGAGCTCGCGGAGCCAGCGAACCCACTGCAGCTCGGACAGCTGGGCGGCGCGGTAGAGACGGTAGCCGGTGCGAGAGGCAATGCGGGCAGGTCTGAATATCCCCGCGCCGTCGTAAAAGCGCAGTGTCTTGATCGTGACGCCCGCCAGGCGCGAGAAGCCGCCGATCTTCAGCACGCTCTGCCCCAGGGAGAGAGGAGGCACTGATTCTAGCGTCCGTGCGCCTCTGCCGCGCGCTGCTCGCCGCACCTTGCAATCGCTGTAGCGTAGCGGTCGCCCTTGAGTCTCCCCTTGGGGGAGGGCTGACAATCTCCTGCACCCGAGCGGTGCTGGAGGCAATATGCGGGGCAGCCCGCGGCGTTGGTGGTGTTCCGCAGCATGGCTGCTGCTCGCGTGGATGGCGTTCTCGGGTGTGCGGGCGGACAACCTGCCGCGCAAAGCGGGCAGCCAGGGCGAGTCATATCCCGGCGTGCGCGTCGCTTACGACTTCGTGCGCGATGACACGGGTCGGCGACTGCGCCTGATCCTCACCCATCCCGAGGCATCGCGCACACGCTTTGCCACGATCTTCGTGGTCGGTTGGCTAAGTTGCGACTCAGTGGAGGCTCCGCGCGGCACGACGGACGCCACCCAGCTGCTGTTTCGAAGTCTCGCGCAGCTGCCGGGCTTCGCGACCGTGCGCATGGACAAGGCCGGCGTCGGGGACTCCGAGGGCGACTGCGCGGCGACCGATTTCCTCTCCGAGCTTGAGGCGTACCGGCGCGCATTTCGCACGCTCGCCAGCCGACCGTTCGTAGATATGCGTCAGGTGTTCCTGTTCGGCATCAGCAACGGCGGCGGCTTTGCCCCGCTGGTGCCCGAAGGCGTGCCCGTCCGCGGCTACGTCATCGACGGCGGCTGGCTGAAGACCTGGTACGAGCACATGCTCGAGATCGAGCGGCGGCGGCTGGTCCTCGAGGGCCATCCGGACGCAGAGATCAATACACTGATGACCTCCGTCGCGCGGCTGTACGCGAGCTATCTGCTCGAGCGGCAGCCGCCGCAGCAGATCTTCGCGGTGCACCCGGAATGGCGCGCGTTGTGGCAGGGCGATGCCGCACACCAGTATGGGCGGCCGGTCGCCTATTACCAGCAGCTGCAGGATCTCAATCTGATGGCGGCCTGGTCCGCGGTGAAAGTGCCGGCGCTGATACTGCACGGCGAGTTCGACTGGATCATGAGCCGCAGCGACCTGGAGACCATGGCAACTCTCGTCAACCGCAACACGCCCGGTGCGGCCGAGCTGGTCGAGCTGCCGGCGACCGGCCACTCATTCGACCGCTACGGTTCGCTGCACGCGGCCTTCGCCGGCGAACACCTGCCGTTCGATCCGCTCATTGCGCAACGCATCGGTGCGTGGCTCGAGCGGCAACGCCAATGAGCGCTGGCCCGAGGGTCTGATCGGTATCAGCCTCGATCGGGTCATCGGGACTCGACCTGAGGTCGATTGGCGGAACGTTCCACGGGCGCAGCGATCGAAATGATGTTACCCGCACATCATGCGCGGCGCGCCTGAGTCAACTGCGAACTGCCGCACAAACGTGTGCTCCGGCCGCGAGCACAATCTGAGCGTTCCGAATGGGGTCGAGTGTCCGAGGAGCTGTCGTGAGTTCAGACAACGTCATTCCGTTTCGCAAGCGTCCGCCGTCGCAGACCGAGATGGACGTGTACCGGCGGATGACGCGCGGCTGGAGCGCAGCGTTGAGGCAGCGCATGTTTCCTGAGCATTTCCGCCGCGAGCAGCAGAGCGATCCGCGCTCGCGCGGGTAGGCCGAAGGCGTGCCGCTGATTCGCGCTCGCAGGTACGCGAGCAAGTGACGGCGGCGCGCCGTCCGCGCGCCGCCCTGGACCTGCCTCCCTATCTCCGTCGATCTAGCGCTGCGCGGTCTCGTGCTCGCGCTTACCGTTATCCGGGTTCTTGGGCTGCTTGGCCGCGTTCTGCTTCGGCTGCTGCTGCCTGCCGTTCTGCTGGGCCGCGTTCGGGTGCCCGGCGTTCGGATTGCCCGCGTTCGAATACCCCGCGTTCGGATACCCCGCGTTCGGGCGGCCCGCGTTCGGGTGGCCCGCGTTCGGGTACCCCGCATTCGGATGGCCCGCATTCGGGTGCCCGGCGGCGCCGTAGCCGGGCGCTGCGTTGCCAGCCGGCCTGTTGGCGTGTGCCATTGCATCCTGACGAGGCGGCGAGCCAGCGGCGCCGTGCGCGCCTATGGCCTCCGGGGCGTGAAAGGCCGAAGGCCGCGGCGTTGCCGCGATCGAGGGACGCCCGCCGTTGTTCCTCGCGAGCAGCTCGGGGTTGGTCCTTGCCTGTCGCATGTGCTCATGCTGCGCCTGGGTCGCCAACACGTGCTGCTCGTGAGCGGCCAGTTTTTCCCGGGCCGTGGGAGTTGCCAGCGTGCCGCCGGCGCCGCCGTTATAGCTCACGCGGTTCACCGAGACGTTGTTGACCACCGTCTCGTTGTAGGTGTTATGCACTACCGTGACGTTGATGTTCGTGACCGAGCGGTTGTAGGCGTATGAGCCACCGACCCAGCGGCCGCCCGCGAAACCGGCGCCGGTGTATCCGAAGCCATAGTTGACACCGCCATAGAAACCGACGTGGGGTCCCCAGTAGCCGGCGTGGAATACGTACACGCCGCCGACGAATCCCCAGTAAGGCGGCGTCCACAACACTCCGACGCGCGGCGGTGCCACCCAGGTGCCCGGCACCCAGTAGTAGCCGCCGCCACCCCAGGCCCAGAAGCCGGGCGTCCAGATGTAACCCTCGACCGGGCACGGCGGCTGCGCGTACTCCGGCAACGGCGGCGGTGCCTCGTTAGACTGCACGTCGGCATCGGCGTCCGCGTCGGCGTTGAGGTCGGCGGCCGGCTCAGCGGCCGGTGGCGGCGACGGCGCGACATACGCCGCAGGCGGAGGTGGTGGTGGCGGCGCAGCGACCCGTACGACGCAGCCCGTCAGCTGCGTGGCCGCTACGCCTGTCAGGATGAATCCCGCAAGGGGCGCAAGAACGACCCGAAGGTCCGGCGAAGGTTTCAACATAACACCGCCCTGAAGTTGCTGGTGACGCAGCCTACGGAGTCGCGCAGGCTTTATGCAGCACAGAACGTCACAGTTTCAAAGCAGCTGACCAGCCTGACGGAAATGTAATCAAGTCTGCACGCGGGCTGTCGCGCGCTGCAGACACCGGGCCCTGGTGCGCGGGCTGATCCCGCTGAGACCGGCGTGGGCCGGCAGCCTCACAGCGTCGGCAGCGTCACGGGACGCGAACCGAGCGGGAAGGCCGCATCGATGCTGTCCACCTCAACCTCGCTCAGTAACAGATCGCCAGCCGCGGCGTTCTCCTCGACGTGCGCGATGCTGGACGCCTTGGGTATCGCGAGCACCGTCGGGCGCCGCGTGAGGAAGGCGAGGGCCACCTGACGCGGGGTTGCGCCGTGCGCGGCCGCAATCTGCGCCAGCACGCGACCTCGCGACGAACGCGGCGCAGGAAAGCGACTGTGGCCGAACGGGCTGTAGGCCGTGACTGATATCCGGTGCTGCTCACACCAGGGAAGCACCGCGTGCTCGACGGCACGCTCCTCGAGATTGTAGAGCACCTGATTGCAGGCGCACTGTGCGCCCCCCGCGAGCGTGTGCAGCTCCTCCAGATCCTCAACATCGAAGTTGCTCACACCCCAGGAGAGAATCATCCCTGCCCGCCGCAGGTCATCGAAGCCGGCGACGGTTTCCTCGAGCGCGTACCGGCCGCGCCAGTGCAGCAGATAACAGTCCAGCCGGTCGGTTCTGAGCCGGGCCAGCGACCGCTCGCAGGCTGCCCGCGTGCCCGCCCGCGACGCATTCTGCGGCAGCACCTTCGACACGAGGAAAGCCTCTTCGCGCCGACCGGCAATGGCTTCGCCCACGATGCGCTCGGCCTCGCCGGCGCCATACATCTCGGCCGTATCAATGTGAGTCATGCCGAGATCGAGCCCGCGACGCAACGCCGCGAGCGCCGCGCGATGGCTTGCCTCCTCGAGGTACCAGGTGCCCTGTCCGATGAGCGGTACCTGATACGCAGTGGAGTCCCAGGGCCGACGCTGCATCGCGCTGCCTCCTTGTCCTTGAGGTCGCGGCATCGTAGGGCCCCGCCGCCGCAAGCCACCTTGATGGGCGTCAATAGCGCGTGTCGCTCACTCCCACTCGATGGTTGCCGGCGGCTTTCCGCTGATGTCGTACACCACGCGTGAGATGCCCGGAACCTCGTTGACGATGCGGCGCGAGACGTGCTCGAGGAATTCATAGGGCAGCCGCGCCC
>Ga0126381_100009709_pt1 | contig 10817 bp, 7 predicted proteins | sample PanSoiMetPlot_28_FD_96465 | JGI IMG/M metagenome (GOLD analysis project Ga0126381, IMG submission 96465) | Tropical forest soil microbial communities from Panama - MetaG Plot_28 | ecosystem: Environmental > Terrestrial > Soil > Tropical forest > Bulk soil | place: Panama | collected 2016-02-17
CGGCAGTCTGTTTTTGCCAAGCCTCCCGACACGCATGACGCCGACCGGGCGGCCATCAACAACGTGTTGACGGCGCAGCAAGCTGCATGGAATCGTGGGGACGTTGATTCCTTCTTGATTGGCTACTGGCAGTCGCCGGAATTGACGTTCTCGGGCAGCAACGGAGTTTCGCGCGGCTGGGACGGCGTGCTTGCCCGCTATAAGAAGAATTACCCGAATCGCGAGGCCATGGGGGAGCTGAATTTTTCGGACTTGGAGTTTCGTTTCCTGGGCTCCGATGCCGCGCTGGTTTTGGGCAGATGGCATCTGAAGCGGGAGATGGGCGACATCGGCGGCGTGTTCAGCCTGGTGTGGCAGAAGTTCCCGCAAGGTTGGAAGATCATTCACGATCACACCAGCACCGTCTCCTTTCCGCAACCCAATCCCTAGAAGCCTCTACGTTCCTCTACAGGTCACACGAGGTTCTGACTCGGTCTCCGGCATTCTAACGACGCTATTGCTTGTAAATAAGTTCGCCGTGCCTGACGAGAATTTGAAAAACAGGAACGACCGTGCCAACGAGCATGCCTGTGAAGGCTCCCAAGCCGGCCCCACCGACAGCACCCAAGAATGCGTGAGTGCCTCTCAAGTCTTGGCCACTACTCGCCCCGAGTGCGGCACCGGCGGCAGCCCCTACTCCTGCTCCTATCCATGCGTCCCGGTCCTGTTGGTTTTCAGGCAACTTGTGTATTTCATGAATCTCTCCACGGGGAATGGCGATAGAGATGAGGTGAAAGGACCGGCGCTTATGGACCCAGCAAAACAACTGGTCATCTGTTGCGCCCTCAAGGACACACGCATATTTGCGCTGCGCCTTGACGATAAGGGACACGCCCGGCTCCAGATTCTCAACAACTCTCCAATCGTCTGTCTTTTTCTTTGCGCGTGCATTCGGACACAAGGGGAAAACCACGAGCAGGACAAAAACAATACGTTCCCTGCGCCTCACAAGAGCAAGTGCCTGAACCATCCTGCATGCTGTCAGGAAAATCTTGCGAGTTTCGTGCCAATCCATGGTTCTCACCCCCTGCTCGTCTTGGAAAATGCAATTCGGAAACCAGACAAAATGAACCGAGAGGGAGTCTTGGGATCTTTAAGAAATCGTTGAAACTTCTTTGATTCAGATGAAACGGACCAAAGAAACCGGCGATTGACCGCTTCGCCAGAAAACTAAAGGATTTCCAGGATTTCCTCGTAGCGTTTGAACGGGGGAATCAGATAAGCGCCGGCAAGCTCTGTCCGGGCCCAGGCGAGCATCCGGCGTGCGACTTGGAAGCCGCAATCGCGCGCGGAGGCTCCGGCGGCCTCCATGGACTTCAGCAAAGGCTCGGGAATCACGATACCCGGCACTTCGTTGTTGAGGCGCAGGGCCTGCTTATAACTGTTTAACGGCCAAACGCCAATCATCACGGGAATCGGCGGCTCGCCTCCAAGTTTTTTCAAAAAGGCGTGCCAGTGCTCAGGGTCGAAGAGCGGCTGGGTCATGGCGTAATGCGCGCCCGCCTCGACTTTCGCGTGGAAGCGCGCGATTTCGTTGTCGAGATCGTCGGCAACTGGATTCAGCGCGACTCCAATCGCAAAATTCGTCGCCCCGCCCAGAGTCTTGCCCGCCCAGTCTGTCCCTTGGTTCAGTCGGCTGAGCACTTTGACGAGCCCAACAGAATCCACTTCGTACACGCCGCTGGTTTCCGGGTAATCGCCGACTGACGGAGGATCGCCAGTGATCGCCAAAACGTTGCGTACGCCGCCGACGGCCCACGCACCGAGCAACGCGGCTTGCAAACCAATAATGTTCTGGTCGCGCGTGGTCAAATGCGGAACGGTTTCAACGCCCCGCGCTTCGAGCGCGCCTGCAACCACGAGCGCGTCCATTCCCACGCGCGCCATGGCCCCGCTGTTGATGTCGATGGCATCGACTTTGCCCGCGGCCATCACTTTGTCCACTTGCTCGAAAATACGGTCGAGCGAAAGGCCTTTTGGGGGATCGATTTCCACGCAAACGACAAATTCCTTCTTCTTTAGCTTCTTCCAGAATTGGCTTTCCGGCTCGCGCTGCGAAGCCGGGGCGGGCTTTGCCACAGCTTCAACTACAGGAGATGGCGGATGGGCTTTCGCCGGGTGCAATGATTTGACGGCCTCTGCCATCGCGCGAATGTGCGCTGGCGTCGTGCCGCAGCAGCCACCGAGAATCCGAACGCCGAGCGCTGCCGCTTCGCGCGCAAACAAAGCAAAATATTCCGGCGAGGATTTTGGATACACGATCCGGTCACCTTCACGTTTGGGAAAGCCTGCGTTGGGCATCCCGCTGACGCGGATGTCATCCACCGATGCGAGTTCCTGCAGGATGGGCAAAAGCGCCTGTGGCCCCAACGTGCAATTCGCGCCGATCACCTGCACATTCTTGTTCTTTAACTCCGCCGCGGCGTCCGAAGGGCGAATATCACCATGCGTTGTGCCTTCTTCCGAATACGTGAGCTGCGCCACGATGGGCAGCCCCGAAAACGAGCGAATCGCGTCAACCGCCAGAAGCACTTCTTCAATGTAGGAAAACGTTTCCAGGATGTAGAAATCCACACCGCGCTCTTCGAGCGCCAGGGCTTGCTCGTAAAAAACATCAAGAATTTCTTTGTCGTTCGGGTGGCGTGCCTGGACGCCAAGCCCCAGCGGGCCGATGGAACCGGCGATCAACACTTCGCGCGCGGCGGCCTCGCGAGCCTCGCGCGCGATTTTCACACCGCGGCTATTCAACCGCTGGACTTCGTCGCCAAGCCCAAGCGGCGCGAGCTTGAAGCGATTCGCACCGAACGTATTCGTCTCGATGATCTGCGCGCCCGCTTCGATGTATGCCTGGTGAACGCGAAACACCGCTTCCGGTTCGGTCGAGTTTAACTCGTCGAAGCAGCGTTGCGCACCAACGGCTTCGTGAAGCATCGAGCCCATCGCTCCATCGGCAACGAGAATCGCGTCTTTCAGCCTCTGATTGAAGTCATGAATTTTCATGCAGTGTTCCGGGCTCCAGTCCGTCCATTGAAAGCTTCAGCAAACAGGAATCTGTCCAGGCGCTATCACGTATGCACCGTAGGAGGCCGCGGCGGAGTCGGTTCTTGTGAGGAAAAAGCCGATGAGAAACGCTCCAAGCAGCGTCATCGGCGGGCCCAAGAGAATGCCTAGTCCGGTCCGAGTAGCGGCAATCCTGATGGCACCGGCTGAAATCGTAGGCTGAAGTTTCTTCAGAGCAATGCCCGCGACTGCGTAACCACCAAACTTCACTCCAACAAATTCGGCAAAACCCAGCGGCCCCGGAAAATATCCTCCCATTGCCGGGCCTTACCGTTTCTGTTCCATGAGCGAAGCGACGGTGCTCATGAGGTCATATTTGGTGAGGATTTCGAAATGCGAATTGCCCATATCCACAAATACAGCAGGATTTTCGTGGCTCAAAATGTGCGTCACGCGCTCAACCGGTGCCGTCTTCGGAACTTGCGGCAGCGGATTGCTCATTACCTCACGGACCACGAGTTTCCGCAAATCCTTGCCTTGCAGCGCGAGATTCAAAATCTGGTCTTCGTAAATCGTGCCAATGGGTGTGTTTTCCTCAAAAACGGGAATCTGCGAAATGTCCTGGTCTTGCATGGTTTTCAGCGCGTGAAACACAGTTTGGTAGGGCCGCGCAATCACCAGTTCGCGCACTTTGCCTGCTGAGTGCTTGGCTTTCACCACTTCGGCCGCCGTGATTTGCATCGCGGCGTCCACGTAGCCGCGCTCGCGCATCCACTCGTCGTTATAGACCTTGCTCAGATAGCGCATCCCGGTGTCCGGCAGCAGCGCAACGACCAAATCGTTCGGCCCGAGATTCTTCGCTAGCCGCAGCGCGCCAGACATACATCCACCGCCGGAGCCGCCCGTAAACAACCCTTCCAGTTTCGCGAGCCGCCGCGCGACCACGAAACACTCTTCGTCGTTCACCTGAATAATGTCGTCGAGAATCTTCAGGTTCATCGTCGTCGGAAAAAAATCTTCGCCGATGCCTTCCACCACATACGTTTGGGCTTTGATCGTCGTTCCGCTCTTTACGAAGTCGTAGTACAGCGACCCGTATGGATCGACACCAACAATCTTAATCGCCGGATTTTTCTCCTTCAGGTATTTCCCCGCCCCGCTGATCGTCCCGCCCGTTCCCAGCCCACACACAAAATGCGTGATCTTCCCTTCACTGTCCTCCCAAATCTCGGGCCCCGTCGCCTGATAGTGCGCCTCAGGATTCATGGGATTGTCATACTGATTCGGGTAATACGAATTGGGAATTTCGCGCGCCAGTTTTTTCGCCACGGAATAATAGCTGCGTGGATCCTCGGGCTCGACTGCGGTTGGACATACAATCACTTCAGCGCCCAGCGCCTTTAGCAAGTCCACTTTTTCCTTCGATTGCTTGTCCGTCGTCGTGAACACGCATTTATAACCGCGCACCGCCGCCACCAAGGCCAACCCCATCCCCGTATTACCCGAAGTACCCTCGATGATCGTGCCTCCGGGTTTGAGCAAGCCTCGTTTCTCGGCATCGTTAATCATGGTGATGCCGATGCGGTCCTTCACAGAACCACCGGGGTTCGTGAATTCCGCCTTCACGTACATTTGCGGCTTGAGGTCCTTGTTAATGCGGTTCAGCCGCACCAGGGGCGTGCGCCCGACGGCTTCCAGAATGTTATTGCACCTCATCCCTTGCCCAGACCTCTTTCGGTTTTTCCGAGTTCCCCGCGAAGGTGCTTTCAGTTTAGCATCATAGCCAAACGCGCGGATAATTGCCGCCGCCGGTGTCGAAACCGCCGCGAATGCATTATGCTTTCTGGCACGTCAAAGAGTGCGAGAGCGGAAAAGAAATTGAGCCCAAGGAGAATCGCAAACCCAAGGAGAATGGCAAATGGACCGGCAGAACATTTCAAGCGGAGCGCCGTGGGAGCCGATTGTCGGATACTCGCGCGCCGTGCGCATTGGCAATGACATTACCGTTTCTGGCACCACGGCGACGGGCCCCGACGGGAAAATCGTCGGAGTGGGCGACGCACGCGCGCAAACCATACAAACCATCCGCAACATCGAAGCCGCTCTCGCGCAGGCTGGCGCAACGTTGAAGGACGTAGTTCGCACGCGCATCTACGTAACCAACATTTCCGAATGGGAAAAGGTAGGCCGGGCTCACGGAGAATTTTTCGGCGACATCCGCCCTGCGACAAGCATGGTTGAAGTGAGCAAGCTGATTTCGCCCGAAATGCTCGTGGAAATTGAGGCCGACGCGGTCCTAGGGTAAGGCTCTTCTCCGCGGGATCTGAGTCTCTGCGTTTCGCTATTCTTTGGCTTCGATTGAGGATCGCCCTTGTCCGTCAACGAAAAGAAACTGTCACCCGCCTTGTACGATTCGTTCATCGCGGACTATTACGACGAATCGCCGATCGTAAGGCAGCGCACGCAGGACGTGACGTTTTACCGCGACGCCGCGCGTGAACTTGGTGACCCGGTGCTTGAACTCGGCTGCGGCACCGGACGTATTACGATGGCGCTCGCCCAAACTGGCAAGCGCGTCACGGGCCTGGACCTCTCCGAGCGCATGTTGGAGCGCGCCGCCAAAAAACGCTCCGCTCTCAACAAGGAAGAACGCGAGCGCGTGCATCTTGTGCAGGCCGACATGACCCAGTTTGAACTGGGCGAGAAATTTCAGCTCATCATTATTCCATTCCGACCTTTTCAGCACTTGCTCGAGGTGCGCGACCAAGTCGCGTGCCTCGAACGGTGCCGGAATCACTTGCGGCCCGGCGGACGGTTGGTCCTTGATGTTTTCCAGACCGACGCCGAGCGCATGCACGATCCAGTGCACATGCGCGAATCACCGCTAATCGAATACAAGAGCCACGACGGCAAGCAGGTACGAATCAGCGAGCGCGTAGCCGCGTTTCACCGCGCGGAGCAACGCAATGACGTGGAAATGATTTACACCGTCGAGCATCCTAGCGGGAAAAAAGAGCGCCTCGTGTTCGCCTGGCCTTTGCGCTATTTCTTCCGCTACGAGGTCGAGCACCTGCTCGCGCGCTGCGGGTTCCGTATCTCCGCCGAATATGGCGATTTCGACCGCTCGCCGATCCGCGACAACTCCCCAGAAATGATCTTCGTGGCCCAACCTGGCTGGTGAGCGCGACGCCTGAACGAAGCGGGCGCAGAGGCAACGGACTTTTTTGGAGCCTAGACAAAGCTGGGCGACGCCAACAATAACGCCAACAAATACACCAGGAGCGCTGGTTCCGCATGGTCCTCTTTCCGTCCTGCCGAGCAGGTCAGAATTCGAGGCGAAGGCCGACTTGTCCCTGGCGTCCCGGCAACCATTCGGAAACAGTGCCAAAAGTGCTGGCCTGACTCTGCTCATTCTGCATCGCGGCGGCGTTGCCGGTGTTGAATAGGTTAAAGAATTCGAACATGCCTTGGAAGCGGAGGCCCTCGCGAATGACCCAGGTCTTGGCTACACGCAAATCCATGTTGACGAAGGCTGGTGCACGAAAAGCGTTGCGGCCGGTTCGGAGGTCGCGACCAGTAAAGCTACCGTTCCCATCCTGGTCAATCGGGGCCGCTGCGGAGGCAGTGTAATGAAAGCCGCTCTGCGCGCGGAGCAAGCTGCTGAGCTGAATCTTCCAAGGCAAATTGACGAGCCCGTGGGTTTCGAAGGTATGGCGCAGGGCAAAATCCGACGAACCACTATCAAGCGCGGCGCCGTTGTAGAAAACGCCAGCCTTCGGGACAAAGTTGCCGTTGCAAGCAACGAACGCAGCATTAGCGTTTGTCTTGCTGAGACACGACGCGGTGCCGGGATCGGTTACGACGGGCGGGACACCCACGAAGCTATCAGTAGGATAGGAGCCGGAGGCAGCGGAAAGAGTGCTGGTTCCGAGATTAGAGTTCAATGCATCATCGTTTTCGGACACATAGGCGTAGCTGCCCCCAACGGTGAAACGCTTGCTAATCCGCTTCTCGAAGGAGAGGATTCCAGCGTCGTACGTTCCGCGGTACCAGGGGCCGAAGCCGTTGATGGGCGTAACGGAAGGAATGTTTGTAAGCCGGTCGGCAAAAGGGATGTTAGTTTCGCGAACTCCAAGAAGGTTGTCAATGTCCTTGTGATAGTAATCGAGGGAAATAACCCAGTCAGTGCCGAGTTGGCGCTGCACGCCGAAGGTGTAGCTGTAAGTGAAAGGCGTGGCAAAGCTCGGATCGATGGTCACCGGGTAGTTGCCAGGCTGATTGACATTGAAAGAAAGGGCGCCGAAGGGCCCCCAAAACCAGAAGTTAGAAGGCATGGCAGTGGCGGTATCTGCAGCGGCGAGAAATGCAGAGGGACTCAGTCCGGAAACCTGCTGAACATTGTTCATAGTGACCACGGTGTTTGCCGGTATGGGCGTTGTACCGATGTTATTGAGGTGGTCGATTCCGTATTTAGCAGGCTCGCCGGGGAACGTTGGGCCAAGAGCTCCGGGCGGGATGCAAAAGTCGGGCTGCGTAAGTAGCTGCGCATCGGTCTCGCTCGTGGAGGTACAAACTCCAAACAGTGCTGGAGCCCAAGTGGGAACGCCGTAAAACAGTCTTGGGAATGAAAGCGGCTGGCTTATCTGAATGCCGGCGCCGCCGAAGCCCGGGACATCGCGCACGAGGCCCAAGCGGAAATGGTCATAGAACATGCCAAAGCTGCCGCGAACAACCGTTTTAGGTGAAGCCGACCAGGCAAAGCCGACCCGTGGTGAAAAGTTGTCTTTTTTGTTGAAAGCTGAATCGTAGTCCCAGCGGAGGCCACCGTTGACCATCAGGTTGCGCCGGATTTTCCAATCATCCTGAATCCAGACGCCGTTGTAGTTGTTACGAAGCTTGATGTCGTTCGCTTGAGGGGTAATACCGCCGGTGGTGGCAAGGAGAAAGAAGCCGGCATCGACAGGGCCAAAATTGAGATAGTCGGTATCGGTGGCGAAGAGTTGATCTTGTTGGACATTCGCTTCGACGCCGTCGACCTGGGTACGTTCAAAGTCCCAACCGAACTTCAGTGTGTGACGGCCGAGGGTCTTGGCGAGATTAGCTCCGAAGGTTCCATATTTTTGGTCGATGTTTGAAGGCGTGAAGGTCGCGCCATAATTTACATGGGCCAGATCTCCAAAGAGCGACTTCGTCGTAAAGCTGCTGAACCTGTTGAACCTCGTATTGGGGCCCGCCTGAGCATGAGCAGCGCTGGTTAAACTCGATTCGCCGCGATACTGGCCTCGAAGATTCAGAATGAAAGGGCTCCCGGAATCCCCGAAAGTAACAACATCGCTAAATCCAAGAAGAAGGTTTCGGTCACCGAGGTTGGTGCGCGTCGAGGGGAGCGAAGTCGCTAGTGACAGAGGATTCGTGCTGTCGACATGCACGTTGGTGTAATTGACCTCTTGAGTCAAATGGTGGGGACCTAGTGTTTGATCAAGCTTGCCAAACACGCGCGTCTCATTATCGGTGGTTGGCTCGTTGAAACTCTCCTCCTTATTAAGCAGGAATTGCGGAGTGTTTAGAGGCGGGACAAAATTAAGCTGCTGATTTTCGTGGATATTTTCCGCCGAGGCAAACCAAAAGGCTCGGTCTTTGACCATCGCGCCTCCGCCAGCGAGGTCGTAGTCCCATCGCAGGAGATACGGCGGCTCGGTTTGTCCAGGGATGCCGGACCCGGCGAAAGTTCCTGGTATATCTGAACTGTCGAACGCGTTATTGCGGTGAAATACGGATGCAAGCCCGTGCGGAGTATTGCCACCGGATTTGGTGATGACGTTGACGACGCCGCCGGAGGCGTGCCCAAACTCGGCCTTGTAGCCAGTGGTGATGACCTGGAACTCGGCGATGGTGTCCTGGTTGAACTGAGCGGCAGCACCACCCGCGAGTTCGTTTTGGTTGGAGAGACCGTCAATAAGGAAGCCGGTGTTGTTGGCCCGCTCGCCAAGAACAGGAGTGGCTCTGTCGTTGTTCAGGTCGGCTTGCCTGTTAACTGCCACACCGGGGACGAGTTGCATCAAATCGAGGTAATTTCTTCCATTGATCGGCATGTCCACGATCTGGCTGGGCACAATGGTGGTGCCCTCCGAGGAGGAGGTTGTTTCAAGAAGAGGGATTTCCGCGGAGACTTCCACTCTTTGTTGAACGGTGCCTACTTCGAGCGAAGCGTCGAATTTAACCGTGCGGTTCAGGGTGATTTCGAGTCCCTTGAAAACCTGGGTGCTAAAACCGTCGTGGGAAACCGTCACTGTGTAAATGCCCGCGGGAAGAAGAGCAATCTGATAGTTTCCGTTCGCGTCTGTGGTGGTCTTCTTGCTGACAGCCAACGTATCGGAAGTGACTCTCACCTCAGCGCCAGAAACCGCCAAGCCTTGATGGTCCGTCACGGTTCCTTCAATCGTCGACGTCGTCTGCGCGCGGAGGGCGGGCGGCAAGAGGATTGTTCCCAGAAGGACACAAAGGAGCAGCCGCCGAGGCCATTTTGAATGCAACAATTCACGCAATGAGGAATTATAGAAAGCAAAGCTGGAGCGACTCATGCAAGCCTCCCACCCCTAGGTTGGCGATCGTTCGCCATTTAATGAGGCGCACCACGTGTTGCAGGCAAGGTACACGCACGGCCTTGTGCAACAGATGATGCAAGGAACATACAGTCCCTGATGCGCGTAACTCTAGGGGGGAGGATGAAATCTGTCAAGGCATTTCCTTTACCTAGAATCATTTCGGGAAAAGTGCAACAAATGTTTCGCACCGAAATAATAAGTTACAAAGGGAGCGGCTTAACGCAGGGAGCAAGCAAAAAAGGGGCGCGAAATTCCGGCTGTTGCCCGGAATCTGCGGTCCCGATCTCATTGGGATCTTCGATTTCGTGCCCTATGCCAAGATGCCCGAAAGGCGCAAACGTTTTGAAAAGAATTCGTCCTACCAATGGGCGCGGACGCGGTACTTCAGCACCGAGGTGCCGTCCTTGACCACGGGCACGTTGAACTGCGCCGCGAAGGCCGCGGTCTTTGTGTACTTGTAGGTGGAAGAAAGCATTTCCCAATCGCCGCCGATGGGTTCGTTGACCTGGACGACAATGGGAACGTCCTTGTGGTTGCGCAGGGTGACCTCGTACTCAAATTCCCAGGTGTGGGTGTCCACGTGCTTGAAGTCGGTCTGCTTGTGCTCCGAGACCACGTCAAACGCGTTGCCAATGTGAATGCTCACCTGCTCGTCCTTGGGCGTGTGGTCGATGCGGTCTTCGCCTGCGAATAGAATGCCGCCCTTTGAGTCTTTCTGATAGACGCGCACGTTGCCTGCGGGCAGAGGAATACCAAGCCCGTTTTTCTCTTCGTTCTTGAATTTGTAGTAGACAAGGACGGGATCTTTCAGCGGCGCTCCCGGAGCCTGCTGGCTGCGGTAGTAATAATACTGGCCGTTGACGACGAAGACTTTTTCGACGGGAACGCCTGTGCCCTGAAGCAAGCTGATCTGCTTGGTTTCCTTGTCTTCAACGGAAGTTTTGCGGCCCAGCGTGTAGAGATGGTATTCGCTGAAGGCTTCCTGCTGGAATTGCGGAGCGGCGGCTCTGTTGGCAACCATGGCCTTGGTCTCCATGGCCATTGGAGCGGGTGGCTGGACTCGATTCAACTCGCCGGCGACAAGTTGCAGATGCGCATTGTGGAAAGCAGTGCCGCTGTTGTTGGCGACGGTGACCCAGCCGTCGAGGTCAGCGTTCTTATCATCACGCGCGA
>Ga0126381_100009711_pt1 | contig 10815 bp, 7 predicted proteins | sample PanSoiMetPlot_28_FD_96465 | JGI IMG/M metagenome (GOLD analysis project Ga0126381, IMG submission 96465) | Tropical forest soil microbial communities from Panama - MetaG Plot_28 | ecosystem: Environmental > Terrestrial > Soil > Tropical forest > Bulk soil | place: Panama | collected 2016-02-17
AGCCGCGAAGGCAGATGTCGCGCTTCAACAAGAATCTGCTCATCATTCTGTTTGCGATTCTTATTATTCTCGCGACAAGCTGGGCCCTCTCATCACGGCACCGCACCGCCGACATCCCGCATGGCATGCCGGAGCTGTCGGAATCGGCGGTTACGTTCGGGGCGACCATCGCCAACACGAAACCTGCCCCCGGACAGGCACCGAGTGGAATGGTCTGGATTCCCGGTGGCGAGTTCTCCATGGGTGCACAAGACCCTCCCGAGCATGATGATGTCGGCATGAAAGCCACCATCGATTCACGTCCGATCCATCGTGTGTATGTCGACGGGTTCTATATGGACAAGGCGGATGTTACAAATGCTGAATTCGCCGCATTCGTCAAGGCGACGGGTTATGTCACTGTGGCCGAACGGAAACCGCGGGCCGAAGATTTCCCTGGCGCGCCACCGGAGAACCTGGTGGCTGGCTCCGTCGTTTTTTCCCCGCCTGATCATGTTGTCCCACTCGATAATCATTTCCAGTGGTGGGACTATATTCACGGCGCAAACTGGCGGCATCCTCTGGGCCCAAAAAGCGACATCAAAGGTAAAGACAATTACCCGGTGGTTCACATTGCGTACGACGACGCGCTAGCTTATGCGAACTGGGCTGGGAAGCGGTTACCGACCGAAGCTGAATGGGAGTTTGCAGCGCGCGGAGGACTCGCTGGAAAACCATTTGTTTGGGGCGACACGTTCAGGCCCGACGGCAAGTGGATGGCCAATACGCATCAGGGACATTTCCCGAACCATGACACCGGAGACGATGGGCATGTTGGACTAGCAGCCGTAGCACAGTATCCGCCCAACGGTTACGGTTTGTACGACATGGCCGGCAATGTCTGGCAATGGACGAGCGATTGGTACCGGCCGGACTATTACAAGCAGCTCGCGGCTGCTGGTGGTGTGGCGCGCAATCCCACAGGTCCTGATTCTTCTTACGATCCTTCGGAGCCGAATCAACCCAAGAAAGTTCACCGGGGTGGCTCATACCTTTGCACCGATCAGTATTGCTCACGCTACATCGTTGGCACGCGCGGGAAAGGAGAGCCAGATACCGGAACCAACCACCTGGGTTTCCGCTGCGTCATGACGACGGAACAATATGCGGCGCACCTGAATAAGAAAACGTAGCGGGCAGAAATCCGCTACTGCTGTGGAACTCCGAAAATCCAGCGAAAGTAAGGATTGGCCCCGTCTTCCTTCAGAACGCGCTCTGCGGAGTTCTCCCAAAGTTCCCGTTGTCCGCGATACGCGTATAGCGCGGCCATATAAAAATCCAAGAGGTGACTATGCTCCGTTTTGACCGCTTGCCGAAATGACTCATCCACTCCTTGGAGGGGAGGGTCCGTTTGGAGGGCGAGTACGTGCGGGAGCACACGAGCGAATTCCCCGCGCCGGAGCCATGCTGCGTATTCGATGCGTGGCCGGTCGTCCGTCACCGGGGGTGCTTCCCCGGCGTAGCGCTCTAAGCCTTCGCGACCGGTAATCCAGGTTCCCAGTAGCGCTGCGGCCGAGTTGATTCCGACGTCCTGGAGTGCGACGGCGATCTGCGGCTGCTGGAATCGGGCGACGATGCGCGGCACGTCCAGTTCAAGCGGCTGCGGTGAGCCGACTAGAAGCATCTCGTGAATCTCAGTTGTCCACAGAGAGCAGTATGGAAAGGCGTCGAGGAAGCTGCGAACCAACGAGCGCGAATCTTCGTCATTCTGCGTGGCAAGGGGCCACCACTGAGCAAATATTCCATTCGCTTTCAGACGGCTGCGCGCCAACCGGTAGAAATCGGTGGAGTAGAGGTTCACTACTCCCGTGGCGGAAGGAGGAGGCGGCTCAAGCGTGATGAGATCGTACTTTTCGGAGCTGCGCAGAAGTTCGTGGCGGCCGTCGCGCAGGCGGATTTCGATCTTGGGGTTGGAAGCGGCGCGAAAGTTGCCTTGAAAGAGCAAGGAGGCATGGATCACTCCTTTCAACAATTCCGCGCAAACGCGCTGCTCCAGCGCCGGGAATTGCAGCAGCGCGCCCGTAGTGATCCCGGTTCCAAACCCAATGACAAGGGCTGATTGCGGGTTACCGCGATGAGTAATGAGCGGCAACAGAGCTTGTAGGCGCATATAGCGCAAGGAGGGCATGGCATCGCCCGAGTTCGAGACTCCATCGATGTACAGCCGTCGGAAGCTCGCATTCGTGGCGTGCTGGTCAAGAACAGCAACGGTGCCGCCCGGATCCTCTTCGAAGAACAGCAAATTGCTGCCCGCGCGACCTCCTGGTAGGAGGCGCACGACGCGATCTTCGGGTGTAAGAACTGCGGTGAGAACACCAACAGCCGTCATAGCAAGAAGCAGCCAACTCATACCTCGTTTAGGAGCTGGGCTGCGGATAGCGGCCAAAAAGCCTACCGCGGCTGCTGCGATTGCGAGGACAGCGAGTGTACGCACGAGTCCAAGCGCCGGCACGAGCAGGAAACCAGTGAGGATTGTTCCGGCGACACCGCCGGTCGTGTTGAGTGCCAGGACGGCGCCTACATCGCGGCCAGCGTTTGTCCGGCCTGCGACCAATTGCAGCGCAGCAGGAAAGGCAGCCCCCAGGATTATTGCCGGTATGAAAACAATGCAGAACGCGGCAACCAGAAAGCGCGCGCACATGGCGAGCAGCTCTGTCCCGCCGCAAGTGCGAGCGATCGCCTCGGTCAGTGATTGCAAATGCACTAGCCAATCCCCGAGACCGGCGATTTCCAGAAGCGCGACGAGTCCCGCTGTCGCAATCAAGCAGCCGAACATGCCCCAGGTGTCGCGGGCACGTTGACCCCAGCGCGAATACAGTGCGCTGCCGATAGTCAGTCCAGCCAGGTAGGTCGCGAGCACGATTGCAAACGAGAAAGTCCGGGTGCTCGTGAACTGAACGATGACCTGCGACCATACAACCTCATAGCCGAGTGCGATTCCGCCGGCTATCGCGTATAAGAGGAGAGCAAAACGAAACTGGGAGTTTATGCCGGTTGACTTTGCAGGTCGATTTGGGGATGGTTGAAAAACGATGGCGCGATGTAGCGCCAGAGCCGTGCCCGCGAGCGCGAAATTGATGGTGGCCGCCGCAAATCCTGTACCGCGGATGCCTATTGCAGGAATGAGCGCGAACGACGCAAGGAGCGCACCAGCGATCGCGCCGGCGGTGTTGGCTGAGTAAAGACCGCCTCCCGCCCGGGCCACGTCCTTGATCTGCGGCGCCTGCGCGCGCACCAGAACCGGCAGAGTACCGCCCATTAGCACGGCGGGTATTCCAATGAGTGCGAAGGGAAGAAACCACGCAAGGATGCCAGTGTGCTCATGCAGCAATACGAACACGGAACCGGAATGAGCCAGCGCGACGGTAGTGAACACCCCAGCCAAGCCGATGCCAAGCTCCAAAAGCGAATAGAGTAGAAGCGGTTGTTCGGTCCGGTCTGCCCTCCGCCCGAACACCCCGCTTCCCAATGCCAGGCCCGCGAAAAAGGCGCTGACTGCTGTTGTAACCGCATAGACATCGATTCCCACGACCAGCGAGAGCTGTTTGATCCAAAGCACCTGAAAAATGAGCGCGGCTGCGCCGGAAGCGAAAAGCAAGGAGCCGAGCGTAAGCGGCCGGGAGGTGGTTTCAGGCCTCGAAGCTAACTCTGCTGAGCGTGTGTTGCCCATCGTGGTTGAGACTACACTACGCCGCCGCCGAATTAAAAAAGCTAATTGCCAGGTTTTGTTGTCTAAGTGCTTCGTGGTCTCGCCAAAGTAAAGGAAATTATGGGTTTTCGACGATTTAGATATTTTGCGTCAGCCGGTCTGTTGGCCCTGCTGTGGGTTGTACCGGCGCAGGGCCAGCAAAACGGGCACTACTTAGAAGCGGCCACGGGCTTGATGAACGGTAGCCTGCCGCCGCCGGGCTATTATCTCGGAATTGTTCCGTTCGCGTACTATGTCGATTCCATCAAGGGGCCGAACGGTGGATCGATACCCGCAAACATTACAATAACGGCGCCCATCGCCGTGATCAGTGCGGTAACAAAAACGAAATTCCTGGGAGCCGACTACGGATTTTCCTTCCTGGTCCCGGTGATGAACCAGCGATTCAGCACGAACATTTTTCCGAACCGCACGTTTGGAGGAGGCTACGGTGTGTCTGACATATTCTTCACTCCCCTGCAGTTGGGCTGGCACCGGCCGAAAGCAGATTTTTTGTTCTCCTACACACTGGTCGCTCCCACGGGAGATTTCAGTACTGACCAGGTCTTCAATAACGGACTCGGCATGTGGTCCCAAATTTTTCAATTGGGAACAACTTATTACCTGGACAAAACCAAGAAGTGGAACGCCTCGGTTCTCAGTACCTGGGAGGTCGACGGCACGAAGAAAGCGAACGGTGTCAGACCTGGCTCCCAGATGATTTTTGAATACGGTTTCGGCCGGCGGATCCTTCACTACGCGATGAATGTCGGCGTCGCCGGGAGTTACTACAGGAAACTGACGTTGGACAGCGGGACGAATGTTGCTTTTCACGATCAGGAGAACAGCTTGGGCCCGGAAGTTTCGCTGGTCTTACCCCCGGCGCACGTCAGTTTCGATGTTCGCTACGAACCACAGTTTGCGGTTCGAGGAAGGACTAGCGGGCAGTTCCTGGTTATATCGATTTCGTATTTGAATCTCGAGCACTAGCTCAATAAATGCCCCATGAAATCCTTTTTTGTCAGCATCCGCAATATAACAATCGCGGGCTTCTTCTTTCTTCTGCCGATTATCGTAATATTCGTCCTCCTTGCGAAGGTTTGGAAGGGTTTAACGTCGGTAGGCGCGAGAATTGCCGCAACGTTCGGCATTAGCTCTATTGCGGGCTTCAAGGGCAGCCACGTAATCGCAGGGCTTCTGATTCTAATGACCTGCTTTTTGTGCGGACTGCTCGTGCGGATTTCGTTTGTGGCTGCCTTTAGCGGCCTCGTGGAGAGATGGATGTCGAGGTATGTTCCGGGCTACGACAGTTACAAAGCCATTGCCGAAGAAAAGCTCCAGCACAAGGCCCGACTTCTCCCCTATGCCAGTGCTTTAGTCAGACAGCACGAATGCTGGTTACCTGCATATATCATCGAGCAAGACCCACACGGCAATTATGTAATATTCCTTCCGGAGGCGCCTGACACCAGCCGGGGACGTATACTACTCGCACGGGAGGGCGACGTGCGGCCCATGGCGGCGTTCACAGCCAATCAGCTTGACGCTTCCTTGAAGAATATGGGAAAAGGCTTGTTGAGCGAGTTTGGGTCAGCGTCCGACAGCCCACAAATGCCACGATCTCTTAGTGAAGACCGAGGACGCGCAGAGGCGGCAGGCATTTAGGAAGTGCACGCCTCCTGCAGTCCGCGGCGGCGCCTGCGCTAAAAATACATCGCTCTCGACGTAGCCAGCGTCAAATACCAGTTATAAGGAGAAGATCTGTGAAGAAGGTCATTTTAGGCTTAGCGGCCCTCGCCGCCTTTCTAGGGACAGGAGCGATTTGCGCTGCAGACAAAGAGGTCTCGACGTTTCCAGCCTATGTTGATTCGGATGTGTGCGCGCGCCTGATGCTCGGGCCCATCACGTCGGAGCGCGTAGCGTGCAGCCAGAAAACCCACAAAGAAGGCGCCGGGTCTGTGCTAGTCCGGCTCAGTAACAACATGATCCTGGATGTCAACAAGACCAAGATGATCGACAAGTTTGTGGGGCAGCTGGTGCAGGTCTCGGGCGAACTGAAGGTGAAGGACGGCGAGTTGAAATTGCAGACGGTGAACCCAATTGAGGCCAGCTCGATTCCTCAAGGGGACCCCGGGCGAAGACTTCTCGACGTCCGGACTTTCCGGGCTCCGGATGCTCCGAAAATCTACGAAAAGATCCGCCATGAGCTAGCGATGATGCCTTACATTAGCGAGTTCGATTTCATTTCCTTCGCCATGGTTGGTGACAACGTGATACTCAGCGGTTGGACGGTCCGGCAGACAAATCGGAGCGATGCGCAGAACATCGTCAAGAATATTGAAGGCGTAGGCACAATCATCAACAATATCGATATCCTGCCGCTCGGCTCTTTCGACATGCGAATCCGGGCGGGCGCGAGAGCGGTTCTGCAACAGAATCTTTCGCGCTACTTCTGGGGCAGCGGATCCGACATCAAAATTATTGTCAAAAACGGAGACGTCATCCTGTTGGGAACGGTAACCAGTTCGGGGGACAAAGACATTGCCAATTTGCGAGTCAATTCGTTACCCGGGGTATTTCACGTCTTCAATCTTCTGAGGGTTGAGGGCAGTCAGAAAGGCTGAATCATGTTCACCAGAATTCAGAGCGTTCCCTTGTGTTTCGTGTCATGCGTGGTGCTCTTTAGCACAGGTTGTTCGCGACAGAGCCAAGAAGTAAGCACCAACCAGCCCACCACTACCGCAACTGTCGAAGAGTCCGTCGTACTGAAGAAGATGCCAGCAGGCAAGGAGTTTTCAGGATTTCTGAAGGATTACTCCAACCTCAAGCCAAATCCCAATCTGGACGGGAACGCGCTCACGTTCGTCAACGCTGACGAGCAGAAGAATCTGCACAAATACATCGCGATGATTGTCGATCCGGTGCAGGTATATCTCGCTTCGGATGCTGATGAATCCAAGCTGCCCGAGAAGTCGCGCGGTGTGGGGGCCCGATATTTTCATAACGCGCTGGTATCGGCAGTCTCAAGCGCATTTCCGTTAGTAGACCAGCCTGGGGCTCTGGTGCTGCGCCTTCGATCAGCCATTATCGGCGTTGACGTTGGTAATGAAGTCTCGGCGGCGGACAAAGCGGCTGCGCCAGAAGACGCGCTCGATCGGGGCATAAATATCGGAAAGGTTGGCGTGGAGATGGAACTGGTCGATTCGGAAAGCGGCGAGCAGATCGCGGCGATGGTGGACCGCGAGAACTTAGGCGCCGGCGCCGAGATCGGCGCAGTTCACTTCTCGAGGCAGGAAAAGTATGCGGCCGCGCGAGAGGCGTTCGACGGCTGGGCACACCGGGTCCGCGGCTTTCTGGATTCGGCGCATGAACTCTCTGGGGACGATGCGAAAAGAGCAGACAAGTCGTACCAACCGTACAGCGAGAAGTGAACCAAACCGTAGGCGGGGTGACGCGATCGATGCTTTCACTGAGGGCGTTGCTTCTTCTTTTCTGCTTGCTGGGACAAGCCGTTGCCGAAAGCAGCAGTAATGCGGACCGCGCGCGCAGCATTCTGAAAGCAGGCATCGAGTCGAAAGATCCCGATGTCAGAGTGCGAGCTATCGTTGCCGGCAGTATGATTGGGCGCAATGAAGCTGTGCGCAAACACCTGGAAGCGATGCTTCAGGACAAGGATATACAGGTAAGAATGGCGGCCATCCGGGCTTTGGTAGATTTGAAGTCGCCCGAAAGTAAGGCCGCCCTGGAGAAAACACTCAGGGAGGACGAGGTTCCAGAGGTGAAGTTTGCAGCGGCGAAAGCACTATACGCTTTGCAGGACCCAGCGGGAGAAAAGGCTCTCATGGACGTCTACAATGCAAAATTCAACCCTAGTTCAAATATGCTTAGGAAGCAAACACGGGGCTTCCTAAGAGAATTTCATTCGTTCCAATCCGGCGCTATGTTTGTTGTCAGCCAGGGAATCGGGTACGTTCCGTTGCCTGGTGTCGGGGAGGGCTTTAGTGCGATGACGGATCTTCTCAGTGATCCTGATCTCTCGCCCCGAGCAACGGCGCTGCTTCTGCTGGGCAAGGAAGACAAACCAGAGTCGGCGGAGCTGATAGAGAAGGCACTAAAAGATGATGATTGGTCGGTTCGGGCTTCCGCCGCGCAACTCATCGCACACACGGCTCGGACGGACTTGCGCGAATTGCTGATCCCACTTTTCGACGACAAGAATGAGAAAGTCCGGTTCCGGGGGGCTGGGGCGTACTTACACCTGTATTTCCAAGAGCAAAAATAGGAATTTGGGAGGAACTGCCGGCCCCACGCGCTGGGTAGCTTCAAAAAAAATCTCTTCCTGCTCTGTAGCGCTCTAATCAACGTGAAGAAGCGGGCGATTGTGGGTCTCCTCTGCGCGACCCTGGTGCAGGGACCTTATTTCGCTGAGGCTGCCAGTCTGCAGCCAGGCCAGACAGCGGGGGCGCCCCCTCCGCAGCCGGGCCAATTGGCGGGTCCGACGCAAGATATTGGCTGGCCTCGCCAGGTATCCAAGAATGGCGCTGTGCTGGTCTACTACCAGCCGCAGATCGACGAGTGGAAGGACTACAAGGAACTGACCGGCAAAATGGCTTTCTCGCTAACGCCAAGCGGCGGCAAACCGATTCTGGGCGTTGCCGATATGAAAGCCACAACTATGGTGGACAAGGAGAGCCATACAGTCTTTTTCCGCAATATCACGGTGGAGAATGTGCGGTTCCCTTCTTTGCAGGCCGACGCAGCACCGGGGATGGAGCAACTCTTCCGGTCGTTGGTACCAACGACCGGCGAGCCGATTTCGGTTGAACGCATCATGGCCGATCTCGAACACAGCAAAGTTCAAGCGAAGCCCGTGGATGTCAAAAACGATCCTCCGCAGATCTTCTACAGCGCAAGTCCGGCTATATTGCTGATGGTTCAGGGCCAGCCGGTGTTAGCGCCGATTGAGAAAACAAGTCTCGAATTTGTCGTAAACACAAACTGGGATTTGTTCTTCGACAAATCCACGAAGCGTTACTACCTCCTGGGTGAGGGGATGTGGCTGACAGCGGAGAACCTCAACGGGTCCTGGACAACAGCCACTACGCTTCCGAAGGACATGTCGAAGTTGCCGGCGCGCCAAAATTTCGACGATGTAAAGAAGATGGTTCCCCCTCCTCCACCGTCCGGGGTGGTGCCGCAGGTTTTCTATAGCAGCGTCCCAGCGGAGTTAATTCTGTTTCGAGGTGCGCCGATTTATTCAAGAATCCGCGGCACACACCTGCTCTACGTCGCCAACACAGAAAATGATGTCTTCCTGGACGATACGCAGCGGGTATATTACGTGCTTCTTTCAGGACGATGGTTCAGCTCCCAGGCGTTCGGAGGCCCGTGGACATACGCGGGAAACAGCCTTCCGCCAGATTTCTCGAAAATCCCGGCCGATTCACCGAAAGCGCGCGTGCTGGCGTCAGTCCCTGGCACGGTAGAGGCTTCCGATGCGGTCATGCTGGCGGAGATTCCACAGACCGCGATCGTAAACAAGGCCGAGGCCGAAACGAAGGTGAACCAGCAGGGCGTGCACTACAGCGGACCCCCGGACTTCAAACCGGTCGAGAACACTTCTTTGCAGTATGCGGTCAACACGCAAGACAAAGTGATCAAGGACGGCGACCTGTATTACTTGTGCTTCCAGGGAGTGTGGTTCATGTCAACCACGCCGAACGGGCCGTGGAAGACCGCAGACTCTGTTCCCGGGGAAATCTATACCATTCCACCGAGCTCTCCCGTTTACAACGTGACGTATGTCACGCAGACGAATCCCACTGTGACAACTGTCGAAAGCAGTACAACCGCAGGATATTTCGGAATGTTTGCGATCGGCATGACGGCCGGCCTGGCGATCGCCTATGGAACAGGTTGGTATTATCCGCCCTACTATTATTGGGGCCCTGGCATGATTTACCCTTACTACTGTCCCTGGCCTGCCACGTATGGGGCTGGTTATGTCTACAATCCGTGGACAGGAGGCTTTGCGGGCGGACGTGCCGTCTACGGTCCGTATGGCGCGGCAGGAGGGGCCGCCTGGTACAACCCGGCCACCGGGAGATATGGACGCGCCGCAAGCGTGCAGGGATGGTACGGAGGCAGAACGGTAGCGAGCGCATATAATCCTTGGACTGGCGGGTATGGAGCTACCGCTCAGGGTCACAACGCCTACGGTCAATGGGGCACTTCAGTAGCTGCCCGAGGCGATCAGTGGGTCCAGACCGGACACGTAAGCACTGCGCGGGGAACTGCTTTCGGATATCGGGGCTCGGAAGGCCAGGGCGTAGCCTTTCATGGGGCAAACGGCACTATTGCCCGGACAAACAATTACACCTATGCCGGGAATGACGGCAACGTCTATCGAAAGGATTCCAGCGGAAGCTGGAGCAAGTACAACAACGGGAGTTGGAATTCAGTAGACACGTCGGCCGCGAAGCAGCAGGCACAAGAGAGATTCGACAGTGCGAGGCAGAACCGGCCGCAAAGAGAGTCCATTCAGCAGGGGACTTGGCAAGGGCTCAGCAACTCAGACCGGGCACGCACGCGCGGACAGTTTCAGACGCAACGCTTCCAGAGTTTCGGACGCTTCGGCGGCGGACGATTCCGGCGTTGAGGGGCGGGATACAAGTGCTGAGAGGACCGGTGATTTCAGCTCTCGGGCGCGATAAGCTATCGACTTGCCCATCAACGTAAATCGGTACTTGTCTCGTTTTGCCTTTTCCTATATCGCGTGCGCGGTTTTGTGCGCTCTAGTGCTGCCGCTCCCAGCGAGACCGGCTGACTGGCCCACTTTCGCGCACGACCCCCAGCGTACTGGGTGGGCCGTCGAAGAATTGGGACTGAATGCCAAGACAATTTCAAATCTGACTTTGCTTTGGAAGACAAAGGCAGAGAACGAATCCTACAGTTTATCGGCGCTCACGGCACCCGTTGTCGCAGAAAAGGTCTCCACAGCCAAGGGGATCAAGACGGTGCTCTATGTCGCAGGGATTTCGGGAGCTGTTTTCGCGCTGGAAGCTCAAACAGGCGAAGTTCTGTGGACA